>Ga0268299_1000106_pt1 | contig 325294 bp, 329 predicted proteins | sample NOBtaG_FD_193484 | JGI IMG/M metagenome (GOLD analysis project Ga0268299, IMG submission 193484) | Activated sludge microbial communities from bioreactor in Nijmegen, Gelderland, Netherland - NOB reactor | ecosystem: Engineered > Bioreactor > Aerobic > Activated sludge | place: Netherlands...
GGTGTTTGATCTCGGCTGATTGGTTGGAGCCATCCGGCGTGCGTCGTGGCATGTTGCTCCTGGAGCGGATGGGAGCGATCTGATGGAGTTGAGCCTTCACGCCAATGCCACCACCACCCCGCGTATTCGGGCCTATATCCAGACCAGCGCCAGACCGGTCGCGGAGCTTGCCCGGGAACTCGGCGTGTCGCAGACCACCATCCGCCGCTGGCGCAGCCGCGACAGCCAGGCCGACCGAAGTCACGCGCGGCACAACCTGGGCGCCTCGACCAGCTCCGGGCAGGAGGCCATCATCGCCGCCCTGCGCATCGCCGCCCGCCTCAGCCTCGACGACATCACTGAAGTCATGCAGCGCTGCCTCCGCCCCCGGCTGTCACGCAGCGCGATCTGGCGCTGCCTTGTCCGCCTGAACCTGGGAGGACGCCGGCACGAGGCCGCACCGTCCGAAGCCGCCGCCCGCTTCGCGCCCGCGCCCTTCGGCTATGTCCATGTCGATCTGAAGTATCTCGGCAAACTCAAGAGCCTGCCAGAATTCGTCTTCGTCGCCATCGAGCGGGTCAGCCGCTTCGCCCATGTCGAGATACTCCCCGATCGCAGGGCCGCCACGGTGGCCGCAGCGATGACCCGCTTCCTCGCCGCCTTCGGACATCCGGTCCACACGGTGCTGACCGACAACGGTTCCGAGTTCACCGACCGCTTCAAGGACGGATCAAAAGCCGGCCATGCCGCGCGCCCCACAGGCGAGCATCCCTTTGACCGCCTCTGCGCCAGGGCCGGGATCGTCCACCGCACCACCCGTCCATACCGGCCTCAGACCAATGGCATGGTCGAGCGGTTCAACCGGCGTCTCTCCGAAGCGATGCGGGCCGTGCCCCAAATCCGCGACAACGCGCGTCACCGCACCCGGTTCGCCAGCCATGCCGAACGCGAACTCTTCCTCCTGAGCTTCGTCGCAGCCTACAACCGCACCCGCCTGCGATGCCTCGGATACAGAGCCCCCATCGACATCCTCAACAATCATACGGAAGACAACACCATGGGGCGGCGCGATGGCGCCACCCCGCGGGCCGGTGCGGCCCTACGTTGCGCCAGCCATGCGGATGCAAGCCAAACGCCCCTACCCGCTGAAAAGCACCGTCACCAGAAGGTTGGTGTTCAGCGCGATGATGACCACGGCAATCAGCGCGCACAGCAGCGTCAGCCACAGGGGCGAGACCATGTCGCCCATCTTCCGCCGGCTGGCGGTGAACATCACCAGGGGCACGATGGCAAAGGGCAGCTGGAACGACAGCACCACCTGGCTCAGGATCAGGAGTTCCCCCGTCGCCTCGGTCCCGTAAAGCAGGATCACGGCGACCGCCGGGGCGATGGCGAACATCCGGGTGATCAGCCGCCGCAGGACCGGGCTGATGCGGAAGGCGATGAACCCCTCCATCACGATCTGCCCCGACATCGTCGCGGTGATCGTCGCGTTCAGCCCGCAGGCCAGCAGCGCCAGACCGAAGAGCGCCGGCGCGACCGACCCGCCCAGAAGCGGCGACAGCAGCGCATGCGCCTGGTCGATCTCGACGACCTCATGGTTGCCGCTGGCGTGGAAGGTCGCCGCCGCCAGGATCAGGATCGAGGCGTTGATCGTCAGCGCGAACATCAGCGCGATGGTCGAATCCCAGGTCGCCAGCCGCAAAGCCTCGCGCTTCATCGCCGGATCCTGCCCGAAGGCGCGGGTCTGCACGATTCCGGAATGCAGATAGAGGTTATGGGGCATCACCGTCGCCCCGATGATCCCCAGCGCGATATAAAGCATGTCGGGGTTGGTCACGATCTCGGTCGAGGGCGCGAAGCCGCGGATCACCGCGCCCCAGTCGGGATCGGCCATGGCGATCTGCACCAGGAAGCAGGCCGCGATCACCACCAGAAGCGAGATCACGAATGCCTCGACCCAGCGGAAGCCGCGGTTCTGCAGCCACAGGATCAGGAACACGTCGGCGGCGGTGATGAAAATGCCGATTTCCAAGGGAATGCCGAAGAGAAGGTTCAGGCCGATCGCGGTGCCGATCACCTCGGCCAGGTCGGTGGCGATGATCGCCGCCTCGGCAAAGACCCAGAGCGGGAACGACACCCAGCGCGGGAACGCATCGCGGCAGGCCTGCGCCAGGTCGCGCCCCGAGGCGATGGCAAGCCGCGCGCAGAGCGACTGCAGCAGGATCGCCATGAAGTTCGACAGGAGCGCGATGAAAAGCAGCGTATAGCCGAACTGCGCCCCCCCGGCGAGCGAGGTCGCCCAGTTGCCCGGGTCCATGTAGCCGACCGCCACCAGATAGCCCGGGCCGACGAAGGCCAGGAACTTGCGCAGCCGCGACGTGCCGCCGGGCACCGCGATCGAGCGGAAGACCTCGGACAGCGACGGCTCGCGCCGGTCATGGCGCCAGGCCCTTGCCTGGGCGCTGGTCGGGGCGTCGGTCGAGATCGTCATCTGTCCTGCCTTGCCGGAATCAGACCGGCAGTAATTGCGAATGAGTTGCATTTAAATCTGCTGGGAGACGGCCGCAAAGTCAAGCGGCGCGCGCATCCGGCGCGCCTGCGGAAAAGATGCAGTCTTTCCAGATGACTAGGGCGTGACCCCCAGCCCGAAGGGCCAGACCGACCCGCCGCCGTCTTCCGCCGGCGGCTCCAGCGCATCGCGGATCACCCGCGCCGGCACGGCCTGGTTCCACAGGCTCGGCAACCACGGCAGCGGCACGTTGGTGCCGACCATCGGCTCGGAACTGCGCGAGATCATCGCCAGAAGCCGCAACTCTCCGCCCTCCATGATGCCGACGAAGGACGAACTTGCCCCGGGCGAGACGTCGCAGCCGACATAGACCGGCGCCCAGGGCGCGCGCTCCTGCAGATAGCGGCAGGGCTGGTAGGAAAACTGCCAGCCGTTTTCGTGGAAGAACCTCCCGTCGAAACCGATGACCACCGCCGCGCCGTCGCGCTGGCCGCCGCCGGAAAAGGCGATGGCGCCGCGCGGATGCCCCTCGCCCCAGCTTCCCGCAGGCATCGGCCTGTCGGACACCGGCGCGGCCAGGAAATAGACCAGCCAGTCGCTCGCCGGCCCCATGAACAGCCCGCCGCCCGCAGCATTGACCGGCCCCGGCTCGGCCGCGACCCGCGCGTCATAATCCGCGATCCCCGCTGCCTCGGCGCCGCCCGGCACCCAGTAGGCGGCGTTCGGGTGGAACCAGACGCGCGCGTCGTCGGCGCAGTAGCCCTGCCCGGCCCATGATCCCGCCACCAGATGCCGCGAGGTCAGGATCGCATCGCGCCCGTCCAGCCGGATCAGGATGGCGTTGCTGTCGCGGTTGCACCCCTCGACCCGCACCCAGCCCAGCCGGTTCGCCGCGGTCAAGACCGCGCGTTCGCTGTCCGACAGACTGGCCGGGTCGCGCGCGCGCAGCTCCGCCAGCGCCGCCCGGTCGCCGTTGTCGGTGAAATAGGCCACCGGCACCGCCCCTTCGGCCGCCGCGATGCCCGCCGGCAGGACCGCCGCCGCCAGCGCGCTGACCGCCGCGCGAAGGCTGTTCCCGATCATGCCTGCCAACATTACCCGCCACCTTTCCACCCGGCAGGCCGCAGCCTGCCCAAGGCCGCCGGGCGAGGCAAGGGCCGGTCCGCCCGCAAACCCGCCCCCGTGGACGGGTGCGCCGCTTTCCGCTATTCAGCCGCGCATGCTGATGAACACCGCCCCCCTTCCGCCCGAAATCGCCCGCCGCCGCACCTTCGCGATCATCTCGCACCCCGATGCGGGCAAGACGACGCTGACCGAAAAGTTCCTGCTGTTCGGCGGCGCGATCCAGATGGCGGGCCAGGTCCGCGCCAAGGGCGACGCGCGGCGCACGAGATCGGACTTCATGAAGCTGGAGCAGGAGCGGGGGATTTCGGTTTCCGCCAGCGCCATGTCCTTCGACTTCCGCCACTACCGCTTCAATCTGGTCGACACCCCCGGCCACAGCGACTTTTCCGAAGACACCTACCGCACGCTGACCGCCGTCGATGCGGCGATCATGGTGATCGACGGGGCCAAGGGGGTGGAATCCCAGACGCGGAAACTGTTCGAGGTCTGCCGCCTCCGCGACCTGCCGATCCTGACCTTCTGCAACAAGATGGACCGCGAAAGCCGCGACACGTTCGAGATCATCGACGAAATCCAGGAAAACCTGGCGATCGACGTGACCCCGGCGTCCTGGCCCATCGGCATGGGCCGCGATTTCATCGGCGCCTACGACCTTCTCCACGACCGGCTGGAAATCATGGACCGCGCCGACCGCAACAAGGTGGCCGAATCGATCAAGATCACCGGGCTGGACGATCCCAAGCTCGCCGACCACGTCCCGGCAGACCTGCTGCAGAAGCTGCGCGAAGAGGTTGCGATGGCGCGCGCCCTGCTGCCCGCCTTCGACCGCGCCCAGTTCCTGCACGGCGCGATGACGCCGATCTGGTTCGGCTCGGCGATCAATTCCTTCGGGGTGAAGGAGCTGATGGACGGGATCGGCGAATACGGGCCGGAACCGCAACCGCAGAAGGCCGCGGAACGCCAGATCGGCGCCGCGGAAACCCCGGTCACCGGCTTCGTCTTCAAGGTCCAGGCCAACATGGACCCGAAACACCGCGACCGCGTGGCCTTCGTCCGTGTCGCCTCGGGCCATTTCGAGCGGGGGATGAAACTCTTCCACGTCCGCTCGAAAAAACCGATGGCGGTGACGAACCCGGTCCTCTTCCTGGCCGCCGATCGCGAACTGGCCGACGAGGCCTGGGCCGGCGACATCATCGGCATCCCGAACCACGGGCAGTTGCGCATCGGCGATGCGCTGACCGAAGGCGAAAGCCTGCGCTTCACCGGCATCCCCAGTTTCGCGCCCGAGCTTCTGCAGACCATCCGCGCGACCGACCCGATGAAGGCCAAGCACCTTGAAAAGGCGCTGACCCAGTTCGCCGAGGAAGGGGCCGCCAAGGTCTTCAAGCCGATGATCGGCTCGGGCTACATCGTCGGCGTCGTCGGCGCGCTGCAGTTCGACGTGCTGGCCAGCCGGATCGAACAGGAATACGCCATTCCCGTCCGGTTCGAGGGATCGAACTTCACCTCGGCCCGCTGGATTTCCGGCGACAAGGCCGAGATCGAGAAGCTGGTGAACGTCAACAAGCAGCACATCGCCACCGACAGCGACGGCGATCTGGTGTTCCTGACCCGCCTGCAATGGGACATCGACCGCGTGGTGCGCGACTATCCCGGCGCCAGGCTGACCGCGACCAAGGAGATGATGGCCTGAGCCCCGGGGCCGGCGCCTGGCCCGTGTGCCCGCCTTGACCGGCCGGGACCGCGTCCCTAGGCTTGGCCCCGTTCCGGCGCGCCAGCCACACCGCAAGAGGAATGCCGATGGCCAGCCCCGACCCGGCCGCCGATCCGAACCGCCAGCCGACCTATGACCGCGCGCCCACCAGCCTGATCGCCGCCTGGAACGGCCGCCGCCGCGCCCTGGTCTTCGCCCCGGACGAGGCGCTGCCGCCGCAAGACGCGGACCTTGCCGCCCTGCTGTCCGCCGTGGTTCCGGCGGGTGAGGAACTGGCCCTGCCCGCCTCGACCCATGCCCGCAAGCGCCATGAGATACGGCAGGAACTGGCCGGCCGGTCGGAACTGGCGGCGCTGAACGCGCTGCTGATCGCGCATCTGCGGAAGAAGCGCTTCCCCCGCCATGCCCCCGCCCTGTTCCGCCGCATCTGGCAGGAACAGGGCGAGGCGCTTCTGGCGGAACTGTCGCCGCGCTGGCTGATCTCGTCGGCGATCACCTTCGGCGACCATGGCGAGACCGAGGAGCAGCGCCGCGTCGGCCTCGCGATGAACATGCTCTTCTCGCTGATGAAGCTTTACGAATTCGAGCGGCTGCAATCCGGCTATCCGGCCGACCGCGCCTTCCCGCCCCGCCGGCGCATCGGCGCCGAACTGCCGCTGGACATGCCGGGCTTCTCGCTCGTCTCTGGCGGGCTGGACATCAACCTTCTGGCCCAGATCTGGGAGATGGCGCAGGCCGAGCCGGTGGCCGGGCGGATCGCCTGCCATCTGCTTGACCGGCTGAACCACGATCCGCGCAGCCTGTTTCGCCGCATGGTCCTGATGCGCGATGCGCTGGACGCGCGCCGGGTGGCCCGGTCGGCCCGAGTCAAGACGCCCCCGGCATCGCCTTGACCCGGGCGGGACATTCCTGTATCGGCGCGGAAGGCCGAAACCGGCCTCCGACGCCGGGGCGCCCGGATCATTGCGTCCCAGAACACATGCGCGGCCCGATGCCGCGCCCAAAGGACGCTGATGACCAAGTTTTCCGACCTCGCGCTCGACCCGCGCGTGCTGCAAGCCGTCGCCGAAGCCGGCTATGAAATCCCGACGCCGATCCAGGCCCAGGCCATCCCCGAGGCGCTGAAGGGCCGCGATGTCCTTGGCATCGCCCAGACCGGCACCGGCAAGACGGCGAGCTTCACGCTGCCGATGATCACGCTCTTGGGCCAGGGCCGCGCCCGCGCCCGGATGCCGCGCTCGCTGGTCCTTGCGCCGACGCGCGAACTCGCCGCCCAGGTGGCCGAGAATTTCGAGACCTATGCCAAGCACACCAAGCTGACCAAGGCGCTGCTGATCGGCGGCGTGTCCTTTGGCGAGCAGGACAAGCTGATCGACCGCGGCGTCGACGTGCTGATCGCCACGCCCGGCCGCCTGCTCGATCATTTCGAGCGCGGCAAGCTTCTGCTGACCGGCGTGCAGATCATGGTGGTGGACGAAGCCGACCGGATGCTCGACATGGGATTCATCCCCGATATCGAGCGCATCTTCCAGCTGACCCCCTTCACCCGGCAGACGCTGTTCTTCAGCGCCACCATGGCGCCCGAGATCGAGCGGATCACCAACACCTTCCTGACCAACCCGGCGAAGATCGAGGTCGCCCGGCAGGCGACCGCCTCGGAAACGATCGAGCAGCGGCTGATCGCCTTCACCCCCACCCGCAAGGACCGCAGCTTCACCGAGAAGCGGGCCGTCCTGCGCGCGCTGATCCGGGCCGAGGGCGAGGGCTGCACCAACGGCATCGTCTTCTGCAACCGCAAGATGGACGTGGACGTGGTGGCGAAATCGCTGAAATCGCACGGCTTCAACGCGGCACCCATCCATGGCGACCTTGCCCAGTCGGAACGCATGAAGACGCTGGATGCGTTCCGCGACGGATCGCTGCACATCCTTGTCGCCTCGGACGTGGCGGCGCGCGGGCTGGACATCCCGGCGGTCAGCCATGTGTTCAACTTCGACGTGCCCTCGCATGCCGAGGACTACATCCACCGCATCGGCCGCACCGGCCGGGCCGGCCGGCAGGGCAAGGCCTTCACCATCTCGGTCCCGGCCGACGCCAAGCTGCTGGCGGCGATCGAAAGCCTGGTGAAGCAGGCGATCCCGCGCGGCGACCTGCCCGAGGGCCTTGATCTGGCCAGCGAAGGCAGCGACCGCCCGCGCAGCGAACGGCCCGAACGCGGCGACCGCGGCACCCGCGGCCGCGAACGCAGCCGCCGCGGCGACGACCGCCGGACCAGGCCCGCAGCCGAGGCGCCGGTTCAGGTCGAGGAACCGGCCGCGGCCGAGGTCCGCGCCGAACCCGCCCCCGATCGCCAGCCCGAACGCCGCAGCGAGCGCCGCCACGAGCGGAACGACGACCGCCCGGCGGAACAGCGTGGCGAGCGGCGGGAAGATCGCCGCGACGACCGGCGCGACCGCAGGGACCGCCGCGAGGACGCATCGTCCGTCGTCGGCATGGGCGACCATGTGCCCGATTTCATCCTGCGCAGCTTCAAGGTCGCGGCCCCCGCCGCAACCGATGACGCCACCGCCTTCGAGGAAGAGGCGCCGGCCGAACAGCCGGTCCACGCCGAAGAGGAATAGGGCGGCCGGGGGTTCCCCCCACCCTGACCCTCCCCACGAGGGGGAGGGGAAACGCGCCTGACAACAGTCGCGGGCACAGCCGATCCGAAACTTCCCTCCCCCTCGTGGGGAGGGTCAGGGTGGGGGGCGTTGCACGCCCGCCCCTACTCGGCCACCAGCCGGCTGACGACCACCGTCACCTCGGGCTTCTTGCCGATCTCTTCCATGGCGACCTGCCGCACCAGCTTGCGGATTTCCTCGTCCATCCGGTCGTCGTCGCGCAGGATCTTGCGGCCCGCCCGCTCCATCCATTCGGCTAGGTCGGCCTCCATCGTCTCGTTCAGGAGACGGCCGCCCTTGCCCCGGTCGGTCAGGCCCGAAAGCTCGACCCAGGGTTCGCCGAGCGAGGCGTCGGTCTCGTCGAGGATCACCGTCACCAGCACATGCCCGTTCAGCGCCATGCGGATGCGTTCGCGGATCACCCCGTCCATCGCGCCGATCAGCACGGTGCCGTCCAGATAGACCCGGCCGGTTTCCACATGCTCGGCCACCTTCGGTTCCTCGCCGGTCAGGTCCAGCATGGTGCCGTTGGTGGCGACGATGCCGGCGATCCCCGCCTCGGTCGCGATGCGGACATGTTCGGCCAGATGGCGGTGTTCGCCATGCATCGGCACGATCATGTCGGGCAGAAGCAGCCGGTGGACATGTTCAAGGTCGGGCCGGTTGGCGTGGCCCGAGACGTGGTATAGCCCGCCCTCGTCGTCATGGACGATGACGCCCATCTCGGAAAACGCGTTCCAGATGCGGATCACGCTTTTCTCGTTGCCCGGAATGGTGCGGGACGAGAAGAGGAACGTGTCGCCCTCGCGCATCTCGAAGCCCAGATACTTGCCGCGCGACAGCGCCGCCGCTGCCGCCCGGCGTTCGCCCTGCGATCCGGTAACCAGCAGCATCAGGTTGCGGCGCGGCACCTCGACCGCCTCTTCCGGCGTCACCGTCCGCGGAAACTGCGTCAGCACGCCGGTTTCCTGCGCGACCGAGAGCATCCGCTTCATCGAGCGGCCCATGACGCAGACCGTGCGATCCGCCGCCACGGCCGCCTCGGCCAGCGTCTTCAGCCGCGCGACGTTCGACCCGAAGGTGGTGGCGACGCACATGCCGGTCGACTTGCTGATCAGTTCGGTCAGCGGTGCCGCCAGCGACGCCTCGCTCCGCCCCGGATGGGGCGAGAAGACATTGGTGGAATCGCACATCAGCGCCTTGACCGGTGCCTCGGCGGCGATCGCCTGCCAGACCGCGTCATCCCAGGGTTCGCCGACCACCGGCGTCCGGTCCAGCTTGAAGTCGCCGGAATGGACGATCCGCCCCGCCGGCGTGTCGATCACCAGCGCGGCACTTTCGGGAATGGAATGGGCAAGCGGCACGAACTGCACCCGGAACGGGCCGGCGCTGATCACCGCGGGGCGCGGCTCGACCGTGGTCACCGTGTCGGTCGGCAGCCCCGCCTCTTCCAGCTTCAGCCGCGCGATGGCGGCGGTGAAGCGGCGGGCGAAGACCGGCTTCTTCAGCATCGGCCACAGCTGCCCCAGCGCGCCGACATGGTCTTCATGCGCATGGGTGATGAAGATCGCCTCAAGCCGGTCGACCCGCTCGGCCAGCCACTGGATGTCGGGCATGATGACCTCGACCCCCGGCGCGCCGTCCATGTCGGGGAAGGTGACGCCGGTATCGACCAGGATCAGCCGTTCCTTGCCCGGCATTCCCCAGCCGTAGACATAGGAATTCATCCCGATCTCGCCGGCGCCGCCGAGGGGAAGATAGATCAGGCGCTCGGTTGCCATGGGTGTTCCTTGTTGTAGCGGTGGATCACGGTCAGCCCGTGCATCGTCAGGTCGTCCTCGATCGCGTCAAAGAGGACATCCGTCGTTCCGAACAGCACCGCAAGCCCCCCGGTGCCGATGATCTGCATCTCGCGGCCGCGCTCGGCCTTGATCCGGGCGCAGATTTCCTTGACGAGGCCGATGTAGCCGAACCAGATGCCCGACTGCATGCAGGCGACCGTGTTGGTGCCGACCACCCCCTGCGGGCGGCTGACATCGACATGCGGCAGCGCGGCGGCCGCGTTGTGCAGCCCTTCAAGCGAGGTGTTCACCCCCGGGGCGATCACGCCGCCGACATAGGCGCCGTCATCCTCGACCACGTCGAAGGTGGTGGCGGTGCCGAAATCGACCACGATCAGGTTGCCGCCGTGCCGGTCGAAGGCGCCGGCGGTGTTCACCAGCCGGTCGGGCCCGACATTCGTGCCCTGGTCCACCCGCGGCGGCACCGGCAGGGCGCAGTCGGGCTTGCCCACCACCAGCGGCCGGCAGTTGAAGTAGCGGTCGGCAAGGACGCGCAGGTTGAAGACCACGCGCGGCACGGTGGACGAGATGATGACATCGCCGATATCCGCCTTGATGCCGCGGTGTTCCAGAAGCGTGGTCAGCCAGACGAAATACTGGTCCGCCGTGCGCTGCCATTCGGTCGACGTGCGCCAGGTGCCAAGGAACTGCGTCCCGTCCCAGATCGAGAAGACCGTGTTGGTGTTGCCGCAGTCGATGGCCAGAAGCATGGCGTCCCCCGTGGATCAGAAGAACACGTCGGCGGCGGGAATGGCAATCGTGCCGCCGGCGGTGCGCAGGATCAGGTTGCCGGCCTCATCCACCGTCTCGAAGACGCCCTCGCGGTCCGTGCTGCCGGTCCGGGCGCGGATCACCTCGCCCAGCCGCGCCGCATGGGCCAGCCAGTCGCGGCGGATCGGCGCGAAACCATGGACGGCGAACTGCGCCTCGCGCGCCGCGAAGGCCGGGGCAAGGGCATCAAGGAACGCCTCGGGCGTGACGCGCAGGCCGGTCTCTGCCAGAAGCGACACCGGCGGCACCGCGCCCGGTTCCAGCCCCTCGACCGGCGGGGCGCCGATCAGGTTCACCCCGATCCCGACGCAGAGGACCGGACCCGAGGCTTCCAGCAGGATGCCCGTCACCTTGCCGCCATTCAGCAGCACGTCGTTCGGCCATTTCAGCGCAAAGACCTGCGGCAGGCCGGTCAGCTGGACGAAGGCATCGCGCAGCGCCAGCGCGGCGACGAAACTGCGCAGAGCGGCGGCGTCGGGTGTCCCTTCCGGCCGCGTGACCAGCGTGCCGTAGAAATTGCCCGGGGGGCTCGCCCAGGGGCGCGACCGGCGGCCCCGCCCGGCCGTCTGCTCGCGGGCGACGATCCAAAGGCTTGCGCCCGGCGCGATCCCGGCCGCGCGCCGGAACCCTTCGGCATTGGTGGAATCGACGCTGGGCAGGAAGACCCGGTCGCCCGTCACCTCAGCGCACCAGCGCTTCGGCCGCCACCTGCGCCACCGGCTCCAGCCCGAAGAGGTTGACGACGCCCAGAAGCATCGCCGCCGCCACGGCCACCATCAGCGCCCATTGCACCGGCACCATCCGGCTTTCCACCGGATCGGTCGGCTGGCCGAAATACATGAAATAGACGATGCGCAGATAGTAGAACGCCCCGATGACCGAGGCGACCGCACCGGCGACCGCCAGCCAGACCATGCCGGCATCGACCGCCGCCTTCAGCACATAGAACTTGCCGAAGAAGCCTACCATCGGCGGCACACCGGCCAGGCTGAACATCAGCACCAGAAGCGCCAGCGCCTTCAGGGGTTCGGGCTTCGAGAACATGTTCAGCCCGGCAATGTCGGTGACGGGGCGGCCGTCGCGTTCCATCGACAGGATGAAGGCGAAGGTGCCGACGTTCATCGTGACATAGATCGCCATGTAGATCAGCATCGCCTGCACGCCTTCGGACGTGCCGACGGCCAAGCCGATCAGCGCATAGCCCATATGGGCGATCGAGGAATAGGCCATCAGCCGCTTGATGTCCTTCTGCCCGATCGCCGCGATCGCGCCAATGAACATGGACGCGACCGCCAGCGCCGCCAGAACCTGCCCCCACTGGCCGGGGATCGGCCCGAACGCATCCTGCACCAGCCGTCCGATCAGCGCCATGGCGGCGACCTTGGGCGCGGTGGCGAAGAAGGCGGTGACCGGCGTGGGGCTGCCTTCATAGACATCCGGCGTCCACATGTGGAAGGGCACGGCCGACACCTTGAAGGCAAGCCCCGCCAGCATGAAGACCAGGCCGAAGAGAAGGCCGATGGGCAGATCCCCCTCGCCCAGCGTCGACAGGATGCCCGAGAACAGCGTCGTCCCGGCAAAGCCGTAGGTCAGCGACGCCCCGTAGAGGAGAAGCCCCGAAGACAGCGAGCCGAGGACGAAGTATTTCAGCCCCGCCTCGGTCGAGCGGACCGAGTCGCGCCGCAGCGCGGCCACGACGTAAAGCGCCAGCGACTGCAGCTCCAGCCCCATGTAAAGCGCCATCAGGTCGCCGGCGCTGACCATCATCTGCATGCCCAGGACGGCCAGCGCCACAAGGATCGGAAACTCGAACCGCAGCAGGCCGCGGCGGGCCATGTAGGCCTCGCTCATCGCCAGCACGGCGGCGGCCGAGAGAAGGACGGTCACCTTGGCGAAGCGCGCGAAGGGATCGTCGACGAACATGCCGCCGAAGGCCGCGCGTTCGCCTTCGACCGCAAGGCCGATCCACATCGCCAGCGCGACGAACAGCCCAACCGTCATCCAGAGCAGGGTCGAGGCCAGTTTGTCCTTGCCGGTGTAGACGGCGAAGATCAGCGCCGCCATCGCATAGACGGCAAGGATCACCTCGGGCAGGACGGTGTTGAAATCTGCGGCAGTCATGTCCTGATCCTCAGTGCATGGCCACTTCCGCGTCGCCCGTGGCGGGGATCGCGGCGTGGTATTCGGTGACAAGCTGGGCGACGGACGGGCCGATGATATCGGTCACCGCGCGGGGATAGACGCCCAGGAACAGGGTCATGGCGATCAGCGGCGCGAAGATCGCCTTCTCGCGCGGGGTCATGTCGGCGATGGTCTTCAGCGCCTCCTTGATCAGGTCGCCGAAGACGACCCGGCGATAAAGCCAGAGCGCATAGGCGGCCGAGAGGATCACCCCGGTGGTGGCCACGGCGGCAACCCAGGTGTTGACCTGGAAGATGCCGGCCAGCGTCAGAAACTCACCCACGAATCCGCTGGTGCCCGGCAGGCCGACATTCGCCATGGTGAAGAACATGAACACCAGCGCATAGCGCGGCATCCGGTTCACCAGACCGCCGTAGGCGTCGATCTCGCGCGTGTGCATCCGGTCGTAGATGACGCCGACGCAAAGGAAGAGCGCGCCCGAGATGAAGCCGTGCGACAGCATCTGGAAGATCGCCCCGTCCACCCCCTGCTGGTTCGCGGCAAAGATGCCCATGGTGACGTAACCCATGTGCGCGACCGAGGAATAGGCGATCAGCTTCTTCATGTCCGATTGCGCGAGCGCGACAAGGCTGGTGTAGACGATGGCGATCGCCGACATCCAGAAGACCAGCGGCGCAAGGATGTCGCTTGCTACCGGGAACATCGGCAGGCTGAAGCGCAGGAAGCCGTAGCCCCCCATCTTCAGGAGGATCGCCGCCAGCACGACCGACCCCGCGGTCGGCGCCTGGACGTGGGCGTCGGGCAGCCAGGTATGGACCGGCCACATCGGCATCTTCACCGCGAACGAGGCGAAGAAGGCCAGCCACATCAGCGTCTGCATGCCGCCGACGATCTGGAAGCCGAGGATCGGCAAGGTTTCCGAGGCGAAGGTGTGGTCCAGCAGCCGGGCGATGTCGGTGGTGCCCGCGTCCATATACATGGCGATCATCGCCACCAGCATCAGGACCGAGCCGAGGAAGGTGTAGAGGAAGAACTTGAACGCCGCATAGATGCGTTCCTTGCCGCCCCAGATGCCGATGATCAGGAACATCGGGATCAGGCCCGCCTCGAAGAACAGGTAGAACAGTACCAGGTCCAGCGCGCAGAAGACGCCGATCATCAGCGTTTCAAGGACAAGGAAGGCGATCATGTATTCCTTGACGCGGGTCTCCACCTCCCACGCCGACCAGATGACCAGGGGCATCAGGAAGGTGGTCAGCATGATGAACAGGATCGAGATGCCGTCCACGCCCATCTTGTAGGTGAAGCCGAGGATCCAGGGCTTCTCGATCACGAACTGGAAGCCCGTGTCGGCAGGGTCGAACTCGGCCAGAAGGAAAAGGCTGGCCAGGAAGGTCGCCAGCGTCGCGAACATGGCCAGCCATTTCGCGCTGCGCCGTGCGGCCTCGTCGTCGCCGCGCAGGAACAGCGCCATGATGGCGGCCGCGACCAGCGGCAGGAAGGTGATGATCGAGAGAAGTTGCTGTGCCATTGTCCTGCGCCCTTACCTGGCGCCGCCGAAAAGGGTCATCCAGGTGACGAGGATCACGATCCCCAGCACCATGGCAAAGGCGTAGTGGAACACGTATCCCGACTGCGCCTTGCCCGCGAGGCGGGTGAAGAAGGGGATGATCCCCATCGCCACCCCGTTGATCGACCCGTCGATGACGTTGCCGTCGCCCCGCTTCCACAGGAATCCGCCCAGCCACTTGGCCGGCCGGACGAAGAGCCAGTCGTAGATTTCGTCGAAATACCACTTGTTCAGCAGGAAGAGGTAGAGCGGCCGCTGCTGCGCCGCCAGACGGCCGGGCAGGTCGGGGCTGCGGATGTAGAACATCCACGCGACCGCCAGCCCGATCAGCATCGCCACGAAGGGCGAGACCTTCACCCAGGCCGGCACCACATGCGCCGCGGCGATGATCGTCGTCGGCGCATGGCCGGATTCCGCCACCTTTGCGGCATCGACGCGGGTATCGACCAGCGCCTGCTCCTCTTCCCCGAAGGGCAGGATCAGCAGCGCCCCCTTCGGTGCCACCGCCGCGCCATGGCCGGCATCGGCGTGATCGCCGGCCGCAGCTTCGGCCCCGGCCTCTCCGGTCGTTTCGGTCGCGGCGTGATCCGTGGCCGTATCCTGGCCCTCGGCCGCAGTCCCTTCGCCGCCTTCCTCGTGGTGGACGGCCAGTTGCTCCATCCCGAACCAGTTGCGCAGGCTGGTCTCGTCGCCGAAGAACACCTTGTACCAGAGCATGCCCGAGAACATCGCCCCCAGCGCCAGAACACCCAGCGGCACCAGCATCGTCATCGGGCTTTCGTGCGGTTCATGGTCGCCGTGGCCGTGGTCGTCATGGCCGTGGCCGTGATCAGCATGACCGTGCCCGTGCCCATGGGCGTCGTGGCCGTGCGCGCGGTTCTGCCCGTAGAAGGTCAGGAACATCAGCCGCCAGGAATAGAACGAGGTCATCCCCGCCGCGACGACCAGCAGCGTGAAGGCGAAGGACGACCCGACCCATGCGCTTTCGATCACCGCATCCTTCGACAGGAAGCCGGCAAAGCCGTAGTGGGTCAGCGGGATGCCGACGCCGGTGATCGCCAGCGTGCCGATCATCATCGCCCAGAAGGTCAGCGGGATTTTCTTCCGAAGGCCGCCGTAGTTGCGCATGTCCTGTTCATGGTGCGTCGCGGTGATGACCGAGCCGGCGCCAAGGAACAGCATCGCCTTGAAGAAGGCGTGGGTGAAAAGGTGGAACATCGCCACCGGATAGGCGCCGACACCCGCCGCCACGAACATGTAGCCGAGTTGCGAGCAGGTCGAATAGGCGATGACGCGCTTGATGTCGTTCTGGACCAGACCCACGGTCGCGGCGAAGAAGGCCGTCACGGCGCCAAGGACGGTGATGAAGGCCGTCGCCTGCGGCGCGTATTCGTAGACGGGCGACATCCGGCAGACGAGGAACACCCCCGCCGTCACCATCGTCGCCGCGTGGATCAGCGCGGACACCGGCGTCGGCCCTTCCATCGCGTCCGGCAGCCAGGTGTGCAGGAACAGCTGCGCCGACTTGCCCATCGCGCCGATGAACAGCAGCACGCCCACCAGGTTCGCGGCGTTCCAGTCGGCCCAGAGGAAGGTCAGGTTCATCTGCGCCAGTTCCGGCGCCCTGGCGAAGACATCGTCGAACCGCACCGAATCCGTCAGGTAGTAAAGCGCGAAGATGCCCAGGGCAAAGCCGAAGTCGCCCACCCGGTTGACGACGAAGGCCTTGATCGCCGCCGCGTTGGCGCTGGGCTTGCGGTAGTAGAAGCCGATCAGCAGGTAGGAGGCGACACCCACCCCTTCCCAGCCGAAGAACATCTGCACCAGGTTGTCGGATGTGACCAGCGCCAGCATGGCGAAGGTGAAGAACGAAAGGTAAGCGAAGAAGCGGGCCTTGTAATGCTCGCCCTCGCGCCAGTTCACGTCATCCGCCATGTAGCCGAACGAGTAGAGATGGACGAGCGCCGAGACCGTGTTGACCACGACCAGCATGATCGCCGTCATCCGGTCAAGCCGGATCGCCCATTCGCTGCCCAGCGTGCCCGAGTTGATCCAGTCCAGGATCACGATCGGCTGGTCGGGGAAATCGCCGCGCAGGAAGATGATCCAGCTGAGGAAGGCGGCAAGGAACACCAGCGAGGTGGTCAGCACCTGGCCCGCCTTCTCGCCGATGATCCGCCAGCCGAAGCCGCAGATGATGGCCCCGATCAAGGGTGCGAAGAGGATGATCGTCGCCATTACTCGGTCCTGCCCTGGCTGGATGCGCAGCGGGCCGATCCGCAGCGCGTCGATTGGAATTCCTTTGCCGCGACCGAGCCACGCTCGCCGCAAGTCTCGCATTCAAGGTCCAGCATCCGGCCGTTCAGGCCCGTGATGCGCAGACCGAAAAGGTTGCGGTCGCCCAGCTGCACGGCCATGGCGTCAGCCCTTCATCATGTTCACGTCCTCGACGTCGATCGTTCCGCGGTTGCGGAAGAAGACGACAAGGATGGCAAGGCCGATCGCCGCCTCGGCCGCGGCGACGGTCAGGACGAACAGGGTGAAGACCTGGCCCGCCAGATCGCCGGCATGGGTAGAGAAGGCGACAAGGTTGATGTTCACCGCCAGAAGCATCAGCTCGATCGACATCAGGATGACGATCACGTTCTTCCGGTTGAGGAAGATGCCGAAGATGCCGATGACGAACAGCGCCGCGGCCACCGTCAGGTAATGTTCAAGGGTTATCATCGGCTCGGCCCATACTGGTTGTGATTGGTGTCATGGCGCGTCTCCGCATCCCAAAGGCGGCATCTTCGGCAGCTCGCAGCCGCAATGTCCCCGAGGCAGGGTGATCAGCTCGGCCGCGATGCCCATCTTGCGCAGCCCGTTGCGGACCTGCCTCAGCGTATAGGCTCTGCGCGAATTGACGACCGCGCCCAGGTAGTCGCGCGCCCTGTCTGCCGTTTCGTTCAGGTAGCCCTCGGTTGGCGGAATCTCGGCCTTCACGCCCTGCCGCGAGTTGCATTCGACGACATAGATCGCATCGGTCCGCCCTTCGGCCGCCACGAACTCGTCGAAGTAGGCAATGTCGGTGCCGGAAATCTCGGACACCTGCACCAGCGACGCAAACCGCCCGTCCGAGACTTCGCAGACCGGCGGCGACAGTTCGCAGGCCCGCGCCGGCGCGGGAAGGCAGACTGCCACCCCCACTGCCGCCGCCAGACACTGTTCCCGTTGCACCATCGTTCTGTCCCTCGGGGCTTTGCCCGTTGTCGTTCCCGTCGTCGTCCGCCGCCGTCTTCCGTCATCGGCGCACGCCCGGCCGCACGCGCTTCTTGGCACTGCCGGCGGTCAGCCGCCAGCCCCCGGCGAACCGGGGTCGCAAAAGCCGCAGGCACGGGCCTGCGCAGGCGTGGCCGCTGCTGCAAGAACCAGCCCGGGGATCAGCGGTGCGCGCGTCATGCCCATCCCCCCTATTGCCCGTACTTCTCGCAGGCGCAGCTTTCGTAGCCCATCGCGCCGATGGTCGCCTTTGCCCCGTGCTTGCGCGCGATGTCGCCGATCTGCGCCATGGTGTAGGCCCGTTTCGACGTCAGCGCCGCGTCGATCGCGGCATGAAGCGCCTCGCTGTCATCCCAGTTGTCCTGCAACGCGGGCTTGTCATAGGCCTGGACGATGGTCAGCGCCCTGTTGCCGGCGCAATCCTCCAGCACGAGGCGATAGTCGTCGTGCGAGTAGCGGCCGGGGTAAAGGACGAAGCCGCCGTCGTGCCACAGCACATCATAGCCGCCAAAGCCCGCGTCATGGCATTCCTGCGGCGGCAGCTCGGCCGCAGCCGGCCCTCCGGCCGCCAGAACCGCCATGACGGGAAGCGCCTGTTTCACAGCCCCTGCCCCGGCTTCACGTCCTTCAGCTTCAAGGCATCGGCCGGGTCGCGCCACATCTGCGCCAGCACGTTCTGCCGCTTGATGTCCTTCCGGTGCCGCAGGGTCAGCAGGATCGCCCCGATCATCGCCACCAGGAGAATCATCCCCGCGGCCTGGAAGAGGTAGATGTACTTGTCGTAGATCAGCATCCCCAGCGCGCGCGAGTTTTCCATGCCCTCCGGCGCAGGCGCGGAATGCAGGCTTTCGGCGACGCCCGCCGTCGTCCAGGCGCCCACGCCAAGGGCGATCTGCATGATCAGGATCACCCCGATCAGAAGGCCCAGCGGCATCGCCCGCGCCATCTCGCCCTTCAGCGCGGCGAAATCGACGTCCAGCATCATCACCACGAACAGGAACAGCACCGCCACCGCGCCGACATAGACGATCATCAGCAGCATGGCGATGAACTCGGCCCCCATGATCACCATCAGGCCGGTGGCCGACAGGAAGGTCAGGATCAGCCACAGCACCGAATGCACCGGGTTGCGCGCGACGGTGACCATCAGCCCCGCAAGCACCGCGACGATCGCGAAACCGAAGAATGCGACATCGGCAATGGTCATGGCGTTCCTTCCTTCTTCTCGGCAAAGACCGCCTGCGCGGCCTCAAGCGCCTTCTGCATGGCGGGCAGGCCGCCGAACATGCTCATCTGCCAGATCACCTCGGCGATCTCGCGTTCGGTCGCCCCCGCCTCAAGCGCGTGGCGGACGGTCAGCTTCAACTGCGGCTCGGCCTGGGCGCCAAGGACGGTCAGCGCCGCCAGCGTCACCAGCAGCCGGGTCTTGGAATCCAGCCCCTCGCGGTTGAAGGTCTTGCCGAACCACATTTCCATGATGTCGGCCGGCATGGTCGGGAACATGCGGTCCAGCCGGACCGATTTCATCTGTTCCAGCGCCGGGTTGAAGGCGCGCATCATTTCCTGGCCGCTTTCCATCATCTGGCTCAGCATCCGGGTATAGGCCTCGGTCATGACGCCCCCCGGGTGCAGAGGAAGAAGTTGACGTTGGCCCAGTCCATCGTGCTGGTCGTCATCACCCCCGGGTTCGTGGTCGATTGCTCGGGCGCCAGCACGTAGTCGGGCGAGGTCAGAAGCCGCACCTCGCCCGTGGCGGTCCAGCCCGCCGGGCAATCGGCGGACCCCCGCACCACGACCAGCGCGCCCGGCCCCAGATCGCCCGCGCCCGCAGCACCCTGCGGCCCCTCGGGCCCGATCGCGCCCTGCGGGCCGGCCGGCCCGACGCTGCCCTGCGGCCCCGGTTCGCCCTGCGGTCCGGCAGGCCCGGCGACGCCCTGCTGTCCCTCGGGTCCGGCCGGGCCTTCCGGCCCCGCCGCCCCGGTTGCCCCCGCCGGACCGGCCGCCCCCTGCACGCCCGCAGGCCCGGCGCCGCCGGCCGGCCCCTCGGCCCCGGGGGCGCCGCTCAGGACGCCGGTCAGCAGCCCGATGCCCAGCACCACGGCCCCGCCTAGCCCCCCGAACGCAGCTGTCTCGATCCGGTTCATGCGCATTCCTCAGCGATAGGGCGCGTCGAGTTCAAGGTTGCGGGCGATCTCGGCCTCCCAGCGGGCGCCGTTGTCCAGAAGCTTTTCCTTGGTGTAGAAAAGCTCTTCCCGCGTCTCGGCCGAAAACTCGAAATTCGGCCCCTCGACGATGGCATCGACCGGGCAGGCCTCCTGGCAGAAGCCGCAGTAGATGCATTTCGTCATGTCGATGTCGTAGCGCGTGGTGCGGCGGGAGCCGTCCTCGCGCGGTTCGGCGTCGATGGTGATCGCCTGCGCCGGGCAGATCGCCTCGCAGAGCTTGCAGGCGATGCAGCGTTCCTCGCCGTTCGGATAGCGGCGCAACGCATGTTCGCCGCGGAAACGGGGGGAAAGCGGCCCCTTCTCATGCGGGTAGTTCAGCGTCGGCTTCGGCGCGAAGAAGTATTTCATGCCAAGGGCGAAACCCTTGATGAAATCCATCAGGAGGAAGTAGCGGGTCGCGCGGTTCCAGTCGATGTTGCTCATTTCTTATGATCCTCATCACCGAGATCGACCCAGCCACGTATCCAGTTTTCTATACGCGTCATACTCTTGTAAGCGCTGCTCTGCTCAGTCCCGAACGCTGCTGCATGTCTGAGAGCAGCAGCCAAAACATCGTCCCGCGTTCTAAGGCGCTCAACCGAAACTCCATCAATCACGAGGGTCCAGCTACCGTCCTCGTTTTGGTCGAGCCGATAACTGCGGTCCTTGTAACTATGTGAGAAGGTGTTGATCAGGTCATTTGCCATCCCTCACCCCCCCACCGCCCAGCGGGCCCAGAAGCCGCCGAGCACTTCGAATTTCGCAAGGAACGAGACGATCACCACCCAGCCCAGGCTCAGCGGCAGGAACACCTTCCAGCCGATCCGCATCAGCTGGTCATAGCGGTAGCGGGGCACGATCGCCTTCACCATGGCGAACATGAAGAACCAGGCCCACATCTTCGCCACCATCCACCACCAGCCGTCGGCGATGAAAGGCACCGGGCTCAGCCAGCCGCCGAAGAAGAAGACGCTGATCAGCGCGCACATCAGGAAGATGGCGATGTATTCGCCGGCCATGAACAGCAGGTAGGGCGTGGACGAATATTCGACCATAAAGCCCGCCACCAGTTCGGATTCCGCTTCCGGCAGGTCGAAGGGCGGGCGGTTGGTTTCGGCAAGCGCCGAGATGAAGAACATCACCAGCACCGGGAAATGCGGCAGCCAGTACCAGCCCAGAAGGCCCCAGCCGGTATCCTGCGCATGGACGATGGCCGAAAGGTTCATCGACCCGGTCGAGATGATCAGGCCGATGATGATGAGGCCCAGCGACACCTCGTAGGAAATCATCTGCGCGGCGGACCTCAAGCCCCCCAGGAAGGCGTATTTGGAGTTCGACCCCCAGCCGCCCATGATCACGCCGTAAACCTCCAGCGACGACACAGCGAAGACGAAGAGGATGGCGACGTTGATGTCGGCCAGCACCCAGCCCTCGTCGAACGGGATGACGGCAAAGGCCAGCAGCGCCAGCACGAACGACAGCATCGGCGCCAGGAAATAGACCACCCGGTCCACCCCCGCCGGCACGACGATTTCCTTGACCACGTATTTCAGAGCGTCGGCGAATGTCTGCAGCAGGCCCCAGGGCCCGACCACGTTCGGCCCGCGCCGCATCTGCACCGCCGCCCAGATCTTGCGGTCGCCGTAGACCATGAAGATCAGCGACCCCATGACGAAGGCGACCACCGCAAGGCTTTGCAGGATCAGGAGGACCGCCATCCCGAAGCCCGTGCTGAAAAACCCGTCCATTCCCATCCGTCCCCTTCAGACCGTCGGTATGCTGCGCTCGTCGCAGGAGCGCACTTCCACTTCCGCGTCTATCGTCTTCAGCCCCAGGGGCAGCACGGCCGAGATCAGATAGACCGCGTCGCCCTGCCAGACATTGCCCGTTTTTCCCACCTGCGTCCGCACATGGCGCGCGAATCCATAGCCCCGGATCAGCGCATATTGTGCCGCCGCACAGCGGGCGTAGTCCTCTATTTCCGTCTCGCTCTGCGCGCCCTTCATGGCGACGCGCAGGTTCACCATCTCGTCGTCCAGCAGCATCGTCCGGACGCCAAGGTATTCCGCGGCCGCGGCCGGTTCCGGCTCTGTTGGCACCTCTGTCCCCTCCACGCAAGCCCCGAGCGCCGCCATCGCGGCAAGCCCGAAGGGAAGAGCGGCAAGATGGCGCATCACGGTCACTCCGCCGCCAGTTTCGGCGCGGTGCGCGCCGCCGCCATGGCCGAAAGCTCGGCCATCACCGCGCTGGCGCGGGCGACCGGGTTCGTCAGGTAGAAGTCCTTGATCGCATTGCGGAAGGTCGCCTTTGCCGGCAGCTTGGGCGCCAGCGGCTGCCAGGCGTTCCCGGGCACGCTGTCGATGCCGCCCAGATGCGGATGCGCCGCGACCAGCGCGCCGCGAAGGCCCGCCAGGCTGTCCCAGGGCAGCTTTGCCCCCAGTTCCGCCGAAAGCGCGCGCAGGATGGCCCAGTTCTCCTTGGCCTCGCCCGGGGCGAAGCCGGCGCGGAAGGCAAGCTGCGGCCGCCCCTCGGTGTTGACGAAAAGCCCGTTCTCCTCGGTCCAGGCTGCCGCCGGCAGGATCACGTCGGCGCGGTTGGCGCCGCGGTCGCCGTGCGATCCCTGATAGATCACGAACGGACCGCCCGCCTCGTCCCGCGCGATCTCCACCTCGTCGGCGCCAAGGTTGAAGACCACCTCGGCCCCCTCGGTCGCGGCGGCAAGCCCGCCCTCGGTGACGGCGCCCACGTCCATCGCGCCCACCCGCGATGCGGCGGTGTGCAGGATCAGAAGCTTCGCCTGCCGCGCCTCGGCGATCCGCATCGCCTGCGACAGCACCGCCTCGCCATCCGCCTCGTTGATGGCGCCCTGGCCGACGATGACGATGCCGGGCTTCGTGCCCGGTTCCGCCGTTTCCGCAAGCTTCACATGTTCGACCAGCGCCGCCCGATCGTTTCCGATATGGAAATAATCATAGGTCAGGTCCGCCGCCTGCCCGATCAGCCCGATCTTCGCGCCATTGGTCCAGGCCTTGCGGATGCGCGCGTTCAGGACCGGCGCCTCGACCCGCGGGTTGGTGCCGATCAGCAGGATGCCGCCGGCACTGTCGATGTCTTCAATCTTTGCAGTGCCAACATAGGCCGAGCGGTTGCCGGCGGGCAGCCGCGCGCCGTCGGTGCGGCATTCGACATGGCCGCCCAGCCCTTCAACCAGCAGCTTCAGGCTCCAGGCGGCTTCGACCGGGGCAAGGTCGCCGACCAGGCCGACCACTTTCTTCCCCTTCATGGCCGCCGCGGCCTTCGCCAGCGCCTCGGCCCAGCTTGCCTTGCGCAGCCGCCCGTTCTCGCGGACGTAAGGTGTATCCAGCCGCTGCCGGCGCAGCCCGTCCCAGACGAAGCGGGTCTTGTCGCTGATCCATTCCTCGTTCACGCCATCGTTGTTGCGCGGGATGATCCGCATCACCTCGCGCCCCTTGGTGTCGATGCGGATGTTGCTGCCAAGGGCGTCCATCACGTCGATGGATTCGGTCTTGGTCAGTTCCCAGGGCCGGGCGGTGAAGGCATAGGGCTTCGAGGTCAGCGCCCCCACCGGGCAAAGGTCGATGATGTTGCCCTGCAGGTTCGAATCCAGCGTCATGTTCAGGTAGCTGGTGATCTCGCTGTCTTCCCCCCGCCCCGTCTGCCCCATCTGGGTGATGCCGGCGACCTCGGTCGTAAACCGTACGCAGCGGGTGCAGGAAATGCAGCGGGTCATCTTCGTCTCGACCAGCGGGCCAAGGTTCAGGTCTTCGCTGGCCCGCTTCGGCTCGCGGTAGCGGGAGAAGTCGACGCCATAGGCCATCGCCTGATCCTGCAGGTCACATTCCCCGCCCTGGTCGCAGATCGGGCAGTCGAGCGGATGGTTGATCAGGAGGAATTCCATCACGCCCTCGCGGGCCTTCTTGACCATGGGCGAGGTGGTCTTGACGACCGGCGCCTCGCCGTTCGGGCCGGGCCGCAGGTCGCGCACCTGCATGGCACAACTTGCCGCGGGCTTCGGCGGGCCGCCCACCACCTCGACCAGACACATCCGGCAGTTGCCGGCGATCGACAGCCGTTCGTGATAGCAGAAGCGCGGGATTTCCACCCCGGCGACCTCGGCCGCCTGGATGATCGTCATCGCGCCATCCACCTCGACCTCGATGCCGTCGATGCTGATCTTCTTGAGGTTGCTCATCAGCTTGCCTTGCTTTCAGCTTGTGGGTTGCGCGCCGTCCAGGCCTTGTCGGTCGCGGCGCTGATCAATGACCGGACGGGGCGAAAGTCGGTGCCCTTGTCAAGGACCACCATCGAATCGTGGACGTGTATCCCGGTCACCTTTCCGGCGGTCTCGGGGTGGGCGACGCCCAGATCGTGATACCAGTGATGCATGTCGTCGATCATCGACCGCACCGTGGCGTAGAAGTTGGCCTCGGTCCCGGTTCCGCCGCCGTACTGTTCCCAGTATGCGGTGTGCATGTCCTCGATGATGTAGGTGCCCGCCGGCGACAGCCGCGGGAACAGCGCGGCCAGGCTGGCGCGGACGTGGTCCATCATGTGGCTGCCGTCATCCAGCACCACGTCGACGCCGCCCATCTCGTCGACCACCCGGTTCAGGAAAGCGGCGTCGTCCTGCGAGCCGATGCGCACCTGCGCGTCCCGCCCATCGAACCGCGCGCATTCCGGGTTGATGTCGATGCCGTAGATCACCGCCTCGGGCCCGAAGTACCTGCGCCACATCTCAAGGCTGCCGCCCTTGAGAACCCCGATCTCCAGAAAGCGCAGCGGACGGTTGCGCCAGGGCGCAAGGTAGCGTTCGTAGAGCGGCAGGTAGTGGTGCCATTTGTCCACCCCCTCGCCCCGGTGCTGGGTGAACAGCGAGGCGATTTCGCCGCCCCTGCCGAACTTCGCGGAAATGTCGGCCGCGATCTGCGCGCGCGGGCTGTCGCCCGTCGGCGACGGCGTGAAGAGCGAGGTTGCAAGGAATTCTCTCCCCATCATTCTGCCGCCACTTGCGCACAGCCGTGGGTCTTCCACGCCTGCGCTTCTTTCAGATATTTCCAGCCGAAGGCATGGTCGCTGTCGCCATGCGCCTGCAGATGCTCCAGCCGCGCCAGCGCCTCTTCCAGCGTCGGCCGGTGGCCTTCGGGCACCCACCACATGACGAAATGCATGGCACCCAGCACCTGAAACCACTCCGCCCGCCGCTCGTAGAAGGCGCGGTGGACGGTGTTCCAGACGAAATGCTCCAGCGTCTCCACGCTTTCCCAGACCGTCAGGTTCGACACGAACTGCGGGTCTCCGCCGATCTTGGTCTCGGTATTCCCGGTCCCGGGCTCGCCCGAGCCTTCCATCATCCAGACGAACCCCGGCATCCGCTTGCCCATCCCGTTCACCCGGTCGAGCGCCGCCATGAACTCGGCCACGCGCGGGTCGTCGGTGGGGGCGAGCAGCCGCCCCACGTTCAACTCGGCCAGATGATGCCCGGGGCGCGCGGTCATGACCTGTCCCTCAGCAGGCTGCCGATCAGGGTCTGTTTGGCAATCTCGTCGCGGCCCACCTTGCAGTAGCTTTCGACATCGCCGTCGACCGCACCCGCGGCCTTCAGCCAGGCGTCGGCCTCGGCCTTCAGCCGGTTCTTCTCGGCGCGGTTGTCAAGGAAGGCCTCGATCTCGGCGCGGGTATAGCCCTTGTCCAGCGCATAGCGCTTCAGATCCTCGATCTTGGCCCAGACGACGAACATCCGCGCCTCGATCGTCGGGCAGGTCTTGCGGATCACGTCGCCGATCCGCCCCGCGCGAAGCGAGTCGTTGATGTGCTTTTCCGTCGACAGGGATTCCAGCGCCAGCGCCGGCGTGGCAAGGGTCGCGGCCAGAAGCGCGGCGGTCAGGGTTCTCGGGATCATCCGGGTCACTCCACAGGCTGCTCTCTGCCCGCGCAGACGGGGGCGCCCCCCCCGTTCCGCCGGGCGGACCCATCCTGCCAGAACGTCCCCGCGTGCTGAACGCACGGAAGCGTGTCGTTTCCGTGATCCGCCGATGCTGAAACAGCCCGTGATCATGCGCAGGCCCCCGGAAAGAGCCAGCCGCCGGCCCGGTCATAGCTGCCGATCGCCGTTTCGCTGAAGGCGCCGCCCGCCGCGGCACAGCCTGCGCGGGCGGCCTTCTTGGCAAGCGCCCCCTCGTCCATCGCCAGCGCGGCACCGTCGCGCGCCACATGGACGGACTGGCCGGCAACCGCGCGCGCCCCCGCGGCCGTCAGCATCAGGCCCGGCGCGCCGGGGCCGATGGCGGCCGTGAAGGCATTCCCGTCAACAGCGACGCGCTGGGTGCCGGCCGATGCCGGCGCCCCGCCAGTCCGGCCCTGCCCCGCATCGCCACCCACGCAGCCCGCGACCGCAACGACCGACAGCCCCGCCGCTGCCCGCAGGCAGGCAAGTGGGACGAAGGCGGTCGCGCCGTAGGGGGCTGCGGGGCGCATCATCATTCGGCCGCCAGCGCCGCCGAGATGCGGCCGGTCTTCTTGGCCCTGATCCGGTCCTCGATCTCACCCCGGAAGTTGCGGATCAGGCCCTGGATCGGCCAGGCCGCGGCATCGCCAAGGGCGCAGATCGTGTGGCCCTCGACCTGCTTCGTCACCTCGAACAGCATGTCGATTTCCTCGATCTCGGCCTCGCCGGTCACCAGGCGGCTCATCACCCGCATCATCCAGCCGGTGCCTTCGCGGCAGGGCGTGCACTGGCCGCAGCTTTCATGCTTGAAGAACTTAGACAGCCGCCAGATCGCCTTCACCACATCGGTCGACTGGTCCATCACGATCATGCAGGCGGTGCCGAAGGACGATTTCTTGTCCCGCATCCCGTCGTAATCCATGATCGCGTCTTCGCACATCTCGGCCGTCAGCACCGGGCAGGAGGCGCCGCCGGGGATCACCGCCTTGAGGTTCTTCCAGCCGCCGCGGACGCCGCCGCCGTGCTTCTCGATCAGCTCCTTCATGCTGATCGACATCGATTCCTCGATGACGCAGGGCGCGTTCACATGGCCCGACATGGCGAAAAGCTTGACGCCCGCGTTGTTCGGCCGGCCGAAGCCCGCGAACCATTCCGCCCCGCGCCGCAGGATCGAGGGCGCGACGGCGATGGATTCGACGTTGTTCACCGTGGTCGGGCAGCCATAAAGGCCCGAGCCCGCCGGGAACGGCGGCTTCATCCGCGGCATGCCCTTCTTGCCCTCAAGGCTTTCCAGCAGCGCCGTCTCCTCGCCGCAGATATAGGCGCCGGCGCCGTGATGCAGGAACACGTCGAAATCATAGCCCGACTTGCAGGCGTTCTTGCCGATCAGCCCCGCATCATAGGCCTCGTCGATCGCCGCCTGCAGCGCCTCTTTCTCGCGGATGTATTCGCCGCGGATGTAGATATAGGCCGCGACCGCATTCATCGCGAAACCGGCGATCAGGCAGCCCTCGATCAGCGTATGCGGATCATGGCGCATGATCTCGCGGTCCTTGCAGGTCGCGGGTTCGGATTCGTCGGCGTTGACCACCAGATAGGCCGGGCGACCGTCAGAGACCTTGGGCATGAACGACCACTTCATCCCGGTCGGGAAGCCCGCGCCGCCCCTGCCCCGCAGGCCCGACTTCTTCATCTCGTCGACGATCCAGTCGCGGCCCCTGGCCATGATGGCGGCGGTGCCGTCCCAATGCCCGCGCTTCATCGCACCCTTCAGGCTGCGGTCATGCATCCCGTAGAGGTTGGTGAAGATGCGGTCCTGATCCTTCAGCATCCGTCCTGCTCCTTAACTCCGGCGCGCGCGCCAGATCTGCCATGTCACGACCAGCGCCCAGAAGAACGCGGCCAGGGCGGCGAAGTCGAAGAGGAAGGCATAGCGGGTATCCCACCCGAACTGCCCGCCCAGCCACTGCGCCCCCATCCACAGCAGCATGGTGCCGGCGATGACGATGGCGACAAGCTTTGCCTGCCCCGCCATCCGGTCCCCGCCCGCCCCCGTGCCCCTGTCGTCGCGCATCGCTCAACCCGCCTCAGTAGTCGTTGGTCCGGGCGCGTTCGCGGAACGCATCCAGCCCGTCCTTGACGATGATCCCCGCCTGCGACACCCATCTGTCGCGGGCGATCCGGCCCCTGAACCGTTCCATCTGCCCGTCGACATGGGCGATGTCGGCGGCGGTCCAGCCGGCGATCTGGTCGAAGCTCCAGACGCCCATGCCGTTCAGCAGCTTTTCCAGCGCCGGGCCGATGCCCTCGATCTCTTTCAGGTCGTCGGCCTTGCCGCCACGCGGCGCGGCCAGACCATAGGCCTGCGGCTTCGGCGGAGCCTTGGGCCGGGCGGGCGCCTTGGCCTTGGCGGGCGCAGCCTTTGCCGGCGCCTTGGCCTTGGCGGGCGCCTCTGTCGGGGCCTTTGCGGGGGCCTTGGGCGCCGCGGCGGGCGCGGCCTTGGCCGGGGCCTTCGCCTCTGTCACCGCCTTCGCCTTGACCGCAGCCTCCGCCTTGGGCGCAGCCTTCGCCTTGGGTGCGGCTGCCTTGACCTCGGCCGGCTTCACTGCAGCTGCGGGCTTGGCCGCCCTGGCGGCCGGCGTGGCGGGGGTCTTTGCGGCCTTGATCTTCGTGGCCGGCGCGGCCTTGGCCGCCGGGGCCGGGGCTTTCGCCGCCGTCCTGGCGGGCGCCTTCGCAGCCTTCGGCTTCGCCACCGGCGCGGCGGGCGGTGCCTCCACCGCCATCAGCGGCGCCGGCGCGGCCATCACCGGATCGGGGATCGACGCCGCCTCGGTCGCGACCGGCGCGACGGGGGCGACCGGCGCGGCCGGAACGACCGGTTCCGGCTCTGCCACCGTCATCGGCGTGGTCGCGACGGGCGAGGCCACCGCCAGTTCCCGCTCGGTGCTGCGCGTATCCGCGGCCGCCGGGGGCGCCTCGGCCCGCGCACCGGAACCAAGAACCGACCACAGCAAGAGGACGATCACCGCCACGACGATGCCGATCAGCAGGGCGAAAAACACCCCGTGGTGCCATGCGAATTTCGCCAGCAGAAACGCCAGCACACCCGCAATCAAAGCCCAGACGTATCGTGCTTCCGTCGCCATCCCCGCCACTCCCGTTTACGGGCCGCGTCGCCGCGTCCCTGCCAGACTCATCCTTCCCCTCTGCCGATCCGCTCGGCCTCGGCGACCGAGCCGCCCGCCGCAAGGTGCCGCGCCTGCGCCACCCAGCGGTCGCGGCTGACCCGTCCGCGGAAGCCTTCCAGATTGTCGTCGACCCAGGCAATCTCTTCCCCGGTCCAGGCGGCGACCTGATCGAAATGGAAGAAGCCCAGCCGGTTGCACAAGGCCTCAAGCGCGGGGCCGATGCCCCAGATCAGCTTCAGGTCGTCGGGCCGGCCCCGCCGCGGCGCCTTCAGCGCGCGGGGACGCTTGGGCGCGGCCGCCGGGGCGGGCGCTGCGGCCGCCGGCGCGGCATCCGCCTTCAGCTTCGCCGCGCGCGCCTTCGCCTCGGTCTGCGGCGTTACCGGGGCCTTTGCCGCAGGTTCCCGTGCGGGCGCAACCGGCTGGCCGGGCGCGGCCACGGCAATGCCCTTCGGCTTGGCGACGCGCACCGGCGGCTTGCCTTTCGACAGCGCCTCGCCCACCGCTTCGGGCAGGCCCTTCGCAGCCTTGGCCTCGGCGGCCGAAATCCGTTTCTTCGCCGGCACTTCCTCGGGCTGCCCCGCGCCCTTGCCCAGCCAGGCCATGCGCAGCGGCACTTCGCTGCCGTCGATACGCTTCACCGTCTCGCCCAGGTCGATCGCCAGCTGGACGCTGCCGTTGTACTGCGTCCGGCCGGATTCGAAATCCTTCAGGCTGGTCAGCCCGCTGATCGGTTCCGACGAATAGCGCCCGGTCTGCGACCCCGGCACCGGCACCCTGCCCTCGCCGAACCGCGCGATCAGCTCGCGCAGCTTCGCCGGCGTCAGGTCTTCGTAATAGTCCTTGCCGATCTGGGCCATCGGCGCATTGGCGCAGGCGCCAAGGCATTCCACCTCTTCCCAGGAGAACTTGCCATCGGCCGAAACCGTATGCGGATGGGGCGAGATCAGTTCCTTGCAGACGGCGATCAGTTCCTCTGCGCCGCAGATCATGCAGCTGGTGGTGCCGCATATCTGGATATGCGCAACCGAACCAACGGGTTGCAGCTGGAACATGAAGTAGAAGGTCGCCACTTCCAGCGCGCGGATATAGGCCATGCCCAGAAGATCGGCCACATATTCGATCGCCGGCTTCGTCAGCCAGCCTTCCTGTTCCTGCGCCCGCCACAGCAGCGGAATGATCGCCGAAGCCTGCCGGCCCTCGGGATATTTGGTCATCTGCCCCTTCGCCCAGGCAAGGTTCGCGGGCGTAAAGGCAAAGCTTTCTGGCTGGCTATGGTAAAGGCGGCGGAGCATTCACGAACCCGAGGCTATGAGAGCAGGAAGAGCCGACGCCCCTCCGAAAGAAAGAACCAGAAGAAGCACGATAAGGCCGGCCGGTCCGATGTTGGTCATCACCGGTCCACCTCCCCGAACACGATGTCCATTGTGCCGATGATGGCGGATACGTCTGCCAGTTGGTGGCCCTTGCAGATGTAGTCCATGCTCTGCAGGTGCAGGAAGCCCGGCGCCCTGATCTTGGCGCGGTAGGGCTTGTTGGTCCCGTCCGCCACCAGATAGACGCCGAATTCCCCCTTGGGCGCCTCGACCGCGGCATAGACCTCGCCGGCCGGGACGTGGAAACCCTCGGTGTAAAGCTTGAAGTGGTGGATCAAGGCCTCCATCGAGGTCTTCATCTCGCCCCGCTTCGGCGGGGTGATCTTGCCGCGCGCCAGCACGTCGCCCTGGCCCTCGGGCGCGCGCAGCTTGGCCAGCGCCTGCCGGATGATCGAGGTCGATTCCCGCATCTCGGCCATGCGGCAGAGGTAACGGTCGTAGCAGTCGCCGTTCTTGCCGACCGGAATGCGGAAGTCGAACTCGTCATAGCATTCGTAGGGCTGGGCGCGGCGCAGGTCCCAGGCGAGGCCGGAGCCGCGCACCATCACCCCCGAATAGCCCCATTTCAGGATGTCATCCTCGTTGACGATGCCGATATCGGCATTGCGCTGCTTGAAGATGCGGTTCTCGGTCAGAAGCCCGTCGATATCGTCCAGCACCCTGGGGAAGGCCTCGGCCCAGGCGTCGATGTCGTCCAGAAGCGCCGGCGGCAGGTCCTGATGCACGCCGCCGGGGCGGAAATAGGCGGAATGGAGCCGCGCCCCGCAGGCGCGCTCGTAGAAGATCATCAGCTTCTCGCGCTCCTCGAAACCCCACAAGGGCGGGGTCAGCGCGCCGACGTCCATCGCCTGCGTGGTGACGTTGAGAAGGTGGTTCAGCACCCGGCCGATTTCCGAATAAAGCACCCGGATCAGGCTGGCGCGGCGCGGCACATGGGTGCCGGTCAGCCGCTCGATCGCCAGGCACCAGGCATGTTCCTGGTTCATCGGCGCCACATAGTCCAGCCGGTCGAAATACGGCAGGTTCTGCAGGTAGGTGCGGCTTTCCATCAGCTTCTCGGTGCCGCGGTGCAGCAGGCCGATATGCGGATCGCAGCGTTCGACAATCTCGCCGTCAAGCTCAAGCACCAGGCGAAGAACGCCATGCGCTGCGGGGTGTTGCGGGCCGAAGTTGATGTTGAAGTTGCGGATGCGCTGCTCGGATGTCTCGATATCGGTCGAGCCGTCGTCGTAGACGTTCCTGCGGATGTCGCCGTCCATCATTCGGCTCCCTCGGGCTTGGGTTCGAACTGCGCCAGAAACTCGGCTTCGGTCATCCGGCTGGTGATGCCGTCCAAGGCATAACTCCCGGGCTTGCAGTCGATGAAAATCTCGCCGGTCACCGGGAACCGGCCGGGGTCGGCGAAGGCCTGGACCGAGGCGACGGTCAGGCTGCCGTCCTGCATCCGCCAGGCCAGCGACGACCCGCAGACGCTGCAGAACACCCGCTCGCCCCAGGGGCTCGACTTGAAGACGGTGATCGGCGCGTCCTTGGCGAATTCCAGCGTCGTGCCGGTGTCCGTCACGATGAACATCCCGCCGGAAAACTTGCGGCACTTGCTGCAATGGCAGACGCCCGCGGTTTCCCCCGGTTCGGCGGTGAAGGTGCAGGCGCCGCAGAGGCAGCTTCCGGTCAGCCGTTCGCCCATCACTTCGCCCCCGGTTTCTGGTCACCGGGCAGGATGTATTCCGCGCCCTCCCAGGGCGACATGAAATCGAACTGCCGGTATTCCTGCACCAGCTTCACCGGCTCGTAGACCACGCGCTTCTGCGCCTCGTCATAGCGGACCTCGACATAGCCGGTGGTCGGGAAATCCTTGCGCAAGGGATGGCCGCGGAAGCCGTAGTCGGTCAGCAGCCGGCGCAGGTCGGGATGGCCCGAGAAGAGGATGCCGAACATGTCGAACACCTCGCGCTCGAACCAGCTGGCGCTGGGGTGCAGCGCCACGATCGAGGGCACCATCTCATCCTCGCGCACCGCGAACTTCACCCGGATGCGGTGGTTCCGGTACATCGACAGGAAGTGATAGACCACGTCGAACCGCGCCGCGCGTTCGGGATAGTCGACCGCCGTGATGTCGACCAGCGACGAGAAGCGGCAGGCCGGATCGTCGCGCAGCGCCTCGATCAGCGATTCCAGCTGCGCCGGCACCGCGGTCAGCGTCAGCTCGCCGAAGGCGATCTTCGTCTCCTGCACCGCGTCGCCGCATTTCAGCTCGATCAGGGCGGCCAGTTCCTCAAGGGCTTCGGACATGGGTCACCTCACCAGCGTGCCGGTGCGGCGGATCTTCCGCTGCAGCTGCAGGATGCCATACAAGAGCGCCTCGGCCGTGGGCGGGCAGCCCGGGACGTAGACATCGACCGGCACCACCCGGTCGCAGCCGCGCACCACCGAATAGCTGTAGTGGTAATAGCCGCCGCCGTTGGCGCAGCTGCCCATCGAGATCACATAGCGCGGCTCGGGCATCTGGTCATAGACCTTGCGCAGCGCCGGCGCCATCTTGTTGGTCAGCGTGCCGGCGACGATCATCAGGTCGGATTGCCGCGGGCTGGCGCGCGGCGCGGTGCCGAAGCGTTCAAGATCATAGCGCGGCATGGCGACATGCATCATCTCGACCGCGCAGCAGGCAAGGCCGAAGGTCATCCAGTGCAAGGAACCGATCCGCGCCCAGTTGATGATGTCCTCGGTCGAGGTCAGCAGGAAGCCCTTGTCCTGCAACTCGCGGTTCAGGGCCTGGGTGGCGACCTCATGGTCGCCCGCGGCCGTGTTGGCCCCGGTCATCACTCCCATTCCAGCGCCCCCTTCTTCCATTCATAGGCAAAGCCCACCGTCAGCACGGCAAGGAAGACCATCATCGACCAGAAGGCCGTCATCGAAATGTCGCCGAACGCCACCGCCCAAGGAAACAGGAACGCCACTTCCAGATCGAAGATGATGAACAGGATCGACACCAGGTAGAACCGCACGTCGAATTTCATCCGCGCGTCGTCGAAGGCGTTGAAGCCGCATTCGTAGGCCGAGACCTTTTCGGGGTCCGGGTTGCGGACGGCAAGGATCGCGGCGGCAAGGATCAGGACAAGCCCAAGGCCGACGGCAATCGCAAGAAGGATGAGAATGGGCAGATACTCTCGGAGAAGCGCGTCCACGAGATGCTCCTTCAGCTGGCGACAGCGAGCCACGGGCCCTTTTTCGGCCCGCTTGCACTCATGCTCCGCTTTAACCTTGCCCCCGCGCGCGGTCAACCAAGGCCGGGTCGAAAAGCTGTGCCCGCGACATGCGCCGGCGCTGTTTGCATGCGAATGTATGCAGGAAATCCGCAGGTCTCGCGCCGCGCTGCGGCAAAGTGGCCTGCAGGCCGCGGCGCAGCACGTCCGGGCGCGGCCGATTCCCCGAAACATTATAGAAATACTCATCTTTCCGGGCACCGGCAGCCGCGGCAACGGGGTCCTGCTTTCCATCCTTGCGCCCGGGCGGCACGGGCGGCCTACTGCAGCCGCAACATCCGCGACAAGGACACCCCGGCCCATGCGACCCTGCACCCTGCTGCTGGCAACGCTCCTTCCGCTTCCCGCGACGGCCGGGCCCTGCGGCGTCGACCTTGCGGCGGTCGAGGCGCGGATCGCCGAGCTTGAACCGGCCTATGGCGACGTGCCCCCGGGCATCGGCTGCGACGCGCCGGCCAATGCGGCCGGGGTCATGCTGTGCGACAGCGCCCGGTCGGCTGACCCCGAACTCTGGCGCATGGCGCAGCTGGACGACATGGCCTGGGTCCTTGCCGTCGAGAATGCCACCGGCGCCGAGGCGGACCACGCGAGCCCGCCGCGCGATGCGGGCTTCGATGCGGCGCGCGACGCCTGCACGACCTAAGGCTGCCTCTGCGACGCCCTGATCGGCCACACCGGCGACAGCCTTGGCGGCATGTCGCCCTACCTGCGCTAGGCCGCTACCGGCACCAGCCGCGCCGCGCGCCGCCGTCATAGCGGCGGCCGTGCCCCGCGGCGATCAGCGCCCGGGCCGCGTCCTCTCCGTCCAGCCGCAGCGCCACAAGGTCGCGGCCGTAGCGGTCCGTCCCGTGCCGCGCGATCTCGACCACGCCGGCCGCGGCGATCATCCCGGCCAGCGCCCCGCGCGCGGCTTCCGCGGCCCGGCGTTCGGCGGGGCAGCGCGCGTCGGTCAGTTCGGGCGTGTCGATGCCGGTCAGCCGCGCGGTGGAAACCTGCGCCCCGCAGACCAGCGCGAACGTGTCGCCGTCGTGGACGCGGCCGGGGCGGCATTCGCCGGTGAAGCGCGGGCCCGGCGCGAAGCTTTCCGCCAGCGCCACCATGACAAGGCAGGTCACGAAGACATAGGCCAGAAGATCGGCCGGCACCCGCCCCCGCCGGCCGGACGGGCGCTCAGTCCGCCAGCGGCGCGGCAATTTCCTCGACCGTGTCGGCCTGCAGCACCGTCAGCACCGCGGCGCGGATGATTCGGGCGATCAGCGCCGCATCCTCGACCGAGAAGGTCAGCGGCAGGCGCATGTCGATCAGCCCCGACAGCACCCGGTCGGTCTGCGGGCAGCTCTGGCCGCCGGCATAGGCCCAGTGTTCGTAGCGGCTGGTGAAGGCGACAGGCTCGGGCGCGCCGAACCATTTCATCTCGACCCCGTGGGCGGCGGAACGGGCCACCAGCGCGTTGATCCGCGCCACCTCCCACCCCGGCAGCAGGAACTGGAAGGACGACCCGACGAACGCCTCATGCGCCGGGCGCGGGATCAGCCGGACGCCGGGCGTGTCGCGCAGCCCGGCCTCCAGCGTGCGGTAAAGGGCCGACCAGCGCGCGCGGCGTTCGTGCAGAAGCCCGATCTGCGGCCGCAGGATCGCGGCGCGCAGGTTGTCCATCCGGCCCGAGACGTTGGGCACGTCCAGCCGCATCCGGCGGAACACCTCTTCCCCCGGCGCGGCCCGGTGGCGACCGTAAAGCATGTAGGAGCCCGAGAGCAGCACCATCCGCGCCGCCATCTCCTCGTCGTCGGTGACGATCAGCCCGCCCTCGCCGCTGTTCATGTGCTTGTAGGTCTGCGTCGAGTAGCAGCCGATCAGCCCGTGCCGGCCGCTGGGCACGCCGCGCCATTCGGCGCCCATCGTATGCGCGCAATCCTCGATCACCGTCAGGCCCAGGCGGCCGGCGACGGCCATCAGCGCCTCCATGTCGCAGACATGGCCGCGCATGTGGCTGAGAAGCAGCAGCCGCGCCCCGGTCGCCCTGGCCTTCGCCTCAAGGTCGCCCAGGTCCAGCGTCAGGTCGCCGGTGACCTCGACGAAGACCGGACGGCCGCCCGTCGCGGCAATCGCGCCCGGCACCGGGGCCAGGGTGAAGGCGTTCGACAGGACAGGCTCGCCCGCGGCCACGCCGCAGGCCCGCAGCGCGCAGCCCATCGCATAGCCGCCCGAGGCGACGGCCAGGCAGTATTTCGCCCCGGTGAAGGCGGCGAATTCCTCTTCCAGAAGTGCCGTCTCGGCAATCTCGCCCGGCGCGGTGTTGTAGCGGTGCAGCCGGCCATGGCGCAGCACGGCAAGCGCGGCGGCGATCCCCTCGTCGGGGATCGGCTCCTGCTGGGTGAAGCTGCCGGTGAACCGTTCCATCAGTGATCCTCGTGCCGGATGAAGGCCATATACAACACCAGCACCAGCAACGTGCAGCCGGCTGCGACGAAATAGGCCATGTCGGGCGATTGCCAGGTCCGGCCCTCGGCCATGAAATGCGCGAAGACCGTGGCGTAGAACAGCGTCCCGAACAGCATGGCGACATTGGTCACCGCCGAGATGCCGCCCTGCAACTCGCCCTGCGCATCCTCGGGGACGCGCTTGGTCAGCATCGCCGTCATGATCGGATGGACAAACCCTTCGGGCCCGTGCAGCAGCGCCAGGCACAGCACCGCGACCAGGCCACCCGCCAGCCCGTAGCCGAAGAGCACCGCCACCGAACAGACCAGCCCCAGCAGCGCCGTGCCGGATTCACCGAAACGCGCCATGGCCGGTCCGGTCAGGAAGGCCTGGAACAGCGCCGTCACCAGGCCGAAGACCGCCAGCGTCAGGCCCACCACCTCTTCCGACCAGCCGAACTTGGCGATGCCCCAGAAGCTCCAGACCGCCGGATAGACCGAGGTGGCGAAGAAGAAGAGCCCCATCACCAGGCAGAGCGGCAGCACGCCGCGGTAGGTCGAGAAGACCTTGAAGGCGCCGAAGGGATTGGCCCGCCACAGTTCGAACGGGCGCCGGTTCTCGGGCGCGAGCGACTCGCGCAGCACATACCAGCCATAGACGAAGTTCAGCAGCGATATCGCTGCCGCCGCCCAGAACGGCACCCGCGGGCCGAAGCTGCCCAGGAGCCCGCCGATCGCCGGGCCGATGACGAAGCCCACCCCGAAGGCCGCGCCCATCATGCCGTAGGCGCGGGCCCTGTCTTCGGGCGCGGTCACGTCGGCGATATAGGCCGAGGCGATGATCCAGCTTGATCCGCAGACGCCCGCCAGGATGCGGCCGACGAACAGCCAGAACAGCGTCGGCGCCCAGGCCGACAGGATGAAATCCATCCCCAGCCCGAAGATCGCCAGCAGAAGCATCGGCCGCCGGCCGAAGCGGTCGGCAAGGTTGCCCATCAGCGGCGCGAAGGCGAACTGCGCCAGGCTGAAGGCCGCGAACATCCAGCCGCCGATCCAGGCCGCCTGACCGATGCCGACATGGCCCACATCCTCGATCAGCTTCGGCAGGACCGGCATGATGATGCCGAAGCCGACCATGTCCAGAAACACCGTCACCAGAACGAAGGTGACGGCGTGCCGCGACGCCGGCGATGTGGCTGGGACGGAGGACATGGGATCCTGCAAAAGAGCGGACAGAACAAGAGCGCCGGACCCTAGTCCTGCGGCAAGGCCCTGTCAAATGACGCGATGATGACAGGATTTGTCACGGGAATCCTGAGGGTTGCGCGGTTATATCCTGTTCCGGCGAAACCGACCCGGAACGAAACCGCCGATGCGCATTGCAGCACGCGATCCAGCCGATTTCAGCCAGACCTTTGCAGAAACCGGGCGGCAACGTCCGGCAGATCACCAAAACCTTTGAGCAAAGCCTCGGGCCGGAGGCGGGCGATCCCCTCCCCCTCCGGTCCGAAGGTGACCAGCGCGCAGGGCACGCCCGCCGCCCGCGCCGTCTTCAGGTCGGTCTCGGTATCCCCCACCAGCATCGACCGCGCCACGGCACCGCCCGCGCGTTCCACCGCAAGGACATAGGGCGCCGGATCGGGTTTCCTGACCGCCAGCGTGTCGGACCCGACCATCGCCCCGAACATCCCCCGCACGCCCAGCCGTTGCAGCAGGTCTTCGGCCAGCGCGGCGGGCTTGTTGGTGCAGACGGCAACCGCATGGCCTGCCGCCCGCAGCGCCTCGATCGCGTCGACCGCGCCGGGGTAAAGCCGAGTATGGGTGTCGATCGCATCGGCGTAGAACGCCAGAAGCCGCGGATACCAGTCGTCGACCCGCGCCTCGTCCACCCCGTCCAGCCGCGAAAATCCCAGCCGCAGCATCGCCCGGCCGCCGTGGAAGGCGGTCAGCCGGTCACCCGTCCCCAGCATGTCGCCCGCGCCCATGGCCCGGAAACAGGCATTCGCCGCCGCCAGCAGGTCGTCGGACGTGTCGGCCAGCGTGCCGTCAAGGTCTAGAACCACGCATGACCGGCCCTGCAACATCCCGCAATCCTAGTTGAGAGCGGCCCCCTTGGCCTCTCGGCGCACCCCGCGTAGAACGGGCCGGAATGAAAAGAAAGGGGCAGAATGCAGGTCTCGCTCATCATCCTGGCCGCGGGTCAGGGCACGCGGATGAATTCCGACCTCCCCAAGGTGCTGCATCCCCTGGGCGGCGTGCCGCTGCTGCACCACGCGATGACCACGGGCCGCGCGCTTGATCCCGCGCGCACGGTCGTGGTCGCCGGCCATGGCGCCGAGGCGGTGGCGGCTGCCGCCCATGCCTTCGACGACACGGCCGAGATCGTCCTGCAGGCCGAACAGCTTGGCACCGGCCACGCCGTCGCGCAGGCGGCACCCCTGCTGGCCGACGCGCCCGGCGAGGCGATCGTCCTTTACGGCGACACCCCCTTCATCCGGGCCGAGACGCTGCAGGCCATGCTGGATGCGCGCACGCGCCATGCGGTCGTGGTTCTTGGCTTCCACGCCCGCGACCCCGGCCGCTATGGCCGGCTGATCCTGAACGGCGATGCGCTGGACCGCATCACCGAATGGAAGGATGCGACGTCCGCGGAACGCGCCGTCACCCTCTGCAATTCCGGGGTGATCTGCGCCGAGACGCGCACGCTCCTGTCGCTGGTCGCCAGTCTGGAAAACGCCAACGCGGCCGGCGAATACTACCTGACCGACATCGTGGCGCTGGCCCGCGCCCGCGGCCTGTCGGCCGGCGTGGTGATCTGCGACGAGGACGAGACGCTGGGCATCAACTCGCGCCCGCAACTGGCCGGGGCCGAGGCCGCCTTCCAGTCCCGCGCCCGCGCCGCGGCGCTGGAGGACGGGGTGACGCTGACCGCGCCGGAAACCGTGTTCTTCGCGCTGGATACCGTGATCGGCCGCGACGCGACCGTCGGGCCGAACGTTGTCTTCGGCCCCGGCGTCACCGTCGAATCCGGCGCCGAAATCCGCGCCTTCTGCCATCTGGAAGGCTGCCACATCAGCCGCGGCGCCACGGTCGGCCCCTTCGCCCGCCTGCGCCCCGGCGCCGAACTGGCCGAGGACGTGCATGTCGGCAATTTCGTGGAAATCAAGAACGCCATCCTCGACGAGGGCGTGAAGGTCGGCCACCTGACCTATCTTGGCGATGCCAACATCGGCGAACACACCAACATCGGCGCCGGCACCGTCACCTGCAACTACGATGGCGTGATGAAGCACCGCACGGTGATCGGCAAGCGCGCCTTCATCGGCTCGGACACGATGCTGGTCGCCCCCGTCACCGTGGGCGACGGCGCGCTGACCGCATCGGGCAGCGTCATCACCGAGGATGTGCCGCCCGAGGCCATCGCCATCGCCCGTGCGCGGCAGGTGGTGAAACCGGGCCTTGCCACCCGGCTTTTCGAAAAACTCCGCGCCGTCAAGGCGGCGAAGAAGAAGGACTGATCCCATGTGCGGCATCGTCGGCGTCCTGGGCAACCACGAAGTTGCCCCGCTTCTGGTCGAGGCCCTGAAGCGGCTGGAATACCGCGGCTATGACTCGGCCGGCATCGCCACCGTCAACCGCGGCAGGCTGGACCGCCGCCGCGCGGTCGGCAAGCTGGTGAACCTGTCGGACCTGCTGGTCCATGAACCGCTGCCGGGCAAGTCCGGCATCGGCCACACCCGCTGGGCCACCCATGGCGCGGCCACGGTGGCGAATGCGCACCCCCACCGCGCCGGCTCCGCGGCCGTGGTCCACAACGGAATCATCGAGAATTTCAAGGAGTTGCGGGCCGAACTTGCCGCGGACGGCTATGTGCAGGAATCCGATACCGACAGCGAGGTCGTGGCGCTGCTGCTGCGCCGCGAGATCGACCGCGGCGCCTCGCCGGTCGAGGCCGCAAGCGCCACGCTGAAGCGCCTGCAGGGCGCCTTCGCGCTCTGCTTCCTGTTCGACGGCGAGGAAGACCTGATGATCGCCGCCCGCAAGGGCAGCCCGCTGGCCATCGGCTGGGGCGAGGGCGAGATGTTCGTCGGATCGGACGCCATCGCGCTGGCCCCGATGACCGACCGGATCACCTATCTGGAAGAAGGCGACTGGGCGGTCGTCACCCGCAAGGGCGCGCAGATTTTCGACGCCGCGGACCGCCGCGCCAACCGGGCGGAAACCCGCGTGCAGATGGGCGCCACCCGGATCGAGAAGGCCGGCTACAAGCATTTCATGGCCAAGGAGATTGCCGAACAGCCGGTGGTCATTGCCGATGCCCTGAAACACTACACCACCCCCGAAGGCGGGCTGAACCTGCCCGAGGCGCTGGATTTCACCACCGTCGACCGGATCACGCTGGTCGCCTGCGGCACGGCGTCCTACGCCTGCCACGTGGCGAAATACTGGTTCGAGCAGATCGCCCGCCTGCCCGCCGACATCGACATCGCGTCGGAATTCCGCTACCGCGACCCGGTGCTGTCGCCCGCATCCATGGCGGTCTTCGTCAGCCAGTCGGGTGAAACGGCCGATACGCTGGCGGCGCTGCGCCATGTGAAGGAACGCGTCGCGCAGGTGACTGCCGTCGTCAACGTGCCCACCTCGTCGATCGCGCGCGAGGCGGGGCTTGCGCTGCCGATCCTGGCCGGGGTCGAGGTCGGCGTCGCCTCGACCAAGGCCTTCACCTGCCAGCTGACGGTGCTGGCGCTGATGGCGCTGAAGGCGGCCTGCGACCGGGGCCTGATCGACCCGCCCGCCCTTGCCGCGCATCTGGAAACCCTGCGCGCGCTGCCGGGGCTGATGAATGCCGCCCTGTCGCTTTCGGACCCGGTGGCGCGGGTGGCAAAGGATCTGGCCAAGGCAACCGACATCCTGTTCCTTGGCCGCGGGCCGATGTTCCCGCTGGCGCTGGAAGGGGCGCTGAAGCTGAAGGAAATCAGCTATATCCACGCCGAAGGCTATGCCTCGGGCGAGTTGAAGCACGGCCCCATCGCGCTGATCGACGCCTCGGTGCCGGTCATCGTGCTGGCGCCGAAGGATGCGCTGTTCGACAAGACCGTGTCGAACATGCAGGAGGTGATGGCCCGCAACGGCAAGGTGCTGCTCCTTTCGGATACCGCGGGGATCGAGACGGCCGGCCAGGGCACCTGGAAGACGCTGGCGCTGCCCGAGGTCGCCCCCCTCTGGGCGCCGATCCTTTATGCCGTTCCGGCGCAGCTGCTGGCCTATCACACCGCCATTGCCAAGGGGACCGATGTCGACCAGCCAAGGAACCTGGCGAAATCGGTGACGGTGGAGTGAATCGCGAAGGCGACGCCGGTGCTACTGCGCCGCCGAGATGGTGTCCAGAAGCCCGCGCTGCAGCGCGATAAGGGCGTCGTTCGGGCACATCGCCGTGTGGCGGATATCCGGCCCCGGCCCGCTGTAGGCGACGCTGTCGGTGCCGTAGTCCGGGCAGGCCGGGCCTTCGGGAAGGGGGCCGATCGGGTTCGCCCGCAGATACGACAGGGCGGCGGCGAACGTGCCCGGCTGCATCTGCCGGCCCACCTCCTGCACCTTGCCGAAGGGCGGCATCGTCCAGGTCACCGCCGAATCGTCCGCCAGCAGCCGCCCGCCGTTGCCGCCGCCGAAACTGCCGCCCGACGACCATTCGATCACGCCCCCGCCCGGCGCCGGCCCGGGATCATCGGGTTCCTCGACCACGCAGGCGCCAAGGCCAATGGCCACCGCCAGAACAGCCCACCGCATCGCCCTGCCCCTTCCTGCAATACCAGCCCAGGCCCGCATCCTGCAGGCAGTCCGCGCCCCGGACAAGCCGGCTGCGGCAGACCGGCCACTGGCCGCGCATGGCCGGGCAGGCTAGAACGATGGCACCAGCCGCAGGAGCCACCGATGACCCCCGAAGCCGCCATTGCCGCCCTGCGCGCCGAGGCCGATCCGGTCCGCGCCGCCGGCGCCGCCGCCTATCACAAGACCCGGCGCGAGGTGCTTGGCCTGCGCGTTCCGCGGATCACCGAACTGGCGACGGAATGGCGGCAGGGCCTGAGCGTGGCCGAACGCGTCGCCCTGGCCGACGGGCTGTGGCGGTCCGACATCCATGACGCCCGCCTTGCGGCGGCGAAACTGCTAACCCAGGCGCGCATCGCGGGCGACGGACCGGTGTGGCGGCTGATCGCGTCCTGGGTGCCGCAGTTCGACGGCTGGGCCATCGCCGACCATGCCAGCGACGCCGGCGCGCGCCGTCTGGTCGCCGATCCCGCCCGGCTGGACGAGGTGGAGGGCTGGACCACCTCACCCCATATGTGGACGCGCCGCGCCGCGCTGGTGATGACCCTGCCCTGGACCCGGCTGAACCACCCCACCGATCAGGACCGCGCCATCCGCGCCCGCGTGCTGGGCTGGGCCGCGACCTATGTCGATGACCGCGACTGGTTCATCCAGAAATGCGTCGCCTGGTGGCTGCGCGACCTGTCGAAGCACGATGCCGCGTCGACCCGCGCCTTCCTGGCCGGTCCCGGCACCCGGCTGAAGCCCTTCGCCCGGAAAGAGGCGGCAAAGTATCTGGCCGCCTGACCCCGCAGGTCACGACCCGTAGATCGCGATCTCGGGCAGGTCGGTCAAGGAAAGCCCCAGCGCCTGATAGGCCGCAAGCGACATCGACGCCGCCCCGGTGCCCGGCCGCAGTTCGACCGCCAGCGACTGCCCGTTCGGCGCGACGACGCGCCCCTGAACCGCCGCGGCGACCAGCGTCGTCTGCACCCAGAGCCCCTGTTCGGCCGGCGCGCCAAGTGCCACCACCGCCTTGCCCAGCAGCCGCTCGCCCCCCTGCGCCGGCGCGGCCAGCGCCGCCGCCTTCTCTTCGGCGCTGGTGCCGTCCAGCGCCTCGGGCGCCTGGCCCGTCCCCATCGCGTCCAGCGACGTGGTCTCGACCGGCGGGGCGATCTCGGTCGCCATGTCGTCGGCGGGGGCCTTGTCGCCGGCATCCTTCAGGGCGCCGCAGGCCGCAAGGGCAAGGCTGAGGCAGAGAACGGGAAACATGCGCTGGGTCATGCCGCGACGATAGCGCCGGCGCGCCCCTGGCCGCAATCCGCTTTGCGCCTTGTGGCAGGCCGCCGCCGGTCCTAGATTCGGCACATGGAGGATTTCGTGCAATCCGTGGCCGCCACCCCGCCGCTGATCGACCCGTTCGCGCGGCCGATCTCGTATCTGCGCGTCTCGGTGACCGACCGCTGCGACTTCCGCTGCACCTATTGCATGGCGGAACACATGACCTTCCTGCCCAAGGCGGACCTTTTGACGCTGGAAGAGCTGGACAGGCTTTGCTCGGCCTTCGTGCGCATGGGGGTTGAAAAGCTGCGGATCACCGGGGGGGAGCCCCTGGTGCGCAGGGGCATCCTGACCTTCTTCGAAGCGATGGCCCGCCACCTGCAGACCGGCGCCCTGCGCGAACTGACGCTGACGACGAACGGCAGCCAGCTTGCCCGTTTCGCGCAACCGCTGGCCGATCTGGGCGTCCGCCGCGTCAACGTCTCGCTCGACACGCTCGACCCGGCGAAATTCGCCGCCATCACCCGCTGGGGCCGGCTGCCGCAGGTGCTGGACGGGATCGCGGCGGCGCAGGCGGCGGGGTTGAGGGTCAAGATCAACACCGTCGCCCTGAAGGGCGTGAACGAGGACGAGCTTTTCCCGATCGCCGAATGGTGCGCGCGCGAAGGCCACGACCTGACCTTCATCGAGGTCATGCCGATGGGCGAGATGGGCGACGCCCTCCGCCTTGACCAGTACTGGAGCCTTGGCGACCTGAGGGCGCGGCTTGCCGCACGCTGGACGCTGACCGATCTGGACGACCGCACCGGCGGCCCGGCCCGCTATGTGCGGATCGATGAGACCGGCCAGAAGATCGGCTTCATCACCCCGCTGACCCACAATTTCTGCGAAAGCTGCAACCGCGTCCGGCTGACCTGCACCGGCGAATTGTTCATGTGCCTTGGCCAGGAAGACATGGCCGACCTGCGCGCGCCGCTGCGGGCAAGCCCCGGGGACGCCGCGCTGGAACAGGCGATCCGCGCCGCCATCGGACGCAAGCCGAAGGGCCACGATTTCGACTACAGCCGGCAGAAGGTGAAGGGCCGCATGTCCCGCCACATGAGCCACACCGGCGGCTGACCCCGGGGGCGCTAGCGTCCGGTGAACTGCGGCGGGCGCTTTTCCAGGAAGGCGGCGACGCCCTCGGCGAAGTCCGCCGTCCGGCCGCATTCGCCCTGCAGCCGCGCCTCAAGCGCCAGCGCGCCGGCAAGATCAAGGTCGAAACTGGCCCGCAGCGCCTGTTTCAGCGCGCGGTAGGCCGTGGTCGGCCCCTTGGCCAGATGGCCGGCGCGTGCGGCGACGACCGCTGCGAATTCGGCATCCGGCACCGCTTCCCAGATCATGCCCCAGTCGGCCGCCTGCCGGGCCGAAATCCGGTCGGCGAAAAGGGCCGCCCCCATGGCGCGGGCAAGGCCGATCTGCCGCGGCAGCCAGTGGGTGCCGCCGGCATCGGGGATCAGGCCGATCCGCGTGAAGGCCTGGATGAAACTGGCGCTTTCCGCCGCGATCACCACGTCACAGGCCAAGGCAAGGTTCGCCCCGGCCCCGGCCGCCGCCCCGTTGACGGCGGCGATCACCGGCACCGGGCAATCGGTGATCCGCCTGAGGAGCGGCACATATTCCCGGCTGAGGATGCCTTCGAAATCCAGGTCGCCCGCCGCGCGCGCGTCCTGCAGGTCCTGGCCCGAGCAGAAGGCCCGTCCGCTGCCGGTCAGGACGATCGCCCGCGCCGCGCCGGCCGCGTCGAAGGCCGCCATCACCTCGGCCCGCATGGCGGACGACAGCGCGTTCATCACCTCGGGCCGGTCGAGCGTGATGGTGGTCACGCCACCGGCCTCGGTCACCCGGATCGTCTGATAGGTCATGCGCGCCCCTCCCCTTGCCGGGTGCGAACGTGGCACGGCGGGCGGGGCCGCAACAGCGGAACGCTGCGTCAGTCCTCCATCAGTTCCTTGAGTCGCGCCTCTTCGGCCTCGGTCAGCCCGGTCTCGGCCGCACCGGCGCGCCGCCGCAGCGCAAGGACCGCGATCGTGCCCCCCGCCAGCAGCATGACCGGCCCCGCCAGCCACAGGATCAGGTTCGATCCGGTGGCGCGCGGGTTGAACAGGACGAATTCGCCATAGCGCTCGACCACGAAGTCGATCACCTCGCTGTCGCTGTCGCCGGCCACCAGCCGTTCGCGGATGATGATCCGCAGGTCGCGGCTGATCTGCGCATTCGAATCGTCGATCGATTCGCCCTGGCAGACCGGGCAGCGGATCTGCCGGCTGATCTCGCGCGCCCGCGCCTCAAGCTCGGGATCGTCCAGCATCTCGTCGGGCTGGACGGCCAGCGCCGGGCCTGCCGGAAGGACGCCGCCGGCCAGAAGCATCAGGCAGATGAAAAGCGCCCGGATCATTCCGCCGGCACTCCCTCGACCGCGCGCCGCGCCCCGGCGGCAATCCGGTAGCGCCGGTCGCTGAGGCTGAGCGCGCCGCCAAGCGCCATCATCGCCGACCCGATCCACAGCCAGCTGGCAAAGGGTTCGACATAGGCCCTGACCGCCCAGCCGCCGCCCTGCTGCGCATCGCCGATCACCAGATAGACGTCGCGCGACAATGTCTGGTGGATCGCCGCCTCGGTCGTGGGCATGGCCTGCACCGGATAGACCCGTTTTTCGGGGTAGAGCGTGGCGATGCGGCTGCCGCCTTCGGCAAGCTGCATCGTCGCCATGAGCGAGGTGTAGTTCGGCCCCTCGACCTCGCGCACGCTTTCAAGCGTGATCGTATAGGGGCCAAGGCCGAACGACTCGCCCAGTTGCGCCACGCGGATCACCTCGACCTTCCAGGCGTTCATCGCCGCGACGGCAAAGATCACCGCGCCAAGGCCGGCATGGGCGACGACCCGGCCCCAGTCGGCCCGCGGCAGGCGGCGCAGCCGGCCCAGCTTGCCGCCCGAGCGGCCGGCCCGCGTCCAGAGGTCAAGCGCCGCCCCGCCCACGACCCAGACCCCCAGCGCCACGCCCACCGGCCCGAAGGCCGAATGTCCGGTCTGGGCGGCAAAGACCATCGCCGCGACCGCCCCGGTCAGCAGCACCACCGGCGCCAGCGCCCGCGTGGTCCGGCGCAGGTCGCCTCGCTTCCAGGCCAGCATCGCGCCCACCGGCAGCACGACCGCCAGCAGCACGAAGAACGGCGTGAAGGCCGCGTTGAAATAGGGTTCGCCCACCGAAACCGTCCGCCCCATGGCGATCTCGGAAATCAGCGGCCAGATCGTGCCGACGAAGACCACGAAGGCCGCGACCGACAGCAGGATGTTGTTCAGGATCAGCGCCGATTCCCGGCTGACCACGCCGAACAGGCCCTTCGCCTCCATCGCGCCGGCGCGGGCGGCGTAAAGCATCAGCCCGCCGCCGGTGAAGAAGGCAAGGATGCCGAGGATGAACACGCCCCGTTCGGGATCGGACGCGAAGGAATGGACCGAGGTGATCACCCCCGAGCGCACGATGAACGTGCCGATCAGGCTGAACCCGAAGGCAAGGATCGCCAGAAGGACGGTCCAGCTTTTCAGCGTCTCGCGCTTTTCCACCACGATCGCCGAATGGAGAAGCGCCGCCGCCAGCAGCCAGGGCATGAAGCTGGCGTTCTCGACCGGGTCCCAGAACCAGAACCCGCCCCAGCCCAGTTCGTAATAGGCCCACCACGAGCCGAGCGCGATGCCGATGGTCAGGAACACCCAGGCGGCCAAGGTCCAGGGCCGCACCCAGCGCGCCCAGGCGGCGTCGATCCGCCCCTCGATCAGCGCCGCCATGGCAAAGCTGTAGGCCACGCTCAGCCCGACATAGCCGAGGTAGAGGAAGGGCGGATGGAAGGCGAGCCCGGGGTCCTGCAGCAGCGGGTTCAGGTCCTGCCCGTCAAGCGGCGCCACCTGCAGCCGCCAGAACGGGTTCGAGGTGAAGATCAGGAAGGCCAGGAACGCCGCCCCGATCAGCCCCTGGATCGCGATCACCCGCGCGCGCAGCCTGTCGGGCAGGTTGCCGCCGAACCAGGCCGCCGAGGCGCCGAAAAGCGCCAGGATCAGCACCCAGAGCAGAAGCGATCCCTCATGGTTCCCCCAGACGCCGGTGACCTTGTAGAGCATCGGCTTCAGCGTGTGCGAATTCGCCGTCACCACCGCCAGCGAGAAATCCGATACCACGAAGGCCCAGGTCAGGACGCCGAAGGCGAAGGCGACCAGCGCGAACTGGGTGACGGCGGCCGGCGCGGCGACGGCGATCAGCGCGGCGTTTCCGCGCCAGGCCCCCCATTGCGGCAGGATGGCCTGCACCACCGCCACCATCAGCGCCAGCACCAGCGCGAAATGCCCAAGCTCGACGATCATCTGGCTCTCCGTTTCGGCCATCCTAGACGGCGTGGCGGATTGTTCCAGTCCCCGCGTGCATCAGCCGCGTTTCCCTGACCGGGGCAGGCCGGCCGGCGCGGCAGCGACAGCCGTCTGGCCCCGGTGACGGTTCCGGTATATCCCGGATGCACCGGACCGGAGGCCCCCATGACCCGCACCATCCTGATCGGCGCGCCCATCGACACCGGGCAGAAGCGCCCCGGCTGCCTGATGGGCCCCGCCGCCTATCGCGTCGCCGGCATCGCGCGCGAGATCGGCGCCGAAGGCCATGCCGTCGACGACTGGGGCGATCTTGCCCTGCCCGACCTGCACGACGTGGATTGCCCGAACCCCGCGGTGCATTCGCTGGCCGAAACCGTCGGCTGGACCGAAATCCTGATGGACCGGGTGGACGACGCGCTGTCGCAGGGCGGTTTCCCCATCGTCATGGGCGGCGACCATTCGCTCGCCCTAGGCTCGGCCGCCGGCGCCGCCGCCTTTGCCGAACGGCAGGGCCGGCCGCTCTACCTTCTCTGGCTTGACGCGCATTCCGATTTCCACACGCCCCTGACCACCACCAGCGGCAACCTGCACGGCACGCCCCTGGCCTATATCGCCGGGCGCGAGGGATTCGATGCCTTCCCCCCCTTCCCGGCCCCGGTCCGCGCCGACCGCATCTGCATGTTCGGCATCCGCTCGGTCGATCCGGCGGAACAGGCGGCGATGCAGGAACGCGACATCGCCATCAACGACATGCGGGTGATCGACGAGCACGGCATCGTCAAGCCGCTGCGCGATTTCCTGAACCGCTGCCGGCGCGAGGGGGGCATGCTGCATGTCTCGCTGGACGTCGATTTCCTTGACCCCGCGATCGCCCCCGCCGTCGGCACCACCGTCCCCGGCGGCACCACCTTCCGCGAGGCGCATCTGGTGATGGAACTGCTGCACGAAAGCGGCCTGGTCACCTCGCTCGACCTCGTCGAACTGAACCCCTTCCTCGACGACCGCGGCATGACCGCCCGGCTGATGGTCGATCTGGTCGGGTCGCTCATGGGCAAGAAGGTCTTCGACCGCCCGACGCGCGCGAAGTGACGGAGCAAGTGATGGCCCTCAACCTCGTCCCCTTCGTTTCCGTCGACAAGATGATGAAGCTTGTCCTCCACCTCGGCATCGAGCGCGTCATGCGCGACCTCGTGGCCGAGATCGAGGCCGATTTCCGCCGCTGGCCTTTGTTCGACAAGACCCCGCGCATCGCCTCGCATTCCGATGTGGGAGTGATCGAGCTGATGCCCACCTCGGACGGTGAGACCTACGGGTTCAAATACGTGAACGGCCATCCGTCAAACATGAAGAAAGGCCTGCAAACCGTTACCGCCTTTGGTCTTCTGGCCGATGTGGCGACCGGCTACCCGGTGCTTCTGTCGGAAATGACCATCCTCACCGCGCTCCGCACCGCCGCGACCAGCGCGATGGCGGCGAAATGGCTGGGCCCAAAGACCGACACCATGGCGCTGATCGGCAATGGCGCCCAGGCCGAATTCCAGGCGCTGGCCTTTCGCGAGGTCTGCGGCATCCGCGAGGTCCGGCTTTACGACCTCGACCCCGCCGCCACCGCGAAATGCGCCAGGAACCTCGCCGGCCGCGACCTGCGCGTCACCGCCTGCCGCACGGCGGAAGAGGCGATTCAGGGCGCCGGGATCATCACCACCGTCACCGCCGACAAGCAATATGCCACGATCCTGACCGACAACATGGTCGGCGCGGGCGTGCATCTGAACGCGGTCGGCGGCGATTGCCCGGGCAAGACGGAACTCCACCGCGACATTCTCCTCCGCTCCTCGATCTTCGTCGAATACCCGGCCCAGACCCGCATCGAAGGCGAAATCCAGCAGCTTGCCCCCGACCACCCGGTCGTGGAACTCTGGCGCGTCATCGCGGGCGAAGTGCCGGGCCGGACCTCTGCCGCCGAAATCACCCTCTTCGACAGCGTCGGCTTCGCGATCGAGGATTTCTCGGCGCTGCGCTACATCCGCGGCAAGCTGGCCGAAACCGGGCTTTATGACGACCTCGACATGATCGCCGACCCGGACGACCCGCGCGATCTCTTCGGCATGATCCTGCGCGCCGCCAAGGCATAGGCACCCCATCGGCCAAGAGTTCCGGTCAGTGCAGCCGGAACTCACCCACCACGTTGCGCCATTCGCCTGGCCCGATCAGCTTCCTGTGCGTGAACCGCACCGAATGCAGCGGCCCCTCGATATTGCCCTGCCAGAATTCGATGAAGCGGAACAGCTCGGGATAATCGGGCGCCAGATCCATGTGCTGCCACACGAAGGTATTGATGACATTGCGATAATCCGGCATCCGGTAGAAAATCTCGGCCGTCGTCAGCCCGTATCCCCGCAGCATCAGTTCCGTCTCGCTTTGCGCCATGGGTGAAGCCTCCTTTCGCCCCCATGACGGAATCATGACACGGATCAGGAATCTTTCAACAATTTCAATACGCTGTCACTCAGACCGCCCGACTGCTGCCAGGCCCGCCGCCCCGCCATTGCACCCAATCCCTTGTATGGTGTAGTGTCTGCGCAGCTAAATCCGGGCCCCGCGCAGGGCCGGGGCAGACACAGAAGGCAGGCCGTGGCAGACACCCCCGAAGATACTGATACCACAGGCGAAATGCCGGAACGCCCGGCCTCGCATGGCCCCCAGGTCGACATCGCGCAAGAGATGAAGACCGCCTACCTCGACTACGCGATGAGCGTGATCGTCAGCCGCGCCATCCCCGATCTGCGCGACGGCCTGAAACCTGTGCATCGGCGCATTCTTTATGCGATGCAGGAATCCGGCAACACGCATGACAAGTCCTATCGCAAGTCGGCCCGCCCGGTGGGCGACACGATGGGGAAATACCACCCCCACGGCGACACGGCGATCTACGACGCGCTGGTGCGGATGGCGCAGCCCTTCAGCATGTCGCTGAAACTCCTTGATGGACAAGGGAATTTCGGCAGCATGGATGGCGACATGCCCGCCGCCATGCGCTATACCGAAGTGCGGATGGACAAGCCCGCGGCCTTCCTCCTGGCCGATATCGACAAGGACACGGTCGACTTCCAGGACAATTACGACGGCAAGGACCGTGAACCTACCGTCCTTCCCGCCCGCTTCCCGAACATGCTGGTCAACGGCGCCGGCGGCATCGCCGTCGGCATGGCCACCAACATCCCGCCCCACAACCTGGGCGAGGTGATCGACGCCACGCTGGCGCTGATCGACAACCCCGACATCTCGACCGAGGCGCTGATGGACCATGTCCCCGCGCCCGATTTCCCCACCGGCGGGCTGATCCTTGGCCGGTCGGGCGCGCGCAAGGCCTATCTCGAAGGCCGCGGCTCGGTCATCATCCGGGCGCGCACCCATGTCGAGGAACTGCGCAAGGATCGCTGGGCGATCATCATCGACGAGATTCCCTATCAGGTGAACAAGGCGGCGATGATCGAGAAGATCGCCGAACAGGTCCGCGAGAAGCGGATCGACGGCATCGCCTCGGTCGCCGACGAATCCGACCGCGTCGGCGTGCGCGTCGTCATCGAACTGAAGCGCGACGCAACGCCGGATGTGGTGCTGAACCAGCTCTGGCGCTTCTCGCCGATGCAGGTCTCGTTCGGCTGTAACATGCTGGCCTTGAACGGCGGCCGGCCAGAAACGCTGACGCTTCGCGATTTCCTCAGCCATTTCGTTACCTTCCGCGAGGAAGTTGTTGCCCGCCGCACCGCCTATGAACTGCGCAAGGCGCGCGAACGCAGCCACATCCTCTGCGGCCTTGCGGTGGCCGTGACCAACGTGGATGAAGTGGTCGCTACCATCCGTTCCTCCGCCGACCCGGCCGAGGCGCGCGACCGGCTGATGACGCGCCGCTGGCCCGCCCATTCCATTGCCGCCTACATCCGCCTGATCGACGACCCGACCCATACGATCAACGACGACGGCACCTACAACCTCTCCGAGGTGCAGGCCCGCGCCATCCTTGACCTGCGGCTGCAGCGGCTGACGGCGCTGGGCGTCAAGGAAGTTACCGACGAACTTGAAGAACTGGCCGCAAGGATCAAGGATTATTTAGAAATCCTCTCCAGCCGTGACCGGATCATGGCCATCATCGCCGATGAACTGCGTGAGGTGAAATCGCTCTTCGCCGTTCCCCGCCGGACCGAGATCGCCGACTGGGAAGGCGACATGGACGACGAGGATCTGATCGAGCGTGAGGATATGGTCGTGACCATCACCTCGGGCGGCTATATCAAGCGCACGCCGCTCGCCGAATTCCGCAGCCAGAACCGCGGCGGCAAGGGCCTTGCGTCGATGCAGACCAAGGAAGACGATGTGGTGACCACGCTTTTTGTTGCCAACACGCACACTTGGCTGCTGTTCTTCACAACCGATGGCATGGTCTACAAGCTGAAATGCTGGCGCCTGCCGGTGGCCGGGCGCACCGCCAAGGGCAAGGCGCTGGTCAACATCCTGCCGATCGAGACCGGCATTTCCATCGCCGCGCTGATGCCGGTGGACGTGCCCGAAGAGGACTGGGCCAGCCTGCAGATCGTCTTTGCCACCTCGGACGGCGACGTGCGGCAGAACGACCTTTCGGACTTCACCAACGTCAAGCGCAACGGTAAGATCGCGATGAACCTGCCCGAAGGCATCACGCTGGTGAACGCCGCCATCGCCGACGAGAATGACGATGTGATGCTTGTCACCTCGGGCGGCCGCGCCATCCGCTTCCCGACGACCGAAATCCGCGTCTTCAAGTCGCGCGGCTCGACCGGCGTGCGCGGCATCCGTCTGGGCGAGACCGACCGCGTGGTGTCGATGGCGATCATCCGCCACTTCGACGCGACGCCCGAAGAACGCGCGGCCTATCTGAAGCAGCGCCGCCAAATGGCCGGCCTGGGTGAGGAAGAGGCCGGCGACGATGACGAGGAAACCGTTGCGGAGGGCCAGCTTAGCCCGGAACGTTACAGCGAGATGTCAGCCGCCGAAGACCTGATCCTGACCGTGACCGCCGGCGGATCGGGCAAGCTTTCCTCAAGCCACGACTATCCGGTCCGCGGCCGGGGCGGCATGGGCGTCAAGGCCATCTCGCCCGGCCCCCGCGGCGGCCGCATCGTCGCCTCGTTCCCGGTCGACCTCGCCGACCAGATCATGCTGGCCACCTCGACCGGCCAGTCGATCCGCACCCCGGTCGAGCAGGTCAGCTTCCGCTCGCGCAGCGCAGGCGGTGTCCGGGTCTTCGCCATCGGCGCGGAGGAGGACGTGGTGTCGGTGGCCCGTGTGGCGGATCAGGGAGAGGAATGATGCACTGGATGGATTGGGTTCTGGTCGTCGCGCTTGTCTCGATGCCGGTTCTTATGGTCGTCATAACCCAGAACGTCGCGGCGCAGCGGCGGCGCCAGACCGATCTTCTGGAACGTATCGCCAACGCCCTTGAAAAGCGCCCTTGAATCCCGCCTCGCGGCCCTCGCGGCCGCAGGCGAAACCGTCACCTACGGGGCGCTGGCCAAAGACCTCGGCCTCCGCATGGCCGACCTCACCGCCCAACTTGAATCCCTGATGGAAGCGGATGCGGCCAACGGAAAACCCTTCCGCGCCGCCCTTCTTCGCCAGCGCCTCTCGCCCGATCACCTCCCCGCCCCCGGTTTCTTCCAGAAAGCCGCCGCACTCGGCCGCCCCGCCGAAGACCCCGCCGCCTTCACCCGATCCGAACGCCGGGCCCTTCTTCTGTCGGCAAATATCCCGGGGTGAGCGCGCATGCGCGAGGGGCAGCGCCCCTTCTTGCGCCGCATCCAAAGCAAAGCTACATCGCCCGCATGGATACCCTTCACATCGTCGGCGGCGGCATGGCCGGGTCCGAGGCCGCCTGGGCCGCCGCGCAGATGGGCGTGCCCGTGGTGATCCACGAGATGCGCCCCGCCGTCGGCACCTTCGCCCATCGCACCGGCCATTTCGCCGAAATGGTCTGCTCCAACTCCTTCCGCTCGGATGACGACGAAAGGAACGCCGTCGGCCTGCTCCACTGGGAGATGCGGGCGGCCGGAGGGTTGATCATGGAGATGGCGACGCGGCACCGCCTGCCCGCCGGCGGCGCGCTGGCGGTGGACCGCGATCCCTTCGCAGCCGCCGTGACCGAAAGGCTGAAGTCGCACGCGCTGATTTCCACGTCATATGAGGAGGTTGTTGAACTTCCCTCAACCGGCCGCTGGATCATCGCCACCGGCCCGCTGACCAGCCCTGCGCTGGCCGAAAACATCCGCGGCGCGACCGGCGCCGACGCGCTGGCCTTCTTCGACGCCATCGCCCCGATCGTCTATGCCGAAAGCGTCGACATGTCGGTCGCCTGGATGCAGTCGCGCTATGACAAGGGCGAAACGGTCGAGGAACAGACTGCCTACATGAACTGCCCGATGGACAGGGCGCAGTATGAGGCGTTCATCGACGCGCTTCTGGCCGCTGAGAAGACCGAGTTTCACGAGGGTGAGACGGCCGGCTATTTCGACGGCTGCCTGCCGATCGAGGTGATGGCCGAGCGCGGGCGCGAGACGCTGCGCCACGGGCCGATGAAGCCGGTCGGCCTGACCAACGCCCACCGGCCGGAGCAGAAGCCCTATGCCGTCGTGCAGCTGCGCCGCGACAATGCGCTTGGCACGCTCTACAACATCGTCGGCTTCCAGACCAAGATGAAGTATGGCGCGCAAACCTCTGTCTTCAAGATGATTCCCGGTCTTGAGAATGCCAGTTTCGCCCGGCTGGGCGGCATCCACCGCAACACGTTCATCAACGCCCCCACCTTGCTTGACGCGCAGATGCGCCTGAAGGCCCGGCCGCACATCCGCTTTGCCGGCCAGATCACCGGGGTCGAGGGTTATGTCGAAAGCGCGGCGATGGGGCTTCTGGCGGGCCGCATGGCGGCGGCCGAACTCCTTGGCCGGTCGATCCTGCCGCCCCCGCCGGAAACCGCGATGGGCGCGCTGGTCACCCACATCACCGGCGGGGCGGATGCGCGGACGTTCCAGCCGATGAACGTGAACTTCGGCCTTTTCCCGCCGATCGACGCCAGGGGCGGGCGCAAGGGCCGCAAGGACCGCTACAAGGCCTATACCGACCGGGCCAAAGAGGCGTTCACCGCATGGCTGAACGTCTGACCGATCCCGGAGAGAGACCCTGCCCCGGGCTCGACCCGGGGCCGCCGCATCCTTTCGCGCCCTCACCGGCAGCAGGGGTCCCGGGTCAGGCCAGGGACGGGGTCGCATGTTCGTAACCCGCTTCGCCCCCTCGCCGACCGGCCCCTTGCACCTGGGCCATGCCTATGCCGCGCTGGTGGCGGCCGACCGGGGCGACCGGTTCCTTCTCAGGATCGAGGATATCGACACCGCCCGCTGCCGCCCGGAATGGGAGGCGGCGATCTACCGCGACCTTGCCTGGCTTGGCCTGCGCTGGGAGACGCCGGTCCTGCGCCAGTCGGACCGCATCCCCGCCTATCGCGAAGCTGTGGATATGCTGCTGGACCAAGGGCTTGCCTACCATTGTTCCTGCACCCGCGGCGACATAAGGGCCGCCCTTTCCGCCCCGCAGGAAGGCGCGACCGTCGGCCCCGATGGGCCGGTCTATCCGGGCACCTGTCGAGACAAGGGCCTGAAGGACGGCGCGGTCCGGCTGAACATGGCCCGCGCGACGGAGGGCTTGGTCGATCTGGCCTTCGACGAAACCGGCGTCAGACCGGGCCGGCACGCATTCACCGCCGCCCGGATGCAGCGCGAAGTGGGCGATGTCGTCCTTGCCCGGCGCGACATCGGCACCTCGTATCATGTGGCCGTGGTGGTCGATGACGCGGCGCAGGGCGTCACCGAGGTCACCCGCGGCGAAGACCTGTTCGACGCGACACCGATCCACGTCCTTCTCCAGCACCTCCTCGGCCTGCCGACGCCGGTCTATCACCATCACCGGCTGATCCGCGACGATCAGGGGCGGCGGCTGGCGAAACGCGACGATGCCCGCGCGCTGGCGAAATACCGGGCCGAGGGGGCGACGCCCGACGATATCCGCCGGATGGTCGGTTTCACGCCATCGGCGCGCTGATCACCACTTCCGCGCCATCGCGCAACGCGGTGTAGAAACAGCTGCGCCGGTTGGTGTGGCAGGCCGGGCCGGTCTGGTCGACCAGCGCCAGCAGGCAATCGCGGTCACAGTCGATGCGCAGCTCGACCAGGCGCTGCGTATGGCCCGACGTCTCGCCCTTCTCCCAGAAGGCGGCCCGCGAGCGCGACCAGTAGGTCACCCGCCCGCTTTCCAGCGTGCGCGCCAGCGCCGCCGCGTTCATCCAGGCGAACATCAGCACCTCGCCCGTCGCATGATCCTGCGCGATGCAGGGAATCAGCCCGTTCGCGTCGAATTTCAGGCTTGCAGGCAGGTCGGACATCGCGCTCTCCTTGGCGGGTCGCCTGCGCGGGATTACATGACTGCGCGGAAGGGGCAAGGGATGAGCGATAGGGACCTGGTCAAGCTTTACTCGGGGCGCATCCTGGCGCTGGCGGCCGATATTCCGCTGACCGGCCGGCTGCAGGCGGCCGAGGGCACGGCGCGGCGGCGGTCGCCGCTTTGCGGCTCGACCGTCACGGTCGACCTGGCGCTGGACGGCGACCGGGTTTCCGCCTTCGCCCAGGATGTCAGGGCCTGCGCGCTGGGCCAGGCATCGGCCGCGGTGCTTGGCCGGGTGGTGCTGGGGCGCAGCGGCGCCGAACTTGCTGCCGCGCGCGATCAACTCCGCGCCATGCTGACCGCCGGGGGCCCGGTCCCCGCGGCGCCGTTCGACGGCTATGAAGTCCTGCTCGCCGCCCGCGACTACCGCAATCGCCACGCCTCGATCCTGCTGGCGCTGGAAGCCACCTGCGACGCGGTCGAGGCCGCCCGGCAGGCAAAGGCGGGCTAGGCCGCCACCCCGCAGCCCGACAGAAAAAACCGCCGCGCACCGGGTTTCCGGTGGCGGCGGCAGTGGCGTGTCTGGGCGCTAGGGCAGGCGTCGGTCTCGGGACAGAGCGATGACGCGGCCGCGCCGGGGATCAGACCGCAGGCAGAAAGGGTCAGGCTGCGCCCGGCAGGGCGAGCGCAAGGAAAAGGACGGCGAACAGCACCGCAAGACCGGCCACATCCTCGGCCAGCGAGGGTTCGCGGCGCGATACCAGCGTCCTGAAGCGGTTCATCATGGCTGCCTCCATCTCCTTGTTGCCGTATTGTTCTCATGCCGGCGGCGATTCGTAAAGAACTTTTTAAGAACATTCAGGATCAAATCAGGAACAGTCGCGGATTGCGCCGCAACGCCGGTCAGCCGACGGTCAAGAGGCGGATCGCCCGGTCCTGATCCAGGAGCCACAGCAGCAGCCGCGCCGCCCGGCCCCGCGCGCCCTCAAGCGCCGGATCGTCGGCCAGAAGCCGCCGCGCATCGGTCTGCGCCACCGCCATCAGCGCCGACTGCCGCTCCATATCCGCCATGCGGAACCGCGGCAGGCCGGATTGCGCGGTGCCGATCAGGTCGCCCGCGCCGCGCATCGCCAGGTCTTCCTCGGCGATCCGGAAGCCGTCCTCGGTATCGCGGATGGTCTTCAGCCGCCGCTCCGCCCCTTCGGAGAGCGGCGCCTGGTAAAGCAGCAGGCAGGTCGATTCCGCCTCGCCCCGGCCGACCCGGCCGCGCAGCTGGTGCAGCTGGGCAAGGCCGAAGGTCTCGGCCCGCTCGATCACCATGATCGTGGCGTTCGGCACGTTGACGCCGACCTCGATCACCGTCGTCGCCACCAGCACCGCCGTTTCCCCGGCGACGAATCGCGCCATGGCCGCATCCTTCTCGGCCACCGGCATCTGGCCGTGGACCAGACCGACCCGCCCCTCGCCCAGGGCGGCGCGCAGCATCTGGAACCGTTCGACTGCCGAGGCGAGATCGACCACCTCGGATTCCTCGACCAGCGGGCACACCCAATAGGCCTGCCGGCGTTCCGCCACGGCGCTGCGCAGATGCGTCACCACTTCGTCCATGCGCGCCGACGACACCAGCGCGGTGCGGATCGGCTTACGTCCCGCCGGCTTCTCGTCCAGCACCGAAACATCCATGTCGCCATAGCTGGCCAGCGCCAGGCTGCGCGGGATCGGCGTCGCCGTCATCACCAGCACGTCGGCCGCCTGCCCCTTGGCGCCCAGCTCCATCCGCTGCGCCACGCCGAACCGGTGCTGTTCGTCGATCACCGCCAGCCGCAGGTCGGCGAAATCGACGTCCTTCTGGAAGACCGCATGGGTGCCGATCAGCACCGCGATCCGCCCCGCCGCCAGATCGGCCAGCTTCGCCGCCCGGTCCGCCCCCTTGTCGCGGCCGGTCAGAATCTCGACCCGCACCCCCGCCGCCGCGGCCATCGGCGCCAGGCTTTCCAGATGCTGCCGGGCCAGGATTTCGGTCGGCGCCATCAGGACGCCCTGCCCCCCGGCCTCAACCACCGCCAGAAGCGCCAGGAAGGCGACCAGCGTCTTGCCCGCCCCCACGTCGCCCTGCAACAGCCGGTTCATCCGCACCGGCGCGGCCATGTCTTCGGCGATCTCGGCCAGCGCGCGGGTCTGCGCCCCGGTCGGCCGGTAGGGCAGGCTTGCCAGCACCCGCGCCTGCAGCCGCCCGGTGCCCCGGCTTGCCACCCCCTTGCCGCGGCGCATGTGCTGCCGCGCCAGGGACAGGGTCAGCTGGTGGGCAAAGAATTCGTCATAGGCCAGCCGCGCCCGCGCCGGATGACCGGGGGCGATGGCGGCGGCGTCGGGCGGCGCATGGGCCAGCGCCAGCGCCTGCCGCCAGCCGGGCCAGCCCTCGCGCACCTTCAGCGCCGGGTCGATCCATTCGGCCAGATCCGGCGTCCGGGCGAGCGTCGCCGCCACCGCCTTCTGCACCGCCCGCAGGGTGACGCCGGCGGTCAGCGGATAGACGGGTTCGAAGGCGGGCAGCGTCGCCGCCTCTTCCGGCCGCAGGATATGGTCGGGATGCACCATCTGCGCCATGCCGTCGAACAGTTCCACCCGGCCCGAGACAAGGCGGCGCTGTCCGGTGGGCAGTTGCTGCTGCAGGTAGTCGCCCCGCGCGTGGAAGAAGACCAGCGCCCATTCCAGCATCGGGTCGCGCACGATCACCCGGTAGGGGCCGGATTTCTTGCGCGGCGGGAAATGCGCGCCAACCTCGACCTCGACCGTCAGCACCGCCGGCGGCGTCACATCGCGGACCGAGGATTTGCGGCTGCGGTCGATTCCCATCGCCGGCAGCAGGAACAGCATGTCCTTCGGCCGCGTGATCCCCAGCCCCTCGAACGCGCGCGCCGTCTTGGGCCCGATCCCGTCAAGGGTTTCAAGCGCGGCGAACAGCGGGAAAAGTTCGGGCGGCCGGCTCATCCCCCGTCACGCCTGGCCGATGAGGGCAAGCCAGGCGTCCTCGTCGATGACGCGTATCCCCAGCCGGGCGGCGTCCTTCGCCTTCGATCCCGCGCCCGGCCCGGCGACCAGCAGATCGGTTTTCGCGCTGACGCTGCCCGCGACCTTGGCGCCCAGCGCCTCGGCCCGCGCCTTGGCCTCGGCCCGCGTCATCTTTTCCAGCGTGCCGGTGAAGACCAGCGTCAGCCCGGCGACCGGGCTGTCGGTTGCGGCGGCGGCAACCGGCACCACCGTCAGTTGCGCCGCCAGCGCGTCGATCGCCGCCCGTTCGGCCGGATTGCGGAACGCCGCGGTCAGCGAGCTTGCCAGCGTGCCGCCCACCCCGTCGATCGCGGTCAGTTCGGCCCAGGCGTCATTCCCGGGCTCCGCGCCGGACATCGCCGCCTCGAACGCGGCCCAGCTGCCATAGTGGCGGGCCATCAGCCCGGCCGCCGCCTCACCCGCATGGCGGATGCCAAGGGCAAAGATCAGCCGGTCAAGCGGGATTTCCCGCTTCGCCTCGATCGCGGCGAACAGCTTGGCGACCGAGGTTTCGCCATAGCCGTCACGATTCTTCAGCTTCTGCAACGGGTTGGCGGCATCGCGGGCGGCAAGGGTGAAAATGTCGGCAGGCGCGCGGATCGGCAGGTCGGCATCGGCAAAGAACATCTCGACCTGCTTCGCCCCCAGCCCTTCGATGTCGAAGGCGGCGCGGCTGACGAAATGCTTCAGCTTCTCGATCGCCTGCGCCGGGCAGACCAGCCCGCCGGTGCAGCGGCGCACCGCATCGCCGGGTTCGCGCACGGCCGGGCTGCCGCATTCGGGGCAGCTGTCGGGGAAGACATAGGCCACCGCATCCGCCGGCCGGCGGGCCAGATCGACATCGGCGACCTTCGGGATCACGTCGCCGGCGCGGTAGACCTGCACCCAGTCGCCGGCGCGGATGTCCTTGCCGCCGCGGATCGCCTCGCCGCTGGCCGAGCGGCCGGCGATATAATCCTCGTTGTGCAAGGTCGCGTTCGAGACGACGACGCCCCCCACGGTGACCGGGGTCAGCCGGGCGACGGGCGACAGCGCGCCGGTGCGGCCGACCTGGATGTCGATCGCCTCAAGCCGGGTCCAGGCCAGTTGCGCCGGGAACTTGTGGGCAATCGCCCAGCGCGGCGTGGTCGACCGGAAACCGAGCCGCGCCTGCAGGCCAAGGTCGTTCACCTTGTAGACCACGCCGTCGATATCATAGCCCAGGGTCGCCCGCTGCGCCTCGACAAGACGGTAATGCGCCAGCAGCGCCGCGGGCCCGTCGCACAGCACGGTCAGCGGATTGGTCTGGAAGCCGAGCGCCGCCAGCCGCTCGATCGCCGCCATCTGGGTTTCCGCAAGGGGCGCGGACAGCTGCCCCCAGGCATAGGCAAAGAACCGCAGCGGCCGGCGGGCGGTGATCGTCGCGTCAAGCTGGCGCAGCGACCCCGCGGCGGCATTGCGCGGATTGGCGAAAAGCCGTTCGCCGGCGGCCGCCTGCCGTCCGTTCAGCGCGGCGAAATCGGCGTGCGACATGTAGACCTCGCCCCGCACCTCAAGGATCGCGGGCGCGCCGGCGATCCGGGCGGGAATGTCGCCGATTGTCAGGGCATTCGCGGTGACGTTCTCGCCCACCTCGCCGTCGCCCCGGGTCGCCGCCTGCACCAGCACCCCGTCCTCATAGCGCAGCGACAGCGACAAGCCGTCGATCTTCGGCTCGGCGGTGTAGTCCACCGGCTGGGTCCGACCAAGGAAGCTGCGCACCCGTTCGTCGAAATCGGCAATGTCCGCCGCATCGAAGGCGTTCTCCAGGCTCAGCATCCGCAGCCGGTGGGTGACCTTGCCGAACCCCTCGGCCACCGCCGCGCCCACCTGGTCCGACGGGCTGTCGGCGCGCTTCAGGCCGGGAAACCGCGCCTCGATCGCGGCATTGCGCTGCTTCAGCGCATCATATTCGGCATCCGAAATCTCGGGCGCGTCGCGGGTGTGGTAGGCCTCGTTCGCGGCGGCGACGCGGGCGGCAAGCGTGGCCAGTTCGGCCGCGGCCTCGGCCCGGGTCAGCCTGTCGACAGGTTTTTCCTCCATCGCCCCCTCCGCAGCCCCCGGCCGGCAGTCGTGCCGGCGGTCGTCCCGGCGGCCACCCCCGGCCGGAACCGGAGGTTAGGCGGAGGACCGGGCGAGGTAAAGGTCAGGCGCTGGCGGCAAGCCGCGGCTGGGCCTGTGCCTGCAGCTGCGCCTTGGCCACCGCCTGCGGGTCGCGCAGCACATAGCCGCGGCCCCAGACGGTTTCGATGTTGTTCTCGCCGCCCGTCGCCTCGACCAGCTTCTTGCGCAGCTTGCAGATGAAGACGTCGATGATCTTCAGTTCCGGCTCATCCATGCCGCCGTAGAGGTGGTTCAGGAACATTTCCTTGGTCAGCGTGGTGCCCTTGCGCAGCGACAGGAGTTCGAGCATCTGGTATTCCTTGCCGGTCAGATGCACCGTCTTGCCATCGACCTCGACCGTCTTGGCGTCAAGGTTCACCGTGATCGCGCCGGTGCGGATGACCGACTGGCTGTGTCCGCGCGACCGGCGGATGATGGCATGGATTCGGGCGACCAGTTCCTCGCGGTGGAAGGGTTTGGTCATGTAGTCATCGGCGCCGAAGCCGAAGCCGCGCAGCTTGCTTTCGGTATCGTCGGACCCCGACAGGATCAGGATCGGGGTTTCCACCCGCGCAAGGCGGATCTGGCGCAGCACTTCATGGCCGGAAATGTCGGGCAGGTTCAGGTCAAGCAGGATCAGGTCGTAATCGTAGAGCTTGGCCAGATCGACGCCATCCTCACCCATGTCGGTGCAGTAGACGTTCAGGTTCGCATGGGTGAGCATCAGTTCGATGCTGCGCGATGTGGTGGGGTCGTCCTCGACCAGAAGAATGCGCATCCGTCAAATCTCCGCTTCGGCTATCTTCGTTAATGACCTTGCAGATGAAGGGTTAACGTGTCGTTACGGTGGCATGGCGCTGTCGGAAAACAGTCTAAAGTTGTCTGAACCGCTGGATCGCCGTGACTTTCAGCGCCTGTTCCCCATGCTTTTCCACCGCCCCGCGCCAGAGCGCGAATTCCTCTTCCGACAGGCCATAGCGGGCCAGCGCCTCTGATTCCGGGATCAGGCCATGAAGGACCGCCCTGACCACCACCGCCTTGCGGCTGGCCACCCAGCGCCGCGTTTCCGGCGGCGGCAGGTCGGAACGGCACAGGATCGAACCATCGGGCAGCGTCACCTGCCGCGGCCCGTCGACACGCTTGAGATACATCGGAACACCCCATTCCGGCACAGTCGCCGCCCAGTCTTGCCGGCCAGGCTTAATCATTGCTGAAACCCGGGGGTTGAGAGTGCAGCGGATTTTCCTATATTCCGGCGCACTCCCGACCCGGACCCCGAAGATGCCGCGCGACCTGCCCCTCAACTCCCTTGGCCTGCCGAAGCCCCCCGCCGCGACGCGGGTGGTGGTGGCCATGTCCGGGGGCGTCGATTCCAGCGTCGTCGCGGCGATGCTGAAGGACGAAGGCTATGACGTCGTCGGCGTGACGCTGCAGCTTTACGACCACGGGGCGGCGCTGGCGAAGAAGGGGGCCTGCTGCGCCGGCCGCGACATCCACGATGCCCGCCGCGTGGCCGATGCCATGGGCTTCCCGCATTACGTGCTCGACTACGAGAACATGTTCCGCGAGGCGGTGATCGAGGAATTCGCCGAGGCCTATCTGGCCGGCGCGACGCCGGTACCCTGCATCCGCTGCAACGAGCGGGTGAAGTTCAAGGACCTTCTGGCCACGGCGCGCGACCTTGATGCCGACTGCATGGCGACGGGGCACTATATCCGGCGCATCCCCGGGCCGGGCGGGCCGGAACTGCACATGGCGGCCGATCCGGCGCGGGACCAGTCGTATTTTCTGTTCCCGACCACGGCCGAGCAGCTGGATTTCCTTCGCTTCCCGCTGGGGCATCTGGCGTCCAAGGCGGAAACCCGGGCGCTGGCGGCGAAATACGGCCTGCCGGTCGCCGACAAGCCCGACAGCCAGGACATCTGCTTTGTCCCCGACGGCAATTATGCCGCGGTGATCGAGAAGCTGCGCCCGGGTGCTGCCGAACCGGGCGAGATCGTCGATCTGGCCGGCCGGGTGCTGGGCAGCCATCGCGGGGTGATCCACTACACGATCGGCCAGCGCAAGGGGCTGGGGATCGGCGGGCTGGAGGCGCCGCTTTATGTGGTGGGATTGGACACCGATCGCCGCCGCGTAGTCGTGGGGCCGAAGGAGGCACTGTCGACCCGGGTCATCCCGGTGCGCGAGATCAACTGGCTGGGCGGCGGGCCGCTGGAGACCCAGGCGGAATGGCATGTCATGGCCAGGGTCCGCTCGACCCGCGCCCCGCGCCCGGCGGTGATCCGGCCGCTGTCGGCGACCGAGGCCGAGGTCGAGCTGATCGCGCCCGAGGACGGGGTCAGCCCCGGCCAGGCCTGCGTCTTCTATGCGCCGGAAGGCAGCCGCGTCCTTGGCGGCGGCTGGATCTGGAAGGGGCGGTAGGAGAGAGGGGGCGCCGCCCCCTCGGGCTGCGCCCTCACCCCCGGGATATTTCCGGAAGGGGAAATCAGGGGCGGCAGTGCTTCCCCTTCTTCAAATATCCCCGCCGGAGGCCTCCGCCGCAGGCGGACCCTTCGCCAGATGCGCAAGGACCGAGCGGGCGGCGCGCAGCCCGGGCGCCTCGCCGCCGCGACCAAGCCGGTCCATGGTCAGCCGCATCGCTTCGGGCTGGCCGCCGGTCCGGCCGGCAAGCAGCGGCGCAAGTGCGGCCGACAGGTTTTCCGGCGTGCAGTCGCTGCCGATGAATTCGGGCACCGCGCGGGTTTCCGAGACGAGGTTGACCAGCGTCACCGTGTTGACGCGGATCATCCGCCGCATCAGCCAGAGCGTGACCGGCGCCATGTCGTAGCCGATGACCATCGGGCAGGACTGGGCGGCAAGTTCAAGGCTGACCGTGCCCGAGGCGGCAAGCGCCGCATCGGCCGCGGCGAAGGCGGCGGTGCGGGTGGCGACATCGGGCGCGACCAGCAGGACCGGCGCCGCCGGCCAGTCGCGGACCGCGGCCGAGACGACCGTTGCAAGATGCGCCGGTGTCGGCAGCACCACCCGCAGCCCGGGCATCGCCTCGGCCAGCAGGCCGAGCGCTTCGCCGAAGGGCGGGATCAGGCGCGCGACCTCGCCCCGGCGGCTGCCGGGCAGCACGGCGACGAGCGGCGCATCCGGGGCGATGCCGTGGGCCGCACGGAAGGCCCGCGCCTGATCCGCCGTCGCCACCGGTTCGGCGGCGACCGGATGGCCGGTGAAATCGCAGCTCATCCCGGCCGCCTGCATATAGGGCGGCTCGAACGGCAGAAGGGCAAGGACATGGTCGATGACGCGGTCCATCTTCCTGGCGCGGCCGGGCCGCCAGGCCCAGACGGACGGGGCGACGTAGTGGATGGTTGGCAGGCCGGGGCGGGCAGCCCTGACGATGCGGGCGACGCGCAGGCAGAAATCCGGACTGTCGATGGTGATCAGCGCGGCGGGTTCGGCGGCCAGCGCGGCGGCTGCCGCCTGCCGTATCCGCCGTTTCAGGTGGAAATACTTCGGCAGCACCTCGGCGATGCCCATCACCGACAGTTCCTCCATCGGGAAAAGGCTGGCAAGCCCCTCGGCCTGCATGGCCGGGCCGCCGATGCCTTCGAAGCGGCAGCCGGGGGCCAGTTCGCGCAGCCCCGCCATCAGCGCCGCGCCAAGGCGGTCACCCGAGGGTTCGCCGGCGATCAGAAAGAATTTCACGCCCTTGCCCAGAGGAAGAGGCCAAGCTCCGCCGCGCGCGCCTGCATCGCCGGCAGGTCGAGACAGATCACCCCACCCGCCGCCCAGGCGATACCGCCAAGGCCGGCCTTCGCCGCCCCTTCCACCGTGGCGGGGCCAAGGGCCGGCAGGTCGATGCGGCGGTCCTGCAGGGGTTTGGGCGCCTTGTAGAGAAGGCCCCTTCCCGCCTGCGGCACCGGCAGCAGCGCCTCGGGGAGCGCGGCCACCTGGGCGAGCATCGCGTCGGTTCCGGCGACCGTCTCGGCGGCAAGGCAGATGCCCTGCCGCACCACGCAGCCCTGCCCCACGTCGACGCGACCCAGCGCCTCGGCGATCTGGGCGGCGCGGGTGGCGTCCTGCTGGTCGCGCGGGGTCAGCGCCCCGGCCAGAAGCCCCTCGCCCGGCACCAGCGCCGGCGCGATCTCGGCCGCGCCGGTGACGGTGAAACCCTCTTCCTCGAAAAGCGCGATCACCTCGCGCAGCGTCGCGTCGTCGCCCTGCGCCAGCGTGTGCATCAGCCGCGGCACGATCTGCGCCGTCGCCGGATCGAAGAGCGCCGGATCAAGCCGCGGCCGGCGGACGGCGCCGGCAAAGGTGACCTGCGTCACGCCCTCATCCTGAAGTGCGGCGAAGAACGGATAGAGCCGTTCGATCCTGAAGGTCAGGTCGGGCACCAGCCCCTGCGGCGGGAAACCCTCCAGCGCGGCGACGAAGGGGCGCGCGGGCAGGGCTGCCACCAGTGCTGCGGGCAGCGCCCCTGCCCCGGCAATCAGCGCCAGCGTCACTTGGTGCCCTTCGGCGTCAGGAAACTGCGGTCCGACTTCGACAGGATGAAATCGGCGATCTCGCGCACCAGCGGGCTTTCGCTGTCCTCGGCCAGCCGCCGGGCGCGGTCGAGGAAACTGCCCTCTTCCTGCGCCAGCGTCTGGTAGGCGGCGCGCAGTTCCGTGATCTCGGCCCGTTCGACGCCGCGCCGTTTCAGGCCGACAAGGTTCAGCCCGTCCAGCTCGCCCCGCGGGGCCTGGACAAGGCCGTAGGGGATCACGTCGTTGGTGACCATGGTGACAGCGCCGATGATCGCGCCCCGGCCGATGCGCACCCATTGGTGGACGCCGGACAGGCCGCCGACGATCACGTCATCCTCGATCTGGACATGGCCGGCGACGCCGACGCAGTTGACCAGCGTCACCCGGTTGCCGATGTGGCAATCATGCCCGACATGGGCATTGGCCAGGAACAGGCAATCGTCGCCCACGGTGGTTAGGCCGCCGCCGCCGTCGGTGCCGGTGTTGATGGTGACCCCCTCGCGGAACCGGCAGCGCTTGCCGACCACGAGTCGCGTCTTCTCACCCTGGAACTTCTTGTCCTGCGGAACCTCGCCGATCGAGGCGAATTGCCAGATCGTCGTCTCCTCGCCGATCTCGGTCACGCCGGTGACCACGACATGCGAGCGGAGCGTCACGCCCCGGTGCAGCACCACATCGGGGCCGACAAGGCTGTAGGGGCCGATGTGGCAGCCCTCGCCGATCCGGGCGCCGTCCTCGATCAGGGCGGTCGGGTGGATGACCGCGGTTCCGTGGATGGCCATGGATCAGGCCTTCGCCTTGTCTGGTCTGGCCACGTCGAACATCGCCATGAAGGTGGCTTCGCAGGCCAGTTCGCCGTCAACCGTGGCGCGGCCCTCGAACTTCCAGACCCGGCCGCCGCCGCGGAGCGCCTTGACGTGGAGTTCAAGCACATCGCCCGGCACCACCTTGCGGCGGAACTTCACCCCGTCGACGCCCATGAAGAAGACCTTGGCGTTCTTGTCGACAAGGTCCATCGACAGGCCGACCAGCACGCCCGATGTCTGCGCCATCGCCTCGATGATCATCACGCCGGGGAAGATCGGCATGCCGGGGAAATGACCCTGGAACTGCGGTTCGTTGAAGGTGATGCATTTCACCCCGACGCAGCCTTCGTTCACCACGATGTCCTTGACCCTGTCGATCAGGAGGAACGGGTAGCGATGGGGGATGATCCGCTGGATCAGGTCAAGATCGGCGGTCGTGACGGCTTGGGCGTCCACGGGCGCTTCCTCCTTGGGCAGGGCTCTTGGCGTGGTGCTATCAACTTGGGCCCGGCGGGGCAAGTTCCCGTGCGAAATCAGGGGGCGGGGGCGGGTTCCCCGGGGGCATCGGGCGCATCTGGCGCGTCGGGCGCGTCGGGCGCCGGTCCGGGAGGCGCGGGATCGGGCGCGGTCAGCACCAGGTCGATGCGGGCAATCGCCTCGTCGGTGATGTCAAGCGACGAGAGCGACAGGATGATCGCGCTGTCGGCGAGGATGGCGACGGCGCCGGTGTCGTTCAGCAGCTCTCCCAGGACCGGAAGTGCGGTCTCGAAGAACCGCTTGCGGTCGTCGTCCAGCTGGCGGGTGATCGCGCGCGACTTCGCGTCCTGCGCGGCGCGGATTTCCTCGACCTTCTGGTCGAAGGCGGCGGCAAGCGGGGCGAAATCCTCGGGCGAAAGGGCGGCGCGGCGGTCTGTCAGCGCGCGCTCCTCGGCTTCAAGCGCGGCCTCAAGCCGCCGGTTCTCGGCTGAAAGATCGGCCGCCTCGGCCTCGGCGCGGGCCAGCGCGGCGCGACCGAAGGCCGAGTCGCGATAGAGGCGGTCCTGGTTCAGCGTCAGGATCGGCGGCGCCGCGGCCTCGGCCGGCGGCGTGGTCACCGCCGGGCCGTCCGTCTGCGCCATGGCGGCAAGCGGCCAGAACGCGCCGCAGAGGCCCGCCGCTAACGCCGGGCCGACAAGGCGCGACGGTCGCCGCCGGGCCATCTCAGAAGCTGGTCGAGATGGTCAGGTCGAAGTTCTGTTCCTTGTCATAGTCTTCCTTGACCAGCGCCTTCGAGAAGTTGAAGCGCAGGGGGCCAAGCGGCGTTTCCCAGAGGAACGACAGGCCGACCGCGACGCGCGGCTGGAAGCTGTCATCGACCGTGCCGGCGGTTCCGGCAGTGTCGTCCAGGCTCCAGACCGAGCCGACATCGGCGAAAAGGCCGCCGGTGATGCCGTATTCCTCGGGCAGGCCCAGCGGGAAATCGGCCTCGAACCGGGCGACGACAAAGGCGTTGCCACCCAGCGCATCCTCGTTCACCGCCGTCAGGTCGCGCGGGCCGATGCCGTTCGGTTCGAACCCGCGGATCTTGCCGCGGCCGAAGAAGCGGTCGGTCACCCGGGTGGACGTGCCGTCGATCGAATGGACATAGCCGCCCTCGAAGATGGCGCGCAGCGTGACTTCCTCGTTCAGCACCTTGCGTTCGCCCACGGCCAGCGCCGTCGCCGTCAGGAACTGCGTATCGCCGCCCAGCCCGCCGACTTCGGCGCCGAAGCGCACCAGCAGCGTCGAATCCGGGTTCAGGCCGGTGATCCGGTTGTCGAATTCATAGGTCAGGCCCAGCGCACTGGTCAGCAGCGCGCCGTCGGTGCCCTGCGCCGCCTCGCGCACCAGGATGGCCGAGGAATCGGCGTCGACATCGTAAAGCCGGTCGTCCGAAAGACGGTAGTTCAGCGTAAGATTGGACTGTTCGCTGAGCGGGAAGCCAAGGCCCAGCGAGATGCCGGCGACGCGGGTGTTGTAGAAACTGTCCTGGTAGTCCGTCGTCCGGTAGAAGGCCCCGACCGAGAAGCTGAGGTCGCGGCCCAGCAGCGACGGCTCGGTGAAGCTGAAGGACGAATTCTGGTTGTCGACCCCGGACGACACCGACAGCGCGATCCTCTGGCCGCGGCCAAGGAAGTTCGATTCCGAGAACGACAGGTTGACCCCGGTCCCGCCGGACACCGAATAGGAAAGCCCGAAGCTGAGCGACCCCGTGGGCTGTTCGGCGACATCGACGTTCACGACCACCTGGTCGGGGCTGGAGCCGGGTTCGGCATTGACCTGCGCGTCCGAGAAGAAGCCAAGCGCGCGGATGCGTTCGGCCGACTGGCGGATGGCGCGCGGGTTGAACGGGTCGCCCTCGACCGTGGCGAACTGGCGGCGGACCACTTCGTCCAGCGTCGTGGCGTTGCCTTCGATGTCGATCCGTTCGACGAAGATGCGCTCGCCCCGGACGATGGCGAATTCGACATCGACCGCCTGGTTGCGGTCGTCGCGGGTGATCCGCGGCTCGACCCGGACGAAGTTGGCCCCGCGCTTCAGCGCAAGGTTTTCCATCCGGGCGATGTTGTTCTCGATCACGGCCGGGTTGTAGGTCTGGCCGGTGCGGATTTTCTGGACCGCCTCGAAATCGGCGGCGACAAGCCCCTCGACCTCGGACACGGTGGTGACCTTGCCGATTGTGTAGGGCAGGCCCTCGCGCACGGTGAAGGTGACGAAGGTGGCGTCACGCTCGCGGCTGACCTCGGCCGAGGCATCCAGCACCTCGAAGTCGATATAGCCGCGGGTGGCGTAGAAGTCGGTCAGCACCTGCTTGTCGACCTCAAGCCGTTCGACGACGAAGGTGTCGCGCTGGATGATCGAGCGCAGGAAGCCGGCCTGCTTGGTTTCCAGAACCTGCCGCAGGCGGCGGTCGGAAAAGGCGCGGTTGCCGACGAAGGACAGCCGCTCGACCTCGACCACCTTGCCCTCGGTCACCTCGAACACCAGGTCCACGCGGTTGCCGTCGCGGCGGATCACCTTGGGGGTGACGGTCGCGGCCATCCGGCCCTTGATCCGGTACATCTCGGCGATGGCGGCGGCATCGGATTCGGCGGTGGTCGGGTTGAAGACCCGGCGCGATTCCGACTGGACCAGTGCCGCCAGTTCCTCGTCCTTGATCCGCTTGTTGCCCTCGAAGGCGATGGCGTTGATGAAGGGGTGTTCCTTCACCCGGATGACCAGGGTCGACCCCTGCGGCGAAACCTCGACCGTCTCGAACAGGCCCGAGCCGACGATCCGCTGATAGGCGTCGTTCAGCTCACCCGCCGAAACCTCGGCCCCGCGCTCGATCCCGGCATAGGCGACGATGGTCGAGGCATCGACCCGTTCATTGCCCTCGACCACGACCGAGGAAAAGGCGAAGACCTGCGCGAAGGCAGGCGTCACATAGGGCGCGGCCAGGCCGGCAATGCCCAGAAAGGCGGCCGTCGCGGCAACCCGCAGGCCCGGTCTGCGGCGATTGGCGCCCCTGCGCGACGAATAGCCGGTTGTCCTGCGCATGCCCTGCCCCGCGGTAGAATTCGTTTCCAGACTGACTAGCCGGAAAGCCCCGCGTTGTCAAAAGGCTGCGGTCCCTGTGGATAACTTTGGCAGATGTTGTGGCCCATCGCACGCAGCGTTGCGCGCGAAGAAACGGCAGCGCCGCGAAAGGCCGCGCGTTTGCGTGTCAGTGGCCGACGATGGCAGTGCCGAGGAACGCCCCGGCCAGAAGGCCGGCAAGGATCGTGCCGATCGCGAACAGACGATCCGCATTCAGCTTCAGAAGAAGCAGGACGCCCGGGAACTGGCGAATGACGATCTGCTGCATGGCGAATGCTCCCTGTCTGGCCGCAACCTATGCAGGGATTGAGGCAGGACTAAGGCGTGCCGCCTCAGACGCAGGTGAAATCCTGCAAGAGCGCGAAGGCCATAAGGGCCAGCAGCAGCGTCAGCCCGATGGTCATCAGGACGCGCAGCGCCGTATCGGCGGGCGGGCGGCCGATCACCGCCTCGTAGGCGTAGAAGACCAGGTGGCCGCCGTCGAGGACGGGAATCGGAAAGAGGTTCAGGATGCCGATCCCCAGCGAGATGATCGCGATCATCGAGATATAGTCGACGGCCCCGGCGCGGGCGGTATCGCCCAGGGCCTCGGCCATGCCGACCACGCCCGACATGCTGCAGGTCGACACCTGGCCGATGATCATGTGGTAAAGACCCGAGAACGTGGTCAGCGTCATGTTCCACATGCTGGAGAACGGCAGCGTCAGCGTCTCGGTCAGCGTCGGCGCGCGGGTGCCCAGTTCGAACGCGGCGCCCTGGTAGACGCCGATCATCCAGCGCTGCTCGAATCCGCCGTTGTCCGAATCGGGCATGTCGCGCAGCCGCGGCGTCAGCGTCAGCTCGATCGTCGCGCCGTCGCGCCAGACGGTCAGCGGCACCGGCTGGCCCGCCGAGTTGAAGACCACGTCCTGCAGGTCGGTGAAGGTGACAAGGTCGCGCCCGGCGGCGCGGGTGATGACATCGCCGCCGCGCAGGCCGGCATCGACGGCGGCGGATTTGGGCTGCACCGTCTCGACCCGGGCCGGCTGCGGATGCGGCGCCATGACGGTGATTTCGGTGCCGTCGCGCCGCACGGTGAAGCTGACCAGCGGATCGCGCGGCAGGGCACGGGTGACTTCGGCGAAGGTCTTGCTGTCGGGCGTGGGCGTGCCGTTCAGGGCAAGGATCGTGTCGCCCTCGCGCAGCGTCTGTTCGACCGGCAGCGGCACAAGGCGCTGGACGGTCGGGTGGTCGGTCGGCACGCCGGACAGGTAGAGAAGGCCGACGAGGACAAGGAAGGTCAGGATGAAGTTGGCGACCGGGCCCGCGGCGACGGTCAGCGTCCGCGCCCAGAGCGGCGCCCCGGCCATGGTGTGACGCCGTTCCTCCGGCGAGAGGCCCGCGGGCAGTTCCTGCCGGACCGAAGAGGCGTCGGCGTCGCCAAGGAATTTCACATAGCCGCCGAAGGGAATGGCGGCCAGCTGCCATTTCGTGCCGCGCCGGTCGGTGCGGGCGAAGAGGACCGGGCCGAAGCCCAGCGAGAACACCTCGGCATGGATGCCGGTCCAGCGGCCGACGATATAGTGGCCGTATTCATGGATCGCGACGATGATCGACAGCGCGATGACGAAGAAGACGGCCGACCATGCGGTTCCGCCAAGCGCGCCGAGAATGTCCATGCCTACCTGCCCCCTTGCCGCCGGATCGCGGCTTCGCCGGCCCGTGTTCTTGCCAGATGGTCCATCGCGAGCACCTCCTCAAGGGAGAATGCGGGTTTTTCAAGGCCCGGCCCGGACCCAAGTGCGTGAAGCGTGTCCTCGACCACCGCCGCCATGTCGGGGAAGGCGATGGCGCCGGCCATGAAGTGATCCAGCGCGATTTCCTTGGCCGCGTTGAAGGCAGCGCCGGCCAGGCCGCGGATGCGCATCACCTCGCGCGCAAGGGCCAGCGCGGGATAGCGGGCGGGATCGGGGGCGCGGAAGGTGATCTGCGCCAGCGCGGCCAGGTCGAGCCGCGCCACCGGCAGTTCGGCCCGGTCGGGCCAGTTCAGCGCATAGCCGATGGAATGGCGCATGTCGGGCACGCCCATATGCGCCATGATCGCCCCGTCGCGGAAGCCGACCATCGAATGGATGATGGATTCGGGGTGAAGGATCACCTCGATCAGCGTCGGGTCGACCCCGAAGAATTCGCGGGTCTCGATCACCTCCAGCGCCTTGTTGAACATCGAGGCGCTGTCGATGGTGATCCTCTGGCCCATGGTCCAGTTCGGATGGGCCAGCGTATCCTCGACCGTGGCGCCGGCCAGCCGGTCCAGCGGCCAGTCGCGCAGGGCGCCGCCCGAGGCGGTCAGGATGATGCGGTCGACCGTCTCCATCCGCTCGCCGATCAGGGCCTGGAAAATGGCCGAATGCTCGCTGTCGACCGGCAGGATGCGCCCGCCGTGCCGCCGGGCCGTTGCCATCAGGATCGGGCCGGCGGTGACCAGGCTTTCCTTGTTGGCCAGCGCCAGCGTCGCCCCCTGTTCCAGCGCGGCAAGCCCGGGGACCAGACCCGCGGCGCCGACGATCGCGCTCATCACCCAGTCGGCCGGGCGGGCGGCGGCCTCGGCCACGGCGGCGGGGCCGGCGGCGGCGGCGATGCCGGTGCCGGACAGCGCCGCACGCAGCGCCGGCAACGCGGCGGGATCGGCGCAGACGGCGATCTCGGCCGCCAGCGCACGGGCGATTTCGGCCAGCCGCCCGGCGTTCCGGTCGGCGGTGACGGCGACGGCGCGGAAGGCCGCCGGCCCGCCCGCCCGCAGGACCAGATCAACGGTCTGTTCGCCGACCGACCCGGTCGCGCCGAAGATCGAGATGCGGCGCATGGTCAGGGCGCGCCCGCCAGCCGCGCAAGCGGGATCAGCGGCTGCAGCGCCGCGACGAAAAGGATGGCGCCGGTCACCGCATCGAAACGGTCCATCACCCCGCCATGGCCCGGGATCAGGTTGGAACTGTCCTTCACGCCGGCGCGCCGCTTGATCCAGCTTTCGGCGATGTCGCCCATCTGGCCGGCAAAGGCGACGAAGGGCGACAGGATCGGCAGCATCCACCCGCCCTGCCCCGCGGCCCAGAAGCCAAGCCCGACAAGGACCGCCCCCAGCCAGCCGGCAACGGTGCCCGACCAGGTCTTCTTCGGGCTGACCGCCGGCCAGAACTTCGGCCCGCCGATCAGCCGGCCGGCGAAATAGCCGGCGACATCCGAGACGATGACGACGATCAGCACCCAGAGGAAGGCGGTCGCCCCCGCCTCGTCGCGCAGGACGAAAATGCCGTGGCCGGCGGCAAGGAAGCCCAGCGCGAACAGCCCCGAGACGGCGGGAAAGATGCGCGGGGTGACGGCGACGGCCAGCGCCACCGGCGGGAAGAGCAGCCAGGCCGGCGAACTGGCCACGCCCTCGTCAATCGCCAGGACGGCCCCGGCGGCCAGGCCAAGCGCCACCGGCAGCCAGGCCGGGCCGCCGCGCCCGGTCATCCGCGCCAGTTCCCAGACCATCAGCCCGATGATCAGCGCCAGCAGCGCCAGGAACACCTTGCCGCCGATCCAGATATGCACCGCCCCGACCGCGACCAGGATCGCGGCCGAGATCAGCCGCGGGCGCAGGTCGGCCCAGCGGCCGGCCCCGCTGCCGGCCACAGGCGCAGGATGGCCGCCGGCGGGCTGGTTCATCTGACGACACCGCCGAAGCGCCGCTCGCGGTTGCCGAAGCGGGCAAGGATCGCGGCCAGTTCGGCCGGCTGGAAATCCGGCCAGAGCGTTTCGGTGAATTCATATTCGGCATAGGCCGCCTGCCAGGGCAGGAAGTTCGAGGTCCGCGCCTCGCCGCTGGTGCGGATCACCAGGTCGGGGTCGGGCAGGCCGCCGGTGTCAAGCCGGGCCGAGAAGGCGGCCTCGGTCAGGTCCTGCGGGTCGAACCGGCCGTCCGCCGCCTCGCAGGCCAGGGCCCGGGTCGCGCGCAGAATCTCGTCCCGGCCGCCATAGTTGATGGCGACGGTCAGGTTCAGCCGCGTCAGATGCGCCGTCTTGGCCTCGATCCCCGCCATCAGCCGCTGCAGCCGCGGCGCAAGGCGCGACCGGTCGCCGATGAAGCGCATCCGCACACCTTCGGCCGCCAGCCCCTCGGCCTCGCGCTGGATGTAGCGGGCGAAGATCGACATCAGCCCCAGCACCTCTTCGGTCGACCGCTTCCAGTTCTCGGTCGAGAAGGCATAGAGGGTCAGCCAGCGGACGCCGAGATCGGGGGCGACGCGGACGATTTCCTTGACCCGCTCGGCGCCCTTCCGGTGGCCGACAAGGCGCGGCCAGCCGCGGTTGGTGGCCCAGCGGCCGTTGCCGTCCATGATGATGGCGACATGCACGGCGTTGCGGACGGGGGCTTTGGTGTCGGCGGCCATGGCCGGTCCTACACCTGCATGATTTCGTGCTGCTTGGCGTCCAGCGTCTGGTCGATCGCCTTGATGAACTTGTCGGTCAGCTCCTGCACCTCGTCCTCCCAGAACTTCTGGTCATCCTCGGGCAGGCCGTTGGCCTTGGCCTTCTTGATCTGGTCCATCCCGTCGCGGCGCAGGTTGCGGATCGCCACGCGGGCATGTTCGGCATACTGGCCCGCGACCTTGGTCAGTTCGCGCCGGCGTTCCTCGTTCAGTTCGGGGATCGGCAGCATGATGATCGTGCCGTTCAGCTGCGGATTGATCCCGAGGCCGGATTCGCGGATCGCCTTTTCCACCTTCGAGACCATGCCCTTGTCCCAGACGTTGATCGTCACCATCCGGGGTTCGGGCACGTTCACCGTGCCCAGCTGGTTGATCGGCGTCATCTGGCCATAGGCCTCGACATGGATCGGTTCCAGCATCGAGCCCGAGGCGCGGCCGGTGCGGAGCGAGGCGAATTCGGTGCGCAGCGCGCCGATCGCCCCCTCCATGCGGCGGGTAAGGTCATCGGTGTCGAGTTCGAATTCGTCGGACATGGGGTATCCCCTTCGTGCATTTCGCCCCTTCTAGCGGGGGCCGACGGGAAAATCAAAGCGAAGGCGGCACGGGCGCGCCGGTCGGCAATTTCCTTCGAAGAGATTTGCGGCGGGCCTAGCCTTCCACCCGCGTGTAGGTGCCCCGGCCGGCAAGGATGCCGCGGAAGCCGCCGGGTTCGTCGAGCGAGAAGACGATGATCGGCAGGCGGTTGTCGCGGGCCAGCGCGATCGCCGTGGCATCCATGACGCCCAGGTGCTTTTCAAGGCATTCGTCGTAGGTCACGCTGTCATAGCGTTTCGCATCCGGATGCTTGCGCGGGTCCTTGTCGTAGACGCCGTCGACCTTGGTGCCCTTGAAGATCGCCTCGCAGGACATTTCGTTGGCCCTGAGCGTCGCGGCGGTGTCGGTGGTGAAATACGGGTTGCCGGTGCCGGCGGCAAAGATGCAGACCCGCTTCTTTTCCAGGTGGCGGACGGCGCGGCGGCGGATGTAGGGCTCGCAGACCTGATCCATCGGGATGGCGCTGATCACCCGGGTGTGGAGGCCAATCCCTTCCAGCGCCGACTGCATGGCAAGCGCGTTCATCACCGTCGCCAGCATCCCCATGTAGTCGGCGGTGGTGCGTTCCATCCCCTGCGCGCTGCCCTGCAGCCCGCGGAAGATGTTGCCGCCGCCGATCACCATGCAGATTTCGACGCCAAGCTCGTGGACCGACTTCACCTCGTCGGCGATGCGCTGGACGGTGGGCGGGTGAAGGCCATAGCCTTGGTCGCCCATCAGCGCCTCGCCCGAGATCTTGAGCATGACGCGGTTGTATTTGACCGCGGAAGCGGTGGCTGGGCTGGACATGGAACCCCCGTATTTCGGTGACGGCTTGGATTGCGCCGCAAAATGCGGGAAATTGCCGGCAGGTTCAACCTGTGACTTGCGCCGGACCGGGGGCCGGCCCCCGGTCCGCCGGGATATTTCTGGACAGAAGATGGCGAACTTTCCGCTTGCGGCCCTTTCGCGCGAGGCGCCGGTTCTGATCGCCGGGCCGACGGCCAGCGGCAAGTCGGCGCTGGCGATGGAACTGGCGGCGCGGGACGGGCGCCTGGTGGTCAACGCCGACGCGCTGCAGGTCTATGGCTGCTGGCGCGTCCTGACGGCGCGCCCGGATGCCGCGGACGAGGCGGCGGTGCCGCATGCGCTTTACGGCCATGTCGGGCGGCGCGAGGCCTGGTCGGTCGGCCACTGGCTGCGCGCGGTGGCGTGCCTTCTCGACCGGCCGGTGGTGGTGGTCGGCGGAACCGGGCTTTACCTTTCGGCCCTGACCGGCGGGCTGGCCGATGTGCCGCCGGTGCCGGCCGCGGTGCGGGCCGAGGCCGATGCCCTGCGCCTGGCCGATCCGGCGGCGATGCGGGCGGCGCTGGATGCCGAGACCGCGGCGCGGATCGACCTGCAGAACCCCGCGCGCGTCCAGCGGGCGTGGGAAGTGCTGCGGGCGACCGGCCGCGGCCTTGCCGCCTGGCAGGCCGACACGGCCGCGCCGCTGCTGCCGCTGGCCGGGGCCGAGGCGCTGGTCATCCGGCCGGGCGCGGACTGGCTGAACCCGCGCATCGACGCGCGGTTCCGCGCGATGCTGGCCGGCGGCGCGCTGGAAGAGGCGCGCGCGGCGCTGGCGGCCGGGTGGGACCCCGCGCTCCCCTCGGCCCGGGCGATCGGCGCGGCGGAACTGGTGGCGCATCTGCGGGGCGAGATGACGCTCGACGCGGCGGAAGCGGCGGCCCGGCTGGCGACCCGGCAATATGCCAAGCGGCAGCGGACATGGTTCAGGTCGCGTATGCGGGCCTGGCGCGAGGTCGTGCCGGGCTAGGCTGCGCCCCCGGGATGGCGGGCCTCGGTGCAACGATCGGCGCCCATTGTTTCCATTGCCATCTTTTCGCTTTGTTGTTGGGGGAATGGACGGATAACCTGAGCCGCCACTTCAACGGATGCCCCGCCCGATGCCCGACCTTTCGTCGCTTTCCCAGTTGCGGCTGATCGCCATCCCGCGCCTTGCCGCGGGCGGGCGCTGGCGGGTCGAGGCGATGCGGTCGCTGTCGGAGCCCTGCCTTCTGTGGTTCACCAAGGGCCAGGGGCGGATCACCGTCCAGGGCGTGACGCGCGGCTATACCGCGAACAACGCGATCTTCATTCCGCCCCGTGTGATGCATGGATTCGAGGCCGGGCCGCAGGTCTTTGGCACCGCGGTCTTCTTCGGCCGCGACTGCGACGTGACGCTGCCCGATCAGCCCCTTCACCTGCGCATCCGCGAGGTGCATGCCCAGCAGGAACTGAACGTGCTGCTTGATTCGATCCTGCGCGAAATGTCCAGCGACACGCCGGCGCATGACCGGGCGACGCGGCATTATCTGGGGCTGGCCGGCGTCTGGCTGGAACGGCAGGCCCGCAAGGCCGAGGCCGAGACGCCGCGCCCCGACGCGACCTGGCGGCTGGTCGCGCGCTACACCACGCTGCTGGAGCGCGACTTCCGCACCGGCATGGGCGTGGCCGAATTCGCCGCCGCGCTGGGCGTGACGCCCACGCATCTGACGCGCTGCTGCAATGCCGCTTCGGGCCGGTCGGCCAGCGCGCTCTTGCAGGACCGGCGGCTGTTCGAGGCGCGCCGGCTGCTGGCCGAGACCAGGACGCCGGTCGGGCGCATCGCCGAGGAGTTGGGCTTCACCTCGGCCGCCTATTTCACCCGCGCCTTCCAGCATCTGACCGGCCAGTCGCCGACCGAGTTCCGGCGCGCCGGCTGATCCGCGGCGGGCGCGCCCGCGCCCGGCCGGAATGCCATGGCGCCGCGCCCTGCGGGGTGCGGACCGGGCAGACTGTGCGCGTGCCGGCACATCAGGCCAGAATCAGACGCCCACATGTCGCAAACGTGCGTCGTTAAGTCTGTGGCAACTGTTGACGCACGGGCAGAAACCTGCGGAAATGCGCGCAGATCAGGGGCAAGCCAGCGGCCGCAAGTGCCGGCCTTCGCGAACCGCCAGCGGCGCGCGAAGTGCAAGGGGCAACCCCTGCTTCGTCTTCGTGCGGCAGTTCCGCCGCAGGAAACCGTGCCTGACAGGGAGAATGACGGATGACCAACACCAAGGACGCGCGGCCGCTGCATCCGGCCGCCCGCATGTATGCCGAGGAAGTGCGCGCGGGCCTGCTGAGCCGGCGCGAGTTCCTCGCCCGGACCACGGCGCTGGGCGTTTCGGCCACGGCGGCCTATGGCCTTCTGGGCCTTGCCGCGCCCGCCGCGAAAGCCGCGCCCGTTGCCGGCGGCACGCTGCGCATGTCGATGGAAACCAAGGGCCTGAAAGACCCGCGAACCGCCGACTGGAGCCAGATCGCCAACTTCACCCGCGGCTGGCTGGAATATCTGGTCGAGTACAACAACGACGGTTCGATCCGCGGTATGCTGCTGGAAAGCTGGACCGCGAACGACGACGCCACCGAATACACCTTCAAGGTGCGCCCGGGCATCAAGTGGTCGAACGGCGACGACTTCACCGCCGATGACGTGGCCAACAACATCGCCCGCTGGGCCGACGGCAATGTCGAGGGCAACTCGATGTCGGCCCGCATGGTGGCGCTGGCCGATCCGGCGACCAAGCAGATCCGCGCCGACGCGCTGACCGTCGTCGATCCGCTGACGCTGGTGGCCAAGCTGAGCGTGCCCGACATCGCGCTGATCGCGTCCTTCGCCGACTACCCGGCGGGCGTGGTCCACAAGTCCTACGACAACAGCGATCCCTCGGTGAACCCCGTCGGCACCGGCCCCTACATGCCGGAATCGAACGAGGTCGGCGTCAAGCAGGTGCTGGTCAAGCGCGAGGGAGAATGGTGGGGCACCGCGGTCTATGGCGGCCCCCATCTGGACCGGATCGAGTATATCGACCTCGGCACCGACCCCTCGGCTTGGGTGGCGGCTGCCGGTTCGGGCGAGATCGACGCGACCTATCAGTCGCAGGGCGATTTCATCGAGGTGCTGGACGGCCTTGGCTGGACAAAGACCGAAGCAACCACGGCGGCCACCCTGGCGGTGCGGTTCAACCAGATGGCCGAGGACTACAAGGACGTGAACGTCCGCAAGGCCATCCAGATGGCGGTGGACAACACGATCGTGCTTGAACTGGGCTATGCGGGGCTGGGCAAGGTGGCCGAAAACCACCACGTCTGTCCGATCCACCCCGAATATGCCGAGCTTCCGCCCCTGACCGTCGACGCGGCGAAGGCCAAGGAGATGATCGCGGCGGCCGGCCTGGCCGACCACGAGTTCGAGCTGATCTCGCTGGACGACGACTGGCAGGCGGCGACCTGCGACGCGGTGGCGGCGCAGATCCGTGACGCGGGCATCAACATCAAGCGCACGGTGATGCCGGGGTCGACCTTCTGGAACGACTGGACGAAATATCCGTTCAGCGCGACCGAATGGAACATGCGGCCCCTGGGCGTGCAGGTTCTGGCCGCTGCCTACCGTTCCGGCGAGGCCTGGAACGAGACCGCCTTCTCGAACGAGGAGTTCGACGCGAAGCTCGGCGAGGCGCTGGCCATCGCCGATGCCGACAAGCGGCGCGAGGTGATGAAGCGGCTGGAAGAGATCATGCAGGAGCAGGGGGTGCTGATCCAGCCCTACTGGCGTTCGCTCTTCCGGCATGCCGATCCCAAGCTGGGCGGTATCGAGATGCACGCGACCTTCGAGCATCACCACTACAAGTGGCACTGGACCGAGTGACCGGTCCGCGCCCCGCCCGCGACAAGCGGGCGGGGCCATCCTCGCACAGCCGCCTGGGGGTCCGTGGCCCCTGCCCTTCGGGAAGGATGAGCCATGCTTTTCTTCGTCCTGCGCCGCCTCGGCGTCATGCTCCTGACCGCGCTGGCGCTGACCTTCGTGGTCTTCTACCTGACGAACCTGTCCCCCAACCTTGAAAAGCTGGCGAAATCCGAAGCTTCGGCGCGGATGACGGACGAGCAGGTCGAAAGCTGGCTGGCCTCGAACGGCTTCGCCAGCCCCGTCCTGACGCGCTACGGCGAATGGCTGGGCGTGGTTCCGGGCTGGACGGGCACCACCCAGGACGGCAGACCCACCGGGCGCTGCGTCAACCGCGCCACGGGCGCGGAACCGCCGCGCTACTGCGGCCTCCTGCAGGGCGACTGGGGCTGGTCCACCGTCTTCAAGCAGCCGGTCAGCCAGGTTCTGGCCCGCAGCCTTGGCCATACCGGCTGGCTGATGCTCTGGGTGATGATCGTCATGGTGCCGACCTCGCTCTTGATCGGCGTCCTTTCGGGGATGCGCGAAGGCTCGGCCACCGACCGGGTGCTGTCGACCTTTGCCATCGTCACCACGGCAACGCCCGAATATGTCTCGGGCGTGATATTCATCGCCCTTCTCGCCTCGGCCACCGCCGGGATTTCGCCGATGCTGGCCGAAGCCGGCTGGATTTCCGGCAAGACGCTCTTTCAGGGCACCGCGACCAGTGCCATGGACAAGATCACCTTCTGGAACTTCGCCCTGCCGGTGATGACGATCGCGCTTTACGGCATCGGCTATATCGCCCGGATGACCCGCGCCTCGATGACCGAGGTGATGACGCAGCAATATATCCGCACGGCGCGGCTGAAGGGCGTGTCGTTCCGCGGCGTGGTGGTGAAACATGCGCTGCGGAACGCGTTGATCGCGCCCTTCACCGTGATCATGCTGCAGTTCCCCTGGCTCCTGAACGGCGTCGTCATCGTCGAGACGCTTTTCAACTACAAGGGCTTCGGCTGGACGCTGGTGCAGGCCGCCGGCAACAACGACATCCAGCTGCTGCTGGCCTGTTCGGTCGTCGCGGTCTTCGTCGTCCTGGTGACGCAGCTGATTTCCGACATCGGCTATGTCTTCCTGAATCCCCGCATCCGCCTGGCCTGAGGAGAGCAAGATGGAAGAACTTTCCTGGGGCGCGATCATCCTCAAGGCGCTGCTGCGCTTCCTGCCGGTCTGGATCGCCATGCTGGCGGTGTTCCTGGTGTCGATCCGCTATCGCCGCCGGCTTGGCCTTTACGGCCGCCTCTTCGATTCGACCGTGGGGATGATCGGCTTCGGCATCGTCATCTTCTGGGTCTTCACCGCCTTTTTCGCCGGCACCATCGCGACGCATGATCCGCTGGTGCAGATTTCCGGGCTGAAGAACGCCCTGCCGGGCAGCCCGGTCGTCAACGGCAACGAAGACACCTATCCCTGGTATCTGTTCGGCGGCGACGCGCTGGCGCGCGATGTCTTCAGCCGCATGGTGATGGGCGCGCGCGACGTCCTGAAGATCGCGCCGGCGGCCACGCTCTTCGCCTTCATGGTGGGGGTCACGCTCGGCCTGCCGGCGGGCTATTTCAGCGGCCGGTTCGACACGGTGCTTTCGTTCCTGGCGAACCTCGTCCTCGCCTTCCCGGTGATCCTCTTGTTCTACCTGCTGGTGACGCCCGAGATCGTCGAAACCGGCATCCCGATGTATTTCGCCGCCGTCCTGTTCCTGTTCCCGATCCTGTTCCTGACCGTCCTCTTCAACTCGCGCTTCCACACCGATCCGCCGCGGAGGAACCTCTATGTCGGGATCACGCTGGTCATCGGCCTCTGGGTCTACGCCGGCCTCGCCTTCAACGCCGATCCGCTGCGATACACGCCGCTCGGGCCGGTGTTCTCGATGGACCCGAACCTCCTGAACGTCTTCGTCTCGGTCGTCTTCGTCAATTCGCCCGGCGTCTTCCGCATCGTCCGCGGCCTGGTCATGGACATCAAGGCGCGCGACTACGTCGCCGCCGGCCAGACCCGCGGCGAGAGCCCGTGGTACATCATGCTGTGGGAAATCCTGCCGAATGCCCGGGGCCCCCTGATCGTCGATTTCTGCCTTCGGATCGGCTACACCACCATCCTTCTCGGCACGCTCGGCTTCTTCGGCCTGGGCGTCAGCCCCGAAAGCCCGGACTGGGGATCGACCATCGACGACGGGCGCAAGCTGCTGTCGATCTACCCCCACCCCGCCCTTGTCCCCGCGCTTGCGCTGATGAGCCTGGTCCTTGGCCTGAACCTCCTGGCCGACGGCTTGCGCGAGGAAAGCCTGAAGGACTGACCGATGCCGACGCCCGCCTCATCTTCTGTCTGCTAAGTATCCCGGGGGTCCGGGGGCTGGCCCCCGGCCCGCCATTCGCCAAAGGAGAGACCCATGGCCGAAGCGCGCAGCGACTGGGACCCGTCGAAACCGATCCTCGAGATCGAGAACCTGTCGATCAGCTTCTTCACCCGCCTGCGCGAGATTCCGGCGGTGATGGATTTCTCCTGCACCGTCAAGGCGGGCGAGGCGATGGGGCTGGTGGGCGAATCCGGCTGCGGCAAGTCGACCGTGGCGCTGGCCGTCATGCGCGACCTTGGCAAGAACGGCCGCATCACCGGCGGCTCGATCCGGTTCAAGGGCCGCGACCTGACGCGCATGACGGATGAGGAACTGCGCCACATCCGCGGCTCGGAAATCGCCATGATCTATCAGGAGCCGATGGCCAGCCTGAACCCGGCGATGAAGATCGGCGCGCAGCTGGCCGAGGTGCCGGTGATCCATCAGGGCATGGCCCGGGCCGAGGCGTGGAAGCTCGCCCGCCAGATCGTCGCCGACGTGCGCCTGCCCGACCCCGACCGCATCCTGAATTCCTACCCGCACCAGCTGTCGGGCGGCCAGCAGCAGCGCATCGTCATCGCCATGGCGCTGATGGCGAAGCCCGCGCTCCTGATCCTCGACGAACCCACCACCGCGCTTGACGTGACGGTCGAGGCCGGGATCGTCGATCTGGTCAAGGATCTGGGCGAGAAATACGGCACGTCGATGCTGTTCATCAGCCACAACCTTGGCCTTGTCCTTGATGTCTGCGACCGCATCTGCGTGATGTATTCCGGCGAGGCGGTGGAGACCGGCAACGTGGCCGAGGTCTTCACCGAGATGCGCCACCCCTATACCCAGGCCCTTTTCCGCTCGATCCCGCTGCCCGGGGCCGACAAGAACGCCCGCCCGCTGATCTCGATCCCCGGCAACTTCCCCCTGCCGCACGAACGCCCGCCCGGCTGCAACTTCGGTCCGCGCTGCGACTATTTCCAGAAGGGCCGCTGCGACGCGCAGGACATCCCCATGGTGCCGGTCCCGACGGGCGAGCGTCACGCCACGCGCTGCCTGAAATGGGACGAGATCGACTGGGACGCCCCGCCCAGGGCGCGCAATGTCCGCGAAAAGACCCCGCCGGGCCAGGTGGTCCTGAAGATGGAGGACTTGCGGAAATACTACAGCGTCTCGACCGGCGCCTTCGGCGGCGGCACCACCAAGGTGGTGAAGGCGAACGAGACGCTGTCCTTCGAGGCGCGCGAGGGCGAGACGCTGGCCATCGTCGGCGAGTCGGGCTGCGGCAAGTCGACCTTCGCCAAGGTGCTGATGGGGCTTGAGACGGCGACCGACGGCCACATCATGCTGTTTGACGAGAACGTGCAGTCGACCCCGATCCAGAAGCGCGGCGCCGACACCGTGTCGAAGGTGCAGATGGTGTTCCAGAACCCGTTCGACACGCTGAACCCGTCGATGACCATCGGGCGGCAGATCATCCGCGCGCTGGAAGTCTTCGGCAAGGGCAAGGATGATGCCGACCGCGAGCGGATGATGCTGGAACTGCTCGACCTGGTGAAACTCCCCCGCCAATTCGCCGAGCGCATGCCGCGGCAATTGTCGGGCGGGCAGAAGCAGCGCGTCGGCATCGCCCGCGCCTTTGCCGGCGGCGCCAAGGTCGTGGTGGCGGACGAGCCGGTCAGCGCCCTGGACGTCAGCGTGCAGGCCGCCGTCACCGACCTGCTGATGGACATCCAGCGCGAGAACAAGACGACGCTGCTTTTCATCAGCCACGACCTGTCGATCGTCCGCTACCTCAGCGACCGGGTCATGGTCATGTATCTCGGCCATGTGGTCGAGATGGGGACGACCGACCAGGTCTTCTCGCCCCCCTATCACCCCTATACCGAGGCGCTGCTGTCGGCCGTGCCGATCGCCGACCCGCATGTGGAAAAGAAGCGGATCGTGCTGGAGGGCGACATCCCCAGCGCGATGAACCCGCCGCCCGGCTGCCCGTTCCAGACGCGCTGCCGCTGGAAGGTGCAGGTGCCGGGGGGCTTGTGCGAACGCGAGGTGCCGCCGGTGCAGATGCTGGAGGGCGGCCACCAGATCAAGTGCCACCTGTCCCGCGAGGTGCTGGCGGGGATGGAGCCGGTGATCAAGATCGCCGCCGAATAGGGCGTCCGGCACGGCTTCGGCCTTCTCACGCCCGGTCGCTTCAGGCGACCGGGCCGCGCCGGCCCGCCCCGATGGGGCGGCGCGATGGCGCCACCCCGCGGGCCATCGCGGCCCACTCGTTGCGTCAGCGATTCAAGTGATGGCAGGCCGTCCTAGCCGAGGATCGCCTTGACGTAATTCTGCGTCTCGGCATAGGGCGGCACGCCGCCATGTTCCTCGACCGCGCCGGGGCCGGCGTTGTAGGCGGCCAGCGCCAGTTTCCAGGTGCCGAACTTGTCGTACATCATGCGCAGGTAGCGCGCCCCGCCTTCAAGGTTCTCATGCGGGTCGTCGATGTTCACGCCCAGCTTCTGCGCCGTGCCGGGCATCAGCTGTGCAAGGCCCGAGGCGCCCTTGTGGCTGACCGCGCCGGGGTTCCAGCCCGATTCCTGCTGGATCAGCCGCAGGAACAGGTCTTCGGGAATGCCGTGCTTGGCCGCCATCGCCTTGGCGACGGCCAGATATTCGCCCTTGTAGCTGCCGCGATACTTGGGCACCGCCTCGGTCCCCAGCGCGGCGACCTTGCCGGCCTTGTATTCCGGCGTCAGCTTGACCGAGCCGGAATATTGCGTGGCAAGCCGCCCGTCCAGCAGCGCGCTTTGCGACTTGAAGATCGTGTTGCGCGACTTGGACGAGGATGACAGGTTCAACCCCTCGGCCATGGCGGGCATGGCCTGGCCAAGGCCGAAAGCCAGCACAAAGGCAGGGACAAGCCTTGAAAGCGTCGTCGTCGGCATCGCGTCGTCGGGTTCCTGTGGCAGCCAGAAAGGGTCCGGTCCGGCGCCGCAGGGGCCCGGTGCCGTTCCACTATACGAAAATCATGGCGGGATTCCAGCGCCGAATGGGCGGGGCCGGGCCTGCCCCGGCCGGGCCGGTCGGCGGTCTTTTGCCGATCGGGTCTTGCGCCGGCCGGGCCCGCGGCCGGTTGCGGGCGGGAATGGCGCCGTGTAGGAATTCCTTAACCACGGCCGGACCAGACTGCGCAGGCAAGCGGCGCATCCGGGCGGCCATCCGGGCGGCAATTCAAGGGAGCGGGACATGGCGGGTTCGGTCAACAAGGTGATTCTCATCGGCAATCTTGGCCGCGACCCCGAGGTGCGCAGCTTCCAGAACGGCGGCAAGGTGGTGAACCTGCGCATCGCCACGACTGAAACCTGGCGCGACCGCAACTCGGGCGAGCGGCGGGAGAAGACCGAATGGCATTCGGTCGTCATCTCGTCCGAACCCTTGGCCAAGATCGCCGAGCAGTATCTGCGGAAAGGATCCTCGGTCTATATCGAGGGCCAGCTGGAAACCCGCAAATGGCAGGATCAAAGCGGGCAGGACCGCTATTCGACCGAGGTGGTGGTGCGCCCCTTCTCGGGCAACATCACGCTGCTGGGCGGCCGGGGCGAAGGCGGCGGGTCTTCCGGCGGCGGCCAGGACGACCGCGGCTATGACGATTACGGCAGCGGCGGCGATCAGGGCGGCCGCGGCAGCTATGGCGGCGGTGGCGCCGCGGGCGGGCGGTCCGGCGGCGGCCAGCCGGGGGGCCAGTCGGGCGGCACCCGCGCCTCGGACATGGACGACGAAATTCCGTTCTGACCCCGGCCCTGACCCTGGCGCCTCCTTTCGATCTTCCGCAACGGCGCTGGACCTTGGCCGACCGATTTCCTATATAATCGGTCAACTGTGCCAGACCGGGGCTTGCGACGATGGACACCAAGGTTGACGGGGACAGCAAGGTGGAAGGCGCGCCGCTGATCCGGCCCTCCTCGACCGAGCATCCGCTTTACGACAGCGTGGTCGATGCCTGCCGCACGGTCTTCGACCCGGAAATCCCGGTGAACATCTTCGACCTCGGCCTCGTCTACACGATCGAGATCAGCGCCGAGAACGCGGTCGACATCACCATGACGCTGACCGCGCCCGGCTGCCCCGTCGCGGGCGAGATGCCGGGCTGGGTCGCCGACGCGGTCGAACCCCTGGCCGGGGTGAAGCAGGTGGATGTCCACATGACCTTCGACCCGCCCTGGGGCATGGACATGATGTCCGACGAGGCGCGGCTGGAACTGGGGTTCATGTAGCCCGGCAAGCCTTTGTGATTGCCATTGCGTGAAGCAAGCTTTGAAGCTTGCTTCGCGAGTTGCCTAACCGGGTTTCCGTCGGTCGTGCGGATCGGCCTGGGTTGGTAAATTTCGCAAGCTTAATGGCTTGCATCTTACCAAAGCAAGTTAAATGACTTGCATTACTTGAGTGCAAGCTTTATAACTTGCTCATGGATCAGTCAATCGCAGTAATCACTGGCGACTTCATCGATTCAACCCGTGCTGGGCAGCCCAAGGTCGATGCAGCGATGGGAGTCCTTCAATCCATCGCGGAAGACCAAGCTGCAAGAACCGGTACCGATATCCGTTTTGCCCGATACCGCGGTGATGGTTGGCAGATATACAGCGAAGCTGCAGACCAAGTCTTTCGCCTGGCAATGCTGATCCTTGCGAACCTCCAAGCGCGACCTGAACTTCCCGCAACCCGCATGGCCATTGCAGCCGGAGGCGGCAATCCCATTCCAGCAGGCGGGATCGCAGCGGCGAGCGGAGAAGCCTTCGTCTACTCGGGTACGGCGCTTGACGCGATGCGTCGGGGCACAACGCTTGTCGTCGTCGGCCCAGCGATAGACCCAAGTCGGCACGCGCTATTCAGCTATCTTGCGTGGCAGTCAGAAAGGTGGACGCCGGAGCAGGCCGAGGCTCTTGTGCTTGCTTGCAGTCATCATCCTCCCCGCCCCAAGGAAGTCTACGAGGTGCTTGAAATTACCCGTCAAGCGGCAGAAGCACGTCTCAAAGGCGCCGGCTATCATCCTATCCATGATGCACTGGTCGCATTTGAAACAATGGAACACTGAACCGCAGCATGACCGAAACCTTTGCCGCCCTGCTTTTCGCCCATGCCCTGGCCGATTTCGTGCTGCAGACCGGCTGGATGGTGGCGCGGAAACGCCACCTGCCGGCGCTGGCCGCGCATGGCGGGGTGGTGCTGGCCACCGCCGTTGCCGCGACGGGCAGCCTGCACCCCGCCCTTGTCGCGCTGGCGCTGGCGCATCTGGCGATCGACCTCGCCAAGACCTTCGCCCCGCGCGGCCTGCTGTCCTTCCTTGCCGATCAGGCGGCGCATCTGGTCACGCTGGCCGCGCTTGCGGCCTGGCAGCCCGGCCTCTGGGCCGCGGGCGCCTGGGCGGCCTGGCCCTGGCTGACGCCGCTGATGGCCATCGCCGCCGGCGCCGTGCTGGCGACCCGGGCGGGCGGCTTTGCCCTGGGCCTGCTGATGGCGCCCTGGGCCGAGAACACGCCCCGCGGCCTGCTGAACGGCGGCCGCGCCATCGGCCATCTGGAGCGGGGGCTGATCTTCCTCTTGGTCCTTGCCGGCCAGGCCGAGGGGATCGGTTTCCTGATCGCGGCGAAATCCGTCCTGCGCTTCGGCACGGTGGGCGACGACCGGGCGGTCAGCGAATATGTCATCATCGGCACGCTCGCCTCGTTCGGCTGGGCGATTGCGGTGTCGTTCCTGACCGTGGCGCTGCTGAACCTGCTGCCCGGCCTTGGAATCCCGGACCTTTCGCCCTAGATTGGGCGGGCAAAGGAGTTTTCCATGTTCGGCATTCCCGGCAAGGCCGCCGTCACCCTGACCCCCGCCGCAGCCAGGCAGATCGCCCGGCTGATGGCGCGCGACGGGCGCGAGGGCCTGCGCATCGGCGTGAAGAAGGGCGGCTGCGCCGGCATGGAATACACGATGACCTATGTCTCGGACCGCAACCCGCTGGACGAGGTGGTGGAACAGGACGGCGCGCGGGTGCTGATCGCGCCGATGGCGCAGATGTTCCTGATCGGGACCGAGATCGACTACGAGACCAGCCTCCTGGAATCGAAGTTCACCTTCCGCAACCCGAACGTCGCCGAAGCCTGCGGCTGCGGGGAATCGATCAAGTTCAAGGATGCGCCCGCCGCCTGAACCGGCGGCACGGGGCAATCCATGTGCAATGCGGCGCGGGACTGCGGCCAAGCGCCCCGCCCCGGTTGCCTGACCTGCCATCCTGCGGCTAAACCGTATCGAACGCGGGGAGGATAAGATGCGGAAACTGGCAGCCGGAAACTGGAAGATGAACGGAACCTCGGCCGCGCTGCCCGAGATGACGGCGCTGCTTGCCGCGCATCCCGCCCCGGCCTGCGAGATGCTCATCTGCCCGCCGGCAACCCTGATCGCGCAGGCCGCCTGGACGGCCAAGGGGTCACGGCTGCGGATCGGCGGACAGGACTGCCACACCGGCACCACGGGGGCGCATACCGGCGACGTTTCGGCGGCGATGCTGGCCGATGCCGGCGCGTCGCATGTGATCCTTGGCCATTCCGAACGGCGCGCCGACCATGGCGAGACGGATGCGCTGGTCGCGGCCAAGACGGCGGCGGCCTGGGCGGCCGGGCTGGTGGCGGTGATCTGCGTCGGCGAGACCGAGGCCGAGCGCGACGCCGGCCGCACGCTGGCGGTGGTCGGCGGGCAACTGGCCGGATCGGTGCCGGCGGGCGCCACCGCGGCGACGACCGTCATCGCCTATGAACCCGTCTGGGCGATCGGCACCGGCCGCACCCCGACTCTGGCCGAGATCGCCGAGGTCCACCGCTTCATCCGCGCCGAACTGACGGCCCGCTTCGGGGACGAGGCGGCGGACATGCGCCTTCTCTACGGCGGATCGGTCAAGCCGTCGAACGCGACCGACATTTTCGCCGTGGCCGATGTCGACGGCGCGCTGGTCGGCGGGGCCAGCCTGAAGGCCGCGGACTTCGGCGCCATCGTCGCGGCGCTTTCCGCCGCGGCCTGACCCCGGCAGGTCGCGGGCGGAACAGAAACCTGCCCGCGCCGCCTGCAAGCATCGCCCCATGACAACCGCGCGCCTTGATCCGCCGGCACCCCAGAGCGGGGTCTTCGCCGCCAATGTGATCTGCATGGCCTCCATGCTGATCTGGGCCGCCGGCCTGCCCGCGGCCGACCTGATCATCCCGCTCCTGCCGGCCGAACAGCTGAACGCGCTGCGGATGGGATTCGCCGCGGCAGCACTCCTGCCGGTCTGGGCGCTGGTCGAGGGGCCGGCCGCGCTTGCCCGGGCGAACTGGCCGCGCGGCATCGCCGTGGGCAGCCTGATCGGGCTGGGCGCCTGGTTTCTGGTGATGGGCCAGGCGCGCAGCGATGCGGTGACGGCGGCGGTGATCTCGGCCACGCTGCCGGTCGTCGGCATCGCGCTTGAGGTGGTGCTGGACGGGCGGCGGATGACGGCGGGGCTGATCCTTGGCCTGCTTCTGTCGCTGGTCGGCGGCGTCCTTGCGCTGGATTTCCAGGGCGGCGGGCTGTCGCTCGGCATCGGCGCGGCGTTCTGCTTCGGCTCGGTCCTGGCCTTCACGCTGGGCTCGCGGCTGACGGTCACCGCCTTCCCGGCCCTGTCGCCCATCGGCCGCACGGCGCTGACGATAAGCGGCGCCGCCGTCGCCTCGATCGCGGTCGCCGGGCTGCAGCTTGGCACCGGAATGGCCGCCGCGCCCGATCTGGCGCCCTGGGGCTGGCGCGAATGGGGGGCGCTTCTGGCCTTTTCGGTCGGCTCGCTGGGGATCAGCCAGCTGATGTGGATCATCTCGGTCGAAAGGCTGGGCATCGGCATGTCGTCCCTGCACATCAACGCGGCGCCCTTCTACGTGATGCTGATCCTCTTCCTTTTCGGCGGCGACTGGAGCTGGACCCGCGCCGCGGCGGCCGGGCTGGTCGGCGTCGGCGTCCTGGTGGCGCAGGGCCTGATCCGGGTGGGCCCGCGGTCATGAAGACGCTGGCGCAATCGCCCAAGGACGGGGCCTTCGTCCAGAACCCCTATCCGTTCTACGAACGCGCGCGCAGGGCAGGCCCCTTCTTCCGGTGGCAGGACTATGATCTGGTCTGCACCGGCAACTGGGCCGCGGTGAACGCGATCCTGCGCGACCGGCGGTTCGGCCGCGAGGCGCCGCCGGAACTGGCCCCGGCGATCCCGCCGCATCTGGCGCCCTTCTACGCGGTCGAGGCGCATTCCATGCTGGAGCTGGAGCCGCCCCGCCACACCCGGCTGCGGTCGCTGGTGCTGCGCGCCTTCACCTCGCGCCGGATCGCCGCGCTGGCGCCGGAAATCGCGGCGTTGAGCGAGGAACTGGTGGCGGCGATTCCCGCGGGCGAATTCGACCTGCTGGACGCCTTCGCCCGGCCCCTGCCCGTCCGCATCATCGCGCGGCTGCTGGGCGTGCCCGAGGAAATGGCGCCCGATCTCCTCCGCTGGTCGAACGCGATGGTCGGCATGTATCAGGCCGGTCGCACCCCGGCGATGGAGGCGGCGGCGGTGGCCGCGACCGGGGATTTCGTGGCTTTCCTCAAGGGCTACGTCGAGGAACGCCGGGCGCGGCCGGCCGACGACCTGATCACCCACCTGATCGCCGCCGAGGCGGATGGCGAGCGGCTGTCGACCGACGAGCTGATCGCCACCTGCATCCTGCTGCTGAACGCCGGGCACGAGGCGACGGTCCACACCATCGGCAACGGGGTGAAGGCGCTGCTGGCCCATGGCGAGGCGCCGCACTGGGCCGCGCCCGACCGGATCGAGGCGACGGTGGAAGAGATGCTGCGGCAGGATCCGCCGCTGCATCTTTTCACCCGCTGGACCTATGAAGAGGCCGAGATTTCCGGCCATGTCTTCCGCCGCGGCGACCGGGTCGGGCTGCTGCTGGCCGCGGCGAACCGCGATCCGGGCCAGTGGGAGGCGCCGGCCGCCTTTCGCCCCGGGCGGGTGCCGAAGCCGCTGGCCAGTTTCGGCGCCGGGTTGCATTTCTGCGTCGGCGCGCCGCTGGCCCGGCTGGAACTTCAGGTGGCGCTGCCGGTCCTGTTCAACCGCCACCCCGGCCTGACCGTCGCCGCCCCGCCGCGCTATGCCGATGTGTTCCACTTCCACGGGCTTGAACGGCTGATCCTGCGGGAGTGAGCGGTGGCGGGGCCTCTGCGCTTCCTGTCGAACCACCGGGAAACACACACTGAGGGCAGCGCCCGCCCGAGGTGGGCGAGAAGCGCCCGCCTCGGGCGGGCGGGCGGGCGCTGCCCGTGGTTCCCACGGGCGAAAGGGCGAAACCCGGGCTTCAGCCCCGGTCGGACATGTCCTAAAGCGGCAGGACGGTGGTCGACTTGATCTCTTCCATGCTCAGAAGTGCGGTCACGTTGTAGATGCGCACCTCGGAAATCAGCGCCTGATAGAACGTGTCATAGGCCCGCGCGTTCCGGACCCGCACCTTCAGGATATAGTCGATGTCGCCGGCAAGGCGATGCGCCTCAAGCACTTCGGGCCGTTCCTTCAAGGCTTTCAGGAACTTGCGCTGCCATTCCGCCTCATGCTCCGACGTGCGGATCAGCACGAAGAAACACGCCTCCAGCCCCAGCGCCTCGGGGTCGAGGACGGCGGTGGTCCGGGTGATGACGCCATGGTCCTTCATCCGGCGGATGCGGTTCCAGACCGGCGTCTTGGACGAGCCCACCTTGCGGGCGATTTCGTCCAGCGACTGTTCGGCATCCTTCTGCAATTCCGACAGGATTTTCCGGTCCAGATCGTCCAGCGCGGCGGCCATTCCTGAAATCCCCCTGATCGCGGAACACGGGTTCCTCGGCGGCGGAGTATCGGAACATGCGTCCTTATCTGCAAGGGGTCATGGCGGATTCAGGGGAAATCGTTCTATATTCTGCACCAGCAAGAGGCCCAGCCATGACCCCGACCCACCCCGTCCTTTTCGCCGGCGCCGGCCCCGGCGCGGCAGACCATCTGACGCTTGGCGTGCTGCGCGCGCTGGAAGGCGCCGATGTGGTGATCCACGACCGGCTGGTCGGCGCAGAAGTGCTGGCGCTGGTGCCCGCCGGCACCCGGCTGATCGACGCCGGCAAGGAAGGCTTCGGCCCCTCGGTGCCGCAGGCCGCGATCAACGCGATGATCCTGGCCGAGGCGCTGCAGGGCCGCCGGGTCGTGCGGCTGAAGGGGGGCGATGCCGGCATCTTCGGCCGGCTGGACGAAGAGATTGCCGCCGTCGCCGCGGCGGGCCTTGCCTTCCGCATCCTGCCCGGCCTGACCACCGCCAGCGCCGCCGCCGCCGCGATCGGGCAAAGCCTGACCCGCCGGGGCCGCAACTCCGGCCTGCGCATCGTCACCGGTCAGGTGATGGAAGGCTTTGCCGAGCAGGACTGGAAGGGCCTTGCCCGCGCGGGCGAGGTGGCGGCGATCTACATGGGCAAGAAATCGGCCCGCTTCCTGCAGGGCCGGCTGATGATGCATGGCGCGGCACCCGAAACCCCGGTGACCGTGGTCGAGAACGTCAGCCGCCCCGACCAGCGCATCCACGCCGCGACGCTGGCCACGCTTCCCGCAGCCGTCGCCGGCTTGACCGGCCCGGCGATCCTGCTTTACGGCCTTGCCCCGCGCGAGGCTGCAACCGCCCTGCCCCGTCTGGACGGGACCGAACTGAACGAGGCCCTGGCATGAGCCGCCGCTATACCCCCAAGGTCGTGACCGCGAACCGCCTGCGCGAGGGCGACGTGGTCTATCTGACCGCCGACGACCGCTGGTCGCCCTATCACCACGAGGCCGAGCTGATCGACGACGAGGCGCATGCCCAGCTGCGGCTGATCCATGCGATGGGCCAGAAGCTGGTCGTCGTCGGCCCCTATCTGGCCGATGCCCGTCCCGGCCCGCGCGGCCCCGAACCCACCCACTTCCGCGAGGAGTTCCGCACCCGCGGACCGTCCAACTACGCGCACGGCAAGCAGGCGGACCTTCCCAATGTATGACTACAGCGAATTCGACGAATCCTTCGTGCGCGAACGGGTGGCGCAGTTCACCCGGCAGGTGGAGCGCCGCCTTGACGGCAGCCTGACCGAGGATGAATTCCGCCCGCTGCGGCTGATGAACGGGCTTTACCTGCAGCTGCATGCCTACATGCTGCGCGTGGCCATTCCCTATGGCACGATCAACCCGCGCCAGATGCGGCAGCTGGCCCATATCGCCCAGACCTGGGACAAGGGCTATGGCCATTTCACCACGCGGCAGAACATCCAGTTCAACTGGCCGAAACTGCCCGACGTGCCGGCGATCCTGTCGGCCCTGGCCGATGTGGGGATGCACGCCATCCAGACCAGCGGAAACTGCGTCAGGAACGTCACCGCCGACCATTTCGCCGGGGCGGCTGCGGACGAGATCGAGGATCCCCGCCCCTATGCCGAACTGCTGCGGCAATGGTCCACCGACCACCCGGAATTCCAGTTCCTGCCGCGCAAGTTCAAGATCGCCGTCACCGGCGCCGAACATGACCGCGCGGTGATCAAGGCGCATGACATCGGCCTCAGGCTGCTGAAGAACGCGGCAGGCGAAACCGGGTTTGAGGTGATCGTCGGCGGCGGGCTTGGCCGCACGCCGATGATCGGCCTGACCGTGCGGGAATTCCTGCCGGTGAACGACCTTCTGCCCTATGTCGAGGCGATCCTCAGCGTCTACAACACGCTGGGCCGGCGCGACAACAAGTACAAGGCGCGGATCAAGATCACCCTGCACGAGACCGGCCGCGAAGAGATCACCCGCATGGTCGAGGCCGAGTTCGCCCGGCTGCGGCCGCTGTTCGGCGGCAACGACCAGCGGCTGCTGGCCGAAATCCGCGCGGCCTTCGCCCCCCCGGCCTTCCGCAACGCGCCGGATGGCGCCTATGGCGATTTCTACCGTGCCGACCCGGTGTTCCGCGCCTGGGCCGACACCAACCTTGCCGCCCACCGGGCGCCCGGCTACGCGATCGTCACCATCAGCCTCAAGGCGCATGGCGCGACCCCGGGCGATGCCACCGCCGGCCAGATGCGCCTGATCGCCGATCTGGCCGAACGCTACGGCCATTCGGAGATTCGCATCAGCCACGAACAGAACGTGATCCTGCCGCATGTCCACCGGTCGGACCTGCCGGCGCTGCATGCAGCCCTGGTGCAGGCGGGTCTTGGCACGGCGAATGTCGGGCTGATCTCGGACATCATCGCCTGCCCGGGGATGGATTATTGCGCGCTGGCCACCGCCCGGTCGATCCCGATCGCCACCCAGATCGCCGAGCATTTCAAGGCGCTGGACCTTGAGCATGAGGTCGGGCCGCTGAAGATCAAGATTTCCGGCTGCATCAACGCCTGCGGCCATCACCATGTCGGCCATATCGGCATTCTCGGCCTCGACCGGGCGGGGGTCGAGAACTACCAGATCACCCTTGGCGGCGACGGCAGCGAGACGGCCGCCATCGGCGAGAAGATGGGGCCGGGCTTTGCCTATGACCAGGTGGTTCCGGCGATGGAACGGCTGGTGCGCGCCTATCTGGACCACCGCGACGGACCGGGCGAAACCTTCCTGATGGCGGTGCGCCGGCTGGGGCTGGAACCGTTCAAGGCCGCGCTTTACGGCGAGGCCGAGCGCGATGCCGCGTGACCTGAACCCCGGCCCGGTCGCCGAACGGGTGGCACTGCTGAATGCGCGCTATCGCCACCATTCGGCGACGGCGGTGCTGGAACATGCGCTGCGGGACGACGATCTTGGCCATGTGGCGCTGGTCTCGTCCTTCGGGGCGGAATCGGTGGTGCTCCTGCACCTCGTCTCGGTCATCGCGCCGGAAACGCCGGTCCTCTTCATCGACACGCGGATGCTGTTCCAGGAGACGCTGGACTACCAGCGTGAACTGGCCGAGAAGCTGGCGCTTTGCGACATCCGCACCATCCGGGCCCATCCGAGGAAGGTGGAATTCGAAGACCCCGACGGGACGCTGCACCAGTTCAACACCGATGCCTGCTGCGCCGTGCGCAAGGTGGAACCGCTCGAACGCGCGCTGGCGGGCTTCGCCGGCTGGATCACCGGCAGGAAGCGGTTCCAGAACGCCGACCGCGGCGCGATCGACTTCTTCGAGAACGAGGGCGACATCCGCATCAAGGTGAACCCGCTGGCCCACTGGGGCCGCGAGGACCTTGAGGAATACATCGTCAACAACCGCCTGCCCCGGCACCCGCTGGTGGCGAAGGGCTTTCCGTCGATCGGCTGCGCCCCCTGCACCAGCCCGGTGAAACCCGGCGAAGACCCGCGCTCGGGCCGCTGGCGCGGGCAGTCCAAGACGGAATGCGGCATCCATTTCATCGACGGCAAGGCGGTGCGCCCGGCGGCCAGCCTGCAGGACAAGGAGAACGCGGCATGAGCGTGATCGTCACCGACACGGGCTTCGCCCCCGCACCCGCGCGCGACATCCCGGCGCTGGCCGCCCTGACGAGCACCGATACGGCGGTGGACCTGGTGAACACCGACGACCCCGAGGCGCTTCGCCACCACCTTGACCGGCTGGAACTGATCCGCGTCGCCTTCCCGGCCTTCAACGACGGCCGCGCCTTCACCATCGCCCGCAAGCTGCGGATGATGGGCTATTCCGGCACGCTGCTGGCGCTGGGTCCGGTGATCGCCGACCAGTATGCCATGCTGCGCCGGGTGGGCTTCGACGGGGCCGAGATTCCCGACGACCTGGCCCTGCGCCAGCCCGCCGACCAGTGGCATTTCCGCGCCGACTGGAAGGCGCATGACTATCAGGGGCGGCTGCGCGCCTGATGCGTGGACGGGCCGGCCCGGATACTGTAAGCATGCAAACGAAATTTGCCGCAGCGCGGCGGGCTTCCCCCCTGCCCCGTCCCGGCCTATGAAAGCATCGCCCGATGACGGAGCTTGCCGCGATGAATGCCCCCGCCACCCCCGCCGAGAAACCGGCCAAGCCGCACCTGCCCGATGCGCAGACGGTGACCGCCGTCACCCACTGGACCGACCGGCTGTTTTCCTTCCGGGTGACGCGGCCGGCGTCCCTGCGCTTCCGCTCGGGCGAGTTCGTGATGATCGGCCTTCTCGGCGACAACGGCAAACCCCTGCTGCGCGCCTATTCCATCGCCTCGCCGTCATGGGACGAGGAACTGGAGTTCTACTCGATCAAGGTGCCGGATGGCCCCCTGACGTCCAAGCTGCAGCACATCCAGCCGGGCGACGAGATCATCCTGCGGCCGAAGCCGGTGGGGACGCTGGTCCATGACGCGCTGCTGCCCGGCAGCCGCATCTGGTTCCTGGCGACCGGCACCGGCATCGCCCCCTTCGCCAGCCTGATGCGCGACCCCGAGACCTACGACAAATACGACCAGGTCATCATGATGCACACCTGCCGCGAGGTGGCCGAGCTGGAATACGGCCGGCAACTGGTGGAAAGCCTGAAGGACGACCCGCTGATCGGCGAGATGGTGGCGGGCAAGCTGCTCTACTACCCGACGACCACCCGCGAAGCCTCGCCCCTGATGGGGCGGATCACCGACAACCTGACCAGCGGCAAGGTCTTTGCCGATCTGGACCTGGCGCCGATGGACCCCGAGGAAGACCGCGCCATGGTCTGCGGCAGCCTTGCCTTCAACCATGACGTCAAGGCGGTGCTGGAAAAGTTCGGCCTGCGCGAGGGCGCCAACTCCGAGCCGCTGGAATATGTGGTGGAAAAGGCCTTCGTCGGCGACGGCATCTGAACGCCCGCCCCCGGCACAATGCGAAAGGGCCGCAGGATCACCCCTGCGGCCCTTTCCGTTCCGGTTGCAGGGACAGCTTACAGCCCCAGCGCGGCCTTCACCTGCGCGATCGTGTCGGCGACCAGCGCCGGGTTCGCCTTGGCGGCGTCGACTGCGGTCTTCAGCGTGGTCTTGGTCGCGTCGTCAAGCGTCGACCCGTCGATCAGCGCGGTCAGCGCGTCGGGGTTGAAGTTGGCCGGATCAAGCGCCGCGGCCGCGGCATCGGTGGCGGCGGCAGCCGCATCGCCGGCAGCTTCGGTCGCCGCAGCGGCGGCATCGCCCGCGGCTTCGGTCGCGGCGGCGGCCGCGTCACCGGCAGCTTCGGTTGCGGCGGCGGCGGCATCGCCGGCGGCTTCGGTCGCATCGGTCGCGGCTTCGGCTGCAGCCTCGGTGGCGGCGGCTGCTTCGGCCGCGGCAGCGGCGGCGGCTTCCTCGGCGGCCTTGGCTTCGGCTGCGGCCTTGTCCTCTGCCTCTTGCAGCAGACGGGCGGCCTCTTCCTGGGCCGGCTTGTAGCTGAACTGGTAATAGCCACCTGCCGCAAGAACAACGACGATGGCCCCGATGATGACGGTCTTGTTCATCTGACGCACTCCCTTTCCCGGCAGAAAGGCCGGATGCAGCGGATATGGCAGGTGCGCGACCGCTTGAAAAGGCCGGAACACCAAACCTTGCCGCGATCAGCAGGCGATGGCCACAGGCCCGGCGGTGGCGGAACCGGCGACTCTGGCCCGATGACCGGTGAACGCGGGTTGAAAGGCGCCCGCGCCGCCGCTAGATTGCCGGCGCGATTTTCCACCACAGAAGGACCAAAGCCATAGGACGCAGACCCCACAACGCCCCGCCGCAACGCGATACCGGGCCGCGCATCAACGACCGCATCCGCGCGCCCGAAATCCGCCTGATCGGCGCGGACGGCGAGAATATCGGCGTCGTCACCCCCGCGCGCGCCATGGCGCTGGCCGAGGAGGCGGGGCTCGACCTCGTCGAGATCAGCCCGAACGCGGAGCCGCCGGTCTGCAAGATCATGGACTTCGGCAAGTTCAAGTACGAGACGCAGAAGCGCGAGGCCGAGGCGCGCAAGAAGCAGAAGATCATCGAGATCAAGGAAATCAAGTTTCGCCCGGGCACCGACACGCATGATTATGACGTGAAGATGCGCTCGGTCCTGAAGTTCCTCGAAGAGGGCGACAAGGTGAAGGTCACGCTGCGCTTCCGCGGCCGCGAGATGGCCCACCAGGAGCTGGGGCTTGACCTGCTGAACCGCGTCGCGGCGGATGTGGCCGAGAAGGGCAAGATCGAAAGCATGCCCAGGCTGGAAGGCCGCCAGATGGTGATGATGGTCGCGCCGAAATAGCGCGGCGGTCGTTCTCGCACGAATTCGGGGGCCGCGGGGCCCCCTTTTTCATTCCGCCGCTGCGCCCAGCCGCACCCGGCGGATGACGGCGGCAAGGATCGACACCGCGATCTCGGCCGGACCCTGCGCGCCGATGGCAAGGCCGACGGGCGCGTCGATCCGGGCGATCCGGTCGGGCGCGAAACCCACGGCCAGCAGCCGCTCCACCCGCCGGGCATGGGTGCGCGACGACCCGAGGCTGCCGATATAGAAGGCATCGGTCGCCAGCGCCGCAACGAGGGCCGGGTCGTCGATCTTCTGGTCATGGCTCAGCGTGACGATGGCGGTGCGCGCATCGGCGGCAAGGGCGGCGATCGCCTCGTCCGGCAGGGTGTCCAGCACCGTCTCGCCCGGGAAGCGGGCCTGGGTGGCAAAGGCCGCCCGCGGGTCGACCACCACCGAGTCGAACCCGGCCAGCCGCGCCATGGCGACCAGCGGCTGCGCGATATGGCCGGCGCCGACGACGATCAGCCGCAAGGGCGGGTTGTGGACCACAAGGATGCGGCCGGTGTCGTCGGGGCCGGAGCGGTCCAGCCGCAGCCGCTCGTCGGCGATGCCGTCCTCGCCGGGGCGAAGCAGGCGGCGCTGCCAGCCCTTCGGCTGGACGGCCTGCACCACCGGGCGCCGCGCCGCGCGGTCGGCGCAAAGCCCGGCCAGCGTGGCCTCGGCCAGCGCGCCCGGGCCATCGCCCACCGGTTCGACCAGGATGCGTACGCTGCCGCCGCAGGCAAGGCCGGCGGCAAGGGCGGTACCGTCGCTGACGCCATAGCTCAGCAGGCGCGGCGCACCCTCCGCCAGCGCCTCAAGCGCCTCGGTCACCACGGCGCCCTCGACGCAGCCGCCCGAAACCGAGCCGACGATGGCGCCGTCGCCCGAAACCGCCATCTGCGCCCCGGCCCGGCGGGGGGCCGATCCCCAGGTTTCCACCACGGTCGCCAGCACGGCGCCCCGGCCGGCGCGGTGCCAGGCAAGGGCGGTTTCAGGGCTGCTGTCGTGATCTTTCGGGGTCATGGCCGGTCCGCAGGATCGCCCGACCCTTGCACGGGACGGGCGCGGCGGAAAGACCCGGCAGCACGGAGCGCCGGGGGCTTTCACCCCCGGCCCCGGCCGCCCGTCGACAGATCAGCGCAGGTCGGCCGTGCGCATCAAGGGCGTGATCAGCCGCACCACGACGCGGCGGTTGGCGCGTTCATCGGTCAGCGTGTCGATCTTCAGCTCGCTTTCGCCATAGCCCTGCACCACCAGGTTTTCCGGCGGGATGTCGAAATATTCCGTCAGCGCCAGCGCCAGCGATTCCGCGCGCCGGTCCGAGAGCAGAAGGTTCGACGCGGCCGAACCCACGGCATCGGTATGGCCCTCGATCAGGAACACATGGCCGGGGTTCGACGCCAGCAGGCTTTGCAGGAGCCGGCCCAGATCGGCCAGCTTGCGCGCCTCGGTCGTGCGGATGACCGACGATCCGGTGTCGAAGGTGATCGAATCCACCTCGACGGTCGCCGCCAGCGCCCGCACCTCGCGGATGTCGCGGATCTGGCGCAGGCTGAACTTGCGGCCGACCGCCTCGGCCTCGATCGCGGCCAGTTCGGCCTTGAGCGCGGCATCCGTGTCGGCAGTCGAGATCGTCACCCTGTCCTCGCGCGGGCGGGGCAGGTCGGTGATGATGATCGGCTCCTCGGGATAGAGGTCGTCGATCAGCACCGTCTCGATCCCGCGGCTGTCATAGACCGAACGGCGCAGCACCCGGCCCGAGGCATCGCGCACGGTGACGACCTGGGTGCCGTCCTCGCGTTCGACCACGGTGCGGGTGGAACCGTCGCCGTAGGTTTCGGTCACGGTGCGGACACCCGGACGGCGCAGGACGGCATCGTCGTCCTTGTAGACGGTATAGCTGCCGTCGGGGTTCTGGACGATGATCCGGTCGCCCGAATTCTCGACCACGGTCTTCTGGTCCTTCTTGCCCTCGTTGATGATGGCGCCGACGACCAGCGCGCCAAGGGCAAGGAGGCCGACCTTCTCAAGGTCCGACAGGCCGGATTTCTTCTTGCCGCCATCGAGCGCGATCGGGGCCGTGGCGAATTCCTCGTCCGAGGTGCGGGTCGATTCGGCCGAGACGACCTCGGTCTTGACGTCGACCGGGGCGGGCGCTTCGGGCGCGGGTTCGCCCGTGGTGGCGTCGCCGGTCGCCGGGGCCTCGGTGCCTTCGGGGGCCGCGGTGGCGGCGACGACGGCGGCGGCAACGGGTGCTGCCGGAACCGCGGCGGTTTCCTCGGTCGAGGTGGGGCCGGCCTCGTCGGAGGGCGGGGTGGCAAGGATCGTCTCAAGGCTGGCCGCGGCTTCCTCGCTGACCACCGGGATGTCGACCGGCTCGGACGGGGGCGCCGGTTCGGCGACGGTCTCGGGCGCGGGTTCGGCCGCGACGTCCGGCGCGGGCTCGGCCGGGGTGGTTTCCGGCGCGGTTTCAGTCGTGGTTTCCGGCGCCGGTTCGGCGGGGGCCGTCTCGGGCGCGGGCTCGGTCACGGTTTCGGGCGCGGGCTCGGGCTCAGACGTCTCGGGCGCCGGTTCCGCCGCGGGTTCCGTCGCCGGTTCGGGCGCGGGTTCCGCCGCGGGTTCGGGTTCGGCGGCCGGTTCCTCCGGCGCGGCTTCGGTCGCGGCGGCTGCTGCCGCTTCGGCCGCAGCCTGGGCTTCGGCTTCGGCGCGGGCCGCCTCTTCCGCCGCCGCCTGTGCGGCAGCCTCGGCCTCGGCCTGGGCGGCGGCCTGGGCTTCCGCCTCGGCGCGCGCCGCTTCCTCTGCTGCGGCCTGGGCGGCCGCTTCCGCTTCGGCCTGGGCCGCAGCCTCGGCCGCAGCTTCCGCTTCCGCCTGCGCCGCAGCCTGGGCCGCGGCTTCCGCTTCGGCCTGGGCCTGGGCTTCCGCCTCGGCGCGGGCGGCTTCCTCGGCTTCGGCCTGGGCGGCGGCTTCAGCCGCGGCCTGGGCGGCCGCTTCCGCAGCGGCCTGGGCCTCTGCCTCGGCGCGGGCGGCTTCCTCTGCAGCCGCCTGGGCGGCGGCTTCGGCTTCGGCCTGCGCGGCAGCCTGTGCCGCAGCTTCGGCTTCGGCCTGCGCGGCTGCCTGTGCCGCAGCCTCGGCTTCGGCCTGCGCGGCGGCTTCGGCCGCGGCCTGGGCCTCGGCCGCAGCCAGCGCCTGGGTGATCGCCTCAAGGTCGCAGGGCGCCTCGGCCGTGGGGGTGCAAAGGACCGTGCCGTCCGGCCCGATGACCGAACCATCCTCGGCCAGCGTCTGCGCGCGGGCGGGCAGCGTGTGGAAAGACGAAAGGGCGACGGAAAGGGCCGTCGAACAGGTCAGAAGCTTGCGCATTCCTTGTTCCCTGGTGCGAGGGCTTTCCCGGCGCGGGCTGATTCCCGACGCCGGGTCTGCCCGGGTCTCTGCGGCCGGAATTAGGGCCGAGGCCCGCCGCTATGCCATAACAATGCTTTTCACGGCGGCGGGTTCCCGCCGGCGCCGGCGTCGGCCAGGGCCAGCCAGCGGCGGAAGGACAGAAGCGGCGCGCGTTCGGGCCTCGCCTCGGGCCAGACAAGGAAATAGGAGCCCTGCGCCCGCAACGGCGGCCCGAAGGCCGGCACCAGCCGGCCGTCGGCAAGGTCGGGCCCGATCAGGAAGGTCGGCAGCAGCGCAAGGCCAAGCCCGTGGATCGCCGCCTGCGCCATGGTGGCGAACTGGTCGAACAGCATCGCCGGCGGCCGCAGCCCCGGCAGGCCGTGCTGGTGCAGCCAGCGCCCCCAGTCGCCGGTGCGGCTTTCCAGTTGCAGGAGCGGCAGGTGGAGGGCGGCGGCGGCGGCGGTCAGCGGGCGGGGCAGCAGCGCGGGAGCGCCGACGGCGATGATATCCTCGTCCATGAGTTTCAGGAAATGGACGCCGGGCCAGTCGGCGCGGCCGTAGTGGATGGCGGCGTCGAAGGCGGTGGCGGCGAAATCGAAGGGGCGGAGCCGCGTCGACAGGTTCACCGTCACCTCGGGATGGGCCGATGCGAACCGCGCCAGCCGCGGCGCCAGCCAGTGCATGCCGAAGGCCGGCAGGATCGCCAGGTTCAGCGCGCCGCCCTGCGGGTTGGCCTTCAGGGAAAGCGAGGCATCTGCAATGATTTTCAACGCCTTGCGCAGTTCCGCCGCATAGTCGCGCGCCGCCGGTGTCAGCGTCACCCGCTGGTTTTCCCGTCGGAACAGCGGCGTGCCCAGCTGCCCCTCCAGCGCCTGCAACTGGCGCGAGATCGCGCCCTGGGTCAGCGCCAGTTCGGCGGCGACGGCCGAGACGGTGCCAAGGCGATCCAGCGCCTCGATCGCGAGGAGCGAGGGGATGGAGGGCAGGAAGCGGCGGGGGATCATATGAGTTTTCCTCAATAACCCGTGATGCCGTTTCGATAGCGCCTTCCGCCTCTATCATGCAAGGGTAACGGAAAGCCTAACAAGGGATTCCCGCCATGACCGACCGCCCGAAACTGAAAGCCAAGGACGCGCCCGACCTTTCCCGCTTCGACTGGGAAGACCCGTTCCGGCTGGAAGACCAGCTGACCGAGGAAGAGCGGATGCTGCGCGACGGCGCGCGGGCCTATGCGCAGGAAAAGCTGCAGCCGCGGGTGATCGCCGCCTTTCGCGAGGAAGCGACCGATCCGGCGATCTTTGCCGAAATGGGCGGGATGGGGCTTCTGGGCGTGACGGTGCCCGAGGAATACGGCGGGCTGGGGGCCTCCTACGTGGCCTATGGGCTGATCGCGCGCGAGGTGGAGCGTGTGGACAGCGGCTATCGCAGCATGATGTCGGTGCAATCCTCGCTGGTGATGTATCCGATCTATGCCTACGGGTCCGAGGCGCAGCGGCAGAAATACCTGCCGAAACTGGCCAGCGGCGAATGGATCGGCTGCTTCGGCCTGACCGAGCCGGATGCCGGGTCCGACCCCGCGGGGATGAAGACCGTCGCGAAGAAGACCGCCGGTGGCTATGTGCTGAACGGCACGAAAATGTGGATTTCCAACGCGCCCATCGCCGACGTCTTCGTCGTCTGGGCGAAATCCGAGGCGCATGGCGGCAAGATCCGCGGCTTCGTGCTGGACAAGGGCACCAGGGGCCTGTCGGCGCCCAAGGTCGGCGGCAAGATTTCGCTGCGCGCGAGCATCACCGGCGAGATCGTGATGGAGAATGTCGAGGTCGGCGAAGAGGCGCTGCTGCCGCATGTCGACGGGCTGAAGGGCCCGTTCGGCTGCCTGAACCGGGCCCGCTATGGCATTTCCTGGGGCGTGCTGGGTGCGGCGGAATTCTGCATGCATGCGGCGCGGCAATACGGGCTGGACCGCAGGCAGTTCGGCAAGCCGATCGCGGGGACGCAGCTTTACCAGCTGAAACTGGCCAACATGATGACCGAGATTTCGCTGGGGCTGCAGGCCAGCTTGCGCGTCGGCCGGCTGCTGGACGAGGCGAATGCCGCGCCCGAGATGATTTCCATCATCAAGCGCAACAACTGCGGCAAGGCGCTGGACATCGCCCGCTGGGCCCGCGACATGCATGGCGGCAACGGGATTTCCGAGGAATTCCAGGTGATCCGCCACATGGTGAACCTTGAGACGGTGAACACCTACGAAGGCACGCATGACGTGCACGCGCTGATCCTGGGCCGGGCGGTGACGGGGCTGCAGGCGTTCTTCTGAAGGTGCGGCGCCGGGCGCAGCCCATGCCCTTTCGTCAAGGGAGGGGCGGCGCGGGTGACACGCCGCCCTTTCCGTTTGCTCATGGGCGGGCGGCGGCTTGGGGGCGGGGCCGGTTGTCTTCCGAACGTCTTCCGGTGGTCTTGCCAAGGTCTTCCGTGATCCGGTGGCCGAGGGCCGTCCGCGCGGGGCAAACATGGGGTATTCCGGCCGGTCTGGCGAAGGCCATCGCCTTCGCCACGGCGCGACATCGCCCCTTGCCGGGCCGGGTGCGCGAAGCACCCGGCAAGCGCCCGCCCCGCCCATGGCGGGCGCTTCTCGCCCGCCGGGTCGGGCGCTGGCCTCTCGTCCTGAATGCTGCACCGGCCCGGGTTGCGCCGTCGTGCACACGGGCGGGGCGAGGCAGCGCCTCGCCTGCTTCCGCCCGGGACAGGGTGCCGGAAGGGTCGGGTTCCGCCTTCCCCCCGCGCCTTGCCCTAATCCTCATCCCCGTCGTCATCCGCGCCATAGCCCGGATCGCCGGGCTTCAGCGGGATCGGCGCGCGCTTCGGGTCGATGCCGTGTTTCTTCAAGAGCTGGCCGAAGAGGCTCCGCGGCCGGGGGATGCCGCCCGGTTCGTGGCTGACGATGCGGCGGCGCATCCGGCGGCCGTAGAAATGGATCGAGAACGTCTCGTCCGTCACATGGCCCGAGGCATCCCAGGCCGGCCGCAGGATCAGCCGGCGGTCCTTGAAATGGATCGGGTACAGTGCGGGGATCGGCAGCGTGTGGCGCACCTCGCCGGTTTCGTGCAGGTAGTAGGTCAGCGCCTTGGGACCCCAGACGCCCCAGGGCATTTCGCCGGCATGCCTTGGCGCGCCCCGCGCGGCGGCCTCTTCCAGATCGCGGATTTCCTCGTCCTCCAGAAAGGGCGGAATCCGATAGGGGTCCGAGGTCAGTTCGATCAGCCGGCCCAGCGCCTCACTGTCCTGCGGCAGGCCGAGAACGCCGTTGTTGATGGATTTCTTCGACTCCCAGCCGTGGAAATGGCCGGTCGCCGTGGTGAAGGGTTTCACGCAATAGGCATCGGTATCGGCCCAGATCGTGCGGTCGAGCCTGGCCAGCATGCGGTAGCGGAAGGCATCCGCCTGTGGCGCCGGACTGCCCGAGGCGGCATGGCGCACTTCGACCGCGACGGGCATGATCTCGCGCGCGTCCCGCACCTCGATCCCCGAAGGGACGTTCGGCACGTCCTCATAGGTGTAAAGCACCGTGTGATGCCCGGCATGGACGAAGGAGACGAGGCAAAGCTGTTCAAGAAAGCTGAGCGGCCCGCCGATCCAGAGGGCTGCGATCTGGTATTCCGGGGTCATCTCTCGGGCACCGGCCAAGTTTCCGTTGCCGCGACACTAGACGACCGGCCACGCGCCGCGAAGGCCAAAACGCCGGGGCCGGCCACGGCGCGGCGCGGCGTTGCGACTTGGCCCTGTGCCGGAGGGGCGGAAAATGCTAGGAAGCGCAAGGGGCGGCGCCAAGACCGCCAGGGGTGGGCATGGGCAAGGACAGGCCATCGGTGCACGACAGTCTGCCATCGCGCGAGACGGGGGTGGCGGGGCTGCCGCTGTTTCTGGACGGGATCGCCGGGCCGGACGGGCGCCTGCGGCTGTTCTTCGGCCGCGGGGCAAGGGCCGATGCCATATTGCCCGCGGGGCTTGAGCATGTGGACAAGGTCGCCGGCGGGCTGATGGTGGCGATACCCGGCCCGGCGGGTGATTTCCGTCTGGCGCTGGCCGATGGCGGCGCGCTGGTGCTGCCGGTGGCGGCCGACGCATGTGCCGCCTTCGCCGGGCGGCGGGTGCTTCTCCTGATGCGGGTGGCCGAGACGGCGGCGCAGCTGGCCGAGGGCATCCGCTGGCACCGCGACCGGCACGGCGCCGAGGGCGCGCTGGTGGTGAACCGCGCCCCGGGCGGTGAAGGCGCGGCCTTTGCCGCGGAACTGGCCCGGGCGCTGCCGGATTTGGTGCTGCGGGTGACCGATCTGGCGCTGCCGTCCGGCGCGGCCGATACCGGGCCGGAAACCCATCCGTTCCTGGCACCCGATGCGCCCGGCAAGGACCGGATGGAACGCCCCGCCGCCGATCCCTGGCGGGCGCCGCTGGACGAGGGCATTCTTTACGAGGTGATGAAATGGCGGCATCTGGCGCGGGCGCGGTCCGTCGTCAGCCTTGAGGGCTGCGACCTTCTGGCGCCGCCGCCGCCGGGCGCGCCGACCGCATTCGAGGCGGCCGAGGCCGAAGGAGTGATCGCGCTGGCCGGGCGGCGGGTCTATCCCTGGCGGCTGCGGCCGGGGCGCGATCCGGGCTTTGGCGACCACATCTGCCGGATGTTCGACAGCGAGCGTGGCAGCATGCGGTGGGCCTCTGCGCCAGGGGTCCTGGGGCTGGACAAGCCATGGCGGCAGACCCGCATCGTCCATGCAAAGCCGAAGCTGGCGCTGCCCTTCTTCCGCGCCATGGCGCTGCGCTGCAACGCAGGCAGCGCGCCGCTGGCGCCGAAGGCGTCGCTGGTCGAGGATGCGGTGCTGCTGGCGATCGCCCGCGATCTGGGGGCGGAGCCGGCGCGGCCCCCTGCCTCGGCCCGGAAGGTGGCCCCTGCCCCGGCCACGGCGGGCAGCCGGGTGGCGATCGTCACGACGATGAAGAACGAGGGGCCGTTCATCCTCGAATGGCTGGCCTATCACCGGGCGATCGGCGTGACGGATTTCCTGATCTACACCAACGACTGCACCGACGGCACCGACAGGATGCTGCAGATGCTGGCGGCGAAGGGCCTGTGCGAATGGCGTGAAAACCCGTTTCGCGAACTGGACCTGAAGCCGCAGCATGCGGCCCTGCAGGCGGCCGAGGATGAGCCGCTGCTGCAGGCTTGCGACTGGGGCATCTGCATGGATGTCGATGAATTCATTGACATCAAGATCGGCGACGGCACGCTGAAATCGCTTTTCGCCGCGATGGAGGCGGCGCTGCCCGGCGCCAACATGATCGCCCTGACCTGGCGGCTGTTCGGCAATGCCGAGGTGCATGGCTATGAGGACCGCTTCCTGCTGGACCAGTTCGCCCGCTGCGCGCCCGAGGTGGTGCGCAAACCGCATCAGGCCTGGGGCTTCAAGACGCTGTTCCGCAACATCGCCATCTACCGGAAGCTGGGCGTCCACCGGCCCAAGGGGCTGCGGCCCGATCTCTGGGATCAGGTGAAATGGCTGAACGGATCGGGCCGGCCGCTGCCGCGCGAGATGTTCCGGAACGGCTGGCGGTCGACCATGGAAACCTACGGCTATGACTGGGTGCAACTGAACCACTATGCCGTCCGTTCCGCCGAGAGCTTCCTCGTCAAGCGCGACCGCGGCCGGGTGAACCATGTCGACCGCGATCAGGGGCTGGCCTACTGGTTCCGGATGAACCACAACGCCGAGGAGGACCGCTCGATCCAGCGGATGATCCCGCTGCTGCGGGCCGAGTTCGACCGGCTGCTGGCCGACCCGGATATCCGCGCGGCGCATGACCATTCGGTCGCCTGCCACCGGGCGAAGATCACCGAATTGCGGGCGACCGGGAATTACCAGCGATTCTATGAGGAACTGACCGGGCCGCGGATGGAACGCCTTTGCCGGCTGCAGCGGCATTTCGGCGCGGCGGTGTTCAACGCCGGGCCGGGGGTCATTCCGCCCGACCTCCACGAACGCGACCTGCCGGCGGATTTCTTCTTTACCGTCGAATTCGCCGGCGAGGCGGAGCACTGAGATGGGCCACCAGCGAACGGGGAAGCGATGCGTATCCTTGCGGTGATGACCGTGCGCAACGAGGCGTCGTTCCTCTTGGAATGGCTGGCGCATCACCGCGCCTGCGGCTTCACCGATTTTCTGGTGTTCTCGAACGACTGCACCGACGGCACGGACGCGATGCTGGACCGGCTGCAGGCGATGGGCTGGCTGGTCCATGAACGCAACGACGGCCCGCATGACGAGGGGCCGCAATGGGCGGCGCTGAAGGCGGCGGACCGGCATCCGCTGGTCCGGGCGGCGGACTGGGTGCTGTTCCTGGACATCGACGAATTCGTCAACATCCACGCCGGCGACCGGACGGTGCCGGCGCTGCTGGCCGCCCTGCCCGAGGCGACGGCGATCCCGCTGACCTGGCGGCTTTTCGGCAATGCCGGGGTCGTGCCCTGCGACGACCGGCCGGTCACGGAAACCTTCACCCGTGCGGCACCGCGCGTCCTTTACTGGCCGTGGCGGGCAATGCTGTTCAAGACGCTGTTCCGGAACGATGGCAGCTATGGAAAGCTGGGGGTCCACCGGCCGCGGATGCCGGACCGGGCGCGGCTGGCGGCGCAGCGCTGGTTCGACGGATCGGGCCGCCGGCTGCCCGCGGCCTTTCACACCGGCCGCATCTTTTCCGACCTGGGGGCGGATCACTACGGGCTGGCGCAGCTGAACCATTATGCGCTGGGGTCGATGGAGGGCTTCGTCGTCAAGTCCGACCGCGGCCGGGCGAACCGCGATTCCTCGGTCGCCGATGTGGGTTACTGGGTCGAGCGCAATTTCGCCGCCGAGGAGGACAGGTCGATCCTGGCCCTGGAAAGCCGCCCGCTGCGCGAGGCGCTTCTGGCCGATCCGGCGCTGGGTCCGCTGCACCGGGCGGGCGTCGCGTGGCGGCAGGTGCGGTTCCAGGAACTGATGACGCAGGAGGCCTGGCGGGCGTTCTTCGGCCGGCTGATGATGTGCCGCGAAACGCGCGTTCTGGGGCCAGAGGATGCACGGCTGATCTGGTTACACGGCATGGTTGCGCGGAACCGGGCGGGGGAAACAATACCCCGTGATTGGTGTCGGCGCCCGGGGTCAAACACCACCACTGGCCCTTGAAGCATCGCGAAAGCGGCGTGTAAATGTCCCGCAAGGAACGGGTGGACCTGACATTTTTCCGGAAAGACCCTGATGGCCGAAGCCGCCACATCCGCCGCCACGAGCGGTAAATGGCTTGCCGCGATGGACGCGGTGGCCGAGGATGACGGCTATCTTGAACCCCTGGGCAAACGCCACTGGGCCTTCTTCGCCGAGGCGGGGCCCGTCCTGCTGGTGACGTTCGAGCGGGCCGAGGCGGTGCGCGCCCGGCCCGGCAAGATGCCCGAGGCCTGGGGCCTGTGCCGGAAGAACGGCTGGTCCTTGCTGACCGTGCTGGCCGAGGGCGAGACCTTCTGGCGCGCGCCCGAGGTCTGGGGCTATTTCGACCGGCTGGTCGACGACGCCTTCTTTGACGATTTCGACCGGGTGCTGTTCTTCGGCGCCGATGCGGGCGGCTATGCGGCGGCGGCCTATGTGGTGACCGCGCCGGGCGCGCGGGCGCTGCTGGTGTCGCCCCGCGCGACCATGGCGCCGGAAATCGCCGGCTGGGACTGGCGCCACCGCGCGGCGCGGCGCTTCGACTATACCAGCCGCTACGGCTATGCCCCCGACATGACCGAAGGCGCATCGCGCGTGTGGCTGGTGCATGATCCGCTGCACCTGCCGGACGCGGCGCATGCGGCGCTGTTCCGGCGGCCCTGGGTCACCCAGCTGCGCGCGCGCCGGGCGGGCGAGGCGACGGTGCGGGTGCTGGGCGTGACCGGGGTGCTTGACCCGCTGATCGAGGAGGCGATGGCGGGCACGCTGACCGTGCCGGGCTTTGCCCGGCGCTGGCGGGCGCGGCGCGGCTATCCGGTCTACCTGCGGACGCTGCTGCTGGCGGCGCAGGCGATGAACCGGCCCGGGCTGGAGCGGCTGGTCTGCCGCAATGTCACCGGCCGGATGCATGCCCCGCGCTTTGCCAAGCGGCTGGCGGAACTCGACCAAGGCTGACGGCCGGGCGCGGGTTTTGCCGCTGGCCTTGGCCCATGCTTTGCGCTAGGGCCTTGGCCCATGCAAGAGATCGTGATCCGCCGGCCAGACGACTGGCATCTTCACCTGCGCGACGGCGCCATGCTGAAGGGTGTCCTGCCGGAAACCACCCGCCATTTCGCCCGTGCGATCGTCATGCCGAACCTGGTGCCGCCGGTGGTGACGGCAAAGGATGCCGCCCGCTACCGCGAGCGCATCCTTGCCGCCCTGCCCGAAGGCGCGGCGTTCGAGCCGCTGATGACGCTTTACCTGACCGAGGGCACCGATCCGGCCGATGTGGCCGCGGCGGCGGCATCGGGGCTGGTGAAGGCGGTCAAGCTTTACCCCGCCGGGGCCACGACCAATTCGCATGGCGGGGTGCGCGATCTGGCCAAGGTGATGCCGGTTCTTGAGAAGATGGCCGCGATCGGCCTGCCGCTTTGCACCCATGGCGAGGTGGTCGATCCGGCGGTGGATATTTTCGACCGCGAGGCGGTCTTCATCGACACGGTGCTGGATCCGCTGCGCCGCCGCCTGCCGGACCTGCGGGTGGTGATGGAGCATATCACCACGCAGGAAGGCGCCGACTATGCCGCGGCGGGCGGGCCGAACCTGGCGGCGACGATCACCACCCACCACCTGATCATCAACCGCAACCACATCCTCGTCGGCGGGATCAGGCCGCATTATTACTGCCTGCCGGTCGCCAAGCGCGAGCATCACCGGCTGGCGCTGCGCAAGGCGGCGGTCAGCGGGCTGGGCTGCTATTTCCTGGGCACCGACAGCGCGCCGCATGTCGATGCGCTGAAGGAACATGCCTGCGGCTGCGCGGGCTGCTTCACCGCGACGAACACCATGCCGCTGCTGGCGCATGTCTTCGAGGAAGAGGGCGCGCTGGACCGGCTTGAGGCCTTTGCCAGCCTGAACGGGCCGGCCTTCTATCGCCTGCCGGTGAATGACGCACGGCTGCGGCTGGTGAAGCGCGAGGCGGTGCATGCCTTCCCGCCCAAGGTCCTGACCGAGGCCGGGCCCGTCACCGTCTTCGACCCGGGCTTCGCGGTGCACTGGCATGTCGAAGCCTGAACCCGGATTTTCATCGGAAATCCGTATCCGCGTTTTCTGCGAAAACGCGTGTCCCCCGACCAGAAGGAACGCCGCATGATACCCGCCGTCTTTCCGCCGAAGGATGAGATCGCCCGCCTGACCGCCCGCGCCTTCCTGGAAATCGGCGCGGTGCATTTCAATGCGCGCGAGCCGTTCACGCTCGCCTCCGGCCTGCCCAGCCCGACCTATATCGACTGCCGCAAGCTGATTTCCTACCCGCGCATCCGCTCGATGCTGATGGATTTCATGGCCGTCACGGTGCTGCGCGAGGCGGGGTTCGAGGCCTTCGACAATATCGCCGGCGGCGAGACGGCGGGCATACCCTTCGCCGCCCTGGTGGCCGAGCGGCTGGCCCTGCCGATGACCTATGTGCGGAAAAAGCCCAAGGGTTACGGCCGCAACGCGCGGATCGAGGGCACGATGACCGAGGGGCAGCGGGTGCTGCTGGTCGAGGACCTGACGACGGATGGCGGATCGAAACTCTCGTTCGTCGATGCGATCCGCGAGACCGGCGCCACCTGCGGCCACACGACGGTGATCTTCTACTACGGCATCTTCCCCGAGACCGAGGCGCGGCTGGCCGACCACGGGGTGAAACTCTCGTGGCTTTGCACCTGGTGGGACATGCTGGCCGAGGCGCGGGCGCAAGGGTCGTTCGATGCCGAGACCTTGGCCGGGGTCGAGGCCTTCCTGACCGACCCGCGTGGCTGGCAGGCGGAGCGCGGAAAGCCGCCGACCGCGGGGTGACCCGGCGTCAGGCGACGGGATTCCGGTGGGCGCTTCGGTGGGCCGTCCTTGGGACGGAATGTGGACAAGAGCCGATTCGCTGCGCTGCAGCTTGGGCATTCCCGCGTGCAGCCCCCTGCATCTTGTGGCATGATGCCGATCCGCCGCCGATTCCGGCCGCTGCGGGGCGGGTTCAGGCCAAGTTATCCCGCGATTGCCCTTGGCGCCGGAGCATGGGCAGAAGCAGGCCCGACGCGCGCAGGGAAGACGCGTGAGGGAGAGGTCGAGGTAAGGCATGAGTGAAATCGCGACGCTGCGCCCGGCCGGCACACCGGCGGCGGGCGCGTCCGAACCCGAGGCGCTGCCGCACAATATCGAGGCGGAGCAGCAGCTTCTGGGGGCGATCCTTGTCAACAACGACATCTATGACCGGATCGCCAGCCTGATCCGGGCGGAACATTTCCACGACCCGGTCCACGCCCGCATCTTCGAGATCGCATCCGCCCGCATCCAGAAGAACGCGCTGGCCTCGCCCGTCACGCTGAAGGCCTTCATGGAGGATGACGCGGGGCTGAAGGAACTGGGGGGGCCGGCCTATCTGGTGCGGCTGGCCGGCGCGGCGATTTCCGCCTTCGCGGCGCGCGACTATGCGCAGATGATCTATGACCTGGCGGTCCGGCGCGAGCTGATCCAGCTGGGCCGCGACATCGCCGACCGCGCGCAGAAGGTCGAGGTCGACAGCGAGCCGCGCGAGCAGATCACCGAGGCCGAGCAGCGGCTTTACAAGCTGGGCGAGCAGGGGGTGGCGGAGCGCGGCTTCCAGTCGTTCCTGAAGGCGGTGACCGATGCGGTGAACGTGGCCAACGCCGCCTATCAGCGGGGCGGCGGGCTGGCCGGCATCTCGACCGGGCTGATCGACCTCGACAAGAAGCTGGGGGGGCTGCACGAAAGCGACCTGATCATCCTTGCCGGCCGGCCGTCGATGGGCAAGACCTCGCTGGCGACGAACATCGCCTTCAACATCGCCAGGGCCTTCCGGCGCGGCCGCAAGCCCGACGGGGCCGAGGGCGCGGTCGAAGGGGGCGTGGTCGGCTTCTTCAGCCTTGAAATGTCGGCCGAGCAGCTGGCGGCGCGGATTCTTTCCGAAGCCTCGGAAGTGCCGTCCGAGCAGATCCGTCGCGGCGACATGACCGAGGGCGAATTCCGCCGCTTCGTCGATGCGGCGAAGGACCTTGAGGCCTGCCCGCTTTACATCGACGACACCCCCGCCCTGCCGATTTCGCAGGTGGCGGCGCGCGCCCGGCGGCTGAAGCGGACGCATGGGCTGGACGTGCTGATGATCGACTACCTGCAGCTTCTGAAAGGCACCGCGAAATCCTCGGAGGCGAACCGGGTGCAGGAAGTGTCGGAAATCACCCAGGGGCTGAAGGCGATCGCCAAGGAACTGAACATCCCGGTGATCGCGCTCAGCCAGCTGTCGCGGCAGGTGGAAAGCCGCGACGACAAGCGGCCGCAACTGTCGGACCTGCGGGAATCGGGGTCGATCGAGCAGGACGCCGACGTGGTGATGTTCGTCTTCCGCGAGGAATATTACCGCGAGCGCGAGAAGCCGGCCGACCATGAACTCGACAAGATGGCCGCCTGGCAGGACATCATGGAGAAATGCCACGGCAAGGCCGAGGTGATCATCGGCAAGCAGCGCCACGGGCCGATCGGCACGGTGGAACTGTCGTTCGAGGGGCGGTTCACCCGGTTCGGCAATCTGGCGCGGGAATGGCAGGGCGGCGGCGGGCCGGACGTCGGGTTCTGACGGCAGGCGCCGGGGGCCAGCCCCCGGACCCCCGGGATATTTGGCAAGAGAAGAAGGACCGGGATGCCGCTTCCTTGCGGGGGCAGGCCTGCGGCTTGCCCGGCGGCGCGATCCGCGCCAGTCTGGCCCCGGTCGGGGGAGGCGCGGATGGACCTGGGGCTGAAGGACAGGATTGTGATCGTCACCGGCGGCGGCGCAGGGATCGGCGGCGCGATTTCCCTGGCGCTGGCGGCCGAGGGCGCGGTGCCGGTGATCCTCGCCCGCAGCGCGCCGGACGCGGCCTTCCTTGCGGCGCTGGCCGCGGCGTCGCCGCGCGCCGGCTGGGTCAGGGCCGATCTGGCGCTGGACGCGGATTGTCGCCGGGCTGTCAACGAAGTCCGGGCGAACTGGGGAAGAATCGATGCGCTGGTGAACAATGCCGGCACGAATGACGGCGTCGGGCTGGAAGCCGGGCCCGAGGCGTTCCGCGCCTCGCTCGACCGGAACCTGCTGCACTACTATACGCTGGCACATCTGTGCCTCGATGACCTGAAGGCCGCCAGGGGCGCGATCGTCAACATCAGTTCCAAGACGGCGCTGACCGGACAGGGCGGCACCTCGGCCTATGTGGCGGCCAAGGCGGCGCAGCTGGGGCTGACGCGGGAATGGGCGGCGGCGCTGGCGCCCCACGGGGTGCGGGTCAATGCGGTGATCCCGGCCGAGGTGATGACACCGATGTATGCCCGCTGGCTGACCAGCTTCGCCGATCCGGCCGCGGCCGAGGCGGCGATCAGCGCCCGCATCCCCCTGGGCCAGCGGATGACCAGCGCCGAAGAGATCGCGGCGACGGTGGTCTTCCTGCTGTCAGACCGGGCGGGGCACACCACCGGCCAGTGGCTGTTCGTCGATGGCGGCTATGTGCATCTGGACCGGGCGCTGGGACAGGGCTGAGCGCCCTGCCCTAGTCTGCCCGCGCCGCGGCAAGGATCGTGGCCGGGCCTTCGTCCTGCAGGATCACCGCGGCCGGCAGGTTGCCCGGCGCCGCTGCGGTCAGTTCCAGCGGCACCGTGCCGGACCAGTCGCCGACATGGTCCCAGCTTGTCACCACATTGGTGTAGGTGATGGTCTTGCCGGCATTCTCGCCCCGCTCGATCTGGACGGTCTGTTCGGGGGTATAGCGCACCAGCTGCACCCGCACCGGATGGCCGAGCGGCGGGTCGGCCTCGGCCCGGATCACCAGCATGTCGCCCTGGCGCAGCACGGTCAGCTTGACCTGGGTGCCGGCGGCCAGGTGCCGGGCCAGCCGCATGGCGGTTTCGTCAGGGGCGAAACCCTCGATCCGGTCCTCGCCGCCGATGATGAACTGCGGCGTGTAGATCGTGCGCGAGCCGATTGCGCGGGCATAGGCCTTCTGCCGCTTGGTGAATTCCGGGTTGGCGAAATTGTCTTCCCAGCCGATGTAGTCCCAGTAGTCGACATGCAGCGACAGCGCGAGAACGCGCGGATCGGCCGCCAGCGCGGCGACGAATTCATCGGCCGGCGGGCAGGACGAACACCCCTGCGAGGTGAAAAGTTCAACCACGACGAGGTTTTCTGCCTGAACCGCGGGCGCACAGGCCAACATCAGGCCGCAGGCGGCGCTGACCAATTGTCGCATCTTCGCTTTCCCGGTCCCCTGATCCCGTTCTATGCTTATAGGAAAGCCGGGTCCGGCCCGCCAATCAAGGTTTTGCGAGTGTTCCGTCACCTCGGATGGCGGCGCTGTGACGGGCCTGCAAGGGGGGCTGGATTTTTGGCATACAATTGCATACAAAGACCGCGACTCTCCTCCGGCCCCGTCGCCCGGCCCGGTTTGGCCGCAGCGGAACCCCGGGGCCACAGCCGGATACGCCACCTTCTCTTTCAGGGAGCACCGAAATGACCGTCACCGTCGGACATGACAGCCAGAAGACCCGCAAGACACTGACCGCCGGTGGCGAGACCGTGTCCTACTACTCGATCCCGGCGGCCGAGGCCGCAGGCCTGGGCGAATTCGCAAAGCTGCCCGCGTCGCTGAAGGTCGTCCTTGAGAACATGCTGCGGTTCGAGGATGGCAAGACCGTCACCGTCGACGACATCCGGGCCTTCTCGGACTGGGGCAAGCTTGGTGGCAAGAACCCGATCGAGATCGCCTATCGCCCGGCGCGCGTGCTGATGCAGGATTTCACCGGCGTGCCGGCCGTGGTGGACCTGGCGGCGATGCGCGACGGCATCCTTGGCCTTGGCGGCGATGCGCAGAAGATCAACCCGCTGAACCCGGTCGATCTGGTGATCGACCATTCGGTGATGATCGACGATTTCGGCAACCCGCGCGCCTTCCAGCTGAACGTCGATCTGGAATACGAGCGGAACCTTGAACGCTACGTCTTCCTGAAATGGGGGCAGAAGGCGTTCAACAACTTCCGCGTGGTGCCGCCCGGCACGGGCATCTGCCACCAGGTGAACCTGGAATACCTGGCGCAGACCGTCTGGACCGACACCGACCAGAACGGCGCGGTCGTGGCCTATCCCGACACGCTGGTCGGCACCGACAGCCACACCACCATGGTCAACGGTCTGGCCGTCCTGGGCTGGGGCGTCGGCGGGATCGAGGCAGAGGCGGCGATGCTGGGCCAGCCGGTTTCGATGCTGATCCCCGAAGTGATCGGCTTCAAGCTGACCGGCAAGATGATGGAAGGCACCACGGCGACCGATCTGGTGCTGAAGGTCGTGCAGATGCTGCGCAAGAAGGGCGTGGTCAACAAGTTCGTGGAATTCTACGGCGAGGGGCTGGATCACCTGCCCTTGGCCGACCGCGCGACGATCGCCAACATGGCCCCGGAATACGGCGCCACCTGCGGCTTCTTCCCGATCGACAACGAAACCCTGCGCTACCTGCGCAACACCGGCCGCGAGGAGGCCCGCATCGCGCTGGTCGAGGCCTATGCCAAGGCGAACGGCATGTGGCGCGGCCCGGACTACGACCCGATCTATACCGACACGCTGCATCTGGACATGGGCGACATCGTGCCGGCGATCTCGGGCCCGAAGCGGCCGCAGGACTACACGCCGCTGAACCTTGCCGCCCGCGCCTTCTACAAGACCGTGGCGGATTATCGCGGCATGGACGCGAGCGTCGCGGCGGAAGAGATGGTGGATGAGGGCGGCGGCGTCATCGCCCCGCCGCAGGATGCCCGCAAGACCGCCCGCGTCGAGGGCAAGGACTACACGATCCGCGACGGTTCGGTGGTGATCGCGGCCATCACCTCCTGCACCAACACCTCGAACCCCTATGTGATGATCGGGGCGGGGCTGGTGGCGCGGAAGGCGCGGGCGCTTGGCCTGACGCGCAAGCCCTGGGTCAAGACCTCGCTTGCCCCCGGGTCGCAGGTCGTCGGCGCCTATCTGGAGGCTGCGGGCCTGCAGGAAGACCTTGATGCCGTGGGCTTCAACCTGGTCGGCTATGGCTGCACCACCTGCATCGGCAACTCGGGGCCGCTGGGCGATCCGGCGATTTCCAAGGCGATCAACGAGAACGATCTTGTGGCGACGGCCGTCCTCTCCGGCAACCGCAACTTCGAAGGCCGGATCAGCCCCGACGTGCGGGCGAACTACCTGGCCTCGCCGCCGCTGGTGGTGGCCTATGCGATTGCGGGCGATGTGAACATCAACCTGACCAAGGACCCGATCGCGCAGACGCCGGACGGCCGCGATGTCTATCTCAAGGACATCTGGCCGACCAATCAGGAAATCGCCGAACTGGTGCATGTCACCGTCACCCGCGAGGCGTTCCAGTCGAAATACGCCGATGTGTTCAAGGGCGACGAGAAGTGGCAGGCGGTCGAGGTGACCGACAGCGAGACCTACGACTGGCCGCCGACCTCGACCTATATCCAGAACCCGCCCTATTTCCGCGGCATGTCCAAGACGCCGGGCGTCATCAGGGACATCGAGGGCGCGCGGGTGCTGGCGATCCTTGGCGACATGATCACCACCGACCACATTAGCCCCGCGGGATCGTTCAAGCCGACGACGCCGGCCGGCAAATACCTGAACGAACGGCAGGTGTCGGCGAAGGACTTCAACTCTTACGGGTCGCGGCGCGGCAACCATGAGGTGATGATGCGCGGCACCTTCGCCAACATCCGCATCAAAAACGAGATGCTGGACGGTGTCGAAGGCGGCTACACCAAGGGGCCGGACGGGGTGCAGACCTCGATCTTCGACGCGTCCATGGCCTATCAGGACCAGGGCACGCCCTTGGTGATCTTCGGCGGCGTGGAATACGGCGCGGGATCGTCGCGCGACTGGGCCGCCAAGGGCACGGCGCTTCTGGGCGTGAAGGCGGTGATCGCGGAATCGTTCGAGCGTATCCACCGGTCGAACCTTGTCGGCATGGGCGTGATCCCGTTCGAGTTCCTGCCGGGCGAGAACCGCAAGACTCTGGGCCTGAAGGGTGACGAGGTGGTGTCGATCGCCGGGCTGGCGGGCGACCTGAAGCCCTTGTCGCTGGTGCCCTGCACCATCACCTACGGCGACGGCACGGTGAAGACGATCCAGATCAAGTGCCGGATCGATACGGCGATCGAGATCGAATATGTCGAGAACGGCGGCGTGCTGCACTACGTGCTGCGCAACCTCGCGGCGTCCTGACGGACGTTTGGGCGGGCCCCATCCCGGGGCCCGCCACGTCCTACTTCCACCGATGGCCGAGCCGGAGCAGTTCGTGCCGCGTCAGCGCATCCTGCGACAGGGGCGAAGACGACAGCCTGTCGCAGTCCGGGCCGATGTCCTGAAACTCGCGCCCCCACAGCGCCCTGGGCCGGTCCTGCCGGGCGGCGCGACGCTTCCGGTACGCCGCAAACCAGCCGCGCCATCCCGTCGCGACGGCACCAGGCGCGTCGGGCTTCGTCCCGAAGCTGTCCGTCAGCATGCCCGCGAAGACAAGCCACCCCGCGTTGATGGTGGCGCCGATGGGCTGCATCGCGTGGGAAGAATTCCGTTCCATTTCAACCTCCGTGCCGTGATGAGCGGGATTTCCGATGCGGCAAGGATGCGTCCGGCAGGGGGCGAAGGTTGAGTGCAGGGACTGAAGCGATCCCGCTACAGATATTGAACTGGCCCGATGCCGACCCATGGGAGTAGATTGGGTCATGCTTCAGGAAGGCATTGCCATGCCCCAGAAACCCTACGGAATGATCTGCCCGATCACCCGCGCCTGCGACATCCTAGAACCGCGCTGGACGATCCCGATCCTGGTCGGCCTCTGGGCCGGGGCGACCCGCTTCAATGACCTGCGGCGCGAAGTCGGCAGCATTTCTCCCGCCCTTCTGTCACGTCGGCTGAAAGAGCTGGAAGAGATGGGTCTGGTGGAACGGATCACCGACCCCGCGACAGGCTCGGTCGACTATCTGCGCACCGAGGCCGCCGTCGCGCTGGAACCGGCGCTGGATGCGCTGGCGAAATGGGCGCAGTGCTTCATCGAGGCCGAGGTGGCCCTCTGCACCGCAACGGTGTCGGCGCTGATGTGGAAAATGCGGGTGCTCTTCGTCGAGGATGCCCTGCCCCGGCGGCGGGTGGTGATGCAGTTCCGCTTTTCCGATCCCGGGCTGGAATACAGCACCTACTGGGCGATCATCCAGCCCGGCGCCCCGGTGGAAATCTGCACCTCGATCCCCGGCTTCGACGTCGACCTCTACGTCGAGACCAACCGGCTGTCGCTCTATGGCATCGTTCTGGGACGGGCCACGATTGCGGGCGAGCTGGCGAATGGCCAGCTTTACCTCAGCGGCGATCCGGTGCTGGCACGGACCATGCCGCGCTGGCTGAAGATGGGTGAATACTCGCTGTTCGACGGCATCGCGATGCTGCCGGAAAGCCGTCTTGGCATCGACCCGCAGTCCGCCCCGCGCCGGTTTGTCGCGCATGCCCAGGGTGGGTCGTTCCGCGCCGGATAGCACGGGCCGATCCATGGCTTTCGCGGGTTAAGAATCCCCTAACGCCCGCAAGCATGTGATTGAAAATGAAACGTTATCCAGATTTGTCCACCGTGGACATCACTCCTGCCCGGCCAGTGCCTCTTCCAGTTCCGGCACGAAACGGGTCTCATAGTCGGTCCCGACCAGCGGCCCGACGAAGCGGAAGAGGACGGTCCCGTCACCGCCGACGATGAAGGTCTCCGGCGGGGCGGTGACCCCCCATTCCACCCGGTTCCGGCCCTGCGGATCGGTGGCGATGGCGAAGAACGGGTTGCCCTCCTCGGCCAGGTAGTCCAGCGCGTCGGCCTCGCGGTCCATCATGTTCACGCCGGCGACGCGGATGCCCCTGGCGGCCATCTCGGTCAGCACCGGATGCTCGGCCCGGCAGGGCGGGCACCAGCTGGCCCAGAAATTGACCACCGTCACCTCGCCCGTGCGCAGGTCGGCGTCGGTCAGCTGGGCGATGCCCGGCAGGCCGGTCTGCGGCACGACCGGCGCCGGCTTGTCGATGAAGACCGAGGGCAGGTTCTGCGGGTCGCCCCGCTGCATGCCCAGCCAGAACATCGCTGCCAGCCCGGCGAACAGCGCCGGCGGGACCGCCATCATCCATCTAGCCATCGGTCTTCCCCGTCGCGGTGGCGGCCCGCGCCTCGACCTCGGCCAGCGCGCGCTTCACCCGCGCGCCGCGCCAGAGCGTCAGCCCGACCAGGGCCGCGATCAGCCCCAGCGACACGCCATAGGCGCCCAGCACCGCGAAGGCGTATTTTCCCAGTTCCGGCATCATCCCAGCCTCTCCCGCGCCAGAAGCGCCGACAGGCGCCGCGACCGGATTTCCGTCCGCGTCCGCAACAGCACCAGCGTCACGAAGAGAAGGACGATCCCGGCGATGCAGACCACCAGCGGCAGGTAATAGGCCGCATCCAGCGGATCACGCTCGCCCACCTTCAGGATCGTCGAATCCTGGTGCAGCCCCTGGTTCCAGAACTTGACCGCATAGCGCGACAGGACCGCGAAGACCGAACCGACGATGCAGAGGACCGAGGTCAGGTCGGCGGCGGTGTCGGGATTCTCGACCGCCTCCCAAAGGGCGATGTAGCCGAGGTAGAAGAGGAAGAGGATCAGGAACGAGGTGAGCCGCGGATCCCAGGCCCACCAGGTGCCCCACATCGGCTGCCCCCAGAGGGCGCCGGTGACCAGCGCGATCAGCGTGAAGGTCATGCCGATGGGCGCCGCCGCCTTGGCTGCCAGGGCGCTGACATGGTGGCGGCGGATGATCCAGATCAGCGAGGTGACCAGCATCATCACCCAGGCGTTGATCGCCATCATCGCGGCGGGGACATGCAGGAAGATGATCTTGACCGTCGATCCCTGCTTGTAGTCGTCAGGCGTGAAGAAGAAGCCCCAGACCAGCCCTGCGCCAAGGCACAGGATGGTGGCCGCCACCGCCCAGGGCAGCGCCCAGGCCGAGGTCTGCATGAACTTCTTCGGATTGGCGTATTCCCAGATCGACATGGCCGCTCGCTTATGGTCCGACTGGCTTGGCTTCAATTCACTATCATGTCAGGCGTCAGCGCAGGTTGACGCGGATTGCCGCAGCCGAGGCGAAGGGCAGCAGCGCCACCGACCCCGCGGTGATCGCGGCCAGCAGCGCCAGCGGCGTTGCCACCGCCATACCCGCCGCGCCGCGCTTCACCACCTCGGCCCCGTAGATCAGCGTCGGCACGTAAAGCGGCAGCACCAGCAGCGACATCAGAAGGCCCCCCCGCTTCAGCCCCACCGTCAGCGCGGCACCGAAGGCGCCGATCACCGAAAGCGCGGGCGTCCCGACGGCCAGCGACAGGACCAGCCACAGATAGCCCGGGGCGGGCAGATAGAGAAGCGCGCCCAGCACTGGTGCGGCCAGCGTCAGCGGCAGGCCGGTCACGATCCAGTGCGCCGCCGCCTTCACCGCGACCGCCCCCTCCATCGGCAGGGGCGAGGTGGCCAGCAGGTCGAGCGAGCCATCCTCGAAATCCAGCGCGAAGATGCGGTCAAGCGACAGGAGGCAGGCCAGAAGCGCGCCGACCCAGAGGATGCCCGGCGCGATCTTCGCCAGCGTCCCGCCCTCGGGGCCGACACCCAGCGGCACCAGGATGGCGACCAGCAGGAAGAAGGCGAGCCCGAGGCCGAAGCCGCCGCCCGCCCGGAACGCAAGCCAGAGGTCGCGGCGCAGGAGGGCGATCATGCGAAGGCCCCGTCGAAACTGCCGTCGAAGCCGCCGGCGGAACCGCCCGCGCCGGGAAGCGCGGCCTTGAAGGGCGTCAGGTCCAGCACCGTGGCCTCGGCAAGGCCAAGGTCGATATGGGTCGCGATCAGGGCGGAACCGCCCTGCGCCAGGTGGTCGGCGACGACGCCGGCGAAAAGCTGCACCGAGGCGGTGTCCAGCGACACGGTCGGTTCGTCCAGCACCCAGACCGGCCGGCCGCTGACCAGCAGCCGCGCCAGGCCCAGCCGCCGCTTCTGCCCGGCCGAAAGGTTCGCGGCCCGCCGGTCGGCCAGCGCGCGCAGGTTCATCCGGTCCAGCGCGGCGCTGACCGCCGCCGGCCCGGTGCCGTGGACGCTGGCCCAGAACGCCAGATTCTCGGCCGCGGTCAGCGTGGCCTTCAGCCCGTCGGCATGGCTGGCATAGGCAAGGCTTTCGGGGGCCACCGACACCGTGCCCGCCACCGCCGGCTGCAAGCCGCAGAGCGTGCGCAGAAGCGTGGTCTTGCCGATCCCGTTCGGACCGCGCAGCACCAGCGCCATGCCGGGCGCCAGCGTGAAGGTCACGCCTTCCAGCACGACGATCCCGCCGCGCGCCACCCCGAGCCCTGTGACTGTCATCTCCATGGGCGCCAGCCCTAGCGCAAACTGCCGCGCGGCAAAAGCCCGTCAGGCACGCGACGGACCCTGTGTCACATCATGCCCGTAAAGCCAGTCGAACCGGCGGAGTGCGGCGTCGGGGGCGATCCGACCGCCCAGGCGCAGCGCCGCATGGGCCAGCGTCCGCGCCGGCCCGCCCAGATGATAGGCCCGCGCATTGGCGTTCGCCGCCGCGACGATGCGGGTGGTCCGCGGCGCGCGCGCGGCCTGCCAGGCGGCCAGCCCGGCCGCCGGCCCGTCATGCGCGGCAAGGCTTGCCGCCAGCGTCCAGGCGTCTTCCAGCCCCATGCAGGCGCCCTGCGCCAGGAAGGGCAGCGTCGGATGCGCCGCATCGCCCAGGATCGCCACCGCCCCATCGGGCAGGACGCGGTGCCAGGTCCTTGCGACCGGGTGGCGGAAGAGGCCCCAGAGCCAGACATCCTGAACCTGCTCCAGCCAGCCCTGAACGCGGGGGCCGAAGGATTCGAACGCCACCCGCAGTTCCATCGGGTCGTCGCGCAGGGACCAGCCTTCCTCGACCCAGCGGCGCCGCTCCTCGACCGCGACGATGTTGCGGATCGCGCCGCCGCGCAGCGGATAGCTGACAAGGTGCCGGCCCGGCGCCATATGGACCTCGGCCACCGGCTGGGCGCCCGGCTCGCCGGGAACCAGCGCGCGCCAGGCGACCTGATGGGTGAAGAAAGGCGCGACCATGCCGTTCAGCGCCGTCCGCGTCGGCGAATGAAGCCCGTCGGCGCCGACCAGAAGCCCGGCCTCGACCTCGGCCCCGGTTGCCATCACCGCCTTGGGGCGCGGGCCGTCAAGATCGACGCGGGCCACCTTCTGCAGCAGCCGCAGGTCGACCCCGGCCTCGCGCGCGCCGTCCAGCAGCAGCGCGATCAGGTCGGCGCGGTGCAGGAAATGGTAGCCCTGCGCCGGCCGCAGCCGCGCCACCTCGATCCGGGTGACAAGGCTGCCGTCGAGACCGTCGCGCAGTTCCACGGCGGCGGCGCGGGTCGAGGCGGTCTTCAGCGCCGGACCAAGACCCAGCGCCTTCAGGACCGCGGCGCCGTTCGGGGAAATCTGCAGCCCCGCCCCCACCTCGCGCACCGCATCGGCCTGTTCGAGGACGGTGACCTTCGCCCCGCGCAGCGCCAGCGCCCGCGCGGCGGCAAGGCCCGCAACGCCCGCACCCAGTATCGTGACCGGCTGTCCGATCAGGCCCATCCCGCCCCCGAATGAAAACGCCGGGTCGCTTCCGCGCGCCCGGCGTCACTTTCCGCAACTGCACCCCGCGCCGCAAGTCCCCGCGGCCGGGAATAAATTCAGTCGTCGCGATGCACCTTTTCGCGCCGCTCGTGCCGTTCCTGCGCCTCAAGCGTCATCGTGGCGATGGGACGGGCGTCAAGGCGCTTCAGGCTGATCGGTTCGCCCGTCATCTCGCAATAGCCGTATTCGCCGTTCTCGATCCGCCGCAGCGCGGCGTCGATCTTGGCGATCAGCTTGCGCTGGCGGTCGCGGGTGCGCAGTTCCAGCGCGCGATCGGTTTCCTCGCTGGCGCGATCGGCCAGATCGGGAACATTGCGGGCGCTTTCGGTCAGATTGTCGAGCGTTTCGGCGGATTGGTCGAGGAGTTCCTGCTTCCAGACGATCAGCTTGCGGCGGAAGTACTCAAGCTGCCTGTCGTTCATGAACGGCTCGTCCTCGGCGGGCCGGTAGTCGTCAGGCAGGAACACTTCGGCCTTCATCGCTGCACTCTCCTTCACGCCGGCACGGGCCGACAGGTGGGCATCTGTCATGGCACGCTCCTGTTGGCCGGGCGTATAGCCCCAGCGGCAACGAATGTCACTAGCGGTTGCGACATTTTGTTCGTCCGGCTAGGCTGGACGCAAATCCCGGTAACACAGTGTTGATGGCGCTATGAAATTCACCTCGACCGGGAGCTATGTCGCGGCACCGGACCTTGCGCTTGCGGTCAACGCCGCCGTCACGCTGGAGCGCCCGCTGCTGGTGAAAGGAGAGCCCGGAACCGGCAAGACGGAACTGGCCCGCCAGGTTGCGGCGGCGCTGTCGATGCCGCTGATCGAGTGGCATGTGAAGTCCACCACCCGGGCGCAGCAGGGGCTTTACGAATACGATGCCGTCAGCCGGCTGCGCGACAGCCAGCTGGGCGAGGCGCGGGTCCATGACGTGCGGAACTACATCCGCAAGGGCAAGCTCTGGCAGGCGTTCGAGGCGCCGTCGCGGGTGGTGCTCCTGATCGACGAGATCGACAAGGCCGACATCGAGTTTCCGAACGACCTGCTTCTGGAACTCGACCGGATGGAATTCCACGTCTACGAGACCGGTGAGACCGTGCAGGCGCAGCATCGTCCGGTCGTGATCATCACCTCGAACAACGAGAAGGACCTGCCCGAGGCGTTCCTGCGCCGGTGCTTCTTCCACTACATCCGCTTTCCCGATGCCGAGACGCTGGCGGCGATCGTGCGGCTGCATTTCCCCGGGTTGAAGGAACGGCTGCTGTCGGCCGCGCTGACCGAATTCTTCGAGGTGCGCGAGACGCCGGGGCTGAAGAAGAAACCCTCGACCTCGGAAATGCTGGACTGGCTGAAGCTGATCCTGGCCGAGGACCTGTCGCCCGAAGACCTGAAGCGCGATCCGAAGGCGCTGCTGCCGAAGCTGCATGGCGCGCTGCTGAAGAACGAGCAGGACGTGCAGCTGTTCGAGCGGCTGGCCTTCATCGCCCGCGGCCGCTGACGGGCGGCTGGCCGCGCTTCTGTTTCCAATCCGTCAACAATACACGCGCAGATTGCATGATTGTTTCCGCGCACATCCGGGCGAACATCTGGCGAATCATCCGGATTGAAGCGGGTTAGCCCCGGCTCTTGATGCAAGCCATCACGGCGCGGCCATTGCCGGAAACAAACTGAAATATTTCGCGACCGGCCTGTGGAAAATCTGGTTCCCCGCCCCGCGCCACCCCCGACCCCTAGCGATCCGCCCGCCGTCAAGATTCCCTGCAATTGACACCCGTCGGCCGCGATACCGACACTCGGGCCCTGTTCGCTAGAACAAACGACCCCGCCTGCGCTGACCGCGCCCGGCAATGCTGCAAAGGCCACGGCGTCTTGCCCCATCCGGCTCTGCCGGCCGGTGCGGATGCCGGAGCGGCCCGCACAGGCGGGGTCGACACTTTCCCGGGCAGGCGACGGCCAGAGCGGCGCCGCGGCCCTCCGGGGGCCGGAAACCGAAAACCGCATGAAGGAAGCTGCCCGCCCATGCGCCCGCGAACCGCCGCAACCGCCCTGCCCCTCCGGGCCTGCGCCGCCGCGCTTGCGCTGCTGGCGGCCTGTGCGGCCCCGCCACCCCCGGCGCAGGTGACCAAGGCCGGGCGGGCGACGCCGGCGGGCGGCGACCTGTTCCTGTCGGAACCCGCGCTGCTGGCCGGCGGCGGGCTTGCCCCTCTGCCCGGCGCGGGCGGCCACGGCACCGCCGAACTGGCGGCCACCTTCATGGAACTGACCTTCGAGATGGAAAGCGGCCGCCCCCTTTCCACCTTCAGCCGGTTCGAGGGGCCGATCACCGTGGCGCTGGCCGGCCCGGTGCCGCCATCCGCCCCCGCCGATCTGGCGCAACTGCTGGCGCGGCTGCGGGCCGAGGCCGGGATCGCCATCGACGCCGCCCCGCAGGGCAGCGCCGCCGCGATCACCGTCGAGTTCAGCACCCGGTCGCAGATGCGCCGCCTGGCGCCGACGGCTGCCTGTTTCGTCGTGCCGAATGTCGGCTCGCTGGCGGAATACCGGGCGCGGCGCGGCACGGCGCAGGTCGACTGGGGCGCGCTGACCGACCGGCGGCAGGCCGCGATCTTCGTGCCGGCCGATGCCACGCCGCAGGAAATCCGCGATTGCCTGCATGAAGAGATGGCGCAGGCGCTGGGTCCCCTGAACGACCTTTACCGCCTCTCGGACAGCGTCTTCAACGATGACAACTTCAATTCCGTGCTGACGCCCTTCGACATGCTGATCCTGCGCGCGACCTATGCGCCGGAACTGCATTCGGGCATGTCGCGGCTGCAGGTGCAGGCGCTGATCGGCGGCATCCTGTCGCGGCTGAACCCGGGCGGCGGCGGCAGCGGCGCCGACCTGTCCCCGACACCGCAGGTCTGGACCGACGCGATCGAGGCAGCCCTTGGCAGCGCGACCGGCCAGGCCACCCGCCGGGCCGCCGCCGACCGGGCGCTGGCCATCGCCCGCAACCAGGGCTGGGCCGACGGCCGGCTTGCCTTCAGCCATTTCGCGGTGGCCCGGCTTTATGTCGGCTCTGACCGCGCCCGCGCCGTGGCCGAATTCTCGCAGGCGGCCGCGATCTACCGCCGCCTGCCCGGGGGCGCGATCCATGTCGCCCATATCGACATGCAGCTGGCTGCGATCGCCGTCGCCTCCGGCCGGCCGGATCAGGCGGTCGGCTTTGCCGACCGCGCCCTGCCGGCGATCCGCATGGCGGAAAACCACGCGCTTCTGGCCACGGTCCAGCTGATCAAGGCCGAGGCGCTGGACATGCTGGGCATGGGGGTCGAGGCGCAGGCCCTTCGGGTGGACAGCCGCGCCGCCGCGCGCTATGGCTTCGGCACCGAGGCGCAGGTCCGCGCCCGTGAACGCGAGATCGGCGCGTTGGGCGGGCGCTGGGGCCAGCGGGGCTGATCCCGCGCCGGGCGCGCCTGCGCGGGGAAGACGGGGAACGGATGATCGTCATCGGCGGCTTTGCACTTGGCGCGGTTCTGGGCGGGCTGAACGCGCGCCGGCGCGGCGGCAGCCGCGCCGACATCGCCCAGTATGCCGCGGCCCATGGCATCGCCTTCGCGCTTCTGGGCGCGCTGATCACCGTCATCGTCGCCCGGATCGTCGGCCCGTGACCGGGAACGGGAGGGGCGCATGTTCCTTCGCTTCTTCGATGCGCTGCGCCGCGAGGGCGTGCCGGTTTCCCCGCGCGAATTGCTGACGCTGCTTGAGGGGCTTGCCGCGGGCCTGGCCCATGTCGACGTGACCGAGTTCTACCATTTCGCCCGGCTGGCCATGGTCAAGGACGAACGCCACATCGACCGCTTCGACCGCGCCTTCGCCGCCGCCTTCAACGGGCTTGAGCGGATCGGCCCCGAGGCGCTGGCCGGGATGCTGGACCTGCCGGCCGACTGGTTGCGCAAGCTGGCGGAACGGACGCTGACGCCGGAAGAACAGGCCCGGGTCGCAGCACTTGGCGGGTTCGACAAGCTGATGCAGGCGCTGCGCGAGCGGCTGGCCGAACAGAAGGGCCGCCATCAGGGCGGGTCGAAATGGATCGGCACCGCCGGCACCTCGCCCTTCGGCGCCCATGGCTACAACCCCGAAGGCGTGCGCATCGGCCAGCAGGAAGGCCGCCACCACCGCGCCGTCAAGGTCTGGGACCGGCGCGAGTTCCGCAATCTGGACGACAAGGTCGAGATCGGCACACGCAACATCAAGGTGGCGCTGCGGGCGCTGCGCCGCTGGGCGCGCGAAGGCGCGGTCGAGGAGCTGGACCTGGACGAGACCATCCGCTCGACCGCGCGGCAGGGCTGGCTTGAGGTCGAGACCCGGCCCGAGCGGCGCAATGCGGTGAAGGTTCTCTTGTTCCTCGATGTCGGCGGCAGCATGGACCCGCATGCCCGGGTGATGGAGGAACTGTTTTCGGCCGCGCGCTCCGAGTTTCGCCATCTGGAGACCTGGTATTTCCACAACTGCCTTTACGAAGGCGTCTGGCGCGACAATGCCCGCCGCTGGCAGGCGCAGACGCCAACCTGGGATCTGCTGCGCAGCCACGGCGCCGACTGGCGGGCAATCTTCGTCGGCGACGCCGCGATGTCGCCCTACGAGATCACCCATCCCGGCGGCGCGGTGGAACACTGGAACCAGGAGGCGGGGCAGGTCTGGCTGACCCGCGCTGCGGAACACTGGCCGCATCACCTCTGGATCAACCCCGAGGCCGAGGACTGGTGGGGGCGCACGCAATCGACCCGGATCATCCGCGACCTTTTCGGCGGCCGGATGGTCCCGATGACGCCCGAGGGCATCGCGCGGGGCGTGAAATCGCTTCGCTAACGCTCTGGCGGCGGGCCGCGGTCTTCCCCATATTCAGCGCGATGCTGAAACTCCTCCCCCTTCTGGCGGCGGTCGCCTATGCCTTCCTGGTGATGCGCTTTTCGGTCTGGCGCACCCGGCGGATGCTGGCGGAAAAGTCGCAGCCGCTGACCGACCCGGCGATCACGAGGCTGGCCGACCGGATGGCCGCCGCGCTGGAACTGCCGGCGATCACCGTCCATGTGCTTGACGTCGACGTGGTGAACGGCCTTGCCGGGCCGGACGGGCAGATCTACCTGACGCGCGGCTTTCTTGCCCGCAAGATGCAGGGGCAGGTCACCGCCGAGGAACTGTCCTCGGTCATCGCCCATGAGATGGGCCATGTCGCGCTTGGCCACATGCGGCGGCGGATGATCGACTTCACCGGCCAGAACGCCGTCTTCGTCATGCTGTCGGCGCTTCTGAACCGGTTCGTGCCCTTCGTCGGCGTCTGGATCGCCAACCTGATCTCGACCGCGCTGATGGCGCATCTGTCGCGGCGCGACGAGTTCGAGGCCGATGCCTGGGCGACGGCGCTGCTGATCAGGGCGGGCATCGGCACCGGGCCGCAGGTCAGCCTGTTCCGCAAGCTGGACGCCTTGACGAAATCGGGCGGCAGCGGCGCCCCGGCCTGGTTGATGAGCCACCCGAAGACCGAAGACCGCATCGCCGCGATCGAGGCGAATGCCTTGCGCTGGGGGGCGTGAGGCGGAAGGCGCAGCGAAGGCAGATCGGCACCCGCGGCGCGCCGGACCACCGACGCGTCACTCGCCCGTTGTGGGGAGAGGCGCGCGCCCGCGGTGGCCGGGGCGGATCGGCGTTGAAAAGGCAGGGCAGTTTCTGCGGTTGCCCGGGCGGATCAAGGCGAGGCGCTGCCTCGCCCCGCCCGCGCGCGACGGCGCAACCCGGGACCGCAGCCACGCGCACCGACGAAAGGCCAGCGCCCGACCGGGCGGGCGAGAAGCGCCCGCCTGGGGGCGGGCGGGCGCTGGCCGGGTGCCTGGGCACCCGGCCGTGCGGGTGGCATCGTTGCGGGATGGCGAAGGCGATGGCCTTCGCCAGAAAGACCGGCGAAGCTGACGGCCGACCCTTCTAGCGCAGCCGTGGCGGCCGCGCCGGATCGGACCCCGGCGGGGCAGGTTCCGCGGCCGCGGCCACCACCGGCGCCGGCAGGTCGAACCGCAGCCCGGCGCGCAGCATTGCCGCGGCCGCCGGCGCGCCGGCATCGAGAAAGGCCACGTCCAGTTCGCCCGCGTCGATGCCGGAAAACACCAGCGCCTCGCGCATCGCCTGCGCCAGCGCGGCCTCGGCCCCCGGCGCGGTGCCCAGGAAGGCCAGCAGATGCCCCCGCCGCCCGTCGCGGTAGCGCACACCCGCCAGCACCGCCGCGGTGGCAAGGCCGCCGGCCTTGGCGAGCTTCGCATCCAGCGCCGCGATCACCGCCTCGGGGACGGCGGGCGCCGTCATCTCCTCGGGCAGGCCCTCGGTCTCTTCCGGCCCGCCCTCCAGCGCGCCGGCCAGCCAGTCCAGCGCCTCGGGCGGCAGCAGCATTTCCGATGGCGCCACGCCGAGGTTGACGCCGAGCCCGATCCCCTGGCCCCGCAGCATCGCGGCGATCACCCGGCCCGGCAGCGCGGCATAGGGCGCGACGCCGCCCGAGAATTCGGCCAGCCGTTCCTCGCGGTCGAAGACCAGCACCACGGGGCCGCTTTCCAGTGGAAAGACCCGCGGATCCAGCACCTCGCCCGCCGGCTCGCGGTCGAGAAGCAGGAACATCTCGCCATCGGCCAGCCGTTCGAAGAACCGCAGGCGCAGCACCTCGTTCGCCGGGTCGGCGGAAACGGCGGCATGCGCCGCATCCAGAAGGGTCAGAACCGTCATCCCACCTCCATCGCCCGGCGCACCCGGGCGCGCAGTTCGGGCACGAGTTCGGCCGCGAACCACGGGTTGCGCTTCAGCCATGCCGTATTCCGCCAGGACGGATGCGGCAAGGGCAGAACGCCCCGCGCATCAAGCCAGTGCCGCCAGTCGCGGACCGTGGCCGTCACGTCGCGCGGACCCAGATGCCAGCGGATCGCCGCACCGCCCACCGCGAGGACCAGCCGCACCTCGGGCAGCGCCGCCATCACCCGGGCGCGCCAGGTGGCGGCGCAGACCGCGGGCGGCGGAATGTCGGCCCCCTTCGCATCATAGCCGGGAAAGCAGAAGGCCATCGGCACCACCGCCACCCGGTCCAGATCGTAGAAGGAGGCGGCGTCAAGCCCGGTCCAGTCCCGCAGGCGATCGCCCGAGGGATCGGTGAACGGCCGGCCGCTTTCATGGACGCGCGCGCCGGGCGCCTGCCCGGCGATCAGCAGCCGCGCGCCGGGCCGGAACCAGACCACCGGCCGCGGCGCGTGGGCCGTCGCGGTTGCGGCGAACCGCGCCGCGCAGAGGCGGCAGGCGCGGATTTCCGCCACCAGCGCCGCCGCCCCATCGCTATTCCGTTCCATGCCCTGCCCGAACTTGCAGCCCCTGCCGGCACAGGCTAGGAAATCCGGGTCAGGCAGGCCAGCGATGTATCGAATTTCCCCCTTCGTCCGCCAATTCGCGCTTGCCCTTCTGGCCGGCGCCGTGCTGGCGACCGTCTGGGTCAACCTTGCCCCGGCCAGCTATTACGACTTCATCGAATGGCGCATCGTCGACCTGCCGCTGGCGCGCTGGATGTGGGCGACGCCGGTCAACGTCACCCCGTTCATGGTGGTGACCGATATCCTGATGGCCGCCTATTTCTTCTTCATCGGCAAGGAGTTGTGGGAGGCGCTGGTGCTTGAGCGCGGCGCGCTGGCCGGCCGCCGCGCCGCCCTGCCGCTGGGCGTGGCCCTGGGCGGCATGGCCGGCGCGGCGCTGGTGTGGCTGGTGCTGCAGGCGCTGATCGAGACGGCCGAGGAAGCGGTGCCCGGCGCGGGCTGGACCGTGCCGCTTGGGACCGACACGGTGCTGGCCTATCTGGTTGGCCGGCGGCTTTTCGGGGCGGGGCATCCGGCGCTGATGCTGCTCCTCCTCCTCTCGATCGCGACCGATATCCTGGCGCTGCTGGTTCTGGGCCTGACCAACCCCAACCTGTCGATCCGGCTTTTGTGGCTGCTGTTGCCCGCCGCCGCCTGCTGGGCGGTCTGGCGCTTTGACGGCCGCACGCCGGACACCGACGCCACCGAACGGGACCGCCGCCGGGGGCTGGCGCTCTGGCCCTACCTGATCGCCGGCGCGCTGTCGTGGTTCGGCGTCGCCGCATCGGGCCTTCCAGGGGCGCTTGGCCTTCTGCCGCTGGTCCCCGCCGTCCGCCATGCCGAGCGCAGCTTCGGCCTGTTCGCCGAGGCCGAGGGCCTGTTGCACGATCCGCTGAACCGCATGGCGCATCTGCTGGTCTGGCCGGTCGCGGTGATCCTGTTCCTGTTCGGGCTGATCCGCGGCGGGGTGGATTTCATGGCCTTCGCGCCGACGACGCTTGTGCTTCTGGGCGCGCTCTGGATCGGCCGGCCGGCGGGGATGCTGGTCACCGCGCTGGCGCTGGCCTTCGGCCTTGGCCTGCGGCTGCCGCCCGGCGTCCGGCTGGCGGACCTTGGCTGGATCGTCCTTGTCATGGCGATGGGCTTCACCGTCCCGGCCGTCGCCATCGCCGCCGCCCTGCCCGGCGGCGCCATGCAGGAGGCGGCGCGCCTTGGCCTGGCGATCAGCCTGCTGGCCGGCCCGGCGGCGCTGATGCTCGCCCACGTGGCAAGGCATCGCTAACCTTCGCCGTGCGATTGTTTTTTGGACCGCAGTCCGACATAATGCAGCCCAGTTTCCCCCGCATGTTGCCGGGACCGGAACAGCCGGGGCCGCTCGCCCGGGCGTGGCCGGTGTGACATGTCGGTGCGCCCGCCCGTCCGCCGGGGCGCATCGGCCCGAACGGCCGGCCGCAGGCAGTGATGATCGAGTTCGACAAAGTCTCCAAATCCTTCTGGACCGGTGTCAGGCGCAAGGTCATCCTTGACCGGGCGTCGTTCCGCGTCGACATCGGCCGGTCGCTGGGCATCCTCGCCCCCAACGGCACCGGCAAGACCACGATCATCAACATGATGGCGGGGCTTGAAAAACCCGACGAGGGGCGGATCACCAAGACCTGCCGCGTCTCGTTCCCGCTTGGCTTCATGGGCGGCGTCTCGGGCAAGCATTCGGCCTTGCAGAACGCCCGCGACATCGCCCGGCTTTACGGGCTTGACCCCGACTATGTCGAAAGCTTCTGCCGCTGGCTCTGCGATCTGGGCGAATATTTCGAAATGCCGCTCGCGACCTTTTCCTCGGGGATGAAGTCGCGGTTCAGTTTTGCCCTGATGCTGGCAATCGAGTTCGACATCTACCTGATCGACGAGGGGATGCCCTCGACCTCGGACATCGAGTTCAACCGCAAGGCCGGCGGGCTGCTGCGCGAGCGGCTGAAACATGCGACCGTGGTCGTGGTGTCGCATTCGCCCCAGACGCTTGAGAAGTTCTGCCGCCAGGCCGCCGTGCTGAGGGACGGCCAGCTTTACATGTTCGATACCCTTGAAGAGGCGAAACGTCTTTATGCCTACGCTTAAGGCCTCACGGTTCAACATCCGCCGCCCCGACCCGGAAGCACAGGCGGCCCCGGCGCCGCGCCCGCGCGCGCGCCGGGCGCCGGACCTGCCCGAGATGCCCTTCGACACCCATGACGACGGCTTTGGCGACCTGCGCTTCCCGACGGCGGACGCACCGGCGGCGGCGCCCGAAGCGGCGCCCGATGCCGCGGCCGAGGCGGTGATCGAGGCGATCCGGCGCGAGGGGCTGACCGGGCGGCAGCTGCGCATCGCCCGCCGCATCGCCCAGCGCCACAACCTGCCCGCAACCTCGGATTTCGACGCCGTGCGCCTGTTGCGCGATGCCGGGATCGACCCGTTCTCGCGCGCCTCCATGCTGGATGTGGTGGTGAACGAGGCCGAACCTGCCGGTCCGGGCGGCGCCCTGCCGCCGTCCGGCGCCGCGGCGCCCGGCGCGCTGCCCGGCGATGCGGTGAAGCTGCCCCAGACCATCCGGCCGATCCAGCTGCCCTCGACCGAACAGCGGGCCGAGGTGAACCACGCCGCCGAAATCCTGCGGATGCAGGCCGACATCGCCCGCCGCCGCCGCCGCCGCCTGGCGCTTCTGGCCGCGCGGATGCTGGTCTTCGTCTTCCTGCCGACCTTCCTTGCCGGCTGGTATTTCGCCAGGATCGCCACGCCGCTTTATGCGACGAAATCGGAATTCACCATCCAGCTGCAGGAACCGCCGATGTCGGCCGGGATGGGCGGGCTCTTGCAGGGCACGGCGCTGGCGACATCGCAGGATTCGATCGCCGTCCAGGGCTATCTGCAGTCGCGCGACGCCATGCTGCGGCTTGAGGCCGACCACGGCTTCCGCAGCCATTTCCAGGGCGAGGCGATCGACCCGCTGCTCCGCCTGCCCGATCCGGCGACGCAGGAAGAGACCTACAAGCTTTACCAGCGTTTCGTGGTGATCTCCTACGACACCACCGAAGGCATCATCAAGATGGAGGTCAGCGCCCCCGATCCGCAGCTTTCGGCGGAATGGTCGCGCCAGCTGATCGCCTATGCCGAGGAACAGGTCGACCAGCTGACCCACCGGCTGCGCGAGGCGGCGATGCGGGACGCGCGCACCAACTATGAAGGCGCCGAGGCGGCGGTGACCGCGGCGCAGATGCGGGTGATCGAGCTGCAGGAACGCTTCAAGGTCCTGTCGTCCGAGGTCGAGGTCACGCTGCTGACCCAGCAGATCGCCCAGCTGGAAACCCAGTTGACGCAGGAAAAGCTGGCGCTGGCGCAGATGGAGGCGAACCAGAACCCGAACGCGGCGCGGATGGACCCGGTCAAGCGGCGCATCACCGCGCTTGAGACCGAGATCGCCGAACTGCGCCGCAGGCTGACCGAGGGCGAGGCGGGCAGCGAATCCCTCGCCCGCATCCAGGGCGAACTGCTGGTGGCGCAGGCCGATGTGGAAACCCGGCAGATGATCCTGGCGCAGGCGGTGCAGGCGATGGAGAACGCAAGGATCGAGGCGAACCGGCAGGTGCGCTACCTTGCCGCCTCGGTTTCGCCGGTGCCGCCGGACGAGCCGACCTATCCCCGCACCTTCGAGAACACGCTGGTGACGATGCTGATCCTGCTGGGCGTCTACCTGATGGTGTCGATGACCGTCGCCATCCTGCGCGAGCAGGTGTCGTCCTAGGACAGCCTGCTCTTGGTCTGGCACTGCCGCGGTTGTGCCAGAGCCCCGCCCGGTCGCTTCCGGCGACCGGGCCGCGCCGGCCCGCCCCCATGGGGCGGCGCGATGGCGCCACCCCGCGGGCCGGCGCGGCCCTGCGTTGCGCCAGAGTTCAAATGAAACCCCCGCCCCGGCCAGTGCCCGCCCCGCCCGCGGCCATGGACCTTGGCGCGAAAACCCCTATGGTGCCCGGGCGGGGCCGGCGGGCGGCCCGGACGGGAGGGTGACGATGAAGACGGTCCGGATCGGCGCGCTTTCGGTGGCGAACACCCTGCCCCTGACGGTGATCGCCGGGCCCTGCCAGCTGGAAAGCCGGGACCACGCCCAGATGATCGCCGGCCGCATGGCCGAGGCCTGCGCGGCCGCCGGCGCGTCCTATGTCTTCAAGGCAAGCTATGACAAGGCGAACCGCACCTCGCTGGCCGGCCGTCGCGGCGTCGGCATGGAGGAGGGGCTGAAAATCCTGTCGGCGGTCAAGGAAATGGGCATGCCGGTCCTGACCGACATCCACGACATTCCCCAGGCCATCGAGGCCGCGCATGTGGTGGACGTGATCCAGATCCCCGCCTTCCTCTGCCGGCAGACCGACCTTCTGCTGGCCGCCGGCCAGACCGGCGCGGTGGTGAACATCAAGAAGGGCCAGTTCCTTGCCCCCTGGGACATGAAGAATGTCGCCGACAAGGTGGAAAGCACCGGCAACGACCGCATCCTGCTGACCGAGCGCGGCGTCAGCTTCGGCTACAACACCCTGGTCGCCGACATGCGCGGCCTGCCGATCATGGCGCGGACCGGCTGGCCGGTGATCATGGACGCCACCCATTCGGTGCAGCAGCCGGGGGGCATGGGCGGCAGTTCGGGCGGCCAGCGCGAATTCGCCCCGGTGATGGCCCGCGCCGCCGTGTCGCTGGGAATTGCCGGCGTCTTCATCGAAACCCATGAAGACCCCGACAACGCCCCCTCGGACGGGCCGAACATGGTGCGGCTGGAGGCAATGCCGGCGCTCGTGCGCAGCCTGATGGATTTCGACCGGCTGGCCAAGGCCGATCCGCTGCACGTCTGACGCCTCGCGCCGGCCGGGGCCCGATGCCGCCGCCCGGCCGGGCGCAGATTGCGGCGATCTTGAAAATGTTCCCGCAATGTTCTATATCTCTTTCCCCAAGGGAAGGAGTGTCCGTGATGGGAACCGCCGATTTCACCCTGCCCGCCACCGAACGCCAGATCGCCTATGCCCGCGCGCTGGCGCTGCGCAATGCCGTGGTGCTGCCCTGGGACGTGCAGCAGGACCGGCGCAGCCTTTCGGCCTGGATCGAACGCCAGGGCGCGGCGCGGCCGGCCGATTTCTCGCACCTGCCGTCGTCGAAACAGGTGGCCTTTGCCGAGAAGCTGGCCCGGATCAAGCACCGGCAGGTGCCCGAGGAATGTTTCCGCGACCGGCAGCTGATGTCGAAATGGATCGACGGCAACCGTTGAGCGGATGGCGCGGTCAGGCCGCCTGCCCCGCTGCCCAGCCCGACGACCAGGCCCACTGGAAGTTGTAGCCGCCCAGCCAGCCGGTGACATCGACCACCTCGCCCACGAAGTATAGGCCGGGCACCGCCTTTGCCTCCATCGTGCGGGCATCCAGCGCCCCGGTCTCCACCCCGCCCAGCGTCACCTCGGCGGTGCGGTAGCCTTCCGATCCGACGGGTTTCAGCCGCCAGTCGGCCAGGCCGGCCGCCACCCGGTCCAGCATCGCGCCGGGTACCGCCGCCAGCGGCCCGGTCACGCCCGAGACCGCCGCCAGATGCCGCGCCAGCCGTTCGGGGACCAGCCCGGCCAGCGCGCCTGCGAGCTGCCCCTTGCCGGCCGCCGCCTTGGCCGCGCGCAGGGCCGCCGCCGCATCCCTGCCGGGCAGCAGGTTCAGCGAAATCTCGTCCCCCTCGCGCCAGTAGCTTGAAATCTGCAGCACGGCGGGGCCCGAAAGGCCGCGATGGGTGAAAAGCAGCGCCTCGTCGAAGGCGGCCCGCCCGCAGGAGACGCGGCCCGGCAGCGAGATACCGGCAAGGGGCCGCAGCCATTCCAGTTCCTGTTCGGCAAAGGTCAGCGGCACCAGCGCCGGCCGGGTTTCCGTCACCGGCAGGCCGAAGCTTTCTGCCACCCGGTAGCCGAAGGCGCTTGCCCCCATCTTCGGGATCGACTTGCCCCCCGTGGCGATGATGACCGAAGCCGCCTCCTGCACGCCGCGCCCGGTGCCGACCGCGAAGCCGCCGCCCCGGCGCGGTTCCACCGTCGCCACCGGGCAGGCCAGCCAGAGCGTCACCCCGGCATCGGCCATCTCGCGGCCAAGCCAGTCCACCACCTGCGTCGCCGGGCCGTCGCAGAAGAGTTGCCCAAGGGTCTTTTCATGCCAGGCGATGCCGGCCGCATCCATCCGGGCGATGAAATCCTGTGCCGTGAACCGCTTCAGCGCCGACAGGGCAAAGCGCGGATTGCGCCCGAGAAACCGGTCGGCCGCGATGCCGAGGTTGGTGAAGTTGCAGCGCCCGCCGCCCGAGATGCGGATCTTCTCGCCCGGCTTTGCCGAATGCTCGACGACAAGGACGCGCCGGCCCCGCCGCCCCGCCTCGACCGCCGCCAGCATGCCCGCGGCGCCCGCGCCCAACACGATCACATCCCAAGCCATTTGCCCCAAAACCCCCCTTGCGGCCCCCGGACGCAGCCGCTAAACACCCCGCCACGGTTGGGGCGTCGCCAAGTGGTAAGGCAGCGGTTTTTGGTACCGCCATACCTAGGTTCGAATCCTAGCGCCCCAGCCAGTCCTTCCCCGACGCCCGCCCCCTGCCACCGCCTCAGCGCGACACCCGGCACCGCGCCTGCCACGAAGGCCCGGCCGAACTGCCCCCACCAGCGCGATGCCCCATGAACTGCCCGGGCGGGATGCGGTCGGCCGTTGACTTCGAAACCGGACAGATCAAACTGAATCAGCAAGTTATCCGGGACACAAGGCGTATCTCAGGACCACCGGCAAAGCGAGGTTCCAAAGTGATCATTCGGACGATCTGCCTGGTTGCCGCGCTCGTCATTGGCGCATCAATCCTTCCCGCCCGCGCCCAGGAGGTATCGGCGAACGAAACGCCCACGGCGCTGACGGGTGAGCTGCTGGCGGCGATTGTCGGGCCCGTTGCCGTGCCGCTGCTCGACCAGGGCAGCCTTGACCGGGCGGCCGCCAGCTATTTCCGCAATCTCGCCTACGCGATCAAGATGGGGAGGCCGCCGGAAGAGCTGCCGCTGCCCGCCGAGGTGATCGTTGCAGAACTGCCCGAGGTGCTTGCATCGGAATACCGCGACCAGATTCGCGCCTTCCTTTCGACGGAGGCGGTTCCTCTGCCGGTCCTTGTGTCGATCGACCAGCAGATTCTGCCCGGCTACGACGAGATGACAGGTCTTCGCTATTCGCCGCTCGCGGAGGAGGACAGCTTCGGGAAGACCGATCCGAACGCTGTTCTGGATGGCTTGCGGTTGTCCACGCGCGATCTTCCGGTCTATCGCGCCTTGCCGCTGTCCCAGTCCTGGCGGGAAGGCGGGGAACCCCAGATGCGCGAGGCACTCCTGTCCGGGCAGGGGCTGGGGATCGTCACGGAACTGGACAGGATCATGGTGCTGCCCCCTGTGCCGATGGACATCCGCCTCGCGGCCGATCACGGGCTGGTCGGCAACCCCGGCCCTGACCCGCGCAAGGACGTCATTCTCCGCTGGGATATCCTGATAACCGAAGTGCGGGCCGAGGATCGCTCGATCGTCGTCACGGCGGCGCTTCGCCGGCTCAACCTGCGATGGGCCGAGGACGATGAACCGATCGCCGAACTTCCCGTGGCGGATTTCCCGACGGTTGCGGGGCTGCGGGCAGCAATAGCTGCCGCGCTGCCGCCGCTTGCCGGAACGGAAAACCTGGTAGCTGCGCCCTCCGGGGCCTTCTTCGGGGCCGAGATGGCGGACCTGCTGCAGGTTCGCTATCTGCCGGGATCGGTGGATGACCGGCTGATGAAGCGGATGTTCATTACCCGTTTCGCCTATGAGGCCGCTGTCGGCGGGGCCGGGGCGGTCTGGGGATCGTTCTTTCGCGACCTGTCCAACTGGCCGACCTGGGAAGAACTGGACGCCAGGCTGCCGGAATTCCGCGCCTGGACCGAAGCGCGCGCCAACGCGATTCCGGACGTCCTGACACTGACCCTGCCGCTGCAGACCGGCCCGGGCGGAAGAACGGCCATCTTCGAGAACGGCGCACGGGACGATGCGTTCTGGCGTTACTGCCGCCCCGATGCGGGCGCCGGCCGCCGAGCGCAGTCCGAGGAGAAGGAAGCGGTTCTCGCAAGAATCTGCGCCTATCTGGACGACGCCTGGAACCAGCCCCTCGCCCATCTCTACCTGTCCGACCATCGCGGCGGACTGCGCGGCAGTTGCAGCGGACATGCGCAGGATCGCTATTGCGACGGCATATACAATGCCAACGGCGCCTTGAAGATTCCTGAGGCCGAGCGGCCCTTGGACATCGTTCACCTTGACCGGCTGCCCGTTCTCGATCCGTCCGTTCGCGGCATGACCGGCAACCTCGACGTCGAGCTGATGATACGGCCGGTGGGTGTGACGGTATCCGATAGCTGGCCGGCAACCATCTGGGACGAGGCGCTTCAGGCCGCGAATGCCATGGACGACAAGTATTCCGGCGACTGGAGTTCGCCCGGTTCGCCGCGCGAGCCCGCCAGGGAACTGATGATCTTTCAGGCAACCACGGTCTCGGCCCGGCTTGTCGACCGGGACAGCGGGGCCGTGATCTCGGGCCTCGCGCTTGTCGCCCCGGTCGCGCCGCCGGCGGCCATGCTGGAAATGCCCGCGGCGGAGCCCGGCAAGTATGATCTTCTGGGTGTCACGCTGGGCATGAGTTTCGATGAGGCCGAGGCGATCATTCGCGGGCATATGGACGTCGCAAAGGTCCTGGTCGCCGACCGCTCCAGACAGATGAGTTCCCAGACGGGCGACCTGAAGCCCTACACCTCGGGCCGGATGTATCTGTCGGCGGACTCGGGCGAACTGATCGCGATCTTCGACGAACCGCCGGCAATGCCGGGCAAGGTGCTGGGAATCTGGCGCATCCTGCGGCTGCCGCAAGGCCAGGTCGATCCCGCCGGTCTCAGGGCATCGCTGGCCGAGCGATATGGCGAACCCGGCGAGATACTGGAGGTCAACCTGCCCTTCATGCAGAAGGGCCTTGGCTTCATCTGGCGCGATCAGCAGCACGAGCGCTGCACGATGAACGATTTCGATCTTCAGCCGGACATCTGGATGGACGAGACCGGCACTACCAGCTGGCTGCCGCCGTTCATGATCCAGCCCTACTATCCCGTATTCGCCTACCCCGACAGCTTCCTGGGTGTGGGCGGTCGACCTTTGCCGGAAGGGGATTTCTGCCCCCTGCTGCTGACCGCCCGCTATGCCACCTATGACGGGAAGAACCACGGGCAGCCCGCGGGTGACGAAATCGTCACCTGGCTGAGCGACAACCGCGCCTACCGGCAGCATTTCTACGACAGCCTTGCCATGCCGGCCGCCACGAGCGAACCCGGCGAGGCCGGCGCCAAGATCAAGTTCTGAGGTCCGCGCGCCGGTTCACCGCGCCGCCAGCGCGTCCTGCAGCAGCCGGGCCACCACGTCGCCCGGCACATCGTCGGCGACGAAGGCCTGACCGATGCCTCGGGCGAGGATGAAGCGGAGGCGGCCGTCGACCACCTTCTTGTCCTGCGCCATCAGCGCCAGCAGCGCCTCGGCCCCCGGCAACTCGCCCGGGATGTCGGCGAGATCGGTCTTCATCCCCATCGCCCGCAGATGCGCCCGGACGCGGCTTGGCGCTTCCTGCGCGCAGAGGCCAAGGCGCTGGCTCAGCTCGAAAGCCAGGGCGCAGCCGATGGCGACGCCTTCGCCGTGAAGCAGCCGGTCCGAGTAATCCGTCGCCTTTTCAAGCGCATGGCAGAAGGTGTGGCCAAGGTTCAAGAGCGCCCGCTCACCCTCTTCCGTCTCGTCGCGGCTGACGATGCCGGCCTTCATCTCGACGCTGCGGGTCACCGCTCTTTGCCGCAGGTCGCGGTCGCCGGCGGCAAGGCGCGGCCCTTCCGCCTCAAGCCATTCGAAGAACAGCGGATCGCCCAGGAGGCCGTATTTCACCACCTCGCCATAGCCGGCGAGGAAGTCGCGCGGGGCGAGGCTGTCGAGGACGCCGATATCGGCCAGGACCAGCGACGGCTGGTGGAAGGCGCCGACAAGGTTCTTGCCCTGCGGCGTGTTGATCCCGGTCTTGCCGCCCACGGAACTGTCGACCTGCGCCAGAAGCGTCGTCGGCACCTGCACGAAGCGCACCCCGCGCCGCAGCACGGAGGCGGCAAAGCCCACGAGGTCGCCAATCACCCCGCCGCCCAGCGCCACCACCACGTCGCGCCTCTCGACCCGGGCCTCCAGCAGCCATTCGACCGTGCGGCTGAACTGCGGCCAGCCCTTCGTCGCCTCGCCCGGCGGCAGCGCCAGCGCCTGAACCGCGATCCCCCGGGCGGCCAGCGCGTTGTTGAACCGTTCAAGATGCAGCGCCGCGACGGTTTCGTCGGTCACCACCGCCACGCGCGGGCGGCGCAAGAGGGGCGCGATCTCGGCCCCGGCGCGGTCGATCAGCCCCCGGCCGATCCGCACCTCGTAGGAGCGTTCCCCAAGGTTCACAGGCACCAGGTCGACCATCGGCTCACTCCGTCTTCAGCACATCCGGCCGCGTCGCCAGCGCCTCAAGCACCCGCGCCGCCATCTGCTCGACCGAGTAGTCGGGCGAGGCATCGACCGCAAGGTCGGCCAGTGCATAGATCGGCTGGCGCGCCTCGTAGATTTCGCGCAGCGTCTGGCGCGGGTTCGCCGTGCGCAGAAGCGGCCGGGTGGATTTGTGGCGCACCCGCTGCCACAGCAGATCAAGGTCGGCGCGCAGCCAGACCGAAAGCCCCGCCTCGCCGATCTGGCGGCGGTTCCGTTCGGCAAGGAAGGCGCCGCCGCCGGTCGACAGCACGCAGGGGCTGCCGCGCAGCAGCCGGCCGATGACCTCGGCCTCGCGGTCGCGGAAGAAGGCCTCGCCGTCGCGTTCGAAAATCTCGGCGATGCTGCGGTTGGCGGCGCGGACGATCTCTTCGTCCGAATCAAGGAAGGGGACGCGCAGAAGCCGCGCCAGCGCGGTGCCGACCGCGGTCTTGCCGGCCCCCATCATCCCCACCATCACCACGGTCTTCTGCAGACGGAGCATCACCCTTCACCTTGTCGTGAAGCTCCGGGGCGTCGGCCCGCCGAACCGGCGCTTGCCGCATCTCAATGGCGTGATCTTCTTTGGAAAGCCATATATATTCTGCCATGCCCCCCACCCGGCCGGTCGAGTAGCCGGGGCGGGGCAGCATCCGGCGCAGGCGGGATGGAAGGCAAGCAGGACGAACAGGCAGACGGGAACAGACCTATGGGGCGCATCTTCAAGGCACTGGTATTTCTTGCGATCATCGGTTTTGCCGGATTGACGGCCTTCGCCTATCTTGGCGATCTTGCCCCCGTGCAGTCCGAGGTGAGAAAGCCCGTGGTGCTTGATGCGAACTAGGGCCCTCCTCTGCGCGGCGCTGATCCTTGGGTCCGCCCCCGGCGCCCGGGCCGCCGGCGACGATCCGCTGTCGGCAATCGACTGGCTGTCGCAATCGGTGACCGCGCCGCCGACGCCGGTCGCCGCATCGGTGCCGGTCGCGCCGCCGGCGAACGAACCCCCGGTCGCGGCCGGGGGGGCGCTGCCGGTGACAGTGGCGACCACGCCCTTGGACGGGCCGACGCCCGATGGCGCCGGGCTGATCGCGCCCGCGGTATCGGGCCTGCCGCGCGACCTCTGGGGCGCCGGCCCGGTCGAGGAGATCGGCCTTGCCATCACCCGCGACCGGATGGACAGCCTGCCGGCGCTGCGCCAGCTGGTCCTGACGATGCTTCTGGCCGAGGCGACGCCGCCCGCCGATGCCGGCACCAGCGGGCGGCTTCTGCAGTTGCGCATCGACAAGCTTCTGGCCATCGGCGCGCTGGAACAGGCCTCGGCCCTGATCCGGATCGCCGGCGCCGACACGCCGGAACTTTTCCGCCGCGCCTTCGACATTTCGCTCTTGACCGGCGACGAGAACGCGGCCTGCGACAGCATGCTGTCGGCCCCGGGCCTTGCGCCCACCTTCCAGGCGCGGGTCTTCTGCCTTGCCCGCGCCGGCGACTGGGATGCCGCCGCGCTGACCCTGCAGACGGCCGCCGCCCTTGGCCAGATCACCGACACCCAGGCCGACCTTCTGGCCCGGTTCCTGGAACCTGACCTTTTCGAGGGCGAAACGCTGGTGCCGCCGCCCAATCCGGTGACCCCGCTCGACTGGAAAATCTACGAGGCGATCGGCGAGACGCTGCCCACCGCCTCGCTGCCCGTCGCCTTCGCCTATGCCGAGATCGGCCAGAACGCCGGCTGGAAGGCGCAGATCGAGGCGGCCGAGCGGCTGACCCGCGCCGGCACCATCGCGCCGAACGTCATCCTCGGGCTTTATACCGAACGCGACTCCGCCGCCTCGGGCGGGGTCTGGGACCGGGTCGACGCCTTCCAGGATTTCGACGCCGCCTTCCGCGCCCGCGACGGCGGGCGGATCGCGCAGACGCTGCCGGTGGTCTGGGCGCGGATGCAGGAGATAGAGCTTGAGGTGCCCTTCGCCGTCCTTTACGGCAAGGCGCTTTCCGAAATCCCGCTGACGGGCGAGGCGGCGGCCATCGCCTTCCGCATCGGCCTGCTGTCGCCGCAATATGAAAGCATCGCTGCAGCCCATACCCCGGCCACCCCGGCCGAGGCGTTCCTGGCCGGCGTGGCGCTTGGCCGGATCGAGGGGCTGGCCCCGCCCGACAGCATGGGCCGCGCCATCGCGCCCGCCTTCCTTGCCCCGGCGCCGTCGCCCGACACCCGCGCGCTGCTGGAATCGAACCGCTTCGGCGAGGCGCTGCTGCTGGCGGTCGAGGAAGTCGCCCGCGGGGTCGAGGGCAATGTCGCCGGCGTGACCGAGGGGCTTTCGCTTCTGCGGGTCGTCAAGCTGGAAGGCGTGGCGCGGCGCACGGCGCTGGAGCTGATGATCCTGGAACGGCGGGGCTGAGGTGGCGCCCCGAACCGCCGAGATGTGGATTTCCACCTTCCTTGACGCCATCGCGGCCGAGGCGGGTGCCGCCCGCAACACCCGGCTCTCCTATGGCCGCGACCTTCTGGATTTCACCGGCTGGGCCGGCCGGCAGGGCCATGACCTTGCCACGCTCGACCGCGGCGCGGTCGAGGCCTACCTTGTCCATTGCGATGCGCAGGGCCTGTCGAAAGCCACCCGCGCCCGCCGCCTGTCGTCGATCCGCGGCCTGTTCCGCTTTGCCTTCGACGAAGGCTGGCGCGACGACAATCCGGCCCTGCGCATTGCCGGCCCCGGCCGGGCGCAGCGGCTGCCGCGCACCCTGTCCGGGGCCGAGGTCACCCGCCTGATCGACGCCGCGCGCGCCCATGGCCGGACCGAGGACGAAAGGCTGCGCAATCACGCGCTGATGGAAGTCCTTTACGCCACCGGCCTGCGGGTCAGCGAACTGGTCGCGCTGACGCAGGCCACGCTGCGCGGCGATCCGAAGATGATCCTGGTCCGCGGCAAGGGCGAGAAGGAGCGGATGGTGCCGCTGTCCGCCCCGGCCCGCGCCGCCGCGACGGCCTGGCTTGCCCGGCTGGACGACCGGGCCGATGACTTGCGCAAGGCCGGGCGGCCGGTGCCCCGCCACCTTTTCCCCGGCACCGGGGGCGCGGGGCACATGACGCGGCAGAACTTCTTTGCCCTGATCAAGGCCATCGCGCTGCGCGCCGGCGTGGACCCGGCCAGCGTCACGCCGCATGTGCTGCGCCATGCTTTCGCGACGCATCTCTTGGAAGGCGGTGCCGACCTGCGCGCCATCCAGACGCTTCTGGGCCATGCCGATGTGGCCACGACCGAAATCTACACCCATGTGCTGGACGAACACCTGCGCGACCTGGTGCTGACGCGCCACCCCCTTGCGCAGAAGCCGGGGACCGGCCGATAACGGCCTTCCCCGACCGCGGACCCCCGATGCACAGCGAATTCTGGATCACCCTGGCCGCCATCCTGCTGCTGATCGGCGCCGCCGGCCTCGTATCGGCGGCCGATGCCGCCCTGACCGCCGCGTCGCGGGCCAGGCTGCGCGCCCTGGCCGAGCGTGGATCGCGCGGCGCGGCGCGGGCGGCCGAACTGGCCGAGGATCGCGACCGCGCCGGCGGGGCGCTGTTCCTGGCCGGCAGCCTGGCGCTGCTGGCCGCGGCCGTTCTTGCAGCAACGCTTGCCGCGCCGCTGGGCCGGTGGGGCATGGTCCTTGCCACGCTTGCCGTCGCCGGCGGCGGCCTTCTCTTCGGTGCGGTCCTGCCCCGCATGCTGGCCCTTGCCCGCCCCGAGGCGACTGCCGCCCTGACCGCCCCCGCCGTTGCCGCGCTGACCGCGGTCCTTGCCCCGGTGGTCGCGCTGGCCGTCTGGATCGCGCAGCAGCTGCTGCGGCCCTTCGGCCCCGTTCCCGACGCGACGGGCGGCATCTTTGCCCCGCGCGAGGACATTGCCGGCGCCATCGCCGCCGGCCTGTCCGAAGGCGGCGCCGAGAAGGAAAACCGCGACCGCCTCCTTGGCGCGCTCGACCTGGGCGAACGCACGGTGGACGAGATCATGCGCCACCGCCGCCAGATCGAGATGATCAACGCCGACCAGACGCCGGGCGACATCCTGACCCAGGTCCTTGCCTCGCAGCACACCCGCCTGCCGGTCTTCCGCGAAACCGACGACAACATCCTTGGCGTCGTCCATGCGAAAGACCTGCTGCGCGAGGTGGACCGGCTGGTCCGCGGCGGCAACGGCGATGCCGAGGGGCTTCAGGCGCTGGACATCGTCAAGGTGGCGATGAAGCCCTATTTCATTCCCGAAACCACCACGCTTGACGAACAGATGCGCGAATTCCTGCAACGCCGCACCCATTTCGCGCTGGTGGTCGACGAATACGGCGACCTGCAGGGGCTGATCACGCTGGAGGACATCCTGGAAGAGATCGTCGGCGACATCACCGACGAACATGACGTGGTGTCGCGCGGCGGCAGCCTGGTGCCGGCGCCCGATGGCGGCTGGCTGGTCGACGGCGCGATGACGATCCGCGACCTGAACCGGGCGATGGACTGGACCCTGCCAGACGATGCCGCCAACACCGTCGCCGGCCTTGTCATCCACGAGGCGATGGTCATCCCGTCCGAGGGCCAGGTCTTCAGCTTCCACGGCTTCCGGTTTGAGGTGGTCGCCCGGCGCGAGAACCGGGTTGCGCGGCTGAAAATCCGCCCGGTCTGAGGCCGCCGCGCCGCCGGGCGCGACGTTCAGCGCTTGCCGAACAGCGTGCCGAGGACGCCGCGCACGATCGCCTGCCCCGAGCGGGAGCCGAGTTGCCGGGCGAAGCTTTTGGCGAAGGCTTCGGTCACGCTGTCCGACCGGCGCGATGCGGGCTTCTTCGGCGCGGACGACCGGCCGCCGTCATAGCGCCGGCCGCGGGCATAGCCGTCGGAATCGTCGCCCGCCTGCGCGTCCTCGGCCGCAGCCTCGCGCGCGGCCTTCTCGGCCCGGGCCTGCAGGATTTCCCAGGCGCTTTCGCGGTCGACCGGCCGGTCATACCTGTGCCCGACCGGCGATGCCGCCCGCACCTCGGCCAGCGCCGCGGGGTCGGCCGGGCCAAGGCGGCTGGCGGGCGGGCGGACCAGCGTGCGTTCGGCGATCCCCGGTATCCCCTTCGCCTCCAGGAGCGAGGTGACGGCCTCGCCGGTGCCGACGTCGCGGATCGCATCCTCGATCCTGAACCGCGGGTTCGGCCGGTAGGTCTCGGCCGCAAGCCGCAGGTCTTTCTGGTCCTTGGCGGTAAAGGCCCGCAGCGCGTGCTGCACGCGGTTGCCCAACTGGCCAAGGATGCTTTCGGGCACATCGGCCGGGTTCTGGGTGATGAAATAGACCCCCACCCCCTTGGACCGGATCAGCCGCGCCACCTGTTCGACCTTGGCGATCAGCGCCTTCGGCGCATCGTCGAACAGGAGATGCGCCTCGTCGAAGAAGAAGACCAGCCGGGGTTTGTCGGGATCGCCCACCTCGGGCAGCGTCTCGAAAAGCTCCGACAGAAGCCACAGCAGGAAGGTCGCATATAGCCGCGGCGCGTTCATCAGCCGGTCGGCGGCCAGGATGCTGATCCGCCCCGCGCCGGCGGCATCGGTCAGCATCAGGTCGGCCAGGTCCAGCGCCGGTTCGCCGAAGAGGCCGGCGCCGCCCTCATTCTCAAGCACCAGAAGCCGCCGCTGGATCGCGCCGACGGATTCGGCCGAGACCAGCCCGTAGCGGCCGGAAATCGCCTCGGCATTGGCGGCGACATGGGCCAAGAGCGCCTGCAGGTCCTTGAGGTCCAGCAGCGCCAGACCCTCGTCGTCCGAGAGGCGGAAGGCGACGTTCAGCACGCCTTCCTGCGGCTCGCTCAGCTCCATCAGCCGCGACAGCAGAAGCGGGCCCATCTCGGCCACGGTGGTGCGGACCGGATGGCCCTTCTCGCCGAAAATATCCCAGAAGGTGACGGGGAAGGCGCGGTATTGCAGGTCGAGCCCGATGGTCGCCGCGCGCCTGGTGAAGGGTTCGTGCAGCTTGCCGGCCGGATCGCCGGCCTGGCAGAGGCCGGTCAGGTCGCCCTTCACATCGGTCAGGAACACCGGCACGCCCGCGGCCGAAAATCCCTCGGCCAGAACCTGCAGCGTCACCGTCTTGCCGGTGCCGGTCGCCCCGGCGATCAGCCCGTGCCGGTTGCCGTATTTCAGGAGAAGGTTCTGCGGCTGGCCATAGGCTTCGCCGCCGCCGCCCACGAAAATGCTGTCGTCCGTCGCCACCGCCCTCTCCCCGGCAAACCCGGCGCCCGAGCCGCGCCGCATCGGGCGAACCCTTGCATGCCTGCCGTCCCGCCGCCAGCCTTGATCGCGCCCCGGCGGCACGCCGCGGCGACGGCGGGCGCCTTTCCGCGGCGTCAAGCGGCGGGCGGCTAAAACCCTGCCTTTTCATATGTCTTTGCCGGATGACCCCGGCAAGAAAGCCGTTGACGCCCCCCGAAAACCGCCGTAGCGTCCTTGCCATGAAGTCGGCCAGTCCGACAGGGAGCATAAGAAAACGCGCCTCAGGCGCCATCAAAGGGCCGGTTCGCCGGCCCTTTGCCTTTTTCCCCGGCACCCGTTGCCGGACCCCGGCGCGGGCCCTTGCCGATCGCGCTTTTCTCACCTGACAGTGCCCGAACCCCATGTTAAGGACGCGCCGAACCCGGGAACTGCCCGGGACCTTACAGGCCAAAGGACCGCGTTCCATGAAGACCCTGCAGCTTCCGCTTCTCGCCCTGCTTGCCGCGCTTGCGGCGCCGCTGCCCCTTGCCGCGCAGGACACGACCGAAGCCCCGGCCGAAGGCGAAACCGTCGTGGCCGACCCGCCCAGCGAGGACGGCCTTTCCATGGGGGTCGAGGTCGGCGGCGGCGATCCGCAGGCCGGCGACACCTATGTCGCCGCCCGGTTCGAGGCCTGGGAACAGCGCTGCGTCAAGACCGAGACCGGCGCCGATCCCTGCCAGCTTTACCAGCTGCTGAAGGACGCCGACGGCAACAGCGTGGCCGAATTCTCGGTCTTCTCGCTGCCCGAGGGGACGCAGGGCCCGGCCGTCGCCGGCGCGAACTTCATCGCCCCCCTCGAAACCCTTCTGACCGAGGGGATGCGGCTTTCGGTCGACGGCAGCAAGACCCGCGCCTACCCGTTCACCGTCTGCACCGGCGTCGGCTGCGTGGCGCGCATCGGCTTCACCGCCGAGGAGATCGGCATGTTCAAGAAGGGCGCCAAGGCGACGATGGCCATCGTCCCCTTCGTGGCGCCCGACCAGCAGGTGACGCTTGACGTGTCGCTGAAGGGCTTCACCGCCGGGTTCGACGCCGTCACCGCCGCGAACAAGGCCGCGGACGAGGCGGCGAAGGCCGCCGCTGCCGAAGCGCCGGCCAATCCCTGATCCCGGCGCGGGCGCGCCCTCACGCGCGGCCCTGACCCCGGTCAGCCGGCCCGCAGCGCAAGGACCGCGTTCAGCCCGCCGAAGGCAAAGGCATTCGACAGCGCCGCGCCCACAGGGGCGCGGCGCGCGTCATTTGCGACATGGTTCAGGTCGCAGGCCGGATCGGGCGCGGTCAGGCCCAGCGTCGGCGGCACGATCCCGTCGCGCAGCGCCAGTAGGCAGGCCAGAATCTCGATCGCGCCGGTAGCGCCGATGGCATGGCCATGCATCGCCTTGGTCGACGACACCATGACCGACCCCGCCGCCGCGCCGAAAACCGCGCGGATGGCGGCGGCCTCGATCCGGTCGTTGACCTGCGTGCCGGTGCCGTGGGCGTTGACATAGCCCACCTCTTCCGGCGCCAGCCCCGCCTCGTCCAGCGCGGCCCGCATCGCCGCCACGGCGCCCGGCCCGGTCGGCACCACGATGTCGCCGGCATCCGCCGTCATGCCGAAACCGGCGATCTCGGCCAGCACGCGCGCGCCCCGCGCCCGCGCCCGCCCCGCCTCTTCCAGCACAAGGATCGCCGCCCCCTCGCCCATGACCATGCCGTTGCGGGTGGCATCGAACGGTCGGCAGCCGTCGGGCGACAGGACGCGCAGCCCCTCCCACGCCTTGATGCCGCCGAAGCACAGCATCGCCTCGGCCCCGCCGGCCAGCATCGCCGGAACCTGGCCGTCGCGGATCATCCGGAAGGCAAGGCCGATTGCATGGTTCGACGAGGCGCAGGCCGAGGATACCGCGAAGGCCGGCCCGGTCAGCCCGTGCCGCATCGAGATATGCGAGGCCGGCGCGTTCAGCATCAGCCGCGGCACGACGAAGGGCGGCACCCGGTTGCGCCCTTCGGCAAAGACGGCGCGATAGCCGTCTTCCCAGGTGGCGATGCCGCCCGCGGCGCTGCCGATGATCACGCCGGCGCCGGCGCCGGCGCCCGGACCGGCCATCGCCAGCGCCTCGTCCGCGGCGGTCACCGCGAATTGCGCGAAACGGTCCAGCAGCGCCAGCTCTGCCCGGGGGAAGCGCGCTTCCTCATCCCAGTCCCGCACCTGGGCGCCGATCCGCACCGACAGCCGGTCGCCGTCGCGCAGCTGCAGGGGCCCGATCCCCGACCGGCCGGCGGCCATGGCGGCCAGCGTGCCCGGCACATCGGTGGCCAGCGCGTTGACGGTGCCGGCGCCGGTGATGACGACCCGCCTCATGCGGCCTTTTGCGCGACCAGCCCCTCGACCGCGGCGATGATCCCGGCGACGGTGGTGAGATCGGCGCCCCCGGCGAGCCCGTCCGCGGCCGCATCTGCCGCCGGCTGGAACGGCACCGCTATGTCGAAGGCTTCCTCGATGGCGAAAATCGCCTCGACCATGCCAAGGCTGTCAAGGCCAAGCCCGGCCACCGTGGCATCCGGCCCGATGTCCGATGGCGCGACCAGCGCCTGAACGGCCAGGATGCCGATCACCCGTTCAGCGATTTCGTCACCCTTCACCCGGCCACCCCCTAGTCGTCGCCGTCCTGTCCCCGGACCGGCGCCCTTTCAAGGCCGGCGACCCGGGCCGCCAGCCGGGGCAGCCGGCGCAGCGCCTTCTGGATGTCGACATGCGTTTCCATCTTCATCGCCGGATAGCCCAGCAGCACCCGCCCGGCCGGCGCATTGGTCAGGATTTTCGAGCCGCCCCCGGCGATCACGTCATCGCCGACAAAGATGTTGTCGCTGACGCCCACCTGCCCCGCCAGCACCACCCGGTCGCCGATCCGCGCCGATCCGGCGACGCCGACCAGCCCGCACAGCAGGCAGTCGCGCCCGATCTGGACGTTGTGGCCGATGTGGACCAGGTTATCCAGCTTGGTGCCGCTGCCGATTTCGGTATCGCGCACCGTGCCGCGGTCGATGCAGCTGTTCGCGCCGATCTCGACATCGTCGCCGATGGTGACGGCGCCGAGCGAATGGATGCGGGTCCAGCTTTGCGCCTTGATCTCGGCCCGGCTGCCCAGGGTTTCGCGGATTTCCTCGATCCCCGATTTCTCGGGCGTCACGAAGGAAAACCCGTCGGCGCCGATCACCGCGCCGGGCTGGCAGATGAACCTGTCGCCGATCGTCACCCGCGCGCCGATCCGCGCGCCCTGCAGGATCAGCGCGTCGCGGCCGATCCGCGCGCCTTCGGCAATCGACACATGGCTGGCGATCCGCGCGCCCGGCCCGATCTCGGCGCCCGGCCCGACCGCCACGAAGGGGCCGATCGCCGCGCCTTCGCCGATCTTCGCCAGGGGATCGACCGCCGCCATCGGATGCACGCCCGGCGCGATGCCCGGGCCCGGGTCCATCAGCCGCGTCAGCCCGGCCATGGCCAGCCGCCCGCGCGGCGCGAAGATCGCGGCCCTGAGGCCCATGGCGCGCCAGTCGGCGCCCGGCCAGACCACCGCCGCCCGCGCCCGCCCGCGGGCGATCCCGTCGCCGTAGCGCGGGTCCATCGCCAGGGCCAGTTCGTCGGAACGGGCGGCCTGCGGTTCGGCCGCGCCCTTCACCTTCAGGTCCAGATCGCCCTCGGCCTCGGCCCCGAGTGCAGCGGCGATTTCGCGGATCGTGAAGCCCATCGCGCCCTCCGGCCGGCGGACGCCCTTGCCCGCCCGGCCGCAGTCTTAGCCCGAAACCGGCCCCAAGGCCACCCCGGCCGCTTCCAGCGCGGACCACAGCTTCTGGTCCCGGCCATAGACATCGGCGCGATAGCCGATGCGGCCCCGCGCCTCGGGATAGGCGGTGAAGTAGACCAGGTGGACGGGGACGTTTTTCTCAAACTGCACAAGGCTTTCGCGGCCACCCTTCAGGTAGCTGTCGAACTCTTCCTCCACCGCGTCGGACTGGGCGGAAAGCAGCACATGGGCAAAGTCGAACGGATCGGCCAGCCGGATGCAGCCATGGCTGTAGGCGCGGGTGTCATGCGCGAACAGCGCCTTCTGCGGCGTGTCGTGCAGATAGATGTTGTACTGGTTCGGGAACATGAACTTGACCTTGCCAAGCGCATTGCCGTCACCCGGCGGCTGGCGCAGGGCGAAGGGGAAGGACTTGGCCGAATAGGCGGCAAAGTTCACCGCCCCGCGCGGCACCACCCGGCCGCTGCCATCCACCACCTGCAGGTGCCCCACGGCATTGGGGTTGTTCTGCAGGAGCGGCAGGTATTCCTTCACCGTGATCGACCGCGGCACCCCCCATGAGGGGTTGACCACCATATGTTCCATCTCGTCGGAAAACTCGGGCGTGCGGCGATCCATGTCCTCGCGCCCGATGACCGAGCGGGTGCGGAAGACGACACGCCCGTCATCGACGATCTTCGCGGTGAAATCGGGCAGGTTCACCCAGATCATCCGGCCGGCCCGGTCGATGTCCATCCAGCGCTCGCGCTCCATGGCGACGATGACGGATTTCAGCCGGTCCTCGGCCGGGGTGTTGATCGCCTTCAGCGTCGCCTCGCCGGCCACGCCGTCGGCCGGCAGGCCATGGGCCAGCTGGAAGGCGCGCACCGCCGCCTGCATGTCGCGGTCGAAGTCGCGCGTGGCGCTGCGGCCGAGATAGCCCATGCGGATCAACCGGTCGCGCAGCGCGACCACCGCGTCGCCGCTGGCGCCGGGTTCCAGCGCGCCGCCCGGCACCGCCGCACCCCAGCCGCCCGCGGCGACCTGCGCCTCAAGCGCGATCTTCGCCCGCATCAGCTGCGCATAGACGTTCGAGGCGGGCGCCAGCCCGCGCAGCACCGAAGCCGGGTCGCTGCCCGCGATCGCCGCCATCAGGCGCGCGGGGTCTTCCCTGGCGATCTCGCGCACGATCGTCGGGTCGATCGACCGCGGCGACAGGAGGCCCGAGGTCAGGTCGCCGGCCCAGTTCAGGTAGGCCCGCGACATCGCCGCCTCAAGCCGGCCAAGGTCGCCCTCGGTCTGCGCGGTACGGAAGGCATCGGCGAGCCCCGCCGCATCATAGCGCGCCGCGGGCAGGCCGTGGTCGCGCGCCGTCGCAAGGGCGGTGAAAAGCGCCGCGCGGCGTTCCGCGTCGTCGGCCCCGGTCCAGAGCGGATCATAGCCATTGTCGCGATACCAGGCGGCAATCGCCTCGTCCCCCGCGGCGGCCGCGGCCAGCGATTGCGCAAAGGCGGAAGGCAGGCCCCCCGCCGCCAGCGCCCCGCCGGCCGGCAGGCCCAGGGTCAGGAAAGCGGCGATTGCGGCGCTGCCGGCAAGGCGGGCGAACGGGCCCAGGGGTCGGGAAATGCGGCGGGGGAAAAACTTCATCCGATCCTCGGAAAATCCTGTTCAATTCTTGCACATAGCATGAAGGATTGGGGGATTCCCCCGCCCTGTCCATTCACAAAACCCGTGAATGCGGGCGTTTGCGGCACCTCGACAGTCCCCGCCCCGCGAATTCCCCGATCCGTTGCATCGGCGCCACGCCGCACGCGCTGTTTTCGCGTTCAGCAAGTTTTTGCCTATTGCCGCCACAGTTGCCCGGATTGCGGCAATCTTCGCTTGGGCTTCGAATCGCGGCGTGCCATAACGGCACTGCACTTGGGGAAGTGACGAGAGAAGCTGCCGTGTATCAGGCAGTCGAAGACTGAATAACGGGACAGGCTCAGAATGATGCAAACGGGTTCGCAAGGTTTCACTCGGCGCGGGCTGCTTGGTGCCTTCGCCGCAACCGCCGTCGTGGCTGCACCGCTTTTCAAGGGAACTGTCGCCTACGCGCGCGGCGCGGGCGACATCCGCCGCCTGCGCATGTATTCGGGCCGGACCGGGGAATCCATCGACACGATCTACTGGATCGAAGGCGACTACATCCCCGAGGTCGTCAAGGAAATCAATCACTTCATGCGCGACTGGCGTACCGATGACGCCTTCGGCATGGACCCGCGGAATTTCGACATCATGGCCGCCGCGCACCGGCTGATGGATGTGAGCGAACCCTACATGCTGCTGTCGGGCTACCGCAGCCCGAAGACCAACGCGATGCTGCGGTCGAAATCCTCGGGCGTCGCCAAGAACTCGCTGCACATGAAGGGCCAGGCCGCCGACCTGCGGCTGAAGTCGCGCTCGGTCGGGCAGATGTTCAAGGCCGCCTCGGCCTGCGGCGCCGGCGGCGTGGGCCGCTATTCGCGGTCGAACTTCGTCCACATGGATTGCGGCGCCGTCCGCACTTGGGGCGGCTGAGCGGCGAACCACCCCGTCAAGTTCTGAAAACCGGCGCCCCGTTGAGGGCGCCTTTTCATTGGCGCGGCGCGGAATGGCGTCACGCCGCCTGCGATCGTTGGCGGCGTGGCGGGGGCGACATGGCGGGCGCCAACGGCATTTCAGGGCATCACGCTTCGCCAGGCAGCATGTCGGGATTCCAGACGATTTCCCACAGATGGCCGTCGGGGTCGCGGAAGTAACCCGCATAGCCACCGTAGAACGTATCCTGCGCGGCCTTGACAACCTCTGCCCCGGCCCGTTTCGCCATGGCCATCACCGCGTCAACCTCGTCCCGGCTGTGGACATTGTGGCCGATGCTGAAGGAGGTCGAGCTTCCCGGCAGTTTCGGCAGCCCGGTATCATGGGCCAGATCCGCCTGCGCCCAGAGCGCCAGCCTGAGATTGCCGGACAGTTCGAAAAAGGCAACCGCACCATGTTCGAACTGCTCTCCGATGATGCCATCGGTCGGCAGGCCAAGCCCGTCGCGGTAGAATTCAAGCGATTGCCGCAGATCGGCGACGCCGAGTGTCAGAACGGAAACATGCGGTTTCATAGCCGGACCCTTCCTATCGGCGACCACACCATGCGGTCACCCTGATAGTCTTGGGCCGTCGCCATCGCGACAGAAGGACCCGCTACGCGGGGGCCGGGCCAACCTTCCCGGGCCTAACCTGTTTCAGACGGCGAAAACTTATGAAAGCCTGCGATCCCTGTCAACGACCGCGTCTTCTGATCGGCCGGCGCCGCCGTCACCGGGCCTGATCGTCGCGTTCCTTCGCCCTTCCGCGGAACCCCATCGCCACCACGAATTTCTCCGACGAATCCTGCCGGCTTGACGGCGGTTTCACATTCGCCACCCGGGCGAAGTTGCGCTTCAGTTCCGCCTGCATCTGGTTCTCGGCCCCGCCGGCCAGCACCTTGGCGACAAAACTGCCGCCGTCTTCCAGCACGTCATAGGCAAAGGCCAGCGCCGCCTCGATCAGGGCGATGATGCGCAGGTGATCGGTGCCCTTGTGGCCCGATGCCGCCGCCGCCATGTCGGACATCACCACATCGGCCCGCCCGCCCAGCCAGCCCTTCACCAGATCGTCGGCACCCTCGGCCAGGAAATCCAGCTGATGCAGTTCCACCCCGGCGATCGGCTCCACCTCCTGCAGGTCGACGCCGATGATCCGGCCCTGCGGCTTCTTCGCATTCTCGCCCAGCGCGTTCACCCGCGGCACCGCCACCTGGCACCAGCCGCCGGGCGCGCAGCCAAGGTCCACCACCCGCGCCCCGGGCTTCAGGAAGCCGTAGCGGTCATCCAGCTCCATGATCTTGAACGCCGCGCGGCCGCGATAGCCCTCGCGCTTGGCCCGGGCGACGTAGGGATCGTTCAGCTGCCGCTCAAGCCACAGGGTCGAGGAAAGCTTGCGCCCCTTGGCCGTCTTCACCTTGACCCGCAGGTCGCGCGTGCCCCGGCCCGAGGTGGTCTTGCCCGTGGGCGCCTTGGTCGGCGGTTTGGTCACAGATAGGGCCCTTCTTCCAGAACGCCATCCGCGCTCATCTGGGCATATAGCAATCCTTCGCGCAGACCGCGATCCGCAACCGACAGCCGGTCGGTCGGCCAGACCCGCATCAGCGCCTGCAGGATCGCCGCCCCCGACATGATCAGCGTGTGCCGGTCGCGGCCGATGCGCGGATCGCTGCGCCGACCTTCGGGACCAAGGGCTAGATAGTCGCGGATCACCAGGTCGATCTGGCCGCTGGTCATCTGCAGCCCGTCCACCTTGGCCCGGTCATAGCGGCGCAGGCCCAGATAGCTGGCGGCGACCGTGGTCACCGTGCCGCTGGTGCCGATGATCTGGAACCCCTCGCGCGGGGCCTGTGCGTGATAGGGGCTGAAACTGGCCAGGTTCTCCTCGAAGAACCAGCTCATCAGCGCGAAGCGGGCCGCGTCGTCCTCGACATCGGCGAACTGGTCCTTCAGCGTCGCCACCCCCAGCTTGACGCTGATCCAGTCCACCACCCGCGCCACCGGCCCGGTGCCCTGCGCGTCGAACCCGACATGCAGCCGCATGATGGCGCGGGCGCGGTCCTCGGGCTCCACCCCGGCAAGGTCGATCCACACCAGTTCGGTCGAGCCGCCGCCGATATCGACGACCAGCAACTGCTCGGTCCGCGGGCTGACCAGCGGCGCGCAGGAGATGACAGCCAGCCGCGCCTCTTCCTCGGGGGCGATGATTTCCAGCCGAAGGCCGGTCTCGCGCCGCACCTGGCGGATGAAATCCTTGGCGTTGCGGGCGCGCCGGCAGGCTTCGGTCGCGACAAGCCGCATCCGGCCGACGCCGTGCTTCTCGATCTTCTTCTGGCAGATGCGCAGCGCCTGGATGGTCCGCTCCATCGAGGCGCGGCTCAGCCGGCCGGTGTTTTCCAGCCCGGCGCCAAGCTGCACCGTCTTGGAAAAACTGTCGGCCACGACGAACTGACTGCCCTTCGGCTGGGCAATCAGCATCCGGCAACTGTTCGTGCCAAGGTCCAGCGCCGCATAAAGCGCGGGCGCTGCCTCGGCCGGGGATGACGGACCGCCCCCGCGGGAACCCGGACCGGGCTCGACCTCGACGGGCGATGCGTCCACCCCTTCGGGACGCACGGGCGTCATGGCCGCCCTCCAACTCTGGTTGCGACAAAACTAGTCGCCGGGCCGGGGCCATGCAAGCCATGGATGAACCGGCTGCAACATCTGCATGAACATTATTCCGGCCGGGCCCGGAACAGCGCCATCGCCATGGCCGCCGGGCCACGCTATCTGTGGCGGCGCGCGTCCGGGTCGCTCCAGATGCGCGCCATGTCGAAATCCGACATCGACTGTCGGGGAGCGACGTCTATCACTGGCCCAACCCGCCCCGGATTCGCCCATGCCCGAAGTGACCATCGTCTACTGGAGAGACATCCCCGCCCAGGTCATCGTCGGCAAGGGCCGGCGTGGCGCCAAGGTCCAGCTGACCGAGAGGTTCGAGCAGGCGATCGACCGCTGCGCCATGAAGGTGGGCGCGCGCGACACCGACAGCTATCTTGCCGAATGGCGCAAGGCGGCACCCTACGAGGTCGAGGGCGACCAGGACCAGATCGCCCGCGACACCGCCGCCCGGATCGAGGCGGAATTCGACACGGCCAGGCTCAAGGCGCTGATCGACGCCGACGGCTGGGCCAAGCCCTGACATCATGACCCTGAGGGATAGACTGATGGCACTGTTCAACTTCCGCGCCAAGACCCCCGCCCAGCCCACGACCCCCGCCGCACAGGTCGAGGCGTTCCTCAAGGGCTATTCGATCGAGGTGATGCCCCGCACCGCCGAGAAGATCGAGGATTTCCGCACCCTCCTGCCCGCCGGCACCCGGGTCTACATCGCCCATATCGATGGCACGGCGATCGAGGACATGGTGGCCACCGCCCGGCGCATCGGCGACCAGGGCTTTGCCGTGATGCCGCATTTCCCGGCGCGGATCATCAGGGACAGGGCGACACTGGCCGACTGGGTGGCGCGCTACAAGGACGCAGGCGTGAAGCAGGGCCTGATCCTGGCGGGCGGCGTCGCGACGCCTGCCGGCGACTTCTCGACCTCGATGCAGCTTCTGGAATCGGGCGCCTTCGACGGGTTCGAACGGCTGCACGTCGCCGGCCACCCCGAGGGCAACAAGGACATCGACCCCGACGGGTCCGACCGGATGGTGATGGAGGCCGCGCGCTGGAAATCGGCCTTTGCCGAACGGACCGATGCGAAGATGGCCATGGCGACGCAGTTCTGCTTTGAAGCGGCACCCGTCATCGACTGGGTGAACCGGCTGCAGGCCGAAGGCGTCGCACTCCCCGTCCATATCGGCGTGGCCGGCCCCGCCAAGCTGCAGACGCTGATCAAGTTCGCCGTTGCCTGCGGCGTCGGCCCGTCGCTGCGCGTCCTGCAGAAACGCGCGCTGGACGTGACCAAGCTGCTGCTGCCCTACGAACCGACCGATTTCATCGCCGGTCTGGCCGCCCACAAGGCCGCCAACCCCGGCTTCGGGATCGAGCAGGTCCACTTCTTCCCGCTGGGCGGGATCAAGACCAACGCCGAATGGGTCACCCAGAACGGCGGCGCCTCGGGCAAACCCGCCAGGGCTGCCTGACCGGCCCGACATACTTCACATACAGGTTGAGAAATGACCCGCACTGTCGTTGAATCCAAAACGAAAACCGTCATCATCGGGTTCGACGAACCCTTCTGCGTCATCGGCGAGCGCATCAACCCGACCGGCCGCAAGAAACTGGCGGCCGAGCTTGAGGCCGGCAATTTCGAGACCGTCATCAAGGACGCGCTGGAACAGGTGGCCTGCGGGGCGACCGTCCTCGACGTGAACTCGGGCGCGGTCTTCACCAACAAGATGGCGCAGGACCCGCGCTATGCCGACAACAACTTTGTCGAGCCGCCCTTGATGAAGCAGCTGATCGAGATCATCCAGCAGACCGTCGACGTGCCCTTGTGCATCGACTCGTCGGTTCCCGGCGCGCTGGAGGCCGGGCTGATGGCCTGCGAGGGGCGCCCGCTCCTGAACTCGGTCACCGGTGAGGAGGAACGGCTGGAACTCGTCCTGCCGCTGGTGAAGAAATACAACGTGCCGGTCGTCGCCATCTCGAACGACGACACCGGCATCAGCCAGGACCCGGACGTCCGCTTTGCCGTGGCCAAGAAGATCGTCCAGCGCGCCGCCGACCACGGCATCCCGGCGCATGACATCGTCGTCGACCCGCTGGTGATGCCGGTGGGCGCCATGGCCAGCGCGGGCCAGCAGGTCTTTGCCCTGGTGCGCCGGCTGCGGGAAGAACTGGGCGTCAACACCACCTGCGGCGCCTCTAACATTTCCTTCGGCCTGCCGCACCGCCACGGCATCAACGGGGCGTTCCTGCCGATGGCCATCGGCGCCGGCATGACCTCGGCGATCATGAACCCGGTCCGCCAGCAGGAGATGGAGGCGATCCGCGCCGCCAACTTCCTGATGAACCACGATGCGAACGGCGGCGAATGGATCCGCTTCTCGAAGGTGATCGAGGCGGTGGAAGGCGGGCTGAGCTTTGCCGATGCCTCGGCCGCGGCCGCGCAGGCCACCGCCGGCCGTCGCGGCGGCCGTCGCGCCCGGGGCTGATCCCCGGCGCTATCCGCCCGCAGCGAGGGCGCGAAGGCTTGCCGCCCGCCCGGGCGGCACCTTCGCCACTTCGACGCAGGTGAAGACATGCAGCGTCCCCAGGTCGCGGTCGACGACGGCGTGGTCGCCGACCCAGCCGCCCATCGCCAGGTAGAAGCGCAGAAGCGGCGGCAGCGCGGCAAGCCCCGCCCGCGCATCGCCGGCCGGCCCGGCCAGTTCGGGATAGCGCACCACCTCGGCCGCGACGGCGCGCGGGCGCAGGTCCGGCGGGCCCAGATGTGACGCGGCAAGCAGCGCCAGCGCCGGCCGGTGCGCCCGCCAGTCGGTCCCGGCGAAGGATGCGCAGCCGATGATCAGCCCGGCGCCCGCGCCTTCGACGATCCGCGTCAGCGCCGCCCAGGCCATCCGCAGGGCATCGGGCGCAAAAGCCCCCGGCCGCAGGCAGAACCGCCCCATCTCGACAACCGGCCCGGGCCAGCCGGCCAGCGGCGACAGGTCGTAGAAGCGCGCGGCATAGGCCTGCCCCGGCGCGGCGCCGGCGGGCAGCACCAGCACGCGGAATGCCGCGGCCGGCCCTTCTTCGCCATCCGCCGCGACCATGACATGCAGGCAGGCATCGTCCAGTGGATCGGCATCGTCGCGCCCGCCCCTGAAGACCGCGGCCCGCTGCGCCATGATCCGCGCCCGGTCATCCGGCCCTTCGGCCAGACGTGCGGTGAACCTGCCGCGCCGAAATGCCTCCACCGGCCCCTCCGCGCGCGCCGCCGGGCCTAGCCGCCGATCTGGTCCAGCCTGATGCGGCCGAAGTTCGACAGAAGCTGGCGGACGAAACCGATGCCCTTGATGTTGGTCTCGGTCACCCGGCGCGAGATTTCGATCACGCGCCCGTCCTCAAGCCCGTAGCGGGCGATGTTCTCGACCGTGCCGCGGTCGGAAAAGGTGACGGCGACGACCTGCCGGTCGATCTCTTTCGGCTCGCGCGGGCCATAGGTTTCAAACCGGCTTTGCACATAGAACCAGCCGGTATCGTTCAGAAGGCCCTCGGCCGAGGGGCGGCCGATCTTCTCGGCCACGGACTCGCGCGTGTCGGTGCCCACCTCGACCAGCGCCAGTTCCTCTTCGGGGGGAACATAGCCGTGGTTGCGGTAGATCGCGGCGCAGGACGCCACCAGAAGGCACAGGCCCGCCAGCGCCGCCGTCAGCCGCAGGCCCGGCCGGCCAGCGCCCCCGGCGATGCCGCCCCGGCGTCGCGCGCCCATCATCCTGCCTGCCATCCCTGCCCCTTAGCTTGCGACAACCGGAACCGTCGGCCCGATTGCCCTTGCGCCTTGGGATAGCAGATGCCACGCCCTATGTTCAAGGCAGAGCGTCACGCCCCGCCCGGCGCCCCCGCGCCGTCCCCGAACCAGACCGAAGGCCCGCCGCCGATGACACCGAAGCCCGAGACCGAAGCCGCCCCCGTCTTCCGCACCACCGGCCTGTCGCACCGCACGCCGACGCGGTTCGACTGGACTGCCGGCGCGGCGGCGCGGGCCGACATCGCCCGGTCGCTGGACCTGCCCGCCATTGCGGCGCTGTGGTTCCAGGGCGAAATCCTGCCGGAGGGCCGGGCCGACTTCCGGCTTGCGGCGCGGCTGCGGGCCGATGTCACGCAATCCTGCGTCGTGACCTTGGCGCCGGTTCCCGCCGCGGTCGACGAAGCGGTGACGCGCCGGTTCCTCGCCGATTTCGCCTTCCCCGAGGGCGAAGAGGTGGAAATGCCCGAGGATGACAGCACCGAACCGCTGCCCGACCGCATCGACCTGGCCGAAGTCGTGCGCGAGGCGCTGGCGCTGGCGCTGCCGCCCTATCCCCGCGCGCCGGGCGCCGATCTGGGCGAGGCGGTCTTTGCCGGGCCGGGCGTGGCCCCGCTGCGCGACGTCGACCTGCGTCCCTTCGCGGCGCTGTCGCGGCTGGTGCCGAAGGCCGGGGAAGATGCCGGCTGACGCCTGCACCGAAACCGCCCTTCCGCCGGAAATAGCACTTGCGCACCGGCGGAATCCGAGTATGTTCCGCGCCTCATTCAGGCTGCTTCGCGGCAGGGTCCGGCTGTGCCGGATCGCCCGATTCAGCAAAGGAAATCAGGGGCCTGTCCCCACCCAAGCCCCGAGGTCGAGACATGGCTGTCCCGCAGAACCGAGTCACCAAATCGCGCCGCAACATGCGCCGCGCGCATGATGCGCTGGTCGCCGCCAACCCGAACGAATGCCCGAACTGTGGCGAGCTGAAACGCCCGCACCACGTTTGCGGCGCCTGCGGCCATTATGACGCGCGCGAAGTCGTGGCGACGGCCAAGGAAGTCGACATCGACGAGGACGCGGCGTAAGCCCGACCCTCGCGGCCCCTGATCCATGGCCAGCGAACCCATTTCCCTGGTTGGCGGGCAGGACCGCAAGCGTATCGTCATTTCGGTCGATGCCATGGGCGGCGACCGCGGACCGGCCGCCGTGGTGGCCGGTCTTGTGCTGTCTGTGCGCAGCCATGCCGACCTGCATATCGTGCTGCACGGCGACGAGGCGCAGGTGGCGCCGCTTCTGGCGCGCGAGCCTTCGCTGAAGGGCCGGGTGACGCTGCGCCACGCCCCCCGCGCGGTGACGATGGAGGACAAGCCCAGCCAGATCATGCGGCACGGCCAGGGCACGTCCATGTGGTCGGCCATCGACAGCGTGAAGGAAGGCGAGGCGACGGTCGCCGTCTCCTGCGGCAACACCGGCGCGCTGATGGCCGTCGCCATGCTGCGGCTGCGGAAGCTGCCCGGCGTCAACCGCCCCGCCATCGCCTGCTTCTGGCCCAGCCGCAACCCCGCCGGGTTCAACGTCATGCTGGACGTCGGCGCCGATGTGAAGGCCGACGCGCCCGACCTGCTGCAATACGCCATCATGGGCGCCGCCTATGCCAGCGACGCCCTGTCGCTGGACCGGCCGCGGGTCGGCCTCTTGAACGTCGGCACCGAGGAACACAAGGGCCGCGCCGAGATGAAAGAGGCGCAGGACCTGCTGCAGCGCGCCGCACCCGCCGGCGGCTTCGATTTCGCGGGCTTCGTCGAAGGGTCCGACCTGCCCTCGGACCGGGTGGATGTGATCGTCACCGACGGGTTCACCGGCAACATCGCGCTGAAGACCGGCGAGGGCACGGCGAAGCTGATCGCCGATTTCCTGCGCCAGGCCTTCGCGGCCGGGCTGATGTCGCGCTTCGCCTCGCTGCTCGCGCTCAATTCGCTCAAGCGGCTGCAGAAGAGGATCGACCCGCGCCGGGTCAACGGCGGGGTGTTCCTTGGCCTGAACGGCGCGGTGGTCAAGTCGCACGGCGGGGCCGATGCGACCGGCGTCGATGCCGCCGTCGGCCTGGCCTACCGCCTTGCCCGGACCGGCTTCACCGAACGTCTGGCGGCCCGGGTTGCATCCGTCGCGGCCGCGGGGCAGGATGCCGCGGCAATGGGGTCCGGCCCGAAGGCCGGGACAGGGAGCGATCCATCACGATGACGACACGCGCCGTGGTCAGGGGCGTCGGGCACTATCTGCCCGAGCGCATCGTCCCCAACGCCGAATTCGAAGCCTCGATCGACACGTCCGACGAATGGATTCGCAGCCGTTCCGGGATCGAGCGGCGGCATTTCGCGGCCGAGGGCCAGACGACATCGGACCTTGCCACCCGCGCCGCCCGCGCAGCACTGGCCGATGCCGGCCTCGACGCCGCCGACATCGACGCGATCATCCTTGCCACCTCGACCGCCGACCTGACCTTCCCCTCCGCCGCGACGATGGTGCAGGCGGGCCTTGGCATGACCAGGGGCTTTGCCTTCGACGTGCAGGCGGTCTGCGCCGGCTTCGTCTTCGCCCTTGCCAATGCCAATGCGCTGATCCTGTCGGGACAGGCGCGGCGCGTCCTGGTGATCGGCGCCGAAACCTTCTCGCGGCTGATGGACTGGACCGACCGGTCGACCTGCGTCCTTTTCGGCGACGGCGCCGGTGCCGTGGTGCTTGAGGCGCAGGAGGGCGCCGGCACCACCGACGACCGCGGCATCCTGTCGGTCGACCTGAATTCGGACGGGCGGCACCGCGACATCCTTTACGTCGACGGCGGCACATCGACCGGCACCACGGGCCACCTGCGCATGGAGGGACGCGAGGTTTTCCGCCATGCCGTGGAAAAGCTTGCCGAAACCGCACATTCCGCGCTGGAGAAGATCGGCCTCTCGGGCGAGGATGTCGACTGGATCGTGCCGCATCAGGCGAACATCCGCATCATCGAGGCGACGGCGAAGCGGATGCAGGTGCCGATGGATCGCGTCGTCGTCACCGTGCAGGACCATGGCAACACCTCGGCCGCGTCGATTCCGCTGGCCCTGTCGGTCGGCAAGGCGCGCGGGCAGATCGCCGAGGGCGATCTTGTGGTGACCGAGGCGATCGGCGGCGGCCTTGCCTGGGGCTCGGTCGTGCTGCGCTGGTAACCGCTTGCGGGGGCGCTTCAAGGCCCCGCCCCAAGCCTTTGATATTGACTCGTAAATCCGATCCGCCCATCCTGCCTCAAAACCCTGGGGAGGGAATGCGACATGAGCGAGAAGACCCTGACACGGATGGACCTGACCGAAGCCGTCTTCCGCGAGGTCGGCCTCAGCCGCAATGAATCGGCCGAACTGGTCGAATCCGTGCTGCAGCACATGTCCGATGCGCTGGTCGGCGGCGAGACGGTGAAAATCTCGTCCTTCGGCACCTTCTCGGTGCGCGCCAAATCGGCCCGCGTCGGCCGCAACCCCAAGACCGGCGACGAGGTTCCGATCTCGCCGCGCCGGGTGCTGACCTTCCGCCCTTCGCATCTGATGAAGGATCGGGTCGCGGCCGGCAAGAAGAGGTAAGGAAATACCCCAATGGACAAGTCGCCCGAGGCCTTCCGCACCATCTCAGAGGTGGCCGAGGCGCTTGCGACCCCCGCGCATGTGCTGCGGTTCTGGGAAACCCGCTTTCCCCAGATCCGCCCGGTGAAACGTGCGGGCGGCCGGCGCTACTACCGCCCGTCCGACGTGGCACTTCTGGCCGGGATCAAGCGGCTCTTGCACGACGACGGGATGACGATCCGCGGCGTGCAGAAGGTGCTGCGCGAACAGGGCGTCCGGCATGTCGCGGGCCTGGCCGAGGGCTTCGGCGCCGAGGATGAGGCGCTGGAGGCGACGATCCACGCGCTCGTCGGCGATGCGGGCGCCGATGGCGCGGCGGATGCGGCCGATGCCACCGCCGCGGCGCTGGAAGCGGCGCTTGAACCCGAGCCCGCCACCGCAGAGATCGTGCCGCTGCGCCTTGAGACGCGGATCGACCAACCGGCCGAACCGGCGCAGGCAAGCTTTGCCGGTCTTTTCGCCGATGAACCGGGGCCTGATGAAGCCGGGACGGAGGTGGCCGAGGCCGGGGATGTGGACGAATCCCTGCCGGCCGAAGCCGCGCCCGACGAAACCTTCGCCCAGCCGGCGGCCGCCTTCGATGCCGACCTGCCGGAACCCGCCGCCGACGCCGCCCCGTGGCAGCCGCCGGTCGAAGCCCTGCCGGAAGCCGGGGAGGCGGTCGCCGAGGCTGCCGATGCGGCGGAAGGCTGGGTCGAGACGCCCGCCGCGCCGGAGTCCGACGCGGCAGAGGAAACCCTCGTCGCGGCCGAATTCGCGGCCGAACCGGCGGCGGAGGACGATATCGCCCCCTGGGATGCGGTGGCCGATGCCGCGGAACCGGACGGCGCAGCGCCCGAACCCGAAGCGGCGTTCGTGCGGGACGAACAATGGCTTGCGGCCGAGGTGGTCGAGGCGCCTGCCGGGGCCGTCTTGGCGCATGACGACGCGGATGCCGCATCGGAAGGCGAACCCCCGGATGCGGTCGAGGCCGCGCCGGAACCCGAGCCGTTTGAAACCGTCGATGGCCCTGAAGCCGGGGCCGAACCCGCGGCCGAAGCCGTGGCGGAAACCTGGGATGCCGCCGACCTGGCCCCCGCCGATGCGGCGGAAGACGCGGCCATCGCCGCCGAGGCGGCCCTTGTCGCAGAGGGCGCCGCGGCCGGGGAGGCTGCGGTTGCCGAGGACGCGGCCGCTGTCGCGGATGCCGAAGACACCGGGATCGTCGAAACCGCCCTTGCCCCCGACCTGCCCGAAGACGCCGGCACCGGCGAGACCGGGCAGGACGCGGCCGATGATGCCATCGCGCCAGAGCCTGCCGAGGCCGCGCCGGAACCTGAACCGGAGGCGGAACCGGAGGTCGAGGCCGTGCCCGAGGCCACGCTGGCGGCCCGCCTGCGCGCCCTGCCCCACGGCCGCCTTTCCGGCCGCGAGGCCGGGTTGCAGGCCCTTGCCGCCCGCGTCGCCCATCTGCGTGACCGGCTTGCCGCGCCGCCCGGCCCCGGCTGAAACCCCCGCCCCGCGATGCGCTTTCCTGCTTGCCCCCGGCCGCAAAACCGCTATGTAGGCGCCGTGTCGGGCCGTAGCGCAGCCTGGTTAGCGCGTCCGTCTGGGGGGCGGGAGGTCGAGAGTTCGAATCTCTCCGGCCCGACCATTGCAAGACCGCCCGCCTGCCCCGCAGGCCGGGCGGTTTTTCATTCCGGTCGCAGGAGGCCCTGAGGTGACACAAGCAGGCGTCCTGCCCGACAGCGCGATCCAGGGCCTGATCGACACCGGCGCGATTGCGGCCGACCCGGCGATCATCGACGCGCAGGTCCAGCCCGCCAGCCTTGACCTGCGGCTTGGCCGCACCGCCTATCGGGTCCGCGCCAGTTTCCTTGCCGGCCGCGGCCGCGCGGTCGCCGACCGGCTGGCAGAATTCCAGATGCACGAGATGGACCTGTCGCAGGGCGCCGTGCTGGAAAAGGGCTGCGTCTACCTCATTCCGCTGGCCGAGCGCCTCGCCCTGCCGCCGGGGGTGACCGCCGTCGCCAATGCCAAGTCCTCGACCGGCCGGCTGGACCTGCTGACCCGGGCCATCACCGATGGCGGCACGGAATTCGACCGGATTCCAGACGGTTACACCGGCCCCCTCTGGGCCGAGGTCTGCCCGCGGTCCTTCTCGGTGCTGGTGCGCGAGGGCCAGCGGCTGAATCAGATCCGCTTCCGCCGGGGCGAGGCGCGCCTGTCGGACGCCGATCTTGCCGCGCTGCATGCCCGGGAACCGCTGGTCGATGGCACGCCGGTCATCTCGGAAGGTTTGGGCTTTTCGGTCGACCTGCGGCCCGCTTCCGGCACGCTGGTCGGCTACCGCGCCAAGCCGCATACCGGCGTGATCGACCTTGACCGGATCGGCCACTACCCGGCGCGCGACTTCTGGGAGGAAATCCATTCCGACGATGGCCGCATCATCCTTGATCCCGGCGCCTTCTACATCCTTGTCAGCCGCGAGGCGGTGACGATCCCGCCCGACCACGCCGCCGAAATGGCGCCGTTCCTGGCCATGGTCGGCGAGTTCCGGGTGCATTACGCGGGGTTCTTCGATCCGGGCTTCGGTCACGCGGTGGCCGGCGGCAAAGGGAGCCGCGGCGTCCTCGAAGTGCGCTGCCACGAGGCGCCCTTCGTCCTGGAACACGGCCAGATCGTCGGCCGGCTGGTCTATGAACACATGGCCGCCCGGCCCGACCGGCTGTATGGCGCGGGGCTTGCGTCGAACTATCAGGGCCAGGGGCTGAAACTGGCCAAGCAGTTCCGCACCGGGCCTTGACGCCGCGCCTACCGGCCCAGCTTCCGCGCCATCTTCGACATCTGCCGGGCGCGTTTCGCCATGTCTTGCGCCTGCCGCGCCTGCGCCCGGTCGGCCGGCGTCATCTCGGCCGGGTCCGCGCCGCGGCTTGCCACGTGCTTAATCCCCGCGCTGACGCCCCGGTTCAGCAGGCGGCGCAGCAGCATGGTCATCAGTCGGTTCAGGTCCATCGCCCTAGTCCTCGAAAAGCTCGCTCTGTCCGGTGGTCGCTTCCTCTTCCTCGGCCGCAGCCTCGCCTGCCCCGCCGAAGCCCGGGCCGGGGCGGCTTTCCAGCAGCCCGGCCGCCCGCAACTCCTTGATCCCCGGCAGGTCGCGCGCCGATTCCAGCCCGAAATGGTCAAGGAAGGTTTGCGTCACCACGAAGGTCACCGGCCGGCCCGGCGTCATCCGCCGGCGGCCAAGACGGATCCAGTCCATTTCCATCAGCTGATCCACCGTGCCGCGGCTGACCGCGACGCCGCGGATTTCCTCGATCTCGGCCCGTGTCACCGGCTGGTGATAGGCGACGATCGCCAGGGTCTCGATCGCCGCGCGCGAAAGCTTGCGGTTCTCGACCGTCTCGCGCCGCATCAGATGGCCCAGGTCGGGCGCGGTGCGGAAGGCCCAGGCGTCGCCCACCTTCACCAGATTGACCCCCCGCCCCTCATACCGCCGGCGGAGATAGACCAACGCCTCGGCCGGGTCGGCGCCATGCGGCAGGCGGGCCTCAAGCTCGGCCACCGTCACCGGATCGGCGCTGGCGAAAAGGATCGCCTCGACCATCCGCTCCTGCTCGGCCATGGGCGGCGCCTCGAACAGCGTCCGCTCTGCCACCTCGGGGGCGTTCTCCTCGGTCATGTGTCCTTCCGCCTGATCTGGATCGGCGCGAAACTGTCACCCTGCCGGATCGTCACCTGCCCGCGCTTGGCCAGTTCAAGGACGGCCGCGAAATGCGCCGCCGTGGCCGACCGCCGCGCCATCGGCGTCACGTCCCAGCCTTCGGGCAGGAAGCTGGTCAGGTCGGCCCAGTCGCCGGCCCAGCCGATCAACCCGCGCAAGCGGTCAAGCGCCTGTTCCATGGTGAAGACATGTTCGCGGTCCATCACGAAGGGGCGGAATTCCTCTTTCGTGCGGATGCGCGCATAGGCCCGCATCAGATCAATCAGCGAGGCGTCATAGACGATGCGGCGGTGAAGGCTCATCCCTTCCGGCAGGCCGCGGGCAAAGAAATCGCGGCCCAGCTGATCGCGCGCCATCAGCCGCGCCGCCGCCTCGCGCATCGCCTGCAGCCGTTCCAGCTGGAACGCCAGATGCGCCGCCAGATCCTCGGCCGAGGGCCCGTCGTCCCCCGGTTCGGGCGGCAGCAGCAGCCGCGACTTCAGATAGGCAAGCCAGGCCGCCATCACCAGATAATCCGCCGCGAGTTCGATCCGCAGCGTCCGCGCCTGATCGACGAAGGCCAGATACTGTTCGGCCAGCTGCAGGACGGAAATCCGCCGCAGGTCGACCTTCTGGGTGCGCCCCAGAGTCAACAGCAGGTCAAGCGGCCCCTCGAACCCGTCGACATCGACGATCAGCGCCTCGGCCGCCACCCGCTCGCTTGGCGTCAGCCGTTCGGGCGCGTTCCAGTCGTCGGCGACGGGGCCGGTGGGCGGGGTCGGGTCAGCCATGCAGCACCCGTGGAGTGAAGGCGGCAAGGTCCGCCTCAAGTGCGGCGATGTCAACCGGGCCGGGGGTCACGCGGCAGGCGAGCGCCCGTTCGGCCCGCGCGCGCGTCGCCGCACCCATGTCGCCCGCCGCCGCCGCGACCGCGATCATCTGGCCAAGGTCGCCCTTGCAGTGGAGCGCGATGTCGCAGCCCGCCGCCATGGATGCCGCGGTGCGTTCGGCCAGCGTGCCCTGCAGCGCCTCCATGTTCAGGTCGTCGGTCATCAGCAGGCCGGCGAAGCCGATCTCGTCGCGGATCACCCGGATCATTTCTGGGCTTTGCGTGGCCGGGCGGCTGTCGAAGGCGGAATAGACGATATGCGCCGTCATCGCCATCGGCAGGTCGGCAAGGGCGCGGAACGGCAGGAAATCGGTCGCCGCCAGTTCCGCCCGCCCCGCCGTCACGGTCGGCAGGTCGTGGTGGGTGTCCGCACCCGAACGCCCATGCCCCGGCATGTGCTTCACCACCGGCAGGACGCCGCCCGCCAGACAGGCATCGGCCACCGCCCGCGCGATCGTGGCGACCGCCGCCGGATCGGTGCCGTAGCAGCGGTTCCGCAGGAAGGGATGCGTGCCCTCCCGCGCCACATCGGCCACCGGCGCGCAGTTGGCGTCGATCCCCACCGCGCGCAACTCGGCCGCGATCAGCCGCGCCCGGATGGCCAGCAACCGCGCCGCGCCGGCGACGCTGCCGGCAGCCGTCGCGGTATCCAGCGGCGGCGTCCATTCCCGCCAGTGCGGCGCGCGCAACCGCTGCACCCGCCCGCCCTCCTGATCGACCAGCACCGGCGCGTCCCGGCCCACCGAAGCGCGCAAATCGGCCGTCAGCCGCCGCACTTGTGCGGGCGTCTCGACATTGCGGGCAAAGAGGATGAAGCCGAACGGATCGGCATCGCGGAAGAAATCGCGTTCCCCGGGCAGAAGTTCCGTCCCGGCGCAGCCGAAGATCGCCGCCCCCCGGCCGATGGTCATCTATGCGCCACGGGGATGCAGCCTGCCCCCTCGGCCACCAGCGCCGAACAGAAGCGCCGCGCGTCATCCTCGCTTTCAAAGCCATGGGCGCGCAGCCGGTAGAAGGTCTTGCCGCCGCTGACCGCAGTCTGCACCACCATCGCCTTGCCGGCCATCAGGTCGCCGAACCGGCCGGCGACGCGCATCCATTCGGCCTCGGCCTCTTCCTGGCTTTCGAAGGCGCCGAACTGCACCAGCCGCGTGCCGGGTTCCAGCGTGGCCGGGTCAACGATCACCGGCTTCGGCGGGGCTGCGGCGGCGGGCGCCGCAGTCGCCGCCACGGCGTTTCCGGGCCGCGGCATCGGCCGCGGCGACCGGGTGATCGCGCCCTCGGGCGGCGGCATGCCGTTGGCGTCCAGCGCCGCGACCTCGACCGTTTCCTCGGGTTCGGCCTCGACGGCGCCCAGCGCCTCGGCCAGCGCGGCCTCGACGGCGGCGTCGGTCGTGGTCGGCAGCGGCGATTCCAGCCCCTCGGCCAGCCCGGCCGGCGCGTCGAGCCGCGCCGGCTCCATCGCCGTCTCGGGCGCGGCCGGCGCGCCGGCAAGGCCCGGCCCGTCTTCCAGCGACAGCTCCACCGGGCGGGGCGCCAGGATCAGCCGGTCGGGCGGCGGGGCCGCGCCGCCCTCGGCCGCGACATCGTTGACCGCCAGGCCCTGGTGATCCACCACCTCGCCGCCGGGATCGTCGGGCGCCACCCGCATCGGCCCTTCCAGCGCGCGCACCACCGGCACGCCGCGCAGGTCGCGGACCGCCAGCTGGTAGCCCCACCAGCCCAGCCCCACGATCAGCGCGACCGATCCGGCCGCCCCCGCGATGTTGACAAACCTCTGCCCCCGCCCCTTGGACGAGAGGGGGGCGCCATATCCGCCGAAATCCGCTTCCGCCATGCCTGCCCTTGCCCGGACGGGTTGGTCCCGTCCTGTTGCGCCCGATGGAGCCGGCCGCGGCGCGTTGTGTTCAGCGCATTTCTTCGACCGGCGTCACGCCCAAGATACCAAGACCTGTGCAAATGACAACGCCCGTGGTCCGCGCAAGGGCGATTTTCGCTTGCGAAACCGCCCTGTCGGGCTGGATGAAGCGCAGATCGGCCTCATCGTTGCCGCGGTTCCAGAGCCCGTGGAACTCGGAGGCCAGTTCGTAAAGGTAGAAGGCCACCCGATGCGGTTCGTTGTTGCGGGCGGCGATTTCCACCAGCCGGGGCCATTCGGCGATCTTCTTCAGAAGCGCAAGCTCGGCCGGATGCGACAGCAGCGCATGGTCGGCCGCCGTCAGCACCGCATCACCCGCCACGATCCCGGCCTCGGCCGCCTTGCGCAGAACGCTGTTCACCCGAGCATTGGCGTATTGCACATAGAAGACCGGGTTGTCCTTCGACTGTTCCAAGACCTTGTCGAAATCGAAGTCCAGCGCCACGTCGTTCTTGCGCGTCAGCATGATGAAGCGCGTCACGTCGGCGCCCGCCATTTCCACCACGTCGCGCAGCGTGACGAAGGTGCCGGCGCGTTTCGACATCTTGAAGGGCGCCCCATCCTTCCAGAGCTTCACCAGCTGGATCAGCTTGATGTCCAGCGAGACGCGGTTGTCCGACAGCGCCGCGACGGCGGCCTTCATCCGCTTGACATAGCCGCCATGGTCGGCGCCGAAAATGTCGATCAGCTGGTCGAAGCCGCGCTGCACCTTGTCGAAGTGATAGGCGATGTCGGGGGCGAAATAGGTCCAGCTGCCGTCGGATTTCTTCACCGGCCGGTCCACGTCGTCACCATGCGCGGTCGACCGGAACAGCGTCTGCTCACGCGGCTCCCAGTCCTCGGGCGTCTTGCCCTTCGGCGGTTCCAGCACGCCCTCGTAGATCAGCCCCTTCGAGCGCAGCGTTTCCAGCGCGCCCTCGATCTTGCCGGTGCCGTAAAGCGCCTTCTCGCTGGAATAGACATCCATCCTGACGCCCAGGGTCGCCAGATCGGCGCGGATTTCGTCCATCATCATCACGGTCGCGAATTCGCGCACCTCGGACAGCCAGTTCGCCTCGGGCTGGTCGAGCAGATCGTTGCGGTATTTCGCCTTCAGCGCCTCGCCCACCGGGATCAGATAGTCGCCGGGATAAAGCCCCTCGCGGATTTCCGGTTCCAGCCCGTGCGCCTCGCGGTAGCGTTCATAGGCCGACCGCGCCAGCACATCGACCTGCGCGCCGCCGTCGTTGATGTAATATTCCCGCGTCACGTCCCAGCCGGCAAAGGCCAGAAGGTTCGACAGCGCGTCGCCGACGACCGCGCCCCGCACATGGCCCACATGCATCGGCCCGGTCGGGTTGGCGCTGACGAATTCGACATTGACCCGGTGGCCGCGGCCGATCGCCGAACGGCCATAGTCGGTGCCCGCGACCAGCACCGAACGGACGACGCCCTGCCAGACCGCCGGCGCCAGCCGCAGGTTCAGGAAGCCCGGCCCCGCCACATCGGCGCCCTCGATCCGCGGGTCGCCCATCAGTTCGGCGGCCAGCGCCTCGGCGATCTCGCGCGGGGGCTTACCGGCTGGTTTGGCCAGCACCATGGCCGCATTCGCCGCCATGTCGCCATGCGACGGGTCGCGCGGCGGTTCCACCGCCACGGCCTGCAGGTCCAGCCCCGCCGGCAGCGCGCCCGCCGCCGCCAGCCGCCCCAGCGCATCCACCACCGCGCCGCGGATTTCCGCAAAGAGGTTCATCTGATCAAATCCCGTCTGATCCTCTGGCATTGCCAGAGGCGACGGGACAGGTCAAGGCGACCCTGCCCCCGGAGCTGCCCGTCAGCCCGGCCCCCCGCGCCAGTCGTCCAGTGCCGGATTGCCGTCACCCGCCGCCGCGCCGGGCGCGGCGATGGCCGGGCGGTTGCGGAAATACCAGGTCTCGCGCGCGCCGAAATAGAAGGCGACGATCGCCCCCAGCAGCCACCAGAGCGGTTCGGGCACCGCATTCAGCCCCACCATCCGCGCCGCGAAGGCCGCGGGATCGACCATCGCATAGATGAAAAGCCCCAGCGTCCCGAAGGCCAAGAGCGGCCGCGGCAGCCGGTTCAGCCCGTTCACCAGCCGGTCGAACCGGCTGAGCGCGGGGTGCTGGTATTCCTCGCCCAGCTGGCGCAGCGCCGCCATCTGCGCCTCGGCCGACAGTTCCATCTTCCGCGTGGCCGAGGGCACGAAGACCTCGGCCAGCCCCTTGGCCGCACCACCCAAGGCCGTCACCGCCTGCGCGCCGCCCAGAACCTTGCCCATCATGCCCATGCCGCCACCCGCGCCCGGTGCTGATCCTCGGTCAGGTGGTATTTCGGGGCGATGAATTCCTCGGCCCGCTGGATCCAGCCGCCCTTGCCGCCATCCTTGCGCCGCGCGTATTTGCGGCTCGCCGGCCGCGCATCGGCCAGCGCGTAGTAATAGTTCCGCCGGGCGATCCCGTAGGCATCGGCCAGATGCCCGGGCGCCGCATCAAAGGCCATCGCGGCCGCGCGGATGGTCTGCGGCCCGACCTGCCCGTCCGGGTCGCAGGCATAGCCCATCTGCGTCAGCAGCCGCTGCAGCACCTTCACCGCATTGGCGCCCGCGTTCACATACATGTCGAAGACGGAAGGCTGGATCGCCTCGGGCAAGGACGCGATGCCGGTCCGTTCGTAGTAGTGCTCGACATAGATATCCACCGCCTGCGCCGCACTCAGCGCGCGCGCATCGGCGGTGTCGATCCGGCCATCGCGATTCACGTCGATCCCCAGCCGGCGCATCGTATGCACCGTGACGCCGTGGTTGGTGGCGCCCCCCGGATCGTCGGGGTCGTTCACGAAACCGCCCTCGCGGGCGACGATCGCACGCGCGATCTCCTGGACTGACTGCATCGGCCTTCCCCTCGGGCAAAGCTCTCCCGCAGTCAGGCTCGGGGATAATCGTTAACGCCGGCTCGCCCCGCCGTCCGCTGCCAAGCCGCGGCCGCGCCGGAAAACCGGGGGGAAAGCCAGCGCCCGGACGCGGGCGGGCGCTCCCGCCGGGGCGAGGCTGGCGCTTCATGGTGAAACCTCTCCCCACGCCCGAGCGGAAAGCCAACGCGGCAAAAGCGCCCGCCCTCGGGGGCGTCCGGGCGCTGGCCGGGGGCGCGTTCCGCGCCTGTTAACCCGGCCAAGGCTGAATCGCGGGTCAAGAAGGGGCTGCCCCCTCCGCCCCACCCTCAGCCGCCGGTTTCCTGATAGACGCCCTGTTCCTTCAGCGCCTCGATCACTTCCTTCGGCATGTAGGTCTCGTCATGCTTGGCCAGAACCTCGGTCGCGATGAATGTCTCGCCCTCCATCGCCCCGAGCGCGATCATCCCCTGCCCCTCGGCAAAGAGATCGGGCAGGACGCCGGTGAAGCTGACCGGAACCCGCGCGTTGGTGTCGGTCACCACGAAGGTCGCGGCCGTGCCCTCGCCGCGGCGCAGGCTGCCCTCCTCGACCAGGCCGCCGATGCGGAACACCTCGCCCGGCGCGGGCGGCGTCTCCAGGACTTCGGTCGGCGACCGGAAGAAATTGATCCCGTCCTTCATCGCATAGCCGACCAGCACCGTCGCCAGCGCCAGCGCCACGAAGGCCAGAAGGATCACCTGAATCCGCCGCTGCTTCTTCAGCCCCTTGAGGCCCCGGAACTGCGGCTTGGCTGTGCCTTGCATCGCCATACCTCCTGCATCGACCTTCGCACGCGCCGGACATGCGCGCCTTGATCCCGGTCAAGCCTTCAGGGAAAGACCGGCGCCAGCATCAGGCCCGTCGTTTCCCCGATCCCCAGCATCAGGTTCGCGTTCTGGATCGCCTGCCCCGAGGAACCCTTGGTCAGGTTGTCCAGCACCGCCACCACCACGGCGCGGCCGGCCACACGGTCGCCGATCACGCCCATGTGGCAGTAGTTGGAGCCTGCAATGTCGCGTGTCGAGGGGAGTGCGCCAAAAGGCAGCACCTTCAGGAAGGGTTCCGCCGCATAGGCCGCCGCCAGCGTGGCATGCACCGCCTCCGGGTCGCCCTTCACATAGACGGTGGCAAGGATGCCCCGGTTCATCGGCAACAGGTGCGGCGTGAACTGCACCATGACCGGCCGGCCGGCGACCAGGCTGAATTCCTGGTCGAACTCGCCCAGGTGCCGGTGCTTGCCGCCCGCCGAATAGGCATGGGTGCCGCCCGACAGTTCGGCATGCAGCAGGTTTTCCTTCAGGCTGCGCCCGGCGCCGGAAACGCCGGCCTTCAGGTCGATCTTGATGTCATCAAGATCAATCACCCCGGCGGTGATCAGCGGCCGCAGCGCGAACTGCCCGGTCGCGGCGTTGCAGCCGGTCCCCGCCACCAGCCGCGCCGCCCGGATTTCCTCGCGGTAGAACTCGGTCAGGCCGTAGACCGCTTCCTTCTGCATCTCCACCGCCGAATGCGGCCTGCCATACCACTTCTCGTATTCCGCCGGGTCGCGCAGCCGGAAATCGGCCGACAGGTCGACGATCTTCAGATCGCGCGGCAGTTTCGAGATCACCTCCTGCGAGGTCGCATGCGGCAGCGCGCAGAAGCAGAGGTCGACATCGGCAAAGTCGATCTCGTCGATCTTCACCAGCTTCGGCAGGTCCAGATGGCGCAGGAAGGGAAAGACCTCAGCCATCTCCATCCCGGCCTTGCGGTCGGCCGAAAGCGCGGTGATCCGCATCGCCGGATGGGTGGCGATCAGGCGGACAAGCTCGGCCCCCGTATAGCCCGAGGCGCCAAGGATGGCGATGCGATGGGTCATGGACTGCGGTCCCTTCTGGCGTGCGCGCCCTGCATACGCCAATGCGCCCGCGATGCAAGCCTGCGGACCGGCCTGCCGCCGCTGCCTCCGGCGGGGATATTTGAAGAAGGGGAAGCCCGCTTGCCGCTTCCCCTTCCGAAATATCCCGGGGGGTGAGCCGAAGGCGAGGGGGGCAGCGCCCCCTACCCCGCCGGCACCCATTGCACCGCCTCGACCGACGGCGCCCCGGTCGCCAGCATCACCAGCCGGTCGAAGCCCAGCGCGCAGCCGGCGGCGGCGGGCATCAGGGCCAGGGCCGAAAGGAAATCCTCGTCGACCGGATAGGTCTCGCCGTAGCGTTCGGCCTTGATCGCCATCTCGGCCGCGAACCGGCGCCGCTGTTCGGCCGGATCGGTCAGTTCGCCGAAGCCGTTCGCCAGTTCCACCCCGCAGGCGTAAAGTTCGAATCTTTCGGCCACGCGGGGGTCGTCGGCGCAGCGGCGGGCAAGCGCCGCTTCGGCGGCGGGATAGCGGTCAAGGATCGTCAGCCGGCCCTGGCCCAGCTGCGGCTCCACCCTGTCGCCAAGGATGCGGCTGAAAAGGTCGGACCAGCTTTCGCCTTCCATCCGCCCGATGCCCTGCCGGTCCATCTGCGCCGCCAGCGCCGCGGCGTCCGTGCCGCCGGCGGCATCCATCGTCGCCAGAAGGTCGATCCCGGCATGTTCCTGAAAGGCCTTGGCGACCGAGACCCGTTCATAGGGCAGCGCCGGATCGCAGTCCCGCCCCCGGAACCGCAGCGGCCCCTCTGCCGCCAGCGCCACCCAGGCGGCAAGGTCGTCCATCAGCCGGTCGTAGGGCTCATTCACCCGATACCATTCCAGCATGGTGAATTCGGGCGCGTGCAGCGCGCCCCGCTCGCGGTTGCGCCAGACATGGGAAAAGGTGTGGATGCGTGTCTCGCCCGCCGCCAGCAGCCGCTTCATCGCGAATTCGGGCGAGGTGTGCAGATACATCTCGCGCCCCGCCCCGTCATTGCCGATGGCCGTGGTCCGGAAGGCATGCAGATGCGCCTCGTTCCCCGGGCTGGCCTGCAGCGCCGCCGGGTCGACCTCGGTGAACCCCTCGGCCGCCAGCCACGCCCGGATCGCGGCCTGGATGCGGTTCCGCGCCAAGAGAAGCGGGAGGCGGTCGGCGTGGCGGGTGGGGTGCCACCATCGGGTCGGGGACATGCTCGGCGGTTCCGGCTGGAAATCTGGGAAAAGCTGCGATAGAGGGCACGTCAATCCGCGCCGCCCGCGCCATACCACAAGGATCACACCCCGTGAAAGTCATCGCCTCGTCGCTCCGCAAGGGCAATGTCGTCGAGATGGACGGCAAGCTTTATGTCGTCCTGACCGCGACCAACTTCCACCCCGGCAAGGGAACGCCCACCACCACCGTCGACATGCGCCGCATTTCCGACGGGGTGAAGGTCAGTGAGCGGTGGAAGACCACCGACCAGGTGGAAAAGGCCACGGTGGACGAGCGCGAGTATGACTTCCTCTACGAGGACGGCGAAGGCTTTCACTTCATGGAGCCGGAAAGCTATGAGCAGGTCGTGGTGACCGAAGACATCATGGGCGCCAACAAGGTCTATCTGCAGGAAGGCATGCGCTGCTACCTCAAGACCTTCGACGGCGTGCCGATCGCCATCGAAGTGCCGCAGAAGATCACCGTCGAGATCACTGAGACCGAGCCGGTGGTGAAGGGGCAGACCGCATCGTCAAGCTACAAGCCGGCGATGACGTCGAACGGCCTCAGGGTCATGGTGCCGCCGCATATCGGCACGGGGACGCGGATCGTCATCAACACCGATGACGACAGCTATGTGGAACGCGCGAAGGACTGAACGGCCCACCGTGCCGGGACCGGAGAGGGGCACGCCGCGGGGCGTGCCTTTCTGTTTTGCCGCCTCTACACAATGACTATGGTTCACAGGACCGCGTGCAGGGAACCCGCGATGAGCGATGACGGCCATGATGCCTACAAGCCCGCCCAGATCGCCGCGCTGATCGAAAGCGCCGGGGTGGCCAAGGCCGCCCTGCCGTTGCCGCGCATGGTCACGCTGGCGCTTCTGGCCGGCGCCTTCATCGGCTTCGGCGCGGCCTTCTGGTGCGTCGCCATGGCGGGCAGCGATCCGGGCTTCGGACCGGCGCGGGTGCTGGGGGGCGCGGTCTTCGCCCTGGGCCTGATCCTGGTCGTCGTCGGCGGGGCCGAGCTTTTCACCGGCAACGCGCTGATGGTCATGGCGGCGGTCGACGGCCGGGTGTCCCTTGCCGCGCTCTTGCGCAACTGGGCGGTCGTCTATTGCGGCAACTTCGTCGGCGCCGCCGGCCTGGCGCTGGTATTCGGCCTTTCCGGCCTGCTGGACGGCGCGATGGGCGAGACCGCGGCGCGGGCGGCGGCGGCCAAGGCCGGGCTCGACCCGGTCGAGGCCTTCCTGCGCGGCGCGCTCTGCAATGCGCTTGTGTGCCTCGCGGTCTGGCTGAGCTTCGCCGCCCGCTCGGCCACCGACAAGATCCTGGCCGTCCTCTGGCCGGTGGCGGGATTCGTGGCGATGGGCCTCGAACATTCGGTCGCGAACATGTTCCTCTTTCCGGCCGGTCTCTGGGCCGGGGCCGAGGTCACGGCGGCGCAAGTCGCGGGAAACCTGCTGTGGGTCAGCCTTGGCAATGTCGCCGGGGGCGCGGGCGGCGTGGCGCTGGCCTACCGCTATGCCTTCGGTGCCATGCGGGGATAGGCTCCCGCCGCCGGGGCAGGCCCGTGGCTAGGGTGCCAGTTCCCCGGCCTCGACCCGAAAGGGCAGCACGTTGCCGGGGGGCGGCAGCGGGCAGATCGCGAAATCGGTGAAGCCGCAGGGCGGCGTGAAGGCACGGTTGAAGTCGAGGGTGATCGCGCCGCCCGCCGCATCCTCGCCATGCAGGAACCGTGCGGCCGGATAGGTTTCGCCCGCGGTGGCGTCGCGGAAGACGAACATCGGCTTGCCCGCCTTCCAGTGGGTCGGCGTCAGGCTGACGGTCTGGCCGGCATGGGTGAAGGTGGCGCGATGGGTGATGGTGACTTCGGCCCCTGCCCCGCCCTTCATGGCGATGGTCGCCTTTTCCGGCGGCAGTTCCTGCCATGCGGCGCGGATGATCCAGCCGGGCGCATCGGGGAAATGGCGCAGCGTCACCTGAGGCTGCAGCGTCAGGTCGCGCACCCGCAGCGCCGGGATGCCGTCGGCGGTGTGAATCTCCAGAAGGAACGGCTCCACCCGCAGCTGCGGAAAGGCATCGGGTACCGGCACGAAGGGCCGGGGCGCCTCGCCCGGGCGGGCGAAGGTCGCGCCATCGTCGCCGATGGTCAGCGTGCCCAGCAGGTCGGGGCCGGAGGGCAGGCGCACATCCTGCGCCGCGCCTACCGGATGCGTGCCGGGCGTCAGGTCGATCCGGGCGACAAGATTCAGCCAGCCGTCGTCGGCCTGAAGGGCGGCAAGGCGGGCGGCGCGGTGTTCGGCAAGGGGCAGCATGGGGCATCCGGGTAATGTTGCGCGCCCTTCCTATGCCGAAGCATCCGCCGGGTGAACCCCGGCCGTCGGCCCCGCGTCCCGGCCCCGCCACCATCGGGCCCTATCGCCGCCGTGGCAGACGGCAGTTCCGGCCGGCGCCATCATCTGACTGCGCGCGGGCCAGACTTCCGCCACAACTGCGGGCGATAGCTGGACCGCCCGGGAGGGGCAGGCGAAACGGCTGGGGCGGCAGGGACAAGGATGCAGGAACAGCGTCGACATCCGCGGCGGGACAAGGCCGCTGTCATCCGGCGGCCGGGCGCGGCCCGCGGCGCGGAACGGCCCGCGCCATGACGGCGCCGCTGCATTTCGAGGCCGCGGAACCGGCGACGCCGGCGGCGGCGGCGGCACTTGCCTACCAGACCTATGCAAGCCGGCCGCGCTTCGGCAGCCTCGACGGCCTGCGCTGCCTCTGCATTGCCGCCGTCCTCTGGCACCATGCGCCCTGGTGGACCAGCATGGCCGACCGGCCCCTGATCCTTGGCCGCGGCTTCGTCGGCGTGGATTTCTTCTTTGTCCTCAGCGGCTTTCTGATCACCACGCTGCTTCTGCGCGAAGAGCGCGCCCGGGGACGCTTCTCGCTTGCCGCGTTCTACTGGCGCCGGGCGCTGCGCATCCTGCCGGTCTATCTGTTCGTCGTGACCACGGTCGGGCTCTACTACCTGGTGATGCCGGGCAAGAGCCAGTATCTTTACCTCCTTCCCTACTACTACCTCTTCCTGTCGAATTTCCTGGTCGATCACATCGCCATGCTGTTCCCGACCTGGTCGCTTGCGGTCGAGGAGCAATACTACCTGATGTGGCCCGTGGCCCTGCTGCTGTTGCCGCGGCGGGTGATCCTGCCGGCGCTGGCCTTCGTGGTGACGGTCAATGTCCTGATCTCGATGGGTGTCTTCGGCCTGACCGCGCCGCGGCTGGGGCCGCTGCTCTTCTCGCTGCCGAACGCGACCTACGCGCCCATGCTGATCGGCTCGGCGCTGGCGATCCTTCTGGACCGGCCGGCGGTCTTCCGGGCGCTGTGGCCGATCCTGGGGAGCCCGCTTGCGGCGCCGCTTGCCTTTCTCGGCATCGGTCTCTTGCTGCAGTTCCTGCCGCCCGACCTGCGCGGTCCGCCCAACCTTGTGCTGCATCTGGCCATGGCGCTGACCATCGCCGCGCTGTCGGTTCGCGAAGACCATCCGCTTGCCCCGCTGATGCGCTGGCGGCCGATCGCCCGCGCCGGCGAAATCTGCTATGGCATCTATATCTACCACCTGATCGCGCTGCATTTCGCCACGATCGGGCTGGCGGCGGCCGGCGTCACCTCGGGACCGGCGATCCTGATCGGCTATTCGGCCCTGTCCTTCGCCATGGCCGAGGCCAGCGACCGGACGCTGGAACGCTTCTTCCGCGGCTTCCGCAATCGCGGCCCCGGCGCCCCGCGCCCGGCTGCGGCGCCGGACCCCGCCTAGGCCGGGTCGAACGCGATCCGGCGCCGCAGGAACTGCGTCGCCTTGTTCGACACCCCGGCCGGATCGCCGGTGGTCAGGAACCGCGACACCTTGCCCGTGCCGTGGAATTCGGGCCGGCGGATCAGGTAGTCGGCCAGCGACTCGGCCACCAGATTGGCCTGGGAATAGACTTTCACCCCCTGCCCCAGCGCATCCTGGAACACCTTTTCCATCAGCGGATAGTGGGTGCAGCCCAGGATCGCCGCCTCGGGAAACGGCATCCGGCGCTTCAGCGCCTCGACATGGCTTCTGACCAGGGCCTCGGCCAGAATCTCGTCGCCCTGCTCGATCGCATCGACCACGCCGCCGCAGGGCTGCGCCTCGACATCGACGCCGATGGCGCGGAAGGCAAGCTCGCGCTGGAAGGCGCGGCTGGCGACGGTGGCGGGGGTGGCAAACAGGGCGACATGCTTCACCGCCACCTCGCGCGGCGGGGAATTGTCGCCCCAGTGGCGTTCGGTCAGGGCCTCGATCAGCGGGACGAAGACGCCAAGGACGCGCTTGTCGGCCGGAACCCAGGTTTCCTGCATCCGGCGCAGCGCCGCGGCCGAAGCGGTGTTGCAGGCAAGGATCACCAGATCGCAGCCTTCCGACCACAGCCGTTCTGTCGCGGCGCAGGTCAGGCGGAAAATGTCGTCGGCATCGCGCACGCCATAGGGCGTGTGGGCGTTGTCGCCGAAATAGACGAAGGGCACATCCGGCAACCGGCGCGAGACGGCATCAAGGACCGTCAGGCCGCCCAGACCCGAATCGAAGATTCCGACCGCCATGGCTGATCCTTTCGCCCGATGCCCGAAGGGCGGGTTCTCCTGCCCGCCTGGGCGGCGATCATAGGCAGAAGCGGCGCGCTGCGGAAGGGTTCGGGCGCGCTGCGGCAAATTTTCCGGCGCCGGGCCCCGCCACGGCCTTTTTGCGGGGACAGGCTTTCGCAAGACGCATGGCATGCGATAAGACGGCGCAGGTGAGGCGCGTGGTCAGGGGGCCGCCCGATGGACTGGGACAAGCTGAGAATCTTTCATTCCGTGGCCGAGCGCGGCAGCCTGACCCATGCGGGCGAGGTGCTGCACCTGTCGCAATCGGCGGTCAGCCGGCAGATCCGCGCGCTGGAGGAAAGCCTGAACGTCACGCTCTTTCACCGCCATGCGCGGGGGCTGATCCTGACCGAACAGGGCGAGCTTCTCTTCGACGCGACCACGGCCATGGTCAAGCGGCTGGATGCGACGGCCGCGCGGATCAGGGACAGCGAGGACGAGGTCTTTGGCGAGCTGCGGGTGACGACGACCACCGGCTTCGGCACGCTGTGGCTGGCCCCGCGGCTGGCCCGGCTTTACCAGAGCTATCCGGCGCTGAAGATCGACCTGATGCTGGAAGAGCGCGTCCTTGACCTGCCGATGCGCGAGGCGGACGTGGCGATCCGCATGAAGGAACCCAGCCAGGCCGACCTGATCCGCCGGCGGCTGATGAACATCCGCATGCGGCTTTATGCGACGCCGGAATATCTGGCCAAGGCCGGCACCCCCGGCTCGATGGAGGACATGAGCCAGCACCGCCTGATCTGCCAGCATCCGGGCACGGCGCAGGTGGCAGCGGGCGCCCTGCTGGTGGCCGAGATCATGAGCCACGACATCCCCTCGACCCTGCACGTCAACAACTATTTCGGCGTGCTGCAGGCGGTCCTGAACCATCTGGGCGTCGGCGTCCTGCCCGACTACATCACCGAGGAATCGCCGCATCTGGTGCGCGTGCTGCCCGAGGTGGAAAGCGCCGATGTGCCGGTTTTCCTCGCCTATCCCGAAGAGTTGCGCCATTCCAAGCGGGTCGCGGCCTTCAGGGATTTCGTCATGGACGAGATCCAGGATTTCCGCCGCAAGCACGACAGCTGAACCGCGGGCCATGCATCAGGCGCATGGCGGGCATGATGCAACTGCGGCATTCCCGCCCTTGCGCGATTCACCTGCAGCCCATAAATCGGGCGGCGAGGCGCTGATCGAGGCAACTCTCAGTTCCTCATACCTCCCTGTTGGACTTGGCCGAGCGGAAGCTCGGCCTTTTTTTTGCCCGCCCGCGCCCCGGCCCGTGCTACAGAACCGGCACCGGAGGCCCACGATGGCCAATGCCCACGACCTTTCCTGCGGCTGCGGCGCGACGCGCTGGACCATCGCCGCCGGCGCGCGCGGCGCGCTGGTGAAATGTTACTGCGCCGATTGCCAGAGCTTCGCGCGCCATCTGGGCAAGGGCGACGACTGGCTCGATTCCGATGGCGGGACCGCGATCTTCCAGACCCTGCCGCAGCATGTCTCCTTCCCCTCCGGGACCGAACATGTCGCGGCGCTGCGCCTCGGGCCGAAGGGGCTGATGCGCTGGTATGCGGCCTGCTGCAATTCGCCCATCGCCAATACCCTGCCCGGCCCCGGCTTTCCGATCTTCAGCGCGATCCTGAAGCCTGCCCCGCAGGGGTTCGGTCCGGTGATCGCCCGGGTCAACACCGCCGCCGCGCGGAAGCCGGTGCGGGGTCACGGCACGCTCCGGGCCATCCTCGGCGCTCTGAGGCGCGCGGCGGTTGCGCGGCTGGGCGGAGGATACCGGCGCAACCCGCTCTTCGATTCCGCCGGCACCCCGATCGCCGAGCCGCGCATCCTGTCCCGGGACGAGCGCGAGGCCGCCCGACCGCACTGAGCCCGCGGGACGGTTTGCCCCTTTCCCGTGCGCGGGGCTTCGCTTATGAGGCGGCAACCGATGCCGCTGCCCCCGGAGGTCCCCAATGTCTGAGCCCGCCATCACCCCGGACCTGGTGGCCGCGCACGGGATCAAGCCGGACGAATGGGAAAGGCTTCTGGACATCCTCGGGCGGCAGCCCAGCTTCACCGAACTTGGCATCTTCAGCGCCATGTGGAACGAGCATTGTTCCTACAAGTCGTCGAAAATCCACCTGAAGAAACTGCCGACCACGGGGCCGCAGGTCATTTGCGGCCCGGGCGAGAATGCGGGCGTGGTGGACATCGGCGACGGCGACGCGGTGATCTTCAAGATGGAAAGCCACAACCACCCCTCCTACATCGAGCCGCACCAGGGTGCGGCGACCGGCGTGGGCGGCATCCTGCGCGACGTCTTCACCATGGGGGCGCGGCCGCTCGCCGCGATGAACGCGCTGTCGTTCGGCCTGCCCTCGCATCCGAAGACCGCGCATCTGGTCAAGGGCGTGGTCGAGGGGATCGGCGGCTATGGCAACGCCTTCGGCGTGCCGACCGTCGGCGGCGAGGTGCGCTTCCACCGCAGCTACAACGGCAACTGCCTGGTGAACGCCTTCGCGGCCGGGCTGGCGCGGACGGATTCCATCTTCTATTCGGCGGCCTCGGGCGTCGGGATGCCGGTCGTCTATCTGGGGGCCAAGACCGGCCGCGACGGCGTGGGCGGCGCCACGATGGCGAGTGCGGAGTTCGACGACACGATCGAGGAGAAGCGCCCGACGGTGCAGGTGGGCGACCCCTTCACCGAAAAGCGGCTGCTGGAAGCCTGCCTTGAACTGATGCAGACCGGCGCGGTCATTTCCATTCAGGACATGGGTGCGGCGGGCCTCACCTGTTCGGCGGTCGAGATGGGCGACAAGGGCGGGCTTGGCATCCGCCTGCAACTGGATGACGTGCCGCAGCGCGAAACCCATATGACCGCCTACGAGATGATGCTGTCGGAATCCCAGGAGCGGATGCTGATGGTGCTGAACCCGGCGCTGGAGGATGTGGCCCGGGCGATCTTCGTCAAATGGGACCTCGACTTCGCCATCGTGGGCGAGACGATTCCGGAAGACCGCTTCCTGATCCTGCACGGCAACGAGGTGAAGGCCGACATTCCGCTGTCGAAACTGTCGTCCAGCGCGCCGGAATACGACCGGCCCTGGGTGCCGACGCCGGCCCCGCTGCCGCTTGGCCATGTGCCCTATATCGGCGCCATCGCCGGGCTGAAATCGCTGATTTCCAGCCCGAGCTATGCCCACAAGGGCTGGGTCTACGAACAATACGACAGCCAGGTGGGCGCCGACACGCTGGTGACGCCGGGCCTGCCCGCGGGCGTGGTGCGGGTGCACGGCACCGGCAAGGCGCTGGCCTTCACCAGCGACGTGACGCCGCGCTATGTGAAGGCGAACCCGTTCGAGGGCGGCAAGCAGGCGGTGGCCGAGGCCTACCGCAACCTGACGGCCGTGGGCGCCCTGCCGCTGGCCACGACCGACAACCTGAATTTCGGCAACCCGGAAAAGCCCGAGATCATGGGCCAGTTCGTCGGCGCGCTGGAAGGGATCGGCGCGGCCTGCCGGGCGCTGGACATGCCGATCGTTTCCGGCAACGTCAGCCTTTACAACGAAACCGACGGCCAGCCGATCCTGCCGACGCCGACGATCGGCGCGGTGGGGCTGCTGAAGTCGCTGGACGAGGTGATCGCCGGCAGGCCGCAGGCGGGCGACCTGGTGGTGCTTCTGGGCGAGACCCAGGGCCATCTGGGCCAGTCGGCGCTGCTGGCCGAGGCCTTCGGGATCGAGGCCGGCGATGCGCCGCCCGTCGACCTTGCGGCCGAACGGCGGAACGGCGAATTCCTGCGCGCGCACCGCAAGGCGGTGCGCGCCGCCAGCGACCTGGGCGACGGCGGGCTGGCGCTTGCCGCCTTCGAGATGGCGGCGGCGGCCGGGATCGGCGTCTGGATCGACAAGTCCGACATGGGCTTCCTCTACGGCGAGGATCAGGCCCGCTATCTGCTGGCAGTGCCGCAGGCGCGGCTTGGCCGGCTGATGGCGGCGGCCGAAGACTCCGGCGTGCCGGCCGAGATGGTCGGCCAGTTCGGCGGCGAGACCATCGCCTTCGGCACCGATGCCGAACCGATGGCCCGGCTGGCGGCGCTGTGGCGGGGCGGCTTCGCCGCGGCGCTGGGGCTGTGACGGCCGGCCCGTCGCATCTTGCGGGGCCGGGCGGGGCGGCATACATCTTGGCCAGGGACCATGGAGGCCACCCATGCCGATCGAAGGCAAGGACATCGAGGCGCTGATCCGGGAAACCTTCCCGGCGGCGAAGATCACGATCACCGACCTTGCCGGCGACGGAAACCACTGGGCGGCGGAAGTGATCGACGAGAGCTTTCGCGGCATGAACCGGGTGCAGCAGCAGCGCGCGGTCTACGCCAGCCTCAAGGGCAAGATGGACGGCGCGCAGGGTGAACTGCACGCATTGGCGCTGACGACCAAGGCGCCGGACTGAAGGGCCAGCCGGCCCATACAAGGGAAACGCGACATGACGACGACCACCGCGCAGGACCAGATCCGCGAGACGATCGAGAAGAACGACGTGGTGCTTTACATGAAGGGCACCAAGATGATGCCGCAATGCGGGTTCTCAAGCCGCGTGGCGGGGGTGCTGAACTACATGGGCGTCGATTTTCTTGACGTGAACGTGCTGGCCGATCCCGACGTCCGTCAGGGGATCAAGGACTTCAGCGACTGGCCGACGATCCCGCAGCTTTACGTCAAGGGCGAATTCGTCGGCGGCTGCGACATCGTCACCGAGATGACGCTGTCGGGCGAACTGGACACGCTGTTCGAGACCAAGGGCGTGAAGTTCGACAAGGACGCTGCCGACAAGATCCGCGAAGCCAACGCCTGAGGGCGGGCCTGCGGCAGGAACAGGGCCCCGGGGCGCACAGCGCCGCCGGGGCCTTTTCTTTTTGTCTGGCGGGGGGCGGGCGGGCCGGGTTCGTCCTTCATCTGAATTCCTGACGCAACGAGAGGGCCGCGCCGGCCCGCGGGGTGGCGCCATCGCGCCGCCCCATGGGGGCGGGTCGGCGCGGCCCGGTCGCCTGAAGCGACCGGGCGGGTCAGGCGCACCCAATGGTCGTGCCGGATCGGAAGGCCGACCGCCTACTGCTCCTTGCAGCCGGCAAGCACCGGCACCTCGGTCCCCGCCACGCCGTCCTTCCAGTAGAGCGTGGCTTCGGGCCCCTTGGTCCACCAGACATAGGACGACCCGTCCGAGGGCCAGCCATAGCGCGCGCCCGATGCCGCGGCTTCGCTGTAAAGCGTGACCTGCGCCCCTTCGACCCCGATCACCGCAAGCGACAGGTCGTCGGCGTTCACGTAAGTCGCCGGCACCTCGACCCCGCGGTCGCAAAGATAGCTTGTGGTGACGACGGTCGTCTCGGCCGCGGCGGGCACCGCAGCCAGCACCGCCGCCGCAAGTGCTGAGGCGCGGATCACGCCGCGCCGGCCTTTTCTTCCAGCCGCCGCGCCAGCGCCTCGGTCCGGTCGGCGAATGCGGCAAGCGTCGCCGTCAGTTGCGGCGGAATGACCGGAACCTCGACCGGGACTTCGACGGGCACCTCCACCTTCACTTCGACCGGCACCTCGACCCGCTCCAGCGCGGTCGGCGGGCGCGATTCCAGATCGGCGATCCGGGCGCGGGCGCTGCGCAGGTCATCCTCGACCGCGGCGGTCTTGTCGGCCAGCATCAGCCCGGCCATCAAGAGCAGCTTCGCCTCGGGCAGCCGCCCCATCGACGCGATCAGCGGCGCCGCCTCGGCGTTCAGCATCTGCGCGGCGGACCGCAGGAAATGTTCCTCTCCCGGCTGGCAGGAGACAAGGAAGGGGCGGTCGCCGATGATGACTTCCACTTCAGGCATTCTCGGCCTCCGTCAGATGCTGGTCGAGCGCCTGGGCGATCTCGTCAAGTTCGGCCATCTCGGAAAGGCGCGCGGCACGCATCGCCTCAAGCTCGGCCAGAAGGGCGCGGTTGATCTGCAGGGGTTCGGGCGCGGCCATGATCGCGGCCTCGCGCAGGTGGCGCAACTCCTCGCGCAGCGTCAGCGAGGTCTTGCGCATCCGCTGCAGTTCAAGCCCCTGCACGTCAAGGTGCCGGGTCAGCCGCTCGATCCGTTCCTCATACTGCGAGCGCAGCACCGCCTCGCGGTCGGCGACGCCGGCGATCACCTCGCGCAGCTCGGCGCTGGCCAGCCGTTCCGACTGCAGTTCGGCGCGCAGGAGATCATCCTCGGCCGAGGGCCCGGCCGCAACGGGCTCGGGCCGCGACAGCCCTTCCAGCCCGCTTTCGATCCGCTCAAGCGCGGCGGCGATCCGCCGTTCATATTCCACGAGGTCTGCCATCCTGCTGCCCCCTTCGCCGCTTCGTCCCCGGGCCTGTGCCGACCCTTCCAATGCCGGCCACATGGGCGACGAATCGCCCGCATGGCCTGCAGGGGGCATATTAGCGCGAAACTGGCGCGGAAGGGGACTGCCTTTCTTCCCAGTCACTTGGCGCGCGCGCTTGATCTTGCCTGACCGGGCGGCTATGCGCCCGGTGACCCTGCTGGGCCAGAGAGAGGAGCACGCCTTGGATATCGAGACCCTCCGCACCCGCCACCCCGACCACTGGATGCGCGCCGCCGCGATCCGCGCGCTGGCGCTGGATGCCGTGGCCGCCGCCAATTCGGGGCATTCCGGCATGCCGATGGGCATGGCCGACGTGGCGACGGTGCTGTTCGAGAAGCACCTGAAGTTCGATCCCAAGGCGCCGCGCTGGCCCGACCGCGACCGCTTCATCCTGTCGGCCGGCCACGGCTCGATGCTGATCTATGCGCTTCTGCACCTGACCGGCTATGCCGACGTGACGCTGGAGCAGATCAAGAATTTCCGCCAGTGGGGCGCCATCACCGCGGGCCACCCGGAATACGGCCATGTCTCGGGCGTGGAAACCACCACCGGCCCGCTGGGCCAGGGCATCGCCAATTCCGTGGGCTTCGCCATGGCCGAGGAACACCTGCGCGCGCGGTTCGGCGCCCGGGTGCAGGACCATTTCACCTATGTGATCGCCGGCGACGGCTGCCTGATGGAAGGCGTCAGCCAGGAGGCGATCGGCATCGCCGGGCGGCAGAAACTGTCGCGGCTGATCGTCCTTTGGGACAACAACGGCATCACCATCGACGGCAAGGTTTCGCTGTCGGACGTGACCGACCAGAAGGCGCGTTTCGCGGCCTCCGGCTGGGACGTGTTCGACTGCGACGGCCATGATCCGGCCGACATCGACCGCGCCATCACCGCGGCGAAGGCCAGCCCCGGCCCGGCGATGATCGCCTGCAAGACGCATATCGCCCTTGGCCATGCCGCGCAGGACACCGCGAAAGGCCATGGCGCGCTGACCGACAAGGCGCAGCTGCAGGCGGCGAAGGATGCCTATGGCTGGCCCGGCGGCCCGTTCGAGGTGCCGGCCGCGATCAAGGCCTGGTGGGAATCCCTTGGCGCCCGGGGCGCGAAGGCCCGCGCCGAATGGGAGACGCGGCTGGCCGCCCTCCCGGCCGGGCGGCAGGCCGAGTTCCGCCGCGTCTTTGCCGGCGAGGTTCCGGCCAAGCTGTTCCCGGCCATCCGGTCGGTCAAGAAGACGGCGGCCGACGCGCCGGCGAAACTGGCGACGCGATCGGCAAGCGAGAAGGTGCTGGCGGCGGTGAATCCGGTGATGCCGGAAACCTTCGGCGGATCGGCCGACCTGACCGGGTCGAACAACACCCGGACCGCCGACCTTGGCACCTTCACCGCCGAGGACCGCAAGGGCCGCTACATGTACTGGGGCATCCGCGAACACGGCATGGCCGCGGCGATGAACGGCATGGCGCTGCATGGCGGCGTGCGGCCCTATTCGGGCACGTTCATGGCCTTCACCGACTATGCCCGGCCGTCGATGCGGCTGTCGGCGCTGATGGGGGTGCCGGTCATCTATGTGATGACGCATGACAGTATCGGCCTGGGCGAGGACGGGCCGACGCACCAGCCGGTCGAGCATCTGGCGATTTCGCGGGCAACGCCGAACACGCTGGTGCTGCGGCCGGCCGATCTGGTGGAAGTGGCGGAATGCTGGGAAGTGGCGTTGACCCAGAAAACCACGCCGTCGGTCATCGCGCTCAGCCGGCAGAATCTTGCCCCCGTGCGCAAGACGCACACCAACCAGAACCTGTCGGCCAAGGGCGCCTATGTGCTGGCCGAGGCGACGGGCAAGCGGCAGGCGATCCTGATCGCCACCGGCTCCGAGGTCGAGATCGCCATGGCGGCGCGCGACGCGCTTGAGGCCGAGGGGATCGGCACCCGCGTCGTGTCGATGCCGTCGATGGAACTGTTCGCGGCGCAGGACGAGGCATATCGCAAGAGGGTGCTGCCGGCGGGGCCGGTGCGCGTCGCCATCGAGGCCGGCGTGCGGCAGGGCTGGGACCGCTGGCTGCTGGGCGAACGCGGGCGCGAGGCGAAAGCCGGGTTCGTCGGCATGTCGACCTTCGGCGCCTCTGCCCCCTATGACCGGCTTTACAAGGAATTCGGCATCACCGCCGAAGCCGCGGTCGGGGCGGTGAAGGCGCTTCTCTAGGCGCGCAGGCGCGCCGGGTTCGGGGGCTGCCCTTGGTCGAGGGCGGCCCCTTTTCCGTCAGCGGCAGGTCCTGACGCCAAGCTCGTCGCAGAAATAGCCGCCGGCCGCGCCGATGGCGGCACCGGCGAGCGGTTCGTCGAAGAGGACTTCGCCCGCGACGGCGCCGCCGGCTGCGCCGACCAGCGCGCGGTTGCCGTCACCCGTGACGCAGGCCGCGAGCATGAAGGGGACGGCGGCGAGGATTCCAAGTCTTGCGGCCCTTGCGGTATGTGACATCGGTTTTCTCCGGATTGAGCGACTGCGATGAGGGTCGAACATCGGGCCTGCCGTCCGGTTCCCCCGGTCGTCCGAGGCTCGGCAGGATTCCGCCTTGTCGCATGGGAAAACGAGGCGGCGGCGATGGCGGGGATCAGGCGTCGCCGCCGGCCTGATCCGGGCGGCTGACCTGCCCGCCGCCGACATTCGCCGCGACCCCCGTCGTGCCGGGGCAAGAGGTGGCAAGGCCGCGCGCCACCCGGACGGCAAGGAAGGCGAAGGCCTGCGCCTCCAGCATGTCGCCGTTCAGCCCGGCGGTTTCCACCGGCGCGACCGGGCAGGCGAAGTGCCGGCGCAGGTGGCGCATCAGGACCGGGTTCAGCCGCCCGCCCCCGGTGACCAGAAGGCGCGAGGCGGGCTTCGGAAAATGCTCGGCCCCGCGGGCGACGGCGGCGGCGGCGGCGGCGGTCAGCGTGGCGGCGGCCGCGGGCGTCTCCAGCCGGCGCACCGCTTCGCCAAGGCTGCGGAAATCGTCGCGGTCCAGCGATTTTGGCGGAATCTTCAGGAAATACGGGTGGTTGAGGAAGGCGTCGATCACCTGCCGCCGGACACGGCCCGCGGCGGCAACCCTGCCGCCTTCGTCATGGCTGAGGCCAAGGCGGCTGCGCATCAGATCGTTCAGCGGCGCATTCGCCGGGCCGGTGTCGAAGGCCAGAAGCGCGCCCGGGGTTTCCGGCGCGGCGGCGGCGGGGTCGATCCAGGTCAGGTTGCCGACACCGCCAAGGTTCAGAAAGGCGATCGGTTCGGCGGCACCGATGTATCGGGCCAGCGCGAAATGGTAGAACGGCGCGAGCGGCGCCCCCTGCCCGCCCAGCGCCACATCGGCTGTGCGGAAATCCCAGACGACCGGCAGGCCCAGAACCTCGGCCAGCAACGCGCCGTTCCCGGCCTGATGCGTCCTCCTGCCCCGCGGATCATGCGCAAGGGTCTGGCCGTGAAAGCCGACCAGCGCCGCGCCCGAGAAACGCGACAGCAACTCGGCATGGGCGTTTTCCACCACTTCGGCCGCCTCGGCGACGCCGGGATCGCCCGGCCAGCGGCCAAGTGCTGCGCGCAGCGTGGCCTGTTCGGCCGAAGTATAGGGGCGGTAGGCATGCGGGCCGAAGTCGTGGATCCGGTGGCCGTCGGTCAGGATCATCGCCGCATCGACGCCGTCAAGCGAGGTGCCGGACATGGCGCCCAGCGCCCAGACCGGCCCCGTATCCCTGGCCGCGTCCTTCGCCATCTTCCCCTTCATTCCCCGCCCCGCTATACCGCAGCCACGTTAAAGCACGGGTGCCCCATGACCTACCATCCGAAATCGGATTTCCTGCGCGTGATGTTCGAGCGCGGCTTCGTCGCCGACTGCACCGACTATCAGGCGCTGGACGAGGCTTTGGTGAAGGGCGTGGTGCCGGCCTATATCGGCTATGACGCGACGGCGCCCAGCCTGCATGTCGGGCACCTGATGAACATCATGGTGCTGCGCTGGCTGCAGCAGACCGGCGGCAAGCCGATCACCCTGATGGGCGGCGGCACGACCAAGGTGGGCGACCCCAGTTTCCGCAGCGAGGAGCGGCCGCTGCTGACGCCCGCGGCGATCGACGCCAATATCGAGGGGCTGAAGAAGGTCTTCGCGCGCTACCTGAGCTACGGCGACGGGCCGACCGACGCGATCATGCTGAACAACGCCGAATGGCTGGACAACCTGAACTACCTCGATTTCCTGCGCGACATCGGCCGGCATTTCAGCGTCAACCGGATGCTTTCCTTCGAAAGCGTCAAGTCGCGGCTGGACCGGGAACAAAGCCTGTCGTTCCTTGAATTCAACTACATGATCCTGCAGGCTTATGATTTCCTTGAAATCCACCGCCGGTATGGCTGCCTTCTGCAGATGGGCGGATCGGACCAGTGGGGCAATATCGTCAACGGGATCGACCTGACGCGGCGGGTGATCGACCAGGAAATCTACGGGCTGACGACCCCCCTGCTGACGACGAGCGACGGGCGGAAGATGGGCAAGTCGGCGCAGGGCGCGGTCTGGCTGAACGGCGACATGCTTTCGCCCTACGAGTTCTGGCAGTTCTGGCGCAACACCACCGATGCCGACGTGGGCCGGTTCCTGAAAATCTTCACCGACCTGCCGGTCGAGGAATGCGACAGGCTGGGCGCGCTCGGCGGGGCCGAGATCAACGCCGCCAAGATCACGCTGGCCAATCTGGCGACCGGCCTTCTGCACGGCGAAGAGGCCGCGCGCGCGGCCGAGGCGACGGCGCGGGAAGTGTTCGAGAAGGGCGGCATCGGCGGCGACCTGCCCACGGTGAAGCTGGCCCCGGCGGAACTGGCCGGCGGCATCGGCATCGTGCAGCTTTTCGTCCGCGCAGGACTGGCGGCCAGCGGCAAGGATGCCAAGCGGCTGATCCAGGAAGGCGGCGCGCGGCTGAACGACGAGCCGGTGCTGGACGCGGGCCTCAGGATCGGCGCGGGCGAACTGGCCGAGCCGGTCAAGCTGACGGCCGGGCGGAAACGGCACGCGCTGGTGGTGATCGAATAAGGGGGCGCTGCCCCCGTCCCGGCCGCGGGCCGGGCCTCCCCCGGGATATTTCGGGACAGAAGATGGCAGGGGCGGCAAATTCCGGGTGCCGCCCCTTTCGCCTGATCAGGGCTGGACGGTGACCTTGGTCATCACGTCGGGATCGGTGACCTCGCCATTGCCGCCGGTGCCGCGCTTGATCGCGTCGACCACATCCATGCCCGAGATCACCCGGCCGACGACCGTATACTGGCCATCGAGAAACTCGCCCGGCGCGAACATGATGAAGAACTGGCTGTTGGCGGAATTCGGATCCTCGGACCGCGCCATGCCGACGATGCCGCGCTGGAACGAAATGTCCGAGAACTCGGCCGGAAGGTCGGGCAGATCGGACCCGCCCATGCCCGGGCCGATGTATTGCACCGGGATTTCCATCCCGTTCAGCTGCACCGTGCCTTCGCTGCTGCCCTTGGGCAGCGCGGCGATGGCGGCCTCCAGCGCGTCGGGCTTGCCGAACTGCACATCGCCGGTCTGCGCCATGAACCCTTCCATCACCCGATGGAAGACCACCCCGTCATAGGCGCCCCGGGCCGCCAGCGCGGTGATCTGCGCAACGTGCTGGGGCGCGACATCGGGCAGAAGGTCGATGACCACGGTGCCCGTCGCCTGGCCCGCGACCTCGATCACCAGGTTCGGGCCGGGCAGGTCGGGCACGTCCTGGGCGAAGGCGGGCGTCGCGGCCAGAAGCGCGGCAAGGACCAGCTTACGCGACATCGGCGGCGACCCGGACGGTGATCATGCGGTCGGGGCTGGCCGGCGGTTCGCCCCGGGTGATCCGGTCGACATGCTCCATCCCGGCGATCACCTGGCCATAGACGGTATACTGGCCGTTGAGGAAGCTGTTGTCCCTGAAATTGATGAAGAACTGGCTGTTGGCGCTGTTGGGGTTCTGCGACCGCGCCGCGCCAAGGCTGCCGCGGGCATGCGGCACCTTGGAAAACTCGGCCGGCAGGTCGGGGTATTGCGACCCGCCGGTCCCCGCCCGGCGCGGGTTGTAGGCGGGGCTGTCCATATTGGCGTTCTCGACATCGCCGGTCTGGGCCATGAAGCCGTCGATCACCCGGTGGAAGGCAACGCCGTCATAGGCCTTGTCGCGGGCAAGCTGCTTCATCCGCTCGACATGCTTGGGGGCCACGCTGGGCAGAAGCTCGATCACCACCTCGCCGTCCTTCAGCGTCATGATGATCGTGTTCTCGGGATCCTTGATCTCGGCCATTTCCGGTCCTTTGCAGGGTTTGGTCGGCCGGGAAGGTAGCGGCGTGGTGCCGCAAGGGGAAGGGCAAAAGGGTGTGATCGGTTGACGGGTGCGGGAATGTCGCCGAAACAGGGGCGATCGGAAAAACGGGAGGTCTTGATGGGCTGGAACACGCTGGACGACATCGCGCTTGCCGGCAAGACCGTGCTCTGCCGGGTGGATATCAACGTGCCGATGGAGGCGGGCCGGGTGACCGACACGACCCGGATCGACAAGATCGTGCCGACCATCGAGGACATCATCGCCCGCGGCGGCAAGCCGGTGCTGCTGGCGCATTTCGACCGGCCGAAGGGCAAGGTCGTGCCGGAGATGAGCCTGTCGCATGTGCTGCCAGCACTTGAGGCGGCGACCGGCCGCAAGGTGGTGTTCGGCGCGGATTGCGTGGGCGAGGCCGCGAAGGCGGCGATTGCCGCGGCCGGGCCGGGCGATGTGGTGCTGCTGGAAAACACCCGCTTCCACGCCGGCGAGGAAAAGAACGACCCGGCGCTGGCAGCGGAGATGGCGGCGCTGGGGGATGTCTTCGTGAACGACGCCTTCTCGGCCGCGCATCGGGCCCATGCCTCGACCGAGGGGATCGCCCGGCTGCTGCCCAAGGCGGCGGGGCGGCTGATGGAGGCGGAACTGAAGGCGCTGGACGCCGCCCTTGGCAGCCCGAAGCGGCCGGTGATCGCGGTTGTCGGCGGGGCGAAGGTCTCGACCAAGCTGGAACTGCTGGCGAACCTGGTGACCAGGGTCGACAACCTGGCGATCGGCGGGGGGATGGCGAACACCTTCCTGGTGGCGCAGGGGATCGAGGTCGGCAAGTCGCTGGCCGAACGCGACATGGCGCCCACCGCGCAGGAGATACTGGAAAAGGCCAAGGCCGTCGGCTGCCGCATCCTGCTGCCGGTCGATGTCGTCGTCGCGCGCGAGTTCAAGGCCGGGGCCGCCAATGAAACCGTTGCGGCCAGCGCCTGCCCCGCCGACGCGATGATCCTTGACGCCGGTCCCGAGACCGTCGCGCGGCTGCGCGCGGCGATGGGCCAGTGCGCCACGCTGATCTGGAACGGCCCGCTGGGCGCCTTCGAACTGACGCCCTTCGATGCCGCCACCAACGCGGCCGCGGCCGAGGCGGCGCGGCTGACCCGGGCCGGGGGCCTGATCTCGGTCGCCGGCGGCGGCGATACGGTGGCGGCGCTGAACCAGGCCGGCGCAGCCGAGGATTTCACCTTCATCTCGACGGCGGGCGGCGCCTTCCTCGAATGGATGGAGGGCAAGGAACTGCCCGGCGTTGCGGCGCTGATGACCTGAGACGGCGCGGCCCGCCCGCGGCGCGGGCCGGATTTCTGTGCGGGCGTTAGCGTTACCCAGATTGCGGGGCACCGGCGCGGGCGCTATGGCGGTATCAAAGGCCCGGGCGGCCATGGAGGAGTAACGATGACCAAGGCTGAGATGACCGCGCAGATCCGCGACGGCAAGGGCTTCATTGCCGCGCTGGACCAGTCGGGCGGGTCCACCCCCAAGGCGCTGAAGCAATACGGCATCGCCGATGGCGCCTGGAAGGACGACGCCGAAATGTTCGACCTGATCCATGCGATGCGGGCGCGGATCATCAAGTCCCCCGCCTTCACCGGCGACAAGGTGGTGGGGGCGATCCTCTTCGAACAGACGATGGACCGCACCATCGACGGCGTGCCGACGGCCACCTACCTTTGGGAAAACCGCCATGTCGTGCCGTTCCTGAAGATCGACAAGGGGCTTGAGGCCGAGGTGGACGGCTGCCAGCTGATGAAGCCGATGCCGGGGCTGGACGCGCTGCTGGACCGCGCGGCGAAGGCGGGCATCTTCGGCACCAAGGAACGCAGCGTGGTTTCGGCCGCGAATGCCAGGGGCATCCAGGCGGTCGTTGACCAGCAGTTCGCGGTCGGCACGCAGGTGCTGGCCCACGGGCTGATGCCGATCCTCGAACCCGAGGTGACGATTTCCATCGCCGACAAGAAAGAGGCCGAGGCGCTGCTGCAGGATGCGATCCTGAAGGGGCTGGATGCGCTGCCGGCCGGGCAACAGGTGATGCTGAAGCTGAGCCTGCCGACGGTCGACAATTTCTATGCGCCGCTGGTCGACCATCCCAGGGTGCTTAAGGTGGTGGCGCTGTCGGGCGGCCACAGCCGGGCGGCGGCGAACGCCATCCTGGCGCGGAACCGCGGCATCATCGCCAGCTTCAGCCGCGCCCTGACCGAGGGGTTGAGCGCAGAGCAGAACGATGCCGCCTTCGACGCGCTACTGGGTGAGGCGATCACCTCGATCCACGCGGCGTCCATCGCCGGCTGACCCCCAGCTGCAAAGTCGCGCAATCGTGCGGAAAAACGAGGGAATCCCGCGCTTTGGGGGATTCCCTTTCTGATTCGCCTGTGTCATGATTCGCCCATGCCCCCGGAAAGAGGGGCGGTTTGCAGGCACGGGCGATGACGCATACCACGGCGCGGAACAACCTTGGCGGGCTGATCTACTTTGCCCTTGCCTTCACGCTGGGCGCCTATTTCACCTTTGCGGCCGTCCAGGGCGATTTCGGCGTCTTCCGCCGGGTCGAGATCATGGCCGAGGCCGACAGCCTGCGGGCCGAACGCGACCGTCTGGCGGCGGAACTGGCGGAAATGCAGAACCTGACGCGGCGCCTTTCCGATGTCTATCTGGACCTTGACCTGCTGGACCAGCAGGCGCGCGACGTCCTTGGCTACATGCGCACCGACGAGATCGTGATCCGCTAGGTCCGTCCCGACCATCCCTGACCGGCATGAAATCTGTTCCCGGCGGGCATCCGCCATGTGCGGGCTGCATGGCCTAGCGGCGCATTTTCACTTTGACCCAGCAAATACCGATGCGCTATTTATGGTTTAACGTTGAACCATTTCTGCCCCAGGGAGGAGCGCAATGGCAAGGAAGCCCGAGGCGAGGCCGAATGTCTCGCGGGACGAACTTCTGAAATATTACCGCGACATGCTGTTGATCCGCCGCTTCGAGGAGAAGGCGGGGCAGCTTTACGGCATGGGGCTGATCGGCGGGTTCTGCCATCTCTACATCGGCCAGGAAGCGGTGGTCGTGGGGCTGGAAGCGGCATCGAAGGAAGGCGACAAGCGGATCACCTCCTACCGCGACCATGGCCACATGCTCGCCTGCGGGATGGACGCCAAGGGCGTGATGGCGGAACTGACCGGGCGCATCGGCGGCTATTCCAAGGGCAAGGGCGGCTCGATGCACATGTTCTCGAAAGAGAAACATTTCTACGGCGGGCACGGGATTGTCGGCGCGCAGGTGCCGCTGGGCGCGGGCCTCGCCTTTGCCGACAAGTATCTGGGCAACGACAATGTGACCTTCACCTATTTCGGCGACGGCGCGGCGAACCAGGGCCAGGTCTACGAGACCTACAACATGGCCGAACTCTGGGATCTGCCGGTGATCTTCGTCATCGAGAACAACCAGTATGCGATGGGCACCTCCGTGAAGCGGTCGACCAAGTCGACCACGCTGTTCGGCCGCGGCCTTGCCTATGGCATCCCCGGTGAACAGGTCGACGGCATGGACGTGCTGGCGGTCAAGGCAGCGGGCGAGAAGGCGGTGGCGCACTGCCGGGCGGGCAAGGGCCCGTATATCCTGGAAATGATGACCTACCGCTACCGCGGCCATTCGATGTCGGACCCGGCGAAATACCGCACGCGCGAAGAGGTTGAGAAGATGCGCAGCGAGAAGGACGCCATCGAACATGTGCGCGACCTGCTGGTGCAGGGCGGCCATGCCTCGGACGACGACCTGAAGGCCATCGACAAGGAGATCAAGGCGCTGGTGAACGAGTCGGCCGAGTTCTCGAAGGAAAGCCCCGAGCCGCCGCTGGACGAGCTCTGGACTGATATCTACGCCTGACCCGGGGGGAAACCATGGCAACCGAAGTACTGATGCCCGCGCTTTCTCCGACGATGGAGGAAGGCACGCTGGCGAAATGGCTGGTGAAAGAGGGCGATGCGGTCAAGTCCGGCCAGATCATCGCCGAGATCGAGACCGACAAGGCCACGATGGAATTCGAGGCGGTGGACGAGGGGATCGTCGGCAAGCTGCTGGTGGCCGAGGGCACGGCCGGCGTGAAGGTGAACACGCCGATCGCGGTTCTGGTCGAGGAGGGGGAAAGCGTTTCCGATGCGGCCCCCAAGGCGCCGGCACCGGCCGCGGCCGCGCCGGCCGCCGCGCCGGTGGTGGCGGCGATGGCGGCTGCACCGCAATCCGGCCCGCTGGGCGACATCACCGTCATGGGAATGGAGGTGCCCTGGCCGCACACCGACGTGCCGCGCGGGGCGGCGACCAGGACGATGACGGTGCGCGAGGCGCTGCGCGAGGCGATGGCCGAGGAAATGCGCGCCGATCCGTCGGTCTTCCTGATGGGCGAGGAAGTGGGCGAATACCAGGGCGCCTACAAGATCAGCCAGGGCCTGCTGGATGAATTCGGCGCCAAGCGCGTGGTCGATACGCCGATCACCGAGATGGGCTTTGCCGGCATCGCCACCGGCGCCAGCTGGGGCGGGCTGAAGCCGATCGTCGAGTTCATGACCTTCAACTTCGCCATGCAGGCGATCGACCACATCATCAACTCGGCCGCCAAGACGCTTTACATGTCGGGGGGCCAGATGGGCAGCCCGATGGTGTTCCGCGGGCCCAACGGCGCGGCGGCGCGGGTGGGGGCGCAGCACAGCCAGGATTATGCCGCCTGGTATGCCGCCATTCCGGGGCTGAAGGTCTGCATGCCCTATTCGGCGGCGGATGCGAAAGGCTTGCTGAAATCGGCGATCCGCGACCCGAATCCGGTGGTGTTCCTGGAAAACGAAATCCTTTACGGCCGCAGCTTCGAGGTGCCGACCGACCCCGACTTCACCATTCCCTTCGGCAAGGCATCCATCCTGCGGCAGGGCAGCGACGTGACGCTGGTGTCGTTCGGCATCGGCGTCAGCCATGCCCTTGCCGCGGCGGAGGCTCTGGCCGGCGACGGGATCGCGGCCGAAGTCATCAACCTGCGCACCCTGCGGCCGATCGACTATGACACGGTCCTGGCCAGCGTCGCCAAGACCAACCGCTGCGTGACGGTGGAAGAGGGCTTCCCCGTCGGCTCGATCGGCGACCATCTGGCCTCGACGATCATGCAGCGCGCGTTCGACTACCTCGATGCGCCCGTCATCACCTGCACGGGCAAGGACGTGCCGATGCCCTATGCGGCGAACCTTGAGAAACTGGCGCTGATCACCCCGGCGGAAATCGTCGCCGCGGTGAAATCCGTCTGCTACCGCTGAGGGAGGGGATCATGGCGACAGAAATCCTGATGCCCGCGCTTTCTCCGACGATGGAGGAAGGCACGCTGGCGAAATGGCTGGTCAAGGAAGGCCAGGCGGTGAAATCCGGCATGGTGATCGCCGAGATCGAGACCGACAAGGCCACGATGGAATTCGAGGCGGTGGACGAGGGGATCGTCGGCAAGCTGCTGGTGGCGGAAGGGACCGCGGGGGTGAAGGTGAACACGCCCATCGCCGTTCTGGTCGAGGAAGGCGAGGCCGTGCCCGCGGCCGGGACGCCGAAGCCCGCGGCGGCGGCCCCTGCAGCGGCGGCACCGGCCGCGGCCGCGCCCGTGGCCGCCCCGGCGGCGGCCCCCGCCCCCGCAGCGGCGGCAGTGCCCGCTTCCGGCGGCGCGCGGGTCTTCGCCTCGCCGCTGGCGCGGCGGATCGCGCGGGAAAAGGGGCTGGACCTGGCCGCGGTCAGGGGATCGGGGCCGCATGGCCGGATCGTGCGCGCCGATGTCGAGGGCGCGACGCCCGGGGCGGCGCCTGCCACGGCAGCACCCCCTGCCCCGGCCGCAGCCGCCGCCGCCGCAGCGGCGCCCGCCAAGGCGGCCATGCCGGCCGGACCATCGGCCGAGACCGTGCTGAAAATGTATGCCGACCGCGAGTTCACCGAGGTCGCGCTGGACGGCATGCGCCGCACCATCGCCGCCCGGCTGACCGAAGCGAAGCAGACCATCCCGCATTTCTACCTGCGGCGCGATGTCAGGCTGGATGCGCTGATGGCGTTCCGTGAACAGTTGAACAAGGGGCTGGAAAGCCGCGGCGTCAAGCTCTCGGTCAACGACTTCATCATCAAGGCCTGCGCCATCGCCCTGCAGGCGGTGCCGGATGCCAATGCCGTCTGGGCCGGCGACCGCATCCTGAAGCTGAAACCGTCTGACGTGGCGGTGGCGGTGGCGGTCGAGGGCGGGCTTTTCACGCCCGTCCTGCGCGATGCCGACAGGAAGACGCTGTCGGTGCTTTCGGCCGAGATGAAGGATCTGGCCAACCGGGCCAAGACCAAGAAGCTGGCGCCGCACGAATACCAGGGCGGCAGCTTCGCGATCTCGAACCTGGGGATGATGGGGGTCGAGAATTTCGATGCCGTCATCAACCCGCCGCATGGCGCGATCCTGGCCGTGGGCGCGGGGGTGAAGAAGCCGGTCGTGCTGGCGGACGGGACGATCGGCGTGGCCACGGTCATGTCGATGACGCTGTCGGTCGATCACCGGGTGATCGACGGCGCCCTGGGGGCGGCCTTCATGAAGGTGGTCGTCGAGGCGCTGGAGAACCCGATTTCCATGCTGGCCTGAAGGCCGGGGGCTCTGCCCCCGGACCCCCGGGATATTTGCGGACAGAAGAAGCCGGGCGCGCCGGTCAGCGCCTGGTCCTGGCCCAGTGATAGAGGCAGATGAGTTCATAGGCGACATGCGCCCCGGCGATGGCCGTGGCGCCGGTCGTGTCATAGGCGGGCGAGACCTCGACCACGTCGCCGCCCACCATGTTGATGCCGGCAAGATCGCGCAGCGCCGCCGCCGCCTGCCATGAGGCAAGGCCGCCCCAGACCGGCGTGCCGGTGCCGGGAGCGAAGGCGGGGTCGAGGCAGTCGATGTCGAAGGTGACATAGGTCGGGCGGCTGCCGACGATATCGCGCACCTTGGCCACCGCCGCCGCCACGCCCTTTTCATGCACCTCGCGTGCGTCGATGACGTTGACGCCGAGATAATCCTCGGTCGTGGTGCGGATGCCGATCTGCACCGATGTCTTCGGATCGACGATGCCGGTCTTCACCGCCTTGTAGAACATCGTGCCATGGTCGATCCGCGTCAGGTCGTCGTCCGGCCAGAGGTCGGAATGCGCGTCGAAATGGATCAGCGACAGCGGACCGAACTTCTCGGCATAGGCGCGCAGGATCGGGAAGGTGATGTAATGATCGCCGCCCAGGGTGATCGTGCCCGGGCCGGCCGCAAGGATGCCGCGGATATGCGCGGTCAGCGTGTCGGGGAAGTCCGCCACCTTCGCATAGTCGAAGGCGCAATCGCCGTAGTCGATCACCGCCATCTCGTCCAAAGGGTTGGTGGGCCAGCCATAGGGCGGATCATAGGGCTGCAGCGCCGAGGCCTCGCGGATGGCGCGGGGGCCGAAACGGGTGCCGGCGCGGTGCGTCACCGCCTGGTCGAAAGGCACGCCGGTGATCGCCAGATCGACCCCGGTCAGGTCCTTGGTATAGGTCCGCCGCAGGAAGCTGGTCGCGCCGCCGAAGGCGTTTTCAAAGGAATAGCCGCGCAGGCCGGAACGGGTGAACGCAGAATCGACCTGCGTCTTTGCATCTTCGAGTGCCATGTGGAAAGCCCAGGGAGTGAAAGCGCCAGTCATTGCCTGAAAGGGCCGGAGACGCGCGGATCCGGGTGGGGCGAGGAATAGCTTCCCCGCCCCGCATGTCAAGCGCCGGGTTCAACCGAGCGCATAGCCTTCGCGCACCAGTTCGTCCGTCACCTGCCGGATGGCGCGTTCCAGCGTGTCGGCGATGCGGTCGGCCTCGTCCAGCGTCAGCGTCAGGGGCGGCGACATGACGTTCAGGTGCCCGATCGGCCGGACCAGCAGGCCCATCGCCTCGGCCGCATTGGAGATGCGCTTCGATTCGTTCGCCGCATCCGGCAGCGGTGCCTTCGTCCCTTTGTTGCCCACGTTCTCGACACAGTGCATCAGGCCCCTGCCCCGCACGTTGCCGACAAGCGGCAGGTCTTCCAGCGCCTTCAGCCGGGCGTGCAGATGCGCGCCGGTGCGGGTGGCGTTTTCAAGCAGGCCCTCGCGCTCGATGATCTCGATCACCTTCAGGCCGGCGGTGCAGGCGACGGGGTGGCCGGAGTAGGTGAAACCGCTGGTGAACCAGCGTTCGCCGCCCCGGGCCATAACGTCCCAAATCCGGTCGGAGAAGATCACGGCGCCAAGCGGCACATAGGCCGCCGACAGGCCCTTGGCGCAGGTGATGATGTCGGGGGTGGCGCCGAACTCGGCCTCGGCCGCGAACCAGTGGCCCAGCCGGCCGAAGGCGGTGACGACCTCATCGGCGATGAAAAGGATGTCGTGCCGGCGGCAGACCGCGGCCATGCGGGCCAGATAGCCCTGGGGTGGCACGATGACGCCGCCGGACGCCTGGATCGGTTCGGCGAAGAAGCCGCCGATGCGGTCGGCGCCGACACGGGCGATCAGCGCCTCGAACTCGGCGACCAGGCTGTCGGTGAAGGCGGCCTCGGTCATGCCGTCCGGGCGGCGGTAGGGGTTGGGGCAAGAGAGGTGATGGATGCCGTCGGTCTTGTAGCGGAATTCATCGACCCGGTCGCCCGGACGCTTGCCGATCGACTGGGTCAGGTAGGTGGAGCCGTGATAGCTGTGGTCGCGGGCGACCAGATCGGTCTTTGCCGGCCGCCCCATGGCGTGCTGGTAGAACCAGACCATGCGCGCGGCAGTATCGACGGCGGTCGAGCCGCAGGTGGTGAAATGGACGCGGTTCAGGTCACCCGGCGCACGTTCGGCCAAGGCGGCGGCAAGCCGGGCCGAGGGGCCGTTCGTCATGTCGACGAAGGTGTTGGAAAACGCGAGCTTCTCGGCCTGCGCGGCGATTGCCTGCGCCACCTCGGCCCGGCCAAGGCCGATGTTGGTGCACCACATGCCGCCGACCGCGTCGAGATAGCGGTTTCCGGCCGTATCCCAGAGCCACGCGCCCTCGCCCCGCTCGATCACCAGCGATCCTTCACGCTCGAACGGGCCGAAGTTCGTCCAGGGGTGCAGGACGTGGCGGCGGTCCATCTGCCAGAGGGTTTCGGGCGCGGTTTCGGGCCGTGCCAGGGCCGGGGCGGCGGTCATGGGGCGTCTCCTGAATGGATGGTCAGTCAGGAGAGACTAGCATTTTGATCAAAATCCGGCCAGCCCGGCACTGGCACAATGACTAGCGGCGGGGCAAGATATGGGGGCCAAAGGTTGATCGGCCCCCAGATAGCGCCCCGACCGCGGCCGGCGCGGGCCGTCCGGCCGATTCGCGGTCAGAACACGCGCTGTCTGGCCTTGCTGACGGTGAAGCCGTGGCCCTGGCCGTTGGTGCAGGTCATGCCCGTCTTTTCCGAGACGCAGAGATAGGCGCCAAGGCTGATCGACTTGCCGTAGTCAAGGACGAAGCCGTTCGGATCGGCGACGGTATCGCCGACGCAGGCAAGATAGCCCCCGCCCTGCGGCCCGACGCCGAAGGTCCGGCCCCATTCCAGATCGCAATCGGCGGGGCGGTTGCGGTAGCTGGGCGTCGACTGGAAAATGTCGCAGCGCGCCTCGGACCATTCGCCGGTGATGATGGCGCAATGGATGTTGCCCGAAGGCGAGTGGAACGAGATGTAGTCATCGGCACGGGCCGGCGCCGAAAGGGCCAGCAGGCCAAGGGCCGACAGGTGAAGTGCGCGGCGCAATGTCATGGTTCAAATCCCTTTTTTAGCAACCGCCGGCGCGGGCGGTTGGCGGTCGGCATCAGGATTCCACATTCCGGGCCGCGCGGGCAAGTCGGCGCCGCCTGACCCGGCTATTTCGCCGCAAGCGGCTGGTTCCGTTCCACCAGCCGGGCAAAGAAGCTGGCGCCGACGGGTGCGGCCTCGTCGTTGAAGTCATAGGCGGGGTGGTGCAGCCCCGCGCCGGGGCCGGTGCCAAGGAAGAGATAGGCGCCGGGCCGGGCCTCCAGCATGTAGGAGAAGTCTTCCGACCCCATCTCGCGCGCGGCGCGGGCATCGACCGCCTCGTCGCCGGAAACCTCGCGCGCGACGGCGGCGGCGAAATCGGTCTCTTCCTCGTGGTTGATCGTTGCCGGATAGCCCCAGTCATAGTCGACCTCGGCCCGGACGCCGAAGGCCGCGGCGGTGCCCTCGACGATCTCGTGGAACCGCTTCTTCAGCAGCGCCCGCACATCGGGGCGGAAGCAGCGGATGGTGGCGGCGAAGGTGCCATCCTCGGGGATGATGTTCGAGGCGGTGCCGGTGTGGATCATCGTGACCGAAAGGACAGCCTCGTCCAGGGCATAGACGTTGCGCGGGATGATGGTCTGGATCGCCTGCACCATGGCGACGATGGCGACCACCGGGTCCACTGTTTCATGCGGGGTGGCGCCGTGGCCGCCCTTGCCGGTGACGCGGACATAGGCGGTGTCGACCGAGGCCATGATCGGGCCGGGCGTCGTCTGGAAATGGCCGAAGGCGACGTTCGGGGCATTGTGGATGCCGTAGACGGTGGCGATGCCGAAACGGTCCATCACCCCTTCCTGCACCATGACCTGCCCGCCGCCGCCGTCTTCCTCGGCCGGCTGGAAGAGAAGCGCCACCCGCCCGGCGAAGTTGCGCGTCTCGGCCAGGTATTTGGCGGCGCCCAGCAGCATGGCGACATGGCCGTCATGACCGCAGGCGTGCATCCGGCCCGGCACCTTGCTGGCATGCGGCGCGCCGGTGATTTCCTCGATCGGCAGCGCGTCCATGTCGGCGCGCAGGCCGATGGTCGGGCCGGCGCCCCGCCCGTTGATGATGGCGACTATGCCGGTCTGCGCGATGCCCGGATGCAGTTCGTCGACGCCGATCTCGCGCAGGCGGGCGGCGATCCAGGCGGCGGTCTCGGTGCAGTCGAAGGCAAGTTCGGGGTATTGGTGCAGATGCCGACGCCAGCCCTTCATTTCCTCGGCATATGAGGCGATACGGTTGAGGACGGGCATGATCTGGCTCCTGGCGCGCTGGTCTGGCCGTGGAACAAACCTCAAATCGGACGTGGCCGCAATGTCAGAACCCCGCCTTGACCATCCCGAAAGCGACCTTGCCGCCGGGTCAGGCGGCGCCGGCGGCATGGCGCGGCTGCTGGCGATCATGGCGCGGCTGCGCGATCCGCAATCCGGCTGTCCCTGGGACATCGCCCAGACCTTCGCGACGATCGCCCCCTACACGATCGAGGAGGCGCATGAGGTGGCCGATGCCATCGCGCGCGAAGCCTGGGGAGAGTTGAAGGGCGAGTTGGGCGATCTGCTGCTGCAGGTGGTGTTCCATGCGCGGATGGCCGAAGAGGCCGGCATGTTCGGCTTTGCCGATGTGGCGACGGCGATTTCCGACAAGATGGTGGACCGGCATCCGCATGTCTTCGGCGATCAAAGCCGCGACAAGACGCCGGAACAGCAGACCCTTGACTGGGAGGCGGCGAAGGCCCGCGAACGCGGCGCGGCGGGGGTTCTGGCCGGGGTGGCGCTGGGTCTGCCGGCGCTGACCCGGGCGGTCAAGCTGCAGAACCGCGCGGCGCGGGTGGGGTTCGACTGGCCGTCGACCGACGAGGTGGTGGCGAAGCTGGTCGAGGAGGCGGGTGAACTGGCCGAGGCGCGGGCAGGGCTGGGCACCGCCGAGATAGAAGAGGAATTCGGCGATCTTCTCTTCGTCGTCGCCAATCTGGCGCGGCACCTGAAGGTGGACCCCGAGGCCGCCCTTCGCGCCGCCAACGCCAAGTTCACCCGCCGGTTCCGCCGGATCGAGGCGCTTCTGGCCGAGGTGGGGCGCACGCCGGCCGAATCGGACCTGGCCGAGATGGACGCGCTCTGGAACCGCGCCAAGGCCGAGGAGAAGGCGGCGCGGGGCGCGGGCTGAACGCGGGATACGTTCAATTGGCGCACAGGTTCACGACTCAATCGCTCAACTATTGACCGGGGGTTGATCGGCGGCTATTGCGGCAGGGCAATTCCTGACAAAAGGACTGAGTTATGCGCCACTCCATTCTTGCCCTGACGCTGACGACCGCCCTGCCCTTCGCGACCCTTGCCGGGGCCGAAGAGGTGAACGTCTATTCCCACCGCCAGCCCGAGCTGATCCAGCCGCTGGTGGATGCCTTCACCGCCGAAACCGGCATCGCGGTGAACGTGGCCTTTGTCGACAAGGGCATGGCCGAACGGCTGGTGGCGGAAGGCGACCGCTCGCCCGCCGATCTGGTGCTGACGGTCGACATTGCCCGCCTGATGCAGATCGTCGATGCCGACGTGACCCAGGCCGTGCAGTCCGACGTGCTGGAAGCCAACATCCCTGAATCGCTGCGCGACCCGAACGACCACTGGTTCGGCCTGACCTCGCGCGCGCGGATCGTCTATGCCAGCAAGGACCGCGTCGCCCCCGGCGAGGTGACGACCTACGAGGATCTCGCCTCGGAAAAATGGAAGGGCCGTCTTTGCACCCGCTCGGGCCTGCATGACTACAACGTGGCGCTGCTGGGCGCGGTGATCGCGCATCACGGCGAAGAAGCCGCCACTGCCTGGGCCGAGGGGCTGAAGGCGAACCTCGCGAAGAAGCCCGACGGCGGCGACCGCGACCAGGTGAAATCCATCGCCGCGGGCGAATGCGACATCGCGCTTGGCAACACCTACTACATGGGCCAGATGCTGGCCGACCCCGAGCAGGTGCCGTGGGCTGAATCGGTGAACATCGTCTTCCCGGTGTTCGAGGGCGGCGGCACGCACCTGAACATCTCGGGCGTCGCCATGACCAAGGCCGCCCCGAACAAGGAAGCGGCGCTGAAGTTCATGGAATGGCTGTCGTCGGATGCGGCGCAGAAAATCTATGCCGAGACCAACCACGAATTCCCGGTCAAGGCCGGGGTGGAACGGTCCGCGCTGGTGGCAAGCTGGGGCGAATTCACCGCCGACAGCCTGCCCCTGGCCGACGTGGCCGCGGCCCGCGCGGCGGCGGTGAAGATCATGGAAACCATCAACTACGACGGCTGAGCCGCTGACAGATAACGGAAAACCGGATAGGAGGGGCGACTTCGGCCGCCCCTTCTTCTTGCGCCGCGCACCGCTGGACAGGGGCCGCGCGATCGGATTTCCTGCCGGCAGGAACCTGGAGGACCGGCCATGCAGCATCGCCGCAAGATCATCATCGACACCGACCCGGGGCAGGACGATGCGGTGGCGATCCTGCTGGCGCTGGCCTCGCCCGAGGAACTGCAGGTGCTGGGGATCACCACCGTTGCCGGCAACGTGCCGCTGGCGCTGACCCAGCGCAACGCCCGGGTGATCTGCGAACTGGCCGGCGCGACCGATGTGCCGGTCCTTGCCGGCTGCGACGCGCCGATCCGGCGCAAGCTGGTGACGGCCGAGCATGTGCATGGCAAGACCGGGCTGGACGGCATCCCGCTGCCCGAGCCGGAAATGCCGCTCGCCCCCGGCCATGCCGTCGATTTCATCATCGAAACGCTGCGGCGCGAACCGCCCGGTTCGGTGACGCTGTGCCCGCTGGGGCCGCTGACCAACATCGCCATCGCCTTTGCCCGCGCCCCCGACATCGTGGCGCGGGTGGCCGAGGTGGTGCTGATGGGCGGGGCATATTTCGAGGTGGGCAACATCACCCCGGCGGCCGAATTCAACATCTACGTCGACCCGGAAGCCGCGGAAATCGTGTTCAAATCCGGCGTTCCGCTGGTGGTGATGCCGCTCGACGTGACGCACAGGGCGCTGACCAGCCGCGCCTGGGTCGAGGAAATGCGCGGCCTTGGCACCCGTGTCGGACAGGCGGTGGCGGGTTGGACCGATTTCTTCGAACGCTTCGACACCGCGAAATACGGCAGCGAAGGCGCGCCGCTGCACGACCCCTGCGTCATCGCCTACCTGATCGAGCCGGCGCTGTTCGCCGGCCGGCATGTGAACGTCGAGATTGAGACCGGCAGCGACCTGACGCTGGGCATGACGGTGGCCGACTGGTGGCATGTCACCGGGCGCCCGCCGAATGCGATGTTCATGGGATCGGTCGACCGGGACGGGTTCTTCCGCCTGCTGAGCGAGCGGATCGCGCGGCTGTAGCAAGCTTCATGCTGTGCATAAGGAACAGGCGGCAACAGACTGACAATACAGGATCAATTCACCGGAAGAATGACCGAGAACACCGACCCTTCGCCCCTGCGGCTGTCGATCCTGAGCCAGCCGCGGTGGCGGTTCAGGATGTGCTTGACGATCGCAAGGCCAAGGCCGGTGCCGCCCTCGGCGCGGCTGCGGTGGGCGTCGACGCGGTAGAAGCGTTCGGTCAGGCGCGGCAGGTGGATCGCCTCGATCCCCTCGCCCCGGTCGGCGACGTCGACCCGAACCACCGGGCCGCGCGAACTGCCTTCGCGGCCAAGGGTCACCCGCACCTCCTGCCCGCGGGCACCGTATTTCACCGCGTTCTCGAACAGGTTCAGGAACACCTGGGTCAGCTGGTCGGGATCGCCCGGCACGATGGCCGGCGCCTCGGCGCCGCTGATGGTGATCCGGCTTTCCTTCTCATCGGCGGCGGAACGGACGGTGCCGGCGGCGGCGCGCAGGATCACCGCCAGATCGACGGGTTCGCGCGGGCGGACGCGTTCTTCGGATTCCACCCGCGACAGTTGCAAGAGGTCGCGGACAAGCCGGTTCATCCGGTTCGCCTCGCGGTCCATGATCGCAAGGAAGCGGTCGCGCGCGGCCGGGTCATCGCGGGCCGAGGTGCGCAGGGTTTCGATGAAGCCCATCATCGCGGTCAGCGGCGTGCGCAACTCGTGGCTGACGTTGGCGACGAAATCGCGCCGCATCGCGTGGGCCTGCGCCTCGGCGGTGATGTCGCGCAGGATGCACAGGACGCGCGTCCCGCCGGCCGACAGACGCGAGACGAAGGCGCGGAACTGGGCGTCGTCCGGCAGGCGGACCAGAACCTCGCGCGCGGTGCCATCTTCAAGCACCTCTTCGACGGCGTTCAGCAGCTCGGGCGAGCGGATGGCCAGCGCGATGTTGCGGCCGAGCGCGGCAGCCCCGACCAGGGCCAGCGCGGCGGCGTTCAGGTGGGCGATGCGTTCGTCGGGACCAACGATCAGCGCCGGCAGCGGGATGCCGTCCAGAAGCTCTGCCTCGATCGTGCCCGGCATCGGTATCCCCGGTTGGCCCGCAGGGTTCATCGCCCGGACCGGCCCGGCACGCAACCGGAAACGAAAATCCCGGCCCGCGGGGCGGACCGGGATCGGGGATTTCGGATGCGGCGCGGATCAGCCGACGAGTTCGAGGCCCGAGAAGAAGAAGGCGATCTCGCGCGCGGCCGAGGCTTCGCTGTCCGAGCCGTGAACCGAATTCTCGCCCTTCGACAGGGCGAATTCCTTGCGGATCGTGCCGGCGGCCGCGGCGGCGGGGTCGGTCGCGCCCATCACTTCGCGGTTCTTGGCAATCGCGCCTTCGCCTTCCAGCACCTGCACGACCACCGGCTCCGACGCCATGAAGGCGACGAGTTCACCATAGAAGCCGCGCTCCTTGTGTTCGGCATAGAAGGCGCCGGCCTGGGCGGGCGACAGGTGGATGCGCTTCGAGGCGACGACGCGCAGGCCGGCCTCTTCGAATTTGGCGACGATCTTGCCGGTCAGGTTGCGCTTGGTCGCATCGGGCTTGATGATCGACAGGGTGCGTTCGGTGGCCATCGGGCGTGTCCTTCGTTCGGGGGCCGGATGGGCCCGTTCGGATGGCCGGGCTGCTAGCACGGGTTTATGCCGAAGGGAAGACGGGCACCGGCAGGCGGCACCCTTGACCTTGGCCGGCGGCTGGGCCATGCGCTCTGGCCATGCTGCGGATCGAGGACATCACCTATTCGGTCGAGGGGCGGGCGCTGTTCGAGGGCGCCTCGTCGACGATTCCGACCGGGCACAAGGTGGGGATCGTCGGGCGGAACGGCACCGGCAAGACCACGCTCTTCCGCCTGATCCGCGGGGAGCTGTCGCTGGAGGGCGGCTCGATCACCATCCCCGCCCGCGCGCGCATCGGCGGCGTGGCGCAGGAAGTGCCGTCGTCGGACGTGTCGCTGCTGAATACGGTGCTGGCCGCCGACAAGGAGCGTGCGGCCCTGATGGCCGAGGCGGAGGTGGCGACCGACCCGCACCGCATTGCCGAGGTGCAGGCGCGGCTGACCGACATCGACGCCTGGAGTGCGGAGGCGCGCGCCTCATCCATCCTGCGCGGCCTGGGGTTCGAGGCGGACCAGCAGGCCATGCCCTGCAGCGCGTTTTCCGGCGGCTGGCGGATGCGGGTGGCGCTGGCGGGGGTGCTGTTCGCCCAGCCCGACTATCTGCTCTTGGACGAGCCGACCAACTATCTGGACCTTGAGGGCGCGCTCTGGCTGGAAAGCTATCTGGCGAAATATCCCCATACGGTGATGATCATCAGCCACGATCGCGGCCTTCTGAACCGGGCGGTCACCTCGATCCTGCATCTCGAGGACCGGAAGCTGACGCTTTACTCCGGCCCCTATGACACGTTCGCCGAAACGCGGGCGGCGCGGCTGGCGGCGGCCGAGGCCGAGAACCGGCGGACCGAGGCGCGGCGGGCGCATCTGCAATCCTTCGTCGACCGGTTCCGCGCCAAGGCCACCAAGGCGCGGCAGGCGCAGTCGCGGCTGAAGATGATCGAGAAGCTGAAATTCGCCACCACCCCGCAAGAGGCGGCGCTGGCGAGGTTCACTTTCCCCGAACCGGAAGAGCTGTCGCCGCCGATCCTGACGCTGGACGGCGCGTCGGTCGGCTATGGCGGGCCGCCGGTGCTGCGGCGGCTGTCGCTGCGGATCGACCAGGACGACCGGATCGCGCTGCTGGGCCGCAACGGCGAGGGGAAATCGACGCTGTCGAAGCTCTTGGCCGGGAAGCTGACGGCCGGCACGGGACGGCTGCATCGGTCGGGCAAACTGCGGATCGGCTATTTCGCCCAGCATCAGGTGGACGAGCTGCATGTGGACGAGACGCCCTTGCAGCATGTACGCCGCCTGCGGCCCGACGAGGCCCCCGCCCGGCTGCGGGCGCGGCTGGCCGGGTTCGGGCTTCTGGCCGATCAGGCGGAAACGCTGGTGGGGCGGCTGTCGGGCGGGCAGAAGGCGCGGCTGTCGCTGCTGCTGGCGACGATCGACGCGCCGCATCTGCTGATCCTCGATGAACCGACCAACCACCTCGACATCGAAAGCCGCGAGGCGCTGGTCGAGGCGCTGACGGAATATTCCGGCGCCGTCATCCTGGTCAGCCACGACATGCACCTTCTGGGGCTGGTGGCCGACAGGCTGTGGCTGGTGAAGGGGGGCGAGGTCCACCCCTATGCCGACGATCTTGAAAGCTATCGCCGGATGCTGCTGGCGGCCGAGGACGAGGCGCGCGTGGCGACGAAGCCCGTCGAACCGCCGAAGCGGAAGGCCGGCCGCGACGAGGTTCTGGCGCTGCGCGCCGAGGTGCGGCGCTGCGAGGAACGGCTGGGCAAGCTGAACGAGATGCGCGACCGGCTGGCGGCGCGGCTGGCCGATCCCGCGCTTTACGAGGACGCCCGCAAGGGCGAGCTTGCCACCTGGAACGCCAAATATGCCGAGGTGATGGACGGGCTCGACCGGGCCGAGGCGCTGTGGCTGACCGCGCAGGAGGCGCTGGAGGCGGTGGGCTGATGCCGATGCCCTGGACCTATTGCCAGGCGAGCCGCGAATGGCAGGCCTTTCTGGCCGATGCGCGCGAGGCGATGGGCCTGACAAGCGACAACGCCGCCTTTACCGCCGTCGAAGGCGTGCTGAAGGCGTTTCGCCGCCGGCTGACGCCGCAGCAGGCGGCGGATTTCGCGCAAGCCCTGCCCGCCGTCCTGCGGGCGTTGTTCGTGGCCGACTGGCGGCTGGACGAGGGGCCGATCCCGCCCGGCAGCCGCGCCGACTGGACCGCCGAGGCCCGCGCGCTTCGCCCGCATCACAACCTGACGCCGGAAAACTGCGTCGCGGCGACGGCGCTGGCGCTGCGCCGTTCGGTCCCGGCAAGGGATATGGACCGGGCGCTGGCCCGCCTGCCCGCCTTTGCGGCCGACTTCTGGGCGCCGCCGGCCGGCACCGATCCCGAAAGCCTGGGTCCGCGAATCGTCTGAGCCACCGCCCGGGTTGCCGTAGGGGCCTGCCCCCTGCGGCCCCCGAGCAGGATGGTCCCGGACAGATGAAAGATCGCAGGGGGGGCGAGGAAATCCGTGGCCAGCCGGTCCGGCGCCCGCTAGGCTTTGCCCATGCCCGAGGCCGCCTTCCTGATTACCGCCTTCGCCACGCTTTTCGTGGTGATCGACCCGCCCGGGCTGGTGCCCCTGTTCATCGCGCTGACGCGGGGGATGGATGCGGGGCGGCGGCGGGCCATGGCGCGGCGGGCCTGCGTGATCGCCGCGGTGCTGCTGACGCTGTTCGGCCTTTTCGGCGAGGCGATCCTTGGCTTCATCGGCATATCCATGTCGGCCTTCCGCATCGCCGGCGGCATCCTGCTGTTCCTGACCGCGCTCGACATGCTGTTCGAACGCAGGACGCAGCGGCGCGAGGGCCAGACGGCCGAGCCGGACCACGATCCTTCGGTCTTTCCGCTGGCGACGCCCCTGATCGCGGGGCCGGGGGCGATCGCCTCGATGATCCTCCTGGTCGGGCAGGCGCAGGCGCTGTCAGGGCCGGGCTGGGCCGGGGCCGGCACGGTGATCGGACTGATGCTGGCGATGATGCTGGTGACCTTCCTGTTCCTGCTGGCCTCGCCGCCGCTCGAACGGCTCTTGGGGCGGACGGGGGTGATCGTCATCACCCGGCTGCTGGGCATGCTGCTGGCCGCGCTGTCGGTGCAGTTCGTGATCGACGGGGTGCGGCAGACCGGGCTGATCGGCTGATCCGCCCTTCCCATCGCGGCCCGGGCCGCCCATATCGACGTGAAACGGAGGGTTCGCGGTGGACGGAGACTACAGCCGGCTGGTCTATCTGGTGCTGCTGCTGGCGGCGGTGGGCAGCTGGGTCATGGTCGAATACCGGCAGCGGCTGGGCCAGGCACTGCGCGTGGCCATGGCCTGGGGGCTGATCTTCGTCGGCGTGATGGCGGGCTACGGCCTGTGGAAGGATATCCGCGGCGACATGGCGCCGGCGCAGATGACCGTATCGGCGGGCGAGGTGGCGCTGCCGCGCGCCGGCGACGGGCATTTCTATGCCGAGCTTGAGGTGAACGGCGCGCCGGTCCTGTTCATGGTCGACACCGGGGCCACCAACATGGTGCTGTCGCGCGACGACGCGCGGCGGGTGGGCATAGACCCGGGCGGGCTGATCTACCTGGGCCAGGCGGCAACGGCGAACGGCGTGGTGCGCACCGCCCGGGTGACGCTGGCAACAGTGGAGCTGGGGCCGTTCGAGAACGCGGATTTCGCCGCCTATGTGAACGACGGCGAGATGATGGGGTCGCTCCTCGGGATGGACTACCTGCGCCAGTTCCGGGTCGAGATCGACGGCGACCGGATGGTGCTGCGGCGCTGAGCCTGTCCGACAATAGTGGAATCCGGTTCTGTCGAAAGACAGGCGACCACTATGGAGCTGGAACCTGTCCGATGCTTCTGTCTGCATCGGACAGGCTCCAGCGGCGTGCCGCGACCTATGTCGCGCCGGGCGCGGTGGTGCCCGGGCTTTCCGCCTTCTTCTGCCAGCGGCCGGTTTCCTCGGACCAGTATTCCGCGGCCAGTCCGGCGGCGGTGACGGCCTTCCACTGGCCCCGCGCGGCGGCAAGCTGCACCTCGTCGGCGGCGTCGAAAAGCAGCCAGATACGGTCCATCCGCCGGGCTTCGTCCGGGTCGACCGCCAGTGCGCCAAGGTGAAGGATGCCGCGTGCGCCGTTGACCGGCGCGCCCTGTCCAAGAAGGAACGGCTGGTCGGCGTCATGCGGGCCGCCCGCCAGCCCGTGCGGCAGGAAATCGTCCTTCGGGTGCAGCCAGAGCCAGCCGTCCAGCCGTTCCAGCGTGGCGGGGTCGGGCGCGCGGGCCATGATGCGCCAGCCCTGCGCCAGCGCGCGGCCGGCCAGCAGAAGCACCGCCTCCTCGGTCGAGGACCGGGTGAGGTGGTAGAAGTTCACCTGTCCCATGGGCTGCCCCGCCACCCGCCCCGTCAGCCTTCGTAACGGTCGCGGATCAGCCGGTTCAGCGCCATGACGCCCCAGCCGGTGGCGCCCTTGGGGGCTAGCGTGCTGTCGGCCTTCAGCAGCGCCGTCCCGGCGATGTCGAGGTGGACCCATGGCGTTTCGGGCTTCACGAAGCGGCGCAGGAAATGCGCGGCGGTGACGGCGCCGCCATCGCGGCCGCAGGAATTGACGATGTCGGCGATGCGGCTTTTCAGCTTGGCGTCATAGCCATCGCCCATCGGCATCCGCCAGGCGCCTTCGCCCTCGGCCGCGGCGGCGGCAAGGAAGGCGTTGCAAAGCGCGTCGTCGTTGGAAAAGACCCCGGTGTTTTCATGGCCCAGGGCGACGATGATCGCCCCGGTCAGGGTGGCAAGGTCGATCATCCCGGAGGGGTTGAAGCGTTCCTGCGCATACCAGAGGACATCGGCCAGGACGAGCCGGCCCTCGGCATCGGTGTTGATGACCTCGATCGTGTCGCCCTTCATCGAGCGGACCACGTCGCCCGGGCGCTGCGCCCTTCCGTCGGGCATGTTCTCGACCAGACCGACCAGGCCCACGACATTCGCGCGCGCCTTGCGCAGCGCCAGCGTGCGCATGACGCCGGCGACGACGCCGGCGCCGCCCATGTCCATCGTCATCTCTTCCATGCCGGCCGCGGGCTTGATCGAGATGCCGCCGGTGTCGAAGCAGACGCCCTTGCCGACAAGGGCGAAGGGCGGCTGGTCCTTCGGCCCGCCGCGCCATTGCATGACCACCACCTTGGACGGGCTTTCCGACCCCTGCCCCACGCCCAGAAGCGCGCGCATGCCCAGTCTGGACAGGTCTTCCTCTTCCAGTATCTCGACGTCGAGGCCCAGTTCCTGCATGGCGGCCAGCCGCGCGGCGAAATCGAATGTCGTCAGCACGTTGGCCGGTTCGTTCACCAGATCGCGGGTGAAGAACACGCCTTCAGCCACGGCGGCCATCGGCGCGGCCGCGGCGGCGACGGATTCGGGGCGGGCCACCATCAGCGTGACCGGGCCGGGCACCTTGGCCTCGGCAGACTTGTGGACCGCGAAATCATAGGCGCGCATGGCCAGGCCAAAGGCGATCTCGGCGGCGCGGGGATGCACCTCGGCCAGCACGACCAGCGGCTGGTCGGCATGGGCGCGGCCGATGGCGGCGCCCGCCTTGCGCGCCTCCGCGACCGAGGCGCGCCGCGGCAGGCGGACGAGTTGCAGCGCGGTGGCGTCAAGCCCCGCCGGGAAGGCAAGCTCCATCGCCTCGCCGGGTTTCAGCGCGGCAAAGCCCGGCGAGGCGACGGCGCGGGCGATGGCGCCGCGGGTGGCCCGGTCCAGCCGGCGCGCGGCAGGCGACAGCGGCGCCCCGGCATCGGCCAGCAGCGCGATCCTGCCCGCATGGGAGGAAAGCGCCGCGGCGTCGGTTTCGCGGAACTGGATCGGAACGGGATGCGACATGAAAGCGCCTTCGGCTGTGGCTGATCGGGGGCAGGACGGCGGGCCGGACGGCCGCCGGGCCATGCGGCCGACACGCTAGCGGGCGGCTGCCGGCTTGGCCAGATATGAGTTTCACGCCCCGGCGAATTCCGGTAGGGTCCGCTACATCTGGTATGGGGCAAGGGCCGGCGTGTCGAGATTCGACCGATATCTTCTGTCGCAGCTGCTTGCGCTGTTCGGCTTCTTCTCGCTGGTCCTTGTCGCGGTCTACTGGGTCAACCGGGCGGTCGGCCTGTTCGACCAGTTGATCGGCGACGGGCAGTCGGCGCTGGTGTTCCTGGAATTCTCGGTCCTGACGGTGCCGAACGTGATCCGGCTGGTGCTGCCGGTTTCCGCCTTTGCCGCCTGCCTTTACGCCGTGAACCGGCTGATGCAGGAAAGCGAGCTGGTGGTGATGCAGGCGACGGGCTTTTCCGCCTTTCGCCTTGCCCGGCCCGTCCTGTGGTTCGGGCTGGTCGTCGTGGCGATGCAGCTGGTGCTGATGAACCTTCTGGTGCCGATGAGCATGTCGCGGCTGGCCGCACGCAGCGCCGAGGTGAGCGAGAACGTCACCGCGCGGTTCCTGAACGAGGGGCGGTTCATGCACCCCGCCCGGGGCGTGACGATCTACATCCGCGAGATCACCCCCCTGGGCGAATTGAACGACCTCTTCCTTTCGGATGAGCGGAACGCGGGCGAGCGGGTGGTCTATACCGCGCGGCAGGCGCTGATCGTGCGGGGCGAGGCGTCGCCGCGGCTGATCATGCTGAACGGCGCGGCGCAGCGGCTGAATACCGCGGGTGCGCGGCTGGCGGTGACGCGCTTTGCCGATTTCACGCTGGACCTTGCCGGCGTCGTCGGCGCGTCGGACCTGCGCAAGCGGCAGATGAAGGAACTGACGACGGACGAGCTTCTTGCGGCCGACCCCGCGCTGCTGGAGGCGACCGGCCAGACCCCGGCCGCCTTCCGCGGCGAGGTGCATGCCCGCATCGCCGGCCCGCTGCTGGGCCTTGCCGCACCCCTGGTCGGCTTTGCCGCGCTGATGCTGGGCGGGTTCTCGCGGTTCGGCATGCTGCGGCAGATCGCCATTGCGGTGGCGCTGCTGATCGGGCTGCAGATGGTGAACACCGCCGCGACGGGCGAGGCGTTGCGCAAGACGGGGGCCTGGCCCCTGCTCTATCTGGCGCCGCTTCTGGGAACCGCAGTCGCCGCCGGCCTGCTCTGGTGGGCCCAGCGTCCCCGCCGCCTGCCGCAGCGCACCGATGCGGGGGCGTCGGCATGACGCTGTCCTTCTATATCGCGCGGCGGTTCCTGGTGACCGTGGGCCAGGTGTTCCTGATCTTCTTCGGCATCCTGATGCTGATCGACATGATCGAACAGCTGCGCAGCTTTTCCGATGTCGGCGTCGGGCTGACCGATGCGGCGCGGCTGTCGCTGATGAATGTGCCGGAAACGCTTTACCGTATCCTGCCGCTGATCCTGATCATGGGGTCGATCGCGGTCTTCCTGGGGCTGGCGCGGTCGTCCGAACTGGTTGTGGTGCGCGCGGCCGGCCGGTCGGGGCTGCGGTTTCTGGTGACGCCGGTGCTGGCGGCGCTGGCGATCGGGCTGTTTGCCGTGGCGGTGCTGAATCCCTTGGTCGCGGCCACGTCGAAAGCCTATGACGACCTGCGGGTGCAGTTCCAGGGCGGCGACGGCTCGGCGCTTTCGGTAACGGACAGCGGGCTGTGGCTGCGGCAGGGTGGCGAATACGGGCAGACGGTGATCCAGGCGCGGCAGGCGAACGGCGACGGGACCGAGCTTTTCGGCGTGTCGTTCATGACCTTCGGCACCGAGGGCACGCCCGCCACCCGGGTCGAGGCGCAGGCGGCGCGGCTGATCGAGGGCGCCTGGCTGGTTGACGGTGGAAAGATGTGGGACCTGACCGAGCCCAACCCCGAGCTTGGCGCGGCGCTGCTGCCCGACGGCACAAGGCTTCCCTCGGACCTGACGCCCGAGCGCATCCGCGACAGTTTCGGCACCCCCGCGGCGGTGCCGATCTGGGAACTGCCCGGCTACATTGCCGATCTGCAGCGCGCCGGCTTCTCGGCCCGGTCCTACCAGCTGTGGTTCCAGATGGAACTGGCGCAGCCGCTTCTCCTGACGGCGATGGTGCTGGTGGCGGCGGGCTTCACCATGCGGCATGTGCGGTTCGGCCGCATCGGCCAGATGGTGCTTTACGCGATCCTCTCGGGGTTCGCGCTGTTCTTCCTGCGCAATTTCGCGCAGGCCCTGGGGGAAAGCGGGCAGATCCCCATCCTCCTTGCCGCCTGGGCGCCGCCGATGGCGGCGGTGATGCTGGCGCTGGGGTTGCTGCTGCACCTGGAGGACGGGTGATGCTGCGGCGCCTTCTGATCACGCTGGCGCTGCTGTGCCTTGCCCTGCCGCTCCGGGCGCAGGAGGCCGCGACGCTGGTCTCGGACCGGCTGGAGATCACCGGCGACACCCGGCTGATCGCCAGCGGCAATGTCGAGGTCTTCTTTCAGGGCAACCGGCTGCGGGCGACGCGGATCGTCTTTGACCAGGCGGCCGACCGGCTGGTGATCGAGGGGCCGATCGTCCTGACCGATGCGACGGGCGACACGATCCTGCTGGCCTCCGAGGCCGATCTGGCCGCCGACCTGCGCGACGGCATCCTGACCAGCGCGCGGCTGGTGCTGAACCGGCAGCTGCAGTTGGCGGCAAGCCATGCGATGCGGGCCGGCGGCCGCTACACGACGCTGGACCGGGTGGTCGCCTCGTCCTGCCGGATTTGCGCCGGAAGCCCGGTGCCGCTGTGGGAAATCCGGGCGCGCCGGGTGGTGCATGATCAGGAGGCGCGGCAGCTTTACTTCGACCATGCGCAGCTGCGCGTCTCGGGCCTGCCGGTCTTCTACATCCCGCGCCTGCGGATGCCCGACCCGACGCTGGAACGGTCGAGCGGCTTCCTGATGCCGTCGATCCGCACCACATCCGACCTGGGGGCCGGGCTGAAGCTGCCGTATTTCCTGACCTTGGGCCAAAGCCGCGACCTGACGCTGACGCCATACATCACCGCGCGCGGCAGCCGGACACTGGAACTGCGCTACCGGCAGGCGTTCCGCACCGGCACGGTCGTGGTCAGCGGCGCGCTGACGCGGGACGACCTGCTTCCGGGCGAGACGCGGGGCTATCTCTTTGCCGACGGCGCCTTTGCGCTGCCGAACGACCTGAAGCTGACCTTCGGGCTGAAGGTCACCTCGGACAACGCCTATCTGCTGGACTACGGCTATTCCTCGGCCGACCTTCTGGACAGCCGGATCGAACTGGCGCGCGTGCGCAGGAACAGCCTGATCTCGGCCCGGATCGTCAGCTTCCAGACGCTGCGCGACGACGAGGACAACGACACGATCCCCTCGGTCGTCACCGACCTGACCTTCCACCGCCGCTTCTCGCTGGGCCGCCTGGGCGGCGAGGGCGGCTTCCGGCTGCAGGCGCACAGCCATTATCGCACCTCGGACGCGGTGCTGGACGGGCCGGACCCCGACGACATCGCCGACGGCCGCGACGTGACCCGGCTTTCGGCCCGGGTCGACTGGCGGCGCAGCTTCATCCTGCCCGGCGGCATCGAGGCGACGGTCCTGGGCGAGGCGCAGACCGACGGCTACATGATCCGGCAGGATTCCGTCTTTGCCGGCAGCAAGGGCCGCAGCCATGCCGCCGCCGGGGTGGAACTGCGCTGGCCCTGGGTCAAGGCGACGGAAACCGGCGCCGTCCATGTGATCGAGCCGGTGGTCCAGCTGGTCTGGGCCGGCGAGAACGGCGCCTCGATCCCCAACGAGGACAGCGCGCTGATCGAGTTCGACGAGGGCAACATCTTCTCGCTGGACCGGTTTCCCGGTTCGGACGCGGTCGAGGAAGGCGCGCGCGCGAACATCGGCGTCACCTGGACGCGCTATGACCCCGCGGGGTGGAGCCTTGGCCTGACCATGGGGCGCGTGCTGCGCGAAGCGGATTATGGCCAGTTCGGCGATGCCTCGGGCCTGGGCGGCAGCCGGTCGGACTGGCTGGCCGCGCTGAGCCTGGGCTGGCAGAACGGCTTCGCCGCGACCGGGCGGGTGGTCTTCGACGACGATTTCGACGTGTCGAAGGCCGAGCTTCGGCTGACGCTGAACCAGGAGCGGCTGGCGGTGGCGACGTCCGCATTGTGGGCCTCGGCCGACCCGCTGGAAAACCGGCCCGACGCGACGCGCGAATTCACCTTCGACGCGCGCTGGAAGGCGACCGAGGCGCTGACCGCGTCGCTTTCGGGCAGCTACGACTTCGAGAACGACCGGGGCACGCTGGCGGGGCTTGGGGTGGAATTCCGCAACGAATGCGTGGCGGTCGATCTTTCCCTCTCGCGTCGGTTCACGTCATCCACTAGTGTAAGCCCGACCACCGATTTCGGCCTGACGGTCGATCTGATCGGTTTCGGCGGCGGCAAGACGGCGGGCCCGTCGCGGCGCTGCTACCAGTGAGACAAGACCCGGCGGCAAGGCCGGGCGGCAGGACGGACAGACCCGGACGATGGCAGGCAGGACGATTGCGATGGCGGAAACGGCGGGGCGGTTCGGGCGCGGGGCACTGGTCCTTGCCGCCGCTTTCGCGATGGCGCCGGTGCCGGTGGCGATGATGCCGGCGCGGCCGGCCCTGGCGCAGGACCTGTTCGGGCCGCGGCTTTACGTCGGCGACCGGGTGATCACCAACTACGAGGTGATCCAGCGGGCGATGTTCCTGCAACTGCTGCGCGCGCCGGGCGACCCCGAGGAAGAGGCGCTGAAGGCGCTAATCGAGGACAAGCTGAAGCTGACCGAGGCCGATCGCCTTGGCCTGACGCTGACCGAGGAAGAGACGCTCGCCGGCATGAACGAATTCGCCGGCCGCGCCAACATGACGGGCGATCAGCTGGTGGCGGAACTGCAGCAGGTGGGCATCGCCGCCGAGACCTTCCGCGATTTCGTCGTGGCGGGAATCCTGTGGCGCAAGGCGGTTCGGCAGCGCTTTGTCGGCCAGGTGCCGATTTCCGACGCGGACGTGGACAAGGCGCTGGCCGCCGCGGCGCGGCCGCGGGCGCTGCGGGTGCTGGTCTCGGAACTGGTGATCCCGGCCGAACCCGGCAACGAGGCGGCGGCGATGGAACTGGCGACGCGGCTGGCCGACGAGATCGACAGCGAGGGCGCCTTTGCCGCCGCCGCCCGCCGGCATTCCGCCGCGCCGACCGCGGGGAACGGCGGCCGGCTGGACTGGATGTCGCTCGCGAACCTGCCCGGCGCGATCGCGGGGCAGATCCTTGCCCTGGGCGAGGGCGACGTGTCGGCCCCGGTCGCGGTGCCGGGCGCGGTCGTCCTCTTCCAGCTGCGCGACCTGGCCGAGGACGAGACGGCCGAGCCGATCGAGGTGACGGTCGACTGGGCCGAGTTCCAGGTCGCCGACGACGCGGCCGAGATCGCGCGCATCCGCGCCGCGGTCGACCAGTGCGACGACCTTTGGGGCCAGGCGGCCGGCCTGCCGCCGGAAATGCTGGTGCGGACCAGCGCCACGGTCGGCGAGATTCCGCAGGATGTGGCGCTGGAACTGGCCAGGCTGGATGCGGGCGAGATTTCGACGGCGCTGACCCGCGGCGGGGCCCGCCGGCTGCTGATGCTCTGCAGCCGCGCGCCGGTGATGGAAGCCGAGCCCGACCGTGCCGCCATCCGCGAGCAGGTGCTGAACCAGAAGCTTGACGGTCTGGCCAAGGGCTATATCGAAGAGCTGCGGTCGGCCAGCTACATCCGCGAGCCCTGAGGTGAAGCCCGTCGCGCTGACCTCGGGCGATCCGTCCGGGATCGGCCCGGAACTGGCAGTCAAGGCGCGGGCGGTGCTGGGGGCAGAACTGCCGTTCTTCTGGATCGGCGATCCGGCGCATCTGCCGGCCGGCGCTGCGGTGGCCGTGATTGCGTCGCCGGACGGCGCCGCGCAGGTTCCGCCGGATGCCCTGCCGGTGCTGCCCCTGCATTTCGCCGCCCCTGCCCCGCCCGGCCGGCCCGACCCGGCCAATGCGGCCGGGGTGATCGCCGGCATCGACCGGGCGGTGGCGCTGGTTCAGTCGGGCGCGGCAAGCGCGGTCTGCACCCTGCCGATCAACAAGAAGGCGCTGAAGGACGGGGCAGGTTTCGCCTTTCCCGGCCATACCGAATATCTGGCGCATCTGGCGGGCGTCGGCCGCGTGGTGATGATGCTGGCCTGCCCCGGCCTGCGGGTGGTGCCGGCGACGATCCACATCCCCTTGGCGCAGGTGCCCGCGGCGCTGACCGCGGCGCTCTTGGAAGAGGTGATCCGCATCACCCATGCCGGGCTGGTCCGCGACTTCGGCATTCCCGACCCGCGCATCGCCGTGGCCGGGCTGAACCCCCATGCCGGCGAGGGCGGCGCGATGGGGTGGGAGGAGGAACGGATGATCCGCCCGCTGGTCGCGCGGCTGGCGGCCGGGGGCATGGCGATCCGCGGCCCCCTGCCTGCCGACACGATGTTCCACGCCGCGGCGCGGGCCGGCTATGACGCGGCGGTCTGCTGCTACCACGACCAGGCGCTGATCCCGATCAAGACCATCGACTTTGCCGGCGGGGTGAACGTGACGCTGGGGCTGCCGTTCGTCCGCACCTCGCCCGATCACGGCACCGCCTATGACATCGCCGGCCGCGGCCTGGCGGATGTGTCAAGCGTGGTGGCGGCGCTGCGGATGGCGCAGGACATGGCGGCAGCGCGCCGGGCCTAGCCGCCGGGGCGCTGCCCCGGACCCCGGGATATTTGGAAAGAGAAGATGGGGGCGAGGATGGGGGCGAGGATGGGGGCGAGGATGGGAACGATCGACGGGTTGCCGCCCCTGCGCGAGGTGATCCGGGCGCATGACCTGGTGGCGAAGAAGGCGCTTGGACAGAATTTCCTGCTGGACCTGAACCTGACCGCCAAGATCGCGCGCTCGGCCGGCGACCTGGCCGGGGCGGATGTGCTGGAGGTTGGTCCCGGCCCCGGCGGGCTGACGCGGGGCCTGCTGGCCGAGGGTGCGCGGCATGTCGTGGCGGTGGAGAAGGACGCCCGCGCCCTGCCGGCGCTGGCCGAGATCGCCGCCGCCTGTCCGGGGCGGCTGACGGTGCTGCACGGCGATGCGCTGGAGCTGGACGTGATGGCGCATCTGGCGCCGCCGGTGAAGGTGGTGGCGAACCTGCCCTACAACGTGGGGACGGAACTGCTGATCCGCTGGCTGACACCGCCCGTCTGGCCGCCGTTCTGGGAAAGCCTGACGCTGATGTTCCAGAAGGAAGTGGCCGAGCGGATCGTCGCCCGGCCCGGCGGCGACCACTACGGCCGGCTGGCGCTGCTGGCGCAGTGGCGGACCGAGGCGCGGATCGTGATGACCCTGCCGCCCGAGGCCTTCGTGCCCGCCCCCAAGGTGCATTCGGCGGTGGTGCATCTGAAAGGGCTGGCGGCGCCGCGCTTCCCCTGCGACGGCGCGGTCCTGCAGCGGATCACCGCGATGGCCTTCAACCAGCGGCGCAAGATGCTGCGATCGTCGCTGAAGGGGCTGGGTCCGGATGTCGAGGAAAAGCTGCGGGCCGCAGGAATCACCCCCACGTCCCGTGCAGAAGAGATTTCTCTTGAATCGTTCTGCGCGCTGGCGCGGATGTGCTGACTATTCGGCCGCTTCCGGGGCATCGCCCGGAACCGCGGCGGGTGCCTCGGCCTGCGGCTTGCGCGGGCGGCGCGGTTTGGCGGCCTTGGCGGCTTCGGCAACCGGTTCGGCGGGCGGCTCGGCCGCCGGTTCCACCACGGGCGCGGTGCCGGTGATGAAGGCCGGAAGCTCGGGCTGCGCCTCGGCCTCGGGCGCGCGGCGGCGGTCCTCGCGGTCGCGGCGGAATTCGCGGTCGCGGCGTTCGCGGCGCTCACCCTGGGGACGATCACCCTGCGGCCGGTCGCCCTGCGGCCGCGCCTGCTGCGGCTGGTCGCCGCGGCGCGCCTCGGGCGTTTCGACAAGCCCGCTGTCGTCGGCGGCGGGTTCCATCACTTCGGCCGTCGCCGGCTGGTCTTCCGAGCCCGGATCGCGGAAGGCGTCGCGCTCGCGGCCCTCGGGGCGCTGGTCGCCGCGGAAATCGCCGCGGTCGCGGTCGCCGCGATAGTCGCGATCGCGGTTGCCGCCGTTCTGGTTGCCGTTCTGCTGATACTGCTGCTGGCGGGCTTCCTGTTCGGCCTGCATCTCGCGCTGCGCCTCGGCCAGGAGGCGGGTGTAATGCTCGGCGTGCTGAAGGAAGTTCTCGGCGGCGACGCGGTCGTTGCCAAGCTGGGCGTCACGGGCCAGCGCCTGATATTTCTCGATGATCTGCTGCGGCGTGCCGCGCACCTTGCCTTCGGGGCCGGAGCTGTCGAAGACGCGGTTGATGATGTTGCCTAGGCTGCGCGGGCGGTTCTGGTTGGAACGCGAGCGTTTCTTGGAAGAGCGCATCTTTGCCTTTGATCCAGTGATCCGCCTTGGCCCGTCGAACCGGCCGCGAACGGCCACCGGGAGAGCAGGCGGGATCGGGTTGATGCGGGGTTCGGCACCTGCGTGCCCGGCACCTGCCGCATGGGTTTGCTTAAGCACGCGGGGCGCGGCGTGGCAAGGGGATTCTGCCGCATCGGGCGGGTTTCGGCGCGAATCCGGGGGTATTCCGGTCGATGTGGCGGAAATGCCGGGATCAGCCGGATGCGTCGGGACGGCATGCCGCGACGATGCGGTCGCGACCGTCCATGTCGGGCAGGACGCGGATGCCGGCGAAGCCCGCCGCCGCTGCGATCGCGGCGACAGCAGCACCCTGGGTCGGGCCGATCTCGACGATCAGGCGGCCGCCGGGAAGCAGCGCGTCGAAGGCCGGGCGGGCGAAAGCGCGATAGGCGCCAAGCCCGTCCCCGCCGTCGGTCAGCGCAAGATGCGGTTCGTGATCCCTGACCTCGGGCGCAAGACCGGCCATTTCGCCCGCGGCAATGTAGGGCGGGTTCGACACGATGAGGTCGAAGCCGCCGGTCACATCGTCGAGCCATGAGCAGTGCAGGAAGCCGGCCCGCGGACCGACGCCGGTCGCTTCGGCATTCCGGCGCGCGACCGCAAGGGCGGCGGCGGACAGATCGGTGCCGATGCCGCTGGCCCCGGGCCGTTCGGCGAGCAAGGTCAGCAGGATGCACCCGGTGCCGGTGCCCAGGTCCAGCACCCGGGTGAAGGGACCGGCCAGCGCCTCGGCAACCAGGCTTTCGGTTTCGGGCCGCGGGTCGAGCGTTTCGGGCGTGACCTGGAAGCTGCGACCCCAGAAAAGCCGGCGGCCGGTGATCTGCGACAGCGGCTGGCGGGCGGCGCGCGCGGCAACGGCGGCGTGAAACACGGCCGCCTGCGCTTCGGTCAGCGGATCGCCGCTGTGCAGCGCCAGCCGGCCGGGCGCGACCTGCAGCGCATGCGCCAGCAGAAGCCGGGCGTCGCGGGCGGCGTCGTCAACCCCGGCGTCGCGCAGGCGCCGGGCGGCGGCGGCCAGCGCCTCGGTTCCCCTCACGCCTCCATCTCCGCCAGCTTCTCGGCCTGGTCATGGGCGACCAGCGCGTCGATCACTTCGGAAAGATCGCCCGCCATGATCTGCGGCAGCGCGTAAAGCGTCAGGTTGATGCGGTGGTCGGTCATCCGGCCCTGCGGGAAGTTGTAGGTGCGGATGCGTTCGGAACGGTCGCCCGATCCGACCTGCGACTTCCGCGCGGCGGCGCGTTCGGAATGCAGCCGCTCACGCTCCATCTCGAAAAGACGCGCGCGCAGGACCTGCATGGCGATCGCCCGGTTCTGGTGCTGCGACTTTTCGGACGAGGTGACGACGATGCCCGACGGAATGTGAGTGATGCGCACCGCCGAGTCGGTGGTGTTGACGTGCTGGCCCCCCGCCCCGCTGGAGCGCATCGTATCAATCCGGATGTCGGCGGCGGGAATGTCGATGTCCACCTCTTCCGCCTCGGGCAGGACGGCGACGGTTGCGGCGCTGGTATGGATGCGGCCGCCGGCCTCGGTTTCCGGCACGCGCTGCACCCGGTGAACGCCGGATTCATACTTCAGCCGGGCATAGACACCCTCGCCGGTGATATGCGCGGTGAATTCCCTGATCCCGCCCAGGTCCGAGAACTGCTGGTCGAGAATGTCGAACCGCCAGCCCATCCGTTCGGCATGGCGCTGATACATCCGGGCAAGGTCGGCGGCGAAAAGGCTGGCCTCCTCGCCCCCGGTGCCGGGGCGGATTTCCAGGATGGCGGGCCGGGCGTCGGCGGCATCCTTGGGCAGAAGCGCCAGGCGCAGGCGATGCTCCATCTCGGGGATCGCGGCCTTCAGGCGGGGAAGCTCATCCTCGGCCAGGGCCTTCATCGCGGGGTCGGACAGCATCGCCTCGGCATCGGCAAGATCGGTCAGGGCCTGCCGGTAGGCGGCGATCTCGGCGGCGACGGGCTTCAGCTCGGAATATTCCCGCGACAGCCCGGCGATCTCGGCCGGCGCGGCGCCGGCATTGAGCCGCGCCTCGACGAATTCGAAGCGCTGGGTGATCTGGGCAAGTTTGTCGAGCGGAACCATGAGGCGGGGGTTTGGCGGTTTGTGCCCAGGCGGTCAAGGGCCGCCGGCCACCGCAGGGTCAACCAAGGTTGCCGAGCAGGCGCAGGGCGCGGCGAAGGATGGTGACGACGATGCCGAGAAGGATGATCCACAGCACGACCGTCAGCACCTGCGCCGCCGTATAGCCGACCGGCAACAGCGCGGCGGCAAGGCAGCCCGCCGTCAGCGCGGCCATCCGGTGCTGCTTCGCCATCGGGCCGGAAAAATCGGGCGCCATCCCCTCGGCCCGGCCAAGTTCGCGCAGATAGGCCGTGCCGATGGCCAGCGCCCCCACCAGCAGCCCCAGCGCGGGCCTTCCGGCGGCAAGGCCGGCGCCCCAGAAGAACAGCAAATCGGCCACGCGGTCCGGCGCCTCGTTCCAGAAGGGGCCGGTGGGGGTGGACTTGCCGCCCTCGACCGCGACCATGCCGTCAAGCAGGTTGCAGAGGAGGCGCGCCTGCATGGTGCCGGCGGCAAGGATCAGCAGGATCGCCGCCGCGACCGGGCCGCTGGCCGAGGCCATCCAGAAAAACAGAAGGCCCAGCGCCGCAAACCCCATGGAGGCGGCCGAAATCTGGTTCGGCGTGATCTCGCGTTCCGCGATCCGCGCCGCAAGGTCGCGCGCCCATTTCGTGTTGCGCGACGAAAGCGGCCGGCGGTTTTCCGGCGGCGCTGCGGGATCGGGATCGGGATCGTCGGTCATGTTGCGGACCAGAAGTAGCGGGTGAGGTGGAAGAATATCGGCGCCGCGAACACCACGCTGTCAAGCCGGTCAAGGAATCCGCCATGGCCGGCGATCATGTGGCCCCAGTCCTTCACGCCCTTGTCGCGCTTGATCGCCGACATGACCAGCCCGCCGAAAAACCCCATCAGCGTGACGACCAGCGCCATGCCCAGCGCCTGCGGAAAGGTGAAGGGTGTCATCCACCACAGCGCCGCGCCGGCAAGCGTCGCACTCGCCACGCCGCCGGCAAAGCCTTCCCAGGTCTTCGACGGCGAAAGCTGCGGGGCGATCTTGCGGCGGCCCAGCAGCTTGCCCCAGACATATTGCATCACGTCCGAGAACTGGACCGTGAAGATCAGCCAGGCGATGAGAATGACGCTGCGCCCCTCATACCCCGGGATCTGCAGCGTCAGCAGCGCCGGAACATGGCTGACGCAGTAGACACAGATCATCAGCGCCCATTGCGTTTCGGCGACACGGCCAAGGAAATCCTTAGGCCCGCCGCGCAGCGCCGAAACCACCGGCAGCAGCAGGAAGGCATAGACCGGGATGAAGATCGCGTAGAACCCGTACCAGTCGATCCCGACCAGCCAGTACTGCACCGGCAGGATCACGAAGAAGGTCGCCGCCAGCGCCCAATGGTCGGCGGGGCTTTTCTCCGTCAGCGTCAGGAATTCGCGCAGCGCCGCGAAGGACAGGAAGGCGAACAGGATCACAACCCCGGCGCGCCCGGCAATGAAGGCGACCGACAGCAGCACCACCATCGCCCACCACGCCGCGATCCGGGCGTTCAGGTTCTCGATCGCCGCATTCGATCCGTCCGGCGCAAGCCGTTCGCGCAGCGTCTGGCCGATGGCGGTCGCGATGACCAGTATCCCGGCCACCGCCAGCAGAAGCCAGGCCAGATGCGGCGCGGTCATGCCCCGGCCCCCTTCAGCGCCAGCAGCGACGACGACGCGCGGGCAAGGAAATCGGCCTTCGCCTCTCCATCCTGCAGGCGCAGCGGCGCGCCGAAGGTCAGCGTGCAGATCAGCGGCACGGGGATGACTTCGCCCTTCGGCATCACGCGGTTCAGGTTCGTGATCCAGACCGGCACAAGATCGACCCCGGGTCGCTGGCTGGCAAGGTGGTAAAGCCCGGACTTGAACGGCAAGAGCGGCTCTTCCCCGGTGTTGCGCTGGCCTTCCGGGAAGATGATCAGCGACGCGCCGCCGTCGATCGCCGCGACCATCTGCGTCACCGGATCGTCGGTCCGGTTCTCGGGCCGGCGGTCGATCAGCACCGCATTGAACACCTCGCGCCCGATGAAGGCGCGCAGCGGCGAGGTCAGCCAGTAGTCAAGCGCGGCAACCGGCCGGGTGGCGGCGCGAAGGACCGGGGGAAGGACCGTCCAGATCAGGACGAAATCGCCGTTCGACGTGTGGTTGGCAAAGTAGATGCGCTTCCCGGGAACCGGTTCGATGCCCGACCAGATCGCCCGCGGCGCGGTCACAAGGCGGGCGAACAGCGACACCGCCTTGCCGGTCAGCACGGCCGCCGCCGCCCGGGCCTTCCTGGTCAGTTGTTCAGACAGCGACCTGGCCATCGCGACCGGCGAACCCGCAGGTCACTCGGGGAACAGAAGCTGGTCCATGGTCAGCGCGGGCTGGGCACACCCCGCCTTGCCGACCACCCGCGCCGGCACGCCCGCCACCGTGGTGTTCGGCGGCACGTCTTCCAGCACGACGGACCCCGCGGCGATGCGCGAGCATTGGCCGATGCGGATGTTGCCCAGCACCTTGGCCCCTGCCCCGATCAGGACGCCGTTGCCGATCTTGGGGTGCCGGTCGCCGTCTTCCTTGCCGGTGCCGCCCAGCGTCACCGAATGCAGCATCGATACATTGTCGCCGACCACCGCCGTCTCGCCGATCACGATCGAATGAGCGTGGTCGATCATCAGCCCCTTGCCAACGCGCGCGGCCGGGTGGATGTCGACCCCGAACGCCTCGGACACCCGCATCTGCACGAAATAGGCCAGGTCCTTGCGCCCACTCCGCCACAGCCAGTGGCCGATCCGGTAGGCCTGGATCGCCTGATAGCCTTTGAAGAACAGGACCGGCTGGATGAACCGGTGGCAGGCGGGGTCGCGCTCGTAGACCGCCATCAGGTCGGCACGGGCAGCAATCCCGATCTCGGAATCGCGGGCATGGGCCTCGTCGGCGATCTCGCGCAGAATCTGCTCGCTCATCTCGCCGCTCGCCAGTTTCAGCGAGAAGCGATAGGCAAGCGCGCGCTCGAAGGTCGCATGGTGCAGCAGGCCCGAATGGATCAGCGCGCCCAGAAGCGGCTCGGCCCGGACGGCTTCTTCCGCCTCGTCGCAGATGCGCGTCCAGACCGGATCGACCGTGGTCACGCGCTGCTTGGTTTCGGCCATTGCGAACTCCTGCGGAATATTCGTCTCCCAGGGCACCCGGCAGGCGCCCGCGAAACCTGAAATCTGGCTTCCGGCAGTATGATTCAAGAGCGCCCCGGCAGCAATCTGCAAAGCGTCAAGATACGCCGGGACATCGCCAAAGCTCTCGGGCGGCAGCGGCGTCACCAGCAGCCGGCCGATCAGGCTGCCGTCCCCAAACTCGGGATGCGCCCTGCCCGTCTCCGCAAACCAGCGCGCCGCCGCCTCCACCTCCCGCAGGATGCGGGCAGCAAGCGCCGGCTGCGCGGGGCCGGGCGCCTGCATCAGCCTGCGCGCAAGGGCCGATACCTCATACGGCAAGGGCCGGACACGCATCACGTCGCGACATCGACCCTGCGAAAGGGCCCATGCCCGAAGCGCGACGAGACCTGCGCGACCGCAACGGCGAAGGCGCCAGACACACCGTCCCCGGCCTGCGCGGCGGCCGGATAGTCGAACGCCGGTACATTGGTCGCGTATTCCGCAACCACGGTTTCACCGGCAAGGATGCGCACCAGGTATCCCTCCTGGTCTTCCGCCAGCGGCACCTCGGGCTGCTGCCAGCTGTCCCCGTTCACCCGCGACCGCCGCTTCCATCTTACCCGAACATCGCCGCCGGATACCGGCCGGGCGCCAAGATGGCAGACGGGATAGGGCCGCATGCCGATGCCGTCGAAGGCCATCGACAGCTGCACCGCGCCGGGGTCGTCGTGGCCGCGGCCCGTGACCCCGATCCGGTAGTTGCGCGCAAGGCCCAGCGCGTTGGTCGCCAGGTCGATCTGCCGCACCGCCGCGTCCAGAAGGACGACCGTGCTTCCCGCCGGCCAGACGGCCGGCATGGCCCCGTCGGTGCCCAACTGGCCACGCAGGCGCATCCCGATCTCATAGGTCTGCGGCGCGACCAGCACCGCCTCGGCGAACTGGAAAACCTCCCAGTTGCCGGGGCTGCCGTCGCCGATCGCCATCGCGTTGGCGCCGTTCAGAACCGCCAGCTCCGTGGCCGAAGAGAGGTTGCCACCGGCCACCCTGACACGCAGCCCGGGCCCGCGATCCCAAAGCCCGTGGCGCGCGGCAGCCAGCGGCGATTCGGTCACGCCGACGATCGCCGGCGCCCCGATCAGCCGGTTCACCCCGTAGTCCGCCCCGTCGCTTGACGACCACACCGCCACCGATCCGGGCCAGGGCGACGCCGTCACCGCGACATGCGGCGCATGCGGCACCTCGTCGCCCGTCATCAGCGGCAGGTCCAGGAACACGCAGTCGACGGGAACGGGCGGAATGAACACCCGGACCGCGGCAACCTCTTCATGGCTGTCGCTGCCCTGATAGACGCCGCCTTCCACCCGCGTCGCCTCGATCAGCCGGGCATCGGCCTGCTCCACCCGGTCGACGCGATAGGTGCTCCCGTCGTCCAGCCTCAGCCGGTCCCCGGCACCGACCGCGCGGCGCGACAGCGGCAGCGCCAGCCGCAGCGAATCCTGCGCGATGCGCGCCTCGACAAGCCACCGCTGCGCGATCCCGCGCCCTTCGGCCGATGTCAGGGCCAGCGACAGATCACTCGCCGAAACGGTGCGCATCGCCTCGTCCGGCAACCGCGCCTCCGCCGATCTGATCGCATAGTCGCCCTCGGCCTCGACATGGCCCAGCCGGATCAGGCCCGCGGCCTCGGGCTCGGCGGCGCGCACCTGCTCGGCGGCGCCCTCCAGATCATCAAGGACCGCAAGGCGTTCCCTGTCGATCAGGTGGTCGTAGCCGTCGCTCCGGCTGATGAAATGGACGCGGCCTTCCCGCTCGGCCGCATCCGCCGCGAAGGCCAGCATCAGCGGCTGAAGGCCTGCCCGCGCGCTTTGCACCTGTTCCACCATGTAGCCACGGACCAGTCCGAACAGCCGGTCGGTCGCGACAGCCGTCACCCCCGATTGCGCCGCGATCTCGCGGACGACGGCGGCCAGCGGCTGGTTCGTCGCGCGCCCGTTCAGCCAGTGGCCGCGCCCATAGACGCTGCCATCCGCCCAGAGGTCGACCCGGCCCGGAAACGCCGGGAAGGGCCGCGCATCCCAGGCCCAGGCATGGGCGCGCGCGAAATCCACCATGCGGTCATCATAGACGGGTGATACGGGGTTCATGGCAGGGTCGCCCCAGTGCCCGGCCATCGCGCGCAGGTATTGCATCTGCACCAGATCGTCCCGCCGCCCGTTCGACGCCCGCGGCAGGCCCGATTCCGACGACCGCAGGTCCAGGAACCTGTTCGGCTGGTTGGTTCCCCTGTCGATCGCCGCACAGCCATATTCGGTGAACCGGATCGGCTTGGACATCGGCACCCACGGCGTGGCGGCCTCCAGCCGCTCGGCCCCGGCGCGCGGGTGGTGGAAGCTGGACCACCATCCCCGCAAGTCCTTGGAACGGAACACCCATGGCTCACCCTCCGCGCCGTCCTCGATCGGCCGGCGCCGCTGCGCCGCCTCGCCCTCGGGGCTGTCATAATACCAGTCGAACCCCTCGCCGCCGGCGATGTTCGATCGCAGGTAGTCAAGGCTGTAGGGCGAACCCCAGGATGCATCGGCGTGCTCGCGGCCATCGCGCCAGTCGGAAAGCGGCATGTAGTTGTCGATGCCGATGAAATCGACGCTCGGCGCGGCCCAGAGCGGATCAAGCGGAAAGTAGAGGTTCTCGTCCGCCTGATAGGCGCCGTATTCCGTCCAGTCCGCCGCATAGCTGACCTTGCAATCCGGCCCCAGGATCGCCTTCACCTCGGACGCCAGCACCTGCAGCGCCGCGACCGCGGGGAAACTGTCGTCGGCCCCCCGGATGCGCGTCAACGCCACGAACTCGGACCCGATGCAGAACGCATCCACCCCCCCGGCCGCGGCGCAAAGATGCGCATAATGCAGGATGAACCGCCGAAGGCCCCAGTCGTCCGGCCCGGCATAGCTGACACGCTCGCCAGCTGTCGTGAAATCGCCAGCGCCCGCATCCCCGAAGAACGCCGCCACCTCGGCTGCGGCGGCGGCGGTGCGGTCGGGCGTGCCCGCCCGGCCCGGCGCGACCGACGTGGTGATACGGCCCCGCCAGGGCAGGACCGGCTGGTCGGGCAGACCCGTCCAGGGGTCGGTCAGGCCGTTTTCCTGCAACTGCTCCATCAGCACGAAGGGATAGAACATAACCTCGCGCCCCGCCGCCCGGATCGCCCGGATCGCCTCGACAACCGACGCATCGGCCGGCGTGCCGCCATAGATCGGCCGCTCCTCGACCTGCGGCACCACCCCGGCCTCGGCCCGGACGATCCCGCCCGCCCGCCACGGCATGCCCACGCCGTCGAACTGCACCTGTTCGACCTTCGGACGTATCGCGCATTCCCCGCAGCGCAGATCGCTGCCGAACCATGACACCACCAGCGATACAGAACCCGCATTCGGCAATTCCGCGCACAGCTGCTCAAGGCTGGTCTCGAAATCCGTTCGCCCCGATCCCGAGTTCACGTTGGCCGAGACGTTCTGGCCGATGCCGCGCCGGAAATGCACGGGCGTGGTGGCCAGCGCATATTCCCCGGTGCCGGGGATCAGCGCGACGCCGTTCACCGCCCGGTCAAGCGTCATCTCGCCATCAAGGCCAGCCCCCTGCGCCGCGCGCACCACTTCGAAGCTGAACTGCGGCACCCGGTTGCCATAGGGCGACAGATCCAGATCCTCGATCACCACATAGGCAAGACCACGGCAGGCCGGCGCCTTGCCCTCGCCCTCGACCGCCTCGATCTTCGGGTCCGGAAGCTGGTCCTCGCTGCCCGGATAGACGCGCAAGGCAATGCTGCCCGGCGCGATTTCGGCCCCGTCGGCCCAGATGCGGCCGACCTTCAGGATTTCGCCGGCGCAAAGCCCGATCGCCAGGCTGACGGTATAGCTGAACTCGCGCACCGCCGGCTGCGATGCCTTGCCGCCGCCCGTCCGCCGGACGTGTTCCTGGAACTGCGATGCCCAGATCACCTGACCGGCGATCCGCATCCGCCCCCACAGGTGCGGGATCGGCGCGCCCTCGCTGGCGCCGGTCAGCCGCAGCCGGCCCAGCCGGCCCACCTCGACCGGCTCCGACCCGCCGCCCAGAAGCCGCTGGTCGATGACGCGCCCCAGCGTGGCGCCGACCGCGCGGCCGATCACCGCGCCGGACAAGCCAAGCACGGTGCCCCCGAACCCGGACCCCACCGCCGCGCCGACGGCCGAGAAGACAAGCGTTGCCATGGTCAGCGATCCTCATCCGGAAATGCAAAGCGCGCCGCAACCCGGCGCGCCCAGGGGGCGGAAAGCGCGTTCTCCTGCACCGCATGGCCGGAAAAGGCGTGGACGAATCGCGGGGCGGCGCCGGTCACCGTCTGAATGCCCAGATGCTTGGCGATGCCACCGTCCCGCATCCGGAACAGCAGCACGTCGCCGCCGGCCGCATCCGCCACGTCCTTCGGCACCAGCCACAGGCCCGCGGCTCGCATTAGCGCCTCGTCGCGTGACGCCTCCGCCCAGTCGACCGTATAGGGCGGCACCGCGCAGGGTTCCGCCCCATAAAGATGCCGCCAGATACCGCGGATCAGGCCCAGGCAATCGGCCCCAGCGCCGGCGCAGCTTGCCTGATGGACATAGGGCGTGCCGATCCAGCGCCGCGCTTCCCGGACCGCCCTTTCGCCGGGGCTCAACCGACGGCTCCGGACATCAGGCTGCCGCCACCCGCCGCCTGCCCGTCGCGCGGATAGGCGGCCAGCCAGTCCTCGCCGGGAATATGCGGGAAGCCGCGGAAATTCAGGAAGTTGCCGAATTTCGCCCGGCAGGTCTCGGCCCGCTTGTCGCATCCCGCCTCAAGCCGCACCATGTCGCCCGGCGCCAGTTCCGCCCGGATCGCCTGCCACAGTTCCACCCGCCGCACCGGCCCGACCTGCCGGTCCGACCGGATCATCGTCGCCAGCCCCGCCGCGCCCCCGGTCAGAACCGAAAGACGCCCCCCCTCGAACCAGCGGTCGTCATGACCGGCAAGCTCGGCGAACTGCAGCACGCGCCCGTCCTCGTCGATCTCCTCGACGGCCCGCTCGGTGAAATAGCCCGGCTGGGCCAGGTCGAACCGGCAGCGGCTGTCGCCCAGCACGGCCGAACATCCGCGCGTATAGGCAAACCCGACCGGCTGGTTCAGCGCCGCGCTCAACCCCCGCAACTCGGCCTTGAACTCGGCGCCCTTGCGCACGACCTCGCCCAGCGTGCCGCGGAACATCTCGGCCCGGGCGGCCGGATCGGCCCAGTTGACCAGCCAGATGCGCACCTCGGCGCGGTCGTAGCGGCCCGCGGAAAGATCGGCCTCGCTGATCGCGCCGTCCGACAGCGCACCGACCGCCTCGGTATTGTCGACGGCCAGCCCCGTCACCTGCTGCAGCGCGCGCGCCGTCAGCCCCGATCCCGCCCGGCAGGCGATCCCGTCGACCACAAGGTCGCGGTCATGGTCGGTGAAGCCAAGGACGGTCCCGTCCCGCCGCGTCACCGTCCATGCCCGGCAGACCGTGGTCGCCCCGCCCGCCAGGTGGATGTCCAGCGCCCCCTCCGTCACAGCGGTATCTCCACCACCGGAACCGCGGGCACATCCCCCGCCTGGAACGACGCGACCGACACCTGGATCGCGTCGGTGTCGAACCGCGCCGGCACGTCGAACTCGAACCCGGCCGTGACCTGTGCACCCAGTGGCGGCGGCACCGCGAAGGTCACCTCGCCCGTCGCCCAGTCGACGCTGAACTCCAGCCCTTCGACCTTCGGGTCTTCCGCCACCGCCACCGTCACCGTCCCCGCCACCGGCTTGGCGATCGGCCGCACATAGGTTTCCTCACCCGAACGGTAGGTCTTCTGCAGCCGCCAGACCGCGGTCAGCCCGTCGCCCACGCCCAGCACCTGATCCAAGGGCCCGGTCGCCCGCGTCGTCAGGCACGACCGATAGTCGGCCCAGTCCTTCCAGCGGAACCCGTGCAGCTGCCCCCGCCGCGCCTCGAAGAACGCGATCAGCGCCTCCACATCGTCCAGCGACCGCAATCCCACCCCGGCATCATAGCGCCGCCGCGAATGCGCCCAGGGGGTGTTTCGCTCCTCGAACCCGTTCTGCAGCGTGACGATCTCGGTCCGCCGCTCCGGCCCGCCGACCGAGCCGAAGCTCAGGTTCGCGGGAAACCGCACCTCATGAAAAGCCATTTCGCTGCCTCACCTGTTCCTCTGCCCGCGCGCCAGCGCCCGTCCCATCTGCGCCGCGATCTGGCTCTGGCTGCGCTGGAAACCCTGCACGTCCGGCGTCGTGATGTTCATCACCACGCTGACCTGCCGCCCGCCGCTACCGCCCGCCTCGATCCCCAGCCGCCCGTCCGCGCCGCGGGCCAAGGGCATGATCGCCTCGGGGCCCGCCTCGCCCATCAGCCCGCGCCCGCCCCGCATCGGGAAGGTCACCGGCGACGACACGATCCCGCCGGCGGCAAAGGGCATCACCCGCCCTTGGGTGAAGGCCCCGCCTTGCGCGAAGGGCATGATCGAGCCTGCAATCCCTGCAATCCCCTGCGCCAGCGCGCCGCCCAGCGCGTTCTGCACCGGCTTCATCGCGATCGAATAGACCGTGTCGACAATGGTCTGCGCCACGCCCTTCAGGGCGTCCGACAGCTTCATCCCGTCGAACACCAGCCCATCGAACGCCTGCCGCAACCCGCCGGAAATGCCGCTCGACAGGGTCGACACCTCGCGGTTGGTGAAGGTGGCGGATTCGCGCAGCCGCGCCAGCTCGCCCTCAAAGGCGGCCACCATCGCCGCCGATGTCCCCAGCCGTTCCTCCAGCCCCGCCAGCTGTTCCGCCAGATCGCCGATTTCCGCCATCGCCCGCGTCCTTCCGCATGTCGGGAAAGGCAGCGGCCAGTTCCGAAAGCCGCGCCCGGTTCAGGGGGCGGACCATCGGCTCCGCCCCCAGCATGATCCGCAATTCCACCGGCGTCAGCCGCCAGAACGCCGCCGGCTCCAGCCCCAGGCCGTGCAGCCCCGCCCGCACCAGCCCGGCCCAGTCGATCCGCGCGCTCATCCCTCGCCCGGCAGCGCAAAGGCGCGGGCCAGAAGTTCCGCCGCCGCCCGTGCCGCCTCGACCGGCCCGCCGCCGATCTCGGCGGTCATCAGGTCGGCCGCCGTGCCGCGCCAGCCGCCGCCGCGCAGGCCGGCCACGATCAGCGCCAGCACGTCGCGCGTGCTGAACCGCCGGCCCTCGAACCGCTCGACCAGATCGACCAGCGACCCGGCCTCCAGCGCCGCCTCCAGTTCCGCCAGCGCGCCCAGCGTCAGCTTGGCCGCATGCGGAACCCCGTCCAGCACGATGGCCACCTCGCCCGCCCAGGGGTTCGCCATCAAAGCGCCGTGAAGACCAGCGCGCCGGCCGAAGCCAGCGTGACCTCGTAGGTCGCCTCGCCATTGTGGCTGCCGGCATATTCCAGCGCGGTGATCTGGAACGGCCCCTCGACCACGCCGAAATCCGGGATCACCACCTGGAAGGCGGGAATCTCGCCGTCAAAGAATATCTGGCGCGCCCGCTCGTCCGTCGCCGCATCGCGGAACACGCCCGAGCCCGAGATCGTCGCCGACCGGACCCCGGCCCCCGCCAGCAACTCGCGCCAGCCGCCGGCGGATTCCAGCGATGTGACATCGACCGTCTCGGCGTTGAAGGCCGCGCGGGTGGCGCGCAGCCCGGCGATGGTCTCGAACTGGCCGTCCCCGGTCTGGTCGATCTTGATAAGCAAGTCTTTTCCGGCCTGAACAGCCATGGCTTCACTCCTTGGAATGGGTTCGATGCGGGCCCCTGCGGGCCGTCACAGCTCGATGCGGGCGCGGAACGTCAGGTCTATGCGCCGCACCGCGCCCTCGTCGATGCGCCGCGCCGTGGCGCGCAGGAACAGAAGGCTGACCAGCCGCCCGCGGCTCAGCGCCAGCGGCGCGGCGGCCAGCGTGTCCGACACCGCCACCGCAATCGTCTTGGCGGTCAGGAACCCGGCCTCGTCGCTGATGACGCTGACGGTCATCCGGTGCTCGGCCCCCGCCCCCGTCGCATCCGAGGCGTCCCGCACCTCCTCCGGCCCGACCAGGACGAATGTCCCCGGCGCCAGCGGTGGCAGCGCATCATGCACCGCCACCCCCGCCAGCGCCGGCGCCCCCGTCAGCGCCTGCCAGACCGCCACCTGCAGCGCGGCCGCAGCTCCATAGCTCATTGCGGCCCCTCCTCGCGGCAGAAACACACCAGCCACCGGCCATCCGGATCACGCTCGGTCACCGCGGCAATGGCAAAAACCCGGGCTCCCTCACGGAACCGCTGCCCCGCTCTGGGACGGTTCCCCGCACCCGGCGGCGCCGCCCGCACGGTGATGCGGCAGGGCACCTGCGTCAGCCGCACCTCCTCGCCCGCGGGGTCGCGGCCCGACCCGGGCAGGACCTCGGCCCAAAGCGTGCCGCGCGACACCCAGTCCATCACATGGCCGCCCGCCCCGTCCGGCGCATGCTCGGCCTCCTGCAACTCCAGCGCCCGGTTCAGATGCGGCACCTTCATGCCCGCCCCCTGCCGCCCAGCACCCGCACCTGCCGCCAGCGCTCGACCAGCGCGGTCACTCCCGGCGGCAGGCCCGGACGCGCGCCGCCATCGTCGTGCCGGTGCTCATAGAACTCGGCAGCCAGCAGCAGCACCGCCTGCCGCAGATCGGCCGGCACATCCTCCCAGGCCGGGCCGAACCCCGCCTCGAAGGCCACCTCCACCGTGCCGCCCGCCGGCACCTCCGACAACGCGCCGCCCTGCCCCGCCAGCCGCGGCCGGTGCAGGTCGGCGATCAGCCGATAGCGCGACGGCGCGATGACCGTCGCCCCGCCCGCCGCGTCCTTCAGCGTCAGCGAAAGGATCGCGCCCACCGGCGACACCGGCAGCGCCTGCGCGTCGCCCTGCCGCCAGCCATCCAGAACCAGAAGGAACCCGCGCGTGAACAGCGCCTTGCCGATGCGCCCCTCGATCGCCGCCATCGCCGCCCGCAGATGGCTTGCCAGCACGGCATCCTGGTCCGGCGCCAGCGCGAACCCCGCGCCCAGCCGCAGATGGTCCTTCAGCGCCACCAGCGGCAGGGCCGCATCGGGCACCGCCGTCACTTCGGTCAACATCATCTCGTCCCCTCGATCGCACCGCAGATTCAGGAAACCGGACGCGCGCCGCCCGCCGCCCTCGCGAAAGGGAGAGCACAACAGGCGCCGCAGCGCCGCGCGTCCGGACCCGGCCCGGGCATGCCTTGCCCGGACCGGGATCGCCGGCCTTACGACACCGCCACGCGCAGCAGCTTGATCGCCGCGTAATCGGTGATGTCGCCGCCCACGCGCTTGGTCGCGTAGAACAGGACATGCGGCTTGGCGCTGAACGGATCGCGCAGGATGCGCAGGTCGGGACGCTCGGCCACGGTGTAGCCCGTCGCAAAGTCGCCGAAGGCCACCGGGAAGGCGTTCGCCGCCACATCCGGCATGTCCTCGCAGATCAGCACCGGATAGCCCATCAGCCGCGCCGGTTCCCCGGCGGCCAGCCCGTCCGACCACAGGAACCGCCCGTCGGCATCCTTCATCTTGCGCACCGCGCCGGCAGTCTTCGAATTCATCACGAAGCTGCCGTTGGCGCGGTAGTCGGCGCCCAGCGCATAGACCAGGTTGATGATGCAGTCGGCCGGGTTGGTCGTCGCGAAATCGGCGGCCGCACCCGTGGCCACATAGCCAAGGCTGCCCCAGGTCCAGCTCGCATTGGCGACCTTCGCCGGCAACAGGATGCCCTTCGGCTTGTCCACGCCGTCGCCCGACACGAAGGCCGCCGCCTCGGCGCGGATGAACCGGTTGGCGATCTTGCCCGCCAGCCAGCCCTCGACGTCAAAGGCGCTGTCGTCCAGCAGCCGCTGGCTCGCCTTCGGCATCGCCGCCAGTTCGTGCAGCCGGATCGAGATGCGCTCGATCGTCGGCGTCGCCGTCTCGGTCGCGGCCGCCGTCTCGGTCGCCCAGCCCGATCCCACCTCGCTGCGGTCGACCAGCACGTCGAACGACGTGGATTCCACCTGCACCACATTGGCAATCGCCCGCAGCGACGAGGTCGACACCAGCATCGACCGGATCGAATCCGCCGTCTGCGGATCGACCAGATAGCCCCCGTCCGCCGCCACGGCGGTCGACATGGCCTTGCCCTCCAGCATCAGGCCGCGAAAGCCCTCGTCATCGCCCGAGCGCAGATAGGCGTTGAACGCCTTCCTGTGCGGCGCCTCCTGTTCGGCCGTGGCCGAAAGGGCCGGGCGTCCGTAGCGGGTGGTTTTCCGATCCAGCATGGTCAGTCGCTCTTCCTGATGTTGCAGCGCTTGTTTGATATCGTCCTGAAATCCGGTGAATTCCTTCAGGAACCCCGCCATCGCGGATTTCATCTCCGCAGCCGGCGACGGGGCAGTCGTCTGGGCCGGGGACAAGCCTTCCCCGGCCCGAGCCTCTCTCTCGGTCATCTCTCGCACCTCTTCGCTGTAAAATGGCGCAGGCGCCTCAGCGCCCGGCCAGGCTCCGCCGTGCCTCGTCGAAGACGCCGGCCATCTCGCGCATCAGCGCCGAAACCGCATCGGATTTCGCCGCCACCCGCGCCTCGGGAAGCATGGGGAATGTCACCAGCGACACTTCCCACAGTTCCAGTTCCTGCAGGACGCGCCGCCCCTTGCCGTCGCGTTCCGCCCGCAGCGTGCGATAGCCGATCGACAGCCCGTCGATCGCCCCCGCCGCCACCAGCGCCGCCGCCTCGCGGCCCTTCTCGACCTCGGTCAGGATGCGCCCCTTGACCCACAGGCCCTGCGCATCCTCGCGCACCTCGTCCCAGACGCCGATCGGCAGGCCGGGATCGTGCTGCCACAGCATCCTGACCCGGCCACCGCCCCGCACCAGCCGCGCCAGCGATGCCGCATAGGCCCCCTGCGCCACCACATCGCCACCCTGGTCCTTCACCCCGAACAGCGACGCGTAGCCCGAAACCACATGCCCCTCGGTCACCTGAAGCCCCGCCTCGGGCCGGTGATACTTGCGCTCAGGGGCGCCCCATCCTTCCGTCATGCCTCACCTCATCTCGTCGCTGCCGCAATCAGCGCCTCGGCCCCCTGCGCCAGCAGGAAGGCAAGCGCGCCGTAAATCCCCAGCCAGAGACGCCTTTCCAGCCGCTCCAGCGCCGCATCGATCTGGCCCAGCCGGAAATCCAGCGCCGCCCAGCGTTCTGCCATCACCCGTTCATTCGCCTCGATCCGCGCATGGGCCGCGTCGAAACTTTCCAGGACGAAGCGCGACCCCGGCCCGTCCCTGCGCGCGGTCATTCCTCCTCCGCGATCCGCGGCAGTCCCAGCAGCGCCCGCTTCTCCTGCGCCGTCAGGAAGCCGGCAGCGCCGACCCGCGCCCATTGCTGGTCGCGCTCCACCGCCAGCGCGGGGATCTGGTCAAGATCGGGCCGCAGGTCCACCGCCTCGCCGGTGAACTGCATCAGCCAGTGCGACAGCGCCGCCAGCACCCGGCTGGCCAGCGGCAGCACCGTCAGCCGGTAGAAGGCCCGGTTCGCCTCCTGGTAATTCGCATAGGTCGCATCGCCCTGGATGCCCAAGAGCATCGGCGGCACGCCGAAGGCGATGGCGATCTCGCGCGCCGCCGCCAGCTTCGTCTCGTGGAACTCCATGTCGCTGGGGCTGAACCCCATCGGCTTCCAGTCAAGGCCGCCTTCCAGCAGCATCGGCCGCCCGGCATTGCGCGCGCCCTGGTGATGCGCCTCCATCTCCTCGACCAGCCGGTCGTATTGCTCGGCCGTCATCGCCGACTGCCCGTCCACGCCCCGGTAGATGATCGCCCCCGAAGGCCGCGCCGCATTGTCCAGGAGCGCCTTCGACCAGGCGCTTGCCGCATTGTGCACGTCCACCGCCACCGCCGCCGCCTGCAGCGGCGACAGGCCATAGTGGTCGTCCTGCGGGTGGAAGCTGCGGATATGGCAGATCGGGCTCGCCCCCTCGGTCACCGCAAACCGGTGGGTCCGCCCGCCCACCGCATAGTCATAGGCCACCGGCCAGCCGTCCGCCCCCGGCACCAGCGCCATCCGGTCCGACCGCAGCACATGCAACTCGCCCGGCAGCGCGCCGCCGCCCGCCACCGCCTCGACATAGGCATTCCCGGCCAGCAGCAGGTGGCCATAGACCGCCTCCAGCAGTTCGGCCCGCCCCTGCCCCGCATTCGGCCGCGCCAGCAAGGCCAGCACCGGATGCGCCTCATAGCGCCGATCGGCATCCTGGCAGACGACCGGCAAGGCCGCCGCCGCCTCGGCGATCAGCCGCACCGCCCGGAACCCCACCGGGTTGCCCAGAAACCCGCCCTTCGCCAGCGACACCGCGTCGCGCGCGCCCCAGGCCACCCGGCCCGCGCTGCCCCAGGCGATCACCCGCCCCGTGGCGCTCGCCTTCTTCTCGGCCGGCGCCAATGCCGGCCCCGCCTTCTTCAGGAAATCGAACACGCCCAAGGCTCCTTTCGGTCACACGGCAAGGACCGCCGGCCCCCGGGACCGCCGTCACTACCGTCTCCTGTTTCCAGATATTCCGGGATCCGGGGCAGCGCGCCCCGGGGCCCCCGCCGGCATCGCCCGTCAGATGGTGCGCACCGACGGCCGGCCGATCCGGCCCGACGGCGCGATCATCAGGTCGGTCAGCGCCCAGACCAGCGCGTCCAGCCGGTCGGGGCTGCCCTGCCCCTGCCATCCCGTGCGCGCCATCAGCATCATCTGCGCCTCCAGCGCGCCCAGGCCGCGCGCATGGCCGACGCGCCCCTGCTCGTAAAGCGCCGCCACCGGCTCGGCCCGCAGCATCTTGCCCTTCATCGCCCGGACCTCGCGCACCGCGACCAGCGGGTCCACCTGCCGCACCAACTGCGTCACCAGATCGCCCCCCTGATTGACCTCGACCACCAGGCGGTCGGCGCCGAATTCCGCCATCGCCGCCAGCGCCGCCCGCGCCCAGCCGTCGGGCGAGGCGCCCCGCACGCTGCGGTCCGCCAGCACCACCGCGCGCCAGGTCTCCGGCGCGCCCCGCGTGTCGGCCGCGGCGACGACGATGCCGCATTCGTCGCTCGTCTTGCCCGCCGTCACCGGCGGGTCGACCGCCACCACCACCCGCCCCGCGACCTCCGCGCCCGCGCCCTGCGCCGCTGCGATCATCGGCCGGGTCCAGAGCGCGCCTTCCGTCTCCTCGACCAGCTCGCCCTCCAGCTCCTGCCGGCCCAGCGACGTGCCGCCATAGCGCGCCTCGACCTCGGCGAGGAAGCTTTTCGCCAGATAGGCCCGGTTCGCCTCGGTCGGCGCGCGGGTGATCACGGTCGAAGGGTTCCGCAGGATCGCCTTCAGCACCTCGACATTGCGCGGCGTCGTCGTCACCAGTTGCCGCGGGTTCTCGCCCAGCCGCAGCCCGAACTGGATCTGGTCCCAGGTCTCGGCCGCGCGGGGCCATTTCGCCAGCTCGTCCGCCCAGGCGGCATCGAACTGCGGCCCCCGCAGGCTTTCGGGATCATGGGCCGAAAAGACCTGCGCCACCGCGCCATTCTCCCATTCCAGCGCGCGCCGCGTCGCACTCCACTTCGGGCGCCGGTCCGGGGGTGAACAGGCCAGGATGCCGCTTTCCCCCATCACCATCACCTCGCGCGCCTGGTCGACCGTCTCGGCCACCAGCGCCACGCGCCGCGCCGTCCCCGCCGCCAGGGGCGTCGCCCCCTCGACCTGCGCCCGCACCCATTCGGCCCCGGCCCGCGTCTTGCCCGCACCGCGCCCGCCCATGATCACCCAGGTCTTCCAGGCCCCGCCCGGCGGCAACTGGTGCGGCAGCGCCCAGAACTCGAAAATCCACGGCAGCGCCAGCAGCGCGTTGCCGCTCAAGCCGCCCAGGAACCCGTCAATCTCCTCTGGCGTCGCGGAGGCAAGCCAGACGGCGCCCGACTTCATCCCGCGCCGCGTCGAGGTCAAGCTCGGCCCCGGCGCCGACAGCCCCGGCAACCTGCTTGCGGAGTTTGTCGACATTGCTGCGTTCCTCCAGAACCTTGCGCCCCATCGCCGCAAGATCGCCGATCGCGACCTTGCCCGCCTTCGCCGCCTCGTATCGCCCCTCGCGGATCGCCGTCAGCGCCGCGTTCAGGTCGTCCATCGCGATCCGGAACAGCGCCTCGGTGAAACCAAGGACATCGTCCGGAACCGCCCCGGGCGCGTCGGCGCCCTCGGTGAACCTCATGGTCATCTCCGGCCGCCCCTCCTGCCGTCGGATGCCGGTCATGAAAAAAGCGGCCCGGGGTCGCCCCCGGCCGCTTCCGACATTTCTGCTATCATGCCACAGGTTCTACATCGGGCCGCGCGCCGGGTCAAGCGAAAAATCCAGCGATCCCATATGGTTAGGCGCGCGCCGCGGTAAGGTTCCGTTAACCCGCTACTCGCCCTGGACGCCCGTCGCGCCCTCCTGCCCCGCCGCCGCCTCGATCGCGCGCCAGCGTTCGACGTTCTTGTTGTGGTCTTCCAGCGTCACCGCAAAGGCATGCCCGCCGGTGCCGTCGGCCACGAAGAACAGATAGTCCGTCACCGCCGGGTTCAGCGCCGCCTCGATCGACAGCCGCCCCGGATTGGCGATCGGCGTCGGCGGCAGCCCGTCGATGACATAGGTGTTGTAGGGCGTCTCGCGGCGCAATTCGCTCTGCCGCAACCCCCGCCCCAGCACGCCCTCGCCCTTGGTGATGCCATAGATCACCGTCGGGTCGGTCTGCAGCCGCATCCCCTGCTGCAGCCGGTTGACGAAGACGCTGGCCACTGTCGGCCGCTCCTCGGGAATGCCGGTTTCCTTCTCGATGATCGAGGCCATGATCATCGCCTCTTCCGGCGTGTCGAAGGGCAGGTCCGCCGACCGCGCCGGCCACAGCTCGGCCATCACCGCCGCCTGCGTCATCGTCATCCGCGCCACCAGATCGGCCCGCGCGCTGCCGTTCTCGACGTCATAGCTTTCCGGCGCCAGCGACCCCTCGGGCGGCACGTCCGCCACCGCGCCCTCAAGGAAATCGGCGCGCTTCAGCGCCTCGACCACCATCCAGCTGGTCACGCCCTCGGCCAGCGTCACCCGGTAGCGCAGGTCGGCATCCTCGCGCGCCTCAAGATATTCCGCCGGCAGCGCCTCGGCCGCGGGATCGAACTTCACCACCTCGACGAAGCGGTTGGTCGCCGGGTCCAACTCGCGCAGCACCACATCCGCCGCCGCCACGCCGATGCGGAAGTTCACCTCCTGCCCGCAGGTCGATTGCCCCCCGGCGGTGATCGTGTCCAGCACCTCCGCCATCGAGGCGCCGGGCAGGATCAGGTAGGATCCGAACTTCAGCTGGCTCGACTTCCCCGAATAATCGGCGCCGATGCGGAAGATGCGCGGATCGCTCACCGCGCCGCGCTCGGTCAGCGTGCGGCTGACGGCGGCAAGGCTCGCCCCCCGCTCGACCTGCAGGCAGATCGCATCGGCCAGCGGCCCCGGCTTGACGAATTCGTTCCGCCCCCAGGCCACCATCGCCGCCGCCCCGATCATCAGGACGATGAACAGCGTCAGCGCGTTCGAGGCGATGGAGCGCCACATCCCTCAGGCCACCCGCCCCAGAATCAGGCTGGCATTGGTGCCCCCGAAACCGAAGGAATTGGACAGCGCCACGTCGATCTTCCGCTTCACCGCGCCGTTCGCCGCCAGGTTCAGCTTCGGCTCCACCGCCGGATTGTCGAGGTTGATCGTCGGCGGCGCGATCTGGTCGCGGATCGCCAGCACGCAGAAGATCGCCTCGACCGCGCCCGCCGCGCCCAGCAGATGCCCGATCGAGGATTTCGTCGACGACATCACCGCATCCGCCGCATGGTTCCCCAGAAGCCGCTCGACCGCGCCCAGTTCGATCGTGTCGGCCATCGTGCTGGTGCCATGCGCGTTGATATAGTCGATCGCCTCGGCCGTCAGCCCGGCCCGCTTCAGCGCGGCACCCATGCTGCGGAACCCGCCGTCGCCGTCCTCGCTTGGCGCGGTGATGTGATAGGCGTCGCCCGACAGGCCATAGCCCAGCACTTCCGCATAGATGCGCGCGCCCCGCGCCTTGGCGTGTTCGTATTCCTCCAGCACCACCACGCCTGCACCCTCGCCCATGACAAACCCGTCGCGGTCGGCGTCATAGGGGCGGCTCGCCTTGGTCGGGTCGTCGGCGCGCTTGGTCGACAGCGCCTTGCAGGCGTTGAACCCGGCAATCCCGATCTCGCTGATCGGCGCCTCGGCCCCGCCCGCCACCATCATGTCAGCATCGCCCCAGGCGATCAGCCGCGCCGCATCGCCGATCGCATGCGCGCCGGTCGAACAGGCGGTGACGACCGCATGGTTCGGCCCCTTGAAGCCGAAGCGGATCGACACCTGCCCCGAAATCAGGTTGATCAGGCTGCCGGGAATGAAGAAGGGCGACACCCGCTTCGGCCCCTTCTCCTTGATCATAACCGCCGTCTCGGCAATCGTCGTCAGCCCGCCGATGCCCGACCCGATCATCACGCCGGTGCGCAGCTTCTCGTCCTCGGAAAGCGTCTCGATCCCGGCGTCCCGCACCGCCTGCGTGGCGGCGGCCATGCCGTAAAGGATGAAGTCGTCCACCTTGCGGCGGTCCTTCGCCTCCATCCACTCATCCGCGTTGAAGGTTCCCTCCGATCCGTCGCCGAAGGGGATCTCGCAGGCATAGGTCGTGATCACGTTCGACGTGTCGAACCGCGTGATCGCCCCCGCGCCGGACTGCCCGGCCAGAAGCCGGCTCCAGGTCGCCTCGACCCCGCTCGCCAGCGGCGTGACCAGACCCAGACCCGTGACGACAACCCTGCGCATCCCGCCCATCCTTCCGCTTTCCTGCCTGTGCCGGGTGATACACGCGCCGTTCCGGCCGCGCAACAACGCCCCCCGCCCCTGCCGCCTTTTCCGCCGGTTGCCGGGCGGGGCCGGGCCATGGGGCACGGCGCACCGGGCCAGCCGCGCCAAGCCGCATCCCGCGCCTCCTGCCACAGCGCAGGTGCGGTCAATCGGCATTGCGGATGCAGGCCGCAACCCGATCGTTCAGGCGCATTGACACCCGTCAGGCCCGCATCGTTCCGATCCGCTGACCGCGATCAGCCACTCCCGCCGTCGGAAACCTGTTTCAGACGCAGGTCCGGCCGCTCGCGCAACAGCTTCCGCCCTAGGGCAGTTGCCTCCTTCGCGTCCTGCCGCAGCGCCGCGATCTCTGCCTCTGTCAGCATATTGTTGACCCGGGGCGGCGGTGGAGCACCGCCCGGATCAGCCGCCGGCACCACCGACGCCGCGTCCGGCTCATGGTCGGAAGAACCCCGCGCGGGTTGCTGAACCGGTTTCATCGGCAATCCCTCCAATCGGCTGCCCGGGGGACAGACCTTGGCACGGGGCAACCCCGCCGTCCACCCGGCGATCACCCGGAATGCGCCGGCACCTGCAAGGAATCGCTCTGCGCGCAATGCCGCGTTCACCGCCAATGCCGGCTCATCCGGCCCTTCGTCATCCAGAGGCACGCACATGTCCGCCGCACCGCCGGAACCCACCGACATGCAACCGCGCCTGCCACTGCCCCACCCCGGAACGCTACCCCCTCCGGAAAAGCGCGACCGGCGTGTCGGACACCGTGACCGTCCGCAGCGCCCGGTAGCCCAGCGACGCCGCGATCCGTTCCGATCCGGCATGCCCTGCCTCGATCATGGCGACCGATGCCGGACCATGGCCCGATCCGTCGAACCAGCCATGCGCCGCACCCACCGCCTCGGCGGCATAGCCCCGCCCCCAGACATCGCGCCCGAAGACCCAGCCGCATTCGGGCGCCGCGTCGAAATCCGCGCCCAATCCCCGCATCGCTCGGAAGAACCCGGTGTGCCCGACCACGCGGCCGGTCTCCCGCTCGGCCACCGCCCATTGCCCGTGGCCCAGCAGCGCCCAGCCCCCGACGATGCCCTGGAACACCCGCCAGCTCTCGCCCTCGGCGCGCGGCCCGGGCAGGATGTACCGCACCACCGCCGGATCGGCCCAGAGCGCGGCATAGGCCGGGAAATCCGCCAAGGCGAACCCCCGCAGCACCAGCCTTCCGGTCGTCAGCACCGGCACCGTCATGGCTGCCGCGCCACGATCCCCATGACCGCGGCCAGAAGCTGCGCCGCCACCGTCGCCCCCTGCCCGTCGATGTCCCGCTCGGGCATGAATTCCACCATGTCGAACCCCGCGATCCGCGCCTTCTCGGCCACGCCCGCGATCAGTTCCAGCACCTGCCAGTAACCAAGGCCCCCCGCCGTCCGCCCGATCACCGCCGGCATCACCGAAGGGTCGAGCGCGTCAAGGTCAAGGCAGATGATCACCTCCGCCCCTTCCGGGATCAGGTCGATCGCGCGGCCCACGCCCGACCGCACCGCCTCGCCCGCGGGCATGAATTCCACCCCCCAGTTCAGCGCATCGTCCAGATCGCCCGGCCGCGCGCTGCCGATCCCCCGGCAGCCGACCTGAACGATCCCGTCGATATGGCCCATCTCGCTTGCCCGCCGCATGGTGGACGACAGGCCCAGCCTTTCGCCCCCCACCTCGTCGCGCCAGTCGATATGGGCGTCGATCTGCAGGATGTGGAAACTGCGCCCCCGCGCGCCATAGGCCTCAAGCATCGGGATCGGCAGCGAATCGTCGCCTCCGATCAGGAAGGGCACCGCGCCGCGGTCGAGTGCCTGGCTGATCGCGCCGAAGATGCGCGCCCGGTTGCCCGCAGGGTCGCCCTCGTCCTGCGGCAGGTCGCCCGCATCCGCCGCCGTCACCTCGCCGGGAAAGACCGGCGCGCCCAGATCGAAGTTCAAATGATGCAGGTTCGACGCATAAGCCGCCCCCGCGGCGCGAATGGCCTCGGGCCCGCCCGCGCAGTAGAAGCCGACGCTCGGATAGGGCGTGCAGCCATCGGCGCCGATCACCACGATCTGCGCCGTGGTGCGGCTGATGTCGCGGCATTTCGGCAGACCCATGAAGGTCTCGACCTTGCCCGCGCCGAACATCGTTCCCAAGGTCGCCATGCCTGCCCCTCCGGTCCGTCCGGCGCCAGCATGGCCCGGCCGGTGCCCCGATGACAAGCACCCCCGGCCGCGGGCCGGCCGATCGCCCCAAAGCAAGAGGGCCCCCCGAAGGAGGCCCCCGCCTTCCCCGAAGGGAAGAAATCCTCAGGCGGCCTTCGAGATGAAGGACACCGCATCGCCGAAGGTCTGGATCGTTTCGGCGGCGTCGTCCGGGATTTCGATCCCGAATTCTTCCTCGAAAGCCATGACCAGTTCGACCGTGTCCAGCGAATCCGCGCCGAGATCGTCGATGAACGAGGCGCTCTCGGTCACCTTGTCCTCCTCGACGCCCAGATGCTCGACCACGATCTTCTTCACGCGCTCGGCGATGTCGCTCATGTTTCCGTCCTCTACTCGGTTCGCGGGGACTGCCCCCGGTCTGGTTCATCCGCCCGGCGTGCCGGGCCTCTCGCCCCGCCGCGGCGGCAGCACCGGGGCAGCCCCCGGATTCTGGCGCGCGCTATAACAACACGCGCGCTTGATGGCAAACGCTTTCCCTGCCCCCGCGGGCAGCGGTCAGACCATCGCCATGCCGCCGTTGACGTGCAGCGTCGCGCCCGTCACATAGCCCGCCTCGGGTGACGCAAGGTAAAGCACGGCCGCCGCAATCTCCTCCGGCGCTCCCATCCGTCCGGCCGGAACCGCGCCCAGAATACCCGCCCGCTGCGCCTCGTTCAGCTTTTCCGTCATCGCCGTCTCGATGAAGCCCGGCGCAACGCAGTTCACGGTGATCCCCCGGCTTGCCACCTCGGCCGCCAGCGACTTCGACATCCCCACCATCCCGGCCTTCGACGCGGCATAGTTCACCTGCCCCGCGTTCCCGGTCTGTCCGACGACGGACGAGATGTTGACGATCCGCCCCCAGCGCGCCTTCATCATCCCGCGGATCGCCGCCCGGCAGAGACGGAAGGTCGCGGTCAGGTTCACGTCGATCACCGCCTGCCAGTCGGCGTCCGACATCCGCATCACCAGCCCGTCCCTGGTGATGCCGGCGTTGTTCACCAGCACATCGACCGAACCCATCGCCTCGACGGCCCGCTTCACCAGCCCCTCGACCTCTTCCGCGACCGAAAGGTTGCAGGGCAGGACATGCGCCCGCCCGCCCAGTTCCGCCGCCAGCGCCTCCAGCGGCGCGACCCGCGTGCCCGACAGGCCCACGGTCGCCCCCGCCGCGTGAAGCGCGCGCGCAATGTCGGCGCCGATCCCGCCCGAGGCGCCGGTGACCAGCGCCGTCTTTCCCGTCAGATCGAACATCGCCCTTCTTCCTTCCTTCATCTCTCTGTCAAGCATCCCCGGGCGCCCGGGGGCCGAAGCGCCGGAGAACGATTTTTCGCCGAAAAATCGTCTTCAGCCGGCCGCCGCCGCCACATCCTCGGGCGTGCCCATCGCGCGCAAGGTGACCTCGCCCGAAACGATACGCTTGATCATCCCCGAAAGCGCCTTGCCCGCGCCGATTTCCCAGTATTCGGTGACGCCCGCCTTCTCCATCCAGAGGACGCTTTCCCGCCAGCGCACCGATCCCGTCACCTGCGCCACCAGCAGGTCGAAGAAGCGGTCCGGTTCCGTCACCGCCTCGGCGCGGACGTTCACCACCACCGGCACCAACGGCTTCGAGATCACCACCGCCGACAGCGCCTCGGCCATCTTGTGCGCGGCGGGCTGCATCAGGGCGCAATGGAAAGGCGCGCTGACCGGCAGCATCAGCGCCCGCTTCGCGCCCTTCGCCTTGGCGATCTCGACCGCCCGCTCCACCGCCGCCTTGTGGCCGGAAACCACCACCTGCGCCGGATCGTTGTCGTTCGCGGCCTGGCACACCTCGCCCTGCGCCGCCTCTTCGGCCACGTCGATCGCGGTGGCGAAATCCAGCCCCAGCAGCGCCGCCATCGCGCCGACGCCGACCGGCACCGCCTCCTGCATCGCCGCCCCCCGCGTCCGCAACAGCCGCGCCGTGTCCGACAGCGTCAGCGCACCGGCCGCGCAGAGGGCCGAATATTCGCCCAGCGAATGCCCGGCCACGAAACCGGCATGGCTGGCGACCGAAACTCCCTCCGCCTCCAGCGCCCGCAGCGCGGCGATCGAGGTCGCCATCAGCGCCGGCTGCGCGTTCTGCGTCAGCGTCAGTTCGGCGATGTTGCCGTCCCAGATCAGGGCGGAAAGCTTCTCGCCCAGGGCGTCGTCCACCTCGTCGAAGACGGCCTTCGCCGCCGGATAGGCCCCGGCCAGCGCCCGGCCCATGCCCACCGCCTGCGCGCCCTGCCCCGGAAATACGAATGCCCGGCTCATCGCGATCCCTTCCCTCGTTTCCCCCGGCATAGCGAAGCGCGCCCGGCCCCGCAACCGCCGGCCGCACAGACCCTGTGCCCTGAGGAACATTCCGCAGCTGCGAAAGCCTGTTAGACTCCGCCCGACCCGAGACCGGAGACATCCATGCCCGCCACCAACACGGCCGCCAGCTATGGCAGCGTCGCGCGCAGCCTGCACTGGCTGACGGCCCTCCTGATCCTGACCGCCTTTCCGCTTGGCGTCATCGCCAACGGCCTGCCCTTCGACACGTCCGAGGCGCTGGCCCGGAAGGCTTGGCTCTTTTCCATCCACAAGACGCTGGGCGTCACCGTGTTCTTCGTGGCGCTGGCCCGCATCCTCTGGGCGCTGACGCAGGCCCATCCGGCGCCGATCCACCCCGACCGGCGGCTTGAATCCTTCGCCGCCTCGATGGTGCACTGGCTGCTCTATGCCTCGCTCGTCCTCGTGCCGCTGTCGGGCTGGGTGCATCACGCCGCCCTCGACGGCTTCGCCCCGATCCTCTGGCCCTTCGGCCAGGGCCTGCCCTTGGTGCCGAAGTCGAACTCCCTCGCCCACATGGCCGGTTCGGCGCATTGGCTTTTCACCAAGCTCCTCCTCGTCTCGGTGGCGCTGCATGTCCTTGGCGCGCTGAAGCACGTCGTCGTCGACCGTGACGGCACCATGGCCCGGATGACCCGGGGCACGCCCTCTGTCGCCCGCACGGTGCGCAGGCCCGGCGCCGTCCCGCTGCTGGCGGCCCTTGGCGTCTATGCCGCGGCGGCCTTCGGCGCGGTCCAGATCGCCGGCGCATCATCGACTTCACCCGGCGCGCCCGCCGAAGCCCCGGCCGCCCTGCCCGCCACGGCCGCCGGCAACTGGCAGGTGCAGGACGGCACGCTCGCGTTCACCGTCCGCCAGATGGGGGCCGAGGTGACGGGCAGCTTCGCCGCCTGGACCGCCGACATCGCCTTTGACCGGGCGTCCGGCACCGGCAGCGTCACCGTCACCATCGACACCGGCTCGCTCGACCTCGGCCCGGTCACCGAACAGGCGAGGACGCCCGAGTTCTTCGACACCGCCGCCCATCCGACCGCCAGCTTCACCGCCAAGATCGCGCCGGCAGGCGAGGCCTATGAAGCGACAGGCACGCTCTCGCTGCGTGGCGTTGAAAAGCCCGTCACCCTGCCCTTCACACTGCGGTTCGACGGCGACACCGCCACCGTGACCGGCAGGGCCACACTGGACCGGCGCGATTTCGCCCTGGGCGCCAGCTATCCCGATGAAGGCAGCGTCGGCTTCACCGCCGCCGTCACCGTCATGCTGACCGCCCGGCAGATGCCCTGACCGGCCGGTGCGGGCGGATCAGGCGGGGCACTGCCCCGCCCCGCCCGTGCGCACGACGGTTCACCTCGGGACCCCAGCCACACAGCGATACCAGAGGCCGGCGCCCGACCGGCGGGCGAGAAGCGCCCGCCTGGGGCGGGGCGGGCGCTGGCCGGGCCATTTGAGGCCCGGCCGTGCAAGGTGAGGCGTCGCGCCTTGGCGAAGGCGATGGCCTTCGCCAGCCCGGCCGACGCGGATCGCGGCTGTCTGAACACCGCTTGGGAAGGATCGCCCGGAAACAGGAAAGGCCGCCGGTCACGCCGGCGGCCTTCGCGTCCTTCAATCCGCCCCTTCAGGCGCGGATCACTCCGCCGCCTTGCCCGCCTCGATCGAGATGGCGATCGCCACCTCGTCGCCGATGAAGGGCGCATAAAGCCCCAGGCCCCATTCCGACCGCACCAGCGTGGTGGTGGCCGAAAAGCCGACCCAGTCCTGCTTCAGCATCGGATGCTCGCCCGCGCCGTTCAGCACCGCATCCAGCACCACTTCCTTCGTCATCCCGTTCATCGCCAGCTCGCCGGTGATCCGGCCGGTCGTCTCGCCCGTCAACTCGATCGCCGTCGACCGGAAGGTCACCACCGCGCCCTTGGCCGGGTCGAAGAAATCGGCCGACCTGAAATGCGCGTCACGGTCGGCGAACCCGGTCAGGATCGACGCCACCGGGAACGCCACCTCGACCGAGCTTGCCACCGGGTCTTCCTTGTCGAAGAGGATGGTCCCGGTGATGTCGCCGAACATGCCGGTCGTCGTCGAAAACCCAAGGTGGTTGTAGCTGAACCCGACCTGCGCATGGGTCGTGTCGACATCGTATTTCACCGGCGCGGCCAGAACGGGCGCCGCGACGAACGCGGCCAGGACCGCGGGGGCAAGGGATTTCATCGTCATGTTCCTCAATGGGTTGCAGGTGCAGCGGCCAGTCTGGCCATCCTGCTGCACCGCAGCAATCCGACGTTTGCGAACAGGTTCTGCGCGGGTGCGAACATCACAGCCGCGTCAGGCGCACAACCGCCCCGGCATCGCGCCGGCCCTCGACAGCGCCACGCACCGGCCCTAGCCTGCCGGCATGACGGCAGCCGCCCTATCCCCCGTCGCGCGCCGCGTGACCTATGCCCTTCTCTTCGAAGGCATCGGCCTCGTCATCTCGACGCTCGGCCTTCTGGCGTTTTCGGGCAGCGACACGCTCACCGCGGGCGGCGCGGCGCTTGGCACCATGACCATCGCCCTTCTTTACAACTACGCCTTCAACTGGGCGTTCGAGGCGTGGGAGACGCGCCAGCCCGTCCGCGGCCGCAGCCCGCGCCGCCGCCTCGCCCACGGCATCCTTTTCGAAGGCGGGCTCGTCCTGCTGATGGTGCCGTTCCTCGCCTGGTGGATGGGCGTCGGCCTGGTCGAGGCCTTTCTCTACGACGCCGGCCTGGTCGTCTTCTTCGCGGTCTACACGCTTGTCTTCACCTGGGCCTTCGACCGCATCTTCGGCCTGCCGGAATCGGCCCGCTGACCCGACCGCCGACCCGGCCGCAGACCGGCCCCGGGCGCCCTTGCATCCGGGCGCGAAATCCGTATAAGGCCGCATCCTTTCCGCATTGACCCATGAACCGGCGATGCCTCTCGTGGACGGGCCGCGGAACGGCCATTCGCCCGTCCGTTGAAGCCGCCCCGAGACGAAGGACGACACATGCCGCTTTACGAGCATGTCTTCATCGCGCGTCAGGATCTGTCCAACGCGCAGGCCGAAGGGCTCATCGAACACTTCTCCACCGTGCTCAAGGACAACGGCGGCGCCGTCGTTGAACATGAATACTGGGGCGTCAAGACGATGGCCTACAAGATCAACAAGAACCGCAAGGGCCACTATGCCTTCCTGAAATCGGACGCGCCCGCGACCGCCGTGCAGGAAATGGAACGCCTGATGCGGCTCCATGACGATGTCATGCGCGTCCTGACCATCAAGGTCGAGAAGCACAACGAAGGCCCCTCGGTCCAGATGCAGAAGCGTGACGAACGCGAACGCGGCGACCGTGACGGCGATCGGGGTGACCGTGGCGACCGCGGCGGTTTCGACCGTCGTGAACGTCGTTGATCCAGGCCTGAGGAAAGGACCATAAGCCATGGCGAACAAACCGTTTTTCCGCCGCCGCAAGGTTTGCCCCTTCTCGGGCGACAACGCGCCTGCGATCGACTACAAGGACACCCGCCTGCTGCAGCGTTACATCAGCGAACGCGGCAAGATCGTGCCCTCGCGCATCACTGCCGTCTCGGCCAAGAAGCAGCGTGAACTCGCCGCGGCTATCAAGCGCGCCCGCTTCCTTGCCCTTCTTCCCTATGCCGTGAAGTAAGGAGCCGCAAAGATGCAAGTCATTCTGCTGCAACGCGTGGCCAAGCTTGGCCAGATGGGCGAAGTCGTGAACGTCAAGGACGGCTACGCCCGCAACTTCCTCCTGCCGCAGGGCAAGGCGCTGCGCGCCAACGAGGCGAACATCAAGTCGTTCGAGGCGAGGAAGGCCCAGTTCGAGGCCACCAACCTTGAAACCAGGAAAGAGGCCGAGACAGTCGCCGCGAAACTCGACGGCCAGACCTTCGTCGTGATTCGCTCGGCCTCCGAGGCCGGCGCGCTTTACGGCTCGGTCACCGCGCGCGACGCGGCCGATGCGGCCACCGCCGCCGGCTTCACCGTCGCCCGCGGCCAGATCGAGATGGAAAAGCCGATCAAGGATCTGGGCCTGCACACCGTCCTCGTGGTGCTGCACCCCGAGGTTTCGGCCAAGGTCGTGGTGAACGTCGCCCGCTCGGTCGAAGAGGCCGAACTGCAGGCGTCGGGCAAGTCGATCCAGGAGCTTGCCGCCGAGGCCGAAGCCGCGGCCGAGTTCGAGATCGCCGAGCTTTTCGACGACATCGGCGCCGCGACCGCCGAAGAATAAGCGCCCCCGTCAGGGCGAAAGGAAACCGCGCCCCATCCGGGCGCGGTTTTCGTTTGTCCGCCGGGGCTGCCGGACCGTTCCCTGACTGCCGACGCAACGACTGGACCGCGCCGGCCCGCGGGGTGGCGCGGCCCGCTCGGCTGACGCGACCGGGCAGGCATCTGAACGGCGGCGATCTCGCAAGATCGAACGGAAACGGCTCCGCCGCTGCCGCGCCGGCCCGCCCGGCAACAGCTCCCCCGCACCGCACCGACATGCCCTGTCGCGAAACGGCCAGCGCGCCGTCCGGCCCCGCGTAACGTCGGCGGAATCATGCGCCTGTCCCAGACCGCCACCGGAATCCTCTGCCTTGTCGCCGGCATCGCCGTCTTCTCGGTGCAGGACGTGATCCTCAAGCTTCTGTCCGGCGACTACCCGCTGCATCAGGCCATGGTGCTGCGCAGCCTTGTGGCCCTTCCCTTCCACCTGCTGATCGTCTGGTGGTTCGACGGGCACCTCGGCACCATCGTCACCCCCGGCTGGTGGAAGATGCTCCTCCGCGGGGCGCTGAACTTCACCGCCTACACCGCCTATTATCTGGGCCTCGCCTACCTGCCGATGGCGCAGACCGTGGCGCTTTTCTTCACGGCGCCGCTCTTCATCACGCTTTCGGCCGCCTTTGTCCTGCGCGAACGGGTGCCCGCCGCATCCGCCATCGCGGTGGTCCTTGGCTTCGCCGGCGTCCTGATGATCGTGCGGCCCGATGCCGGCAGCTTCCAGATCGCGGCACTCCTGCCTGTGCTTGGCGCGCTCGGCTATGCCGTCTCGATGGTGGTCGCCCGCCAGATGGGCCGGACGGAAACCGCCGCGGCGATGGCCTTCTGGGCCAACATCTGCTTTCTCCTCTGCGCGCTCGCGCTTGCCGCGGTCTACGGCACCGGCACCATGGCCAAGGCGTCGCATCCCTCGCTCGCCTTCCTGACCCGCGGCTGGACCATGCCACCGGCGCCGGACCTCATGCTGATGGCCTTCTGCGGCGTGGTCGCCGCCATCGGCATCACGCTGCTGACCCATGCCTACCGCATCGCGCCATCCGCGCGCGTCGCGCCCTTCGAATACAGCTTCATGTTCTGGGGCGTGCTCTGGGGCTGGACGTTCTGGGGCGACCTGCCCGATCGCTATGCCTGGGCCGGCATCGCCGTCATCGTCGCCGCGGGGCTTTATGTCATCCGCCAGCCGGCCGCCGATCAGCCGGCGACGCCGTCCGCGGCACCAACAGCCGCACGCGACGCCGCCAGCTGAACCGTGAAGGCCGGACGCAGCGGATCGGCCCCGGCGGGCAGCGCCTCGACCACGGTTTCCGCCCAATCGATATAGGCCAGCTGCCGCGCGACCGGCCAGTCGGCCGGCGGCGACAGCCGCAGCGCGCGCACGTTCGACAGCTTGTCGGCGATCTTCACCAGTGCCGCATCGGCCGACTTGCCCGGCGCATGCACCACCTGCAGCCGCTTGCGCTCGGCCTTCTCCAGCGCCTTGTCATCTGTCAGCTCGGCGACGATCCCGGCGACCGCCGCGCCGAACCGCGCGGCAAGCTCGGCCGGCGCCACGCCGCAATCCTCGACCGTGTCATGCAGCCAGGCGGCCATCACCGCCTCGGCCCTGCCACCGGCGCCGGCAACCAGTGCCGCCACCTCGGCGAGATGCACCGCATAGGGCTCGCCCGCGGCACCCTTGCGCCTTTGCCCCGCATGGGCCTTTTCGGCGAAGACCCGCGCCTCCTCGATCGTCATGTCTCTCCTTGCCGGCAGCTGCCGACGCCCGGATGGCGCATCCGATTGCGTCCGCATCCAGCCATTGATGTTTGGGATAGGGCCAGGGCCCCGCGTCAGCAGCATCGCGCCAAGCCCGCCCGCACGCAAGCCCTTCCGTGGCCCGGCAAGTGCCGGCCGGAATGCAAAGGGCCGCGCCCTGCGGCACGGCCCACGATCCTTCGCAGAAGGATCGGTCTCGCTCAGATTTCGTCCAGCGCCTCGACGGCCTTCTGCAGCTCGTCCTTGCCGATGGCCTTCTCGGTCACCTTGGCCTGGCCGACGATATGGTCAACCACCTTGTCCTCGAAGATCGGCGCGCGCAGCTGCTGCTGCACCTGCGGGTTCTTCTGCACGAACTCGAAATAGGCCCGCTCCTGCCCCGGATACTGCCGCGCCTGCGTCAGCACCGCCTGGGTCATCTCGGCGTCGGTCACCGTGACCTCGGCCTTCTTGCCCACCTCGGCCAGCAGCAGCCCCAGCCGCACCCGCCGCTCGGCCAGCTTCAGATGCTCGTCGGTCGGCTCGACATGGCCGTGGTTGTGGCCATGCTCCTCGGGGTGTTCCTCGTGCCAGAGCTGGTGCGCGATCTGCGCCGCCTCGGCCTCGACCAGCTTCGAGGGCAGGTCGAACTTGACCATCCCGTCCAGCTGGTCCAGCAGCGCGCGCTTCAGGACGGCCCGGGCCGCGCCGGTATATTCCGCCTCAAGCCGGCCCGAGACCTGGGTCTTCAGCGCCGCCAGATCCTCGGCGCCGAACTTCTTGGCCAGCTCGTCGTCGATCTCGGCTTCCTTCGGCTCCTTCACCGCCTTCAAGGTGCAGGCAAAGACCGCTTCCTTGCCGGCAAGGTGCTTGGCGCCGTAATTTTCCGGGAAGGTCACCTTGACCTCGACCTCGTCGCCGGTCTTGGCGCCGACCAGCTGCTCCTCGAAGCCCGGGATGAACGACCCCGACCCCAGCACCAGCGGATAGTCCTCGGCCGAACCGCCTTCGAACAGCTCGCCGTCGACCGATCCCTTGAAGTCGATCACGATCTGGTCGCCGTCCTTGGCCTTGGCGCCCTTCTTGCGGTCGGCGAAGTTCTTGGCGTTCTGCGCCAGGTTCTTCAGCGCCTCGTCCACCGCCGCGTCATCGGCCTTGACGATCAGCTTTTCCAGCGCGATCCCGGTCGCGTCCAGTTCCGGAATCTCGGGCAGGTTCTCGTAGCTGATCTCGACGACCAGGTCCGACCCTTCCTTCCAGTTCTCGCCGTTCACCATCTTCACTTCGGGCTGCAGCGCCGGGCGGTCGCCGGTGGCCTCGAAATGGCCCTTCATCGCGCCGTCGACCGCATCCTGCATCGCGTCGCCCAGGATGCGCGGGCCGAACTGCTTGCGCAGGATCGCGAGCGGCACCTTGCCCTTGCGGAAGCCCTTGATCTCGACATCGGGCTGCGCCTCGACCAGCTTTTCCTCGACCTTCGCGTCAAGTTCGGCGGCCGTCACGGTGATCGTGTAGCCGCGCTTCAGCCCGTCCTTCAGGGTCTCGGTGACCTGCATTCGTCGTCTTCCTTCCCAAATCCTCTGGTGCGGGTGAAGGGACTTGAACCCCCACGCCTTGCGGCGCCGGAACCTAAATCCGGTGCGTCTGCCAATTCCGCCACACCCGCGTGCACGTCCTCCGATACGAAAACGGCGCCCTCCCTCCCTAGGCAGGCCGCCGCACCGGACCGGAAATTCCGCGCCCTTCTAATACAGGCCGGAACCGGATGCGAGAGGAAAAGTATGCCGCAATTCCGCCACATCGGCCGGCATCCGGCGGCGCTCTGCCCGCATTTCCGCCATCCCGGGGCCTATTCCTGCCACACTTGCCGCAAAGACTGCGGGAACGCGCCAGAAAGCGAGGCCCCGGAATGACCGCTGGAATGACCGACGTTGCGATCCTTGCGGATGCGGTCGCCGACACACTGGCCCCCTCCGTCCACGGCATCACCGCCGGCACGCTTGTCCTGACGCTCGATGGCGAGCTTCCGGTCCAGTTCCTCGCCCCCGGCGACCGCGTCATCACCCGTTCGGGCGCGCGGGCGATCGAAGCGGTCGAGGTGACGGTGGTCCGCGGGGCCGAGATGATCCGCATCACCGCCTCGGCCCTCGGCCACGACCGGCCGGAGACGGACCTTTTCGTCGCGCCGACCCAGCCGATCCTTGTCCGCGACTGGCGCGCCCGGGCGCTTTACGGCACCGACAGCGCCATGGTCGAGGCGCACCGCCTGGCCGACGGCGACTATATCCGGCGCGAGACGGTGGCCGAGGTGCGGGTCTTCACGCTCCGCTTCGCCACGCCCGAGGTGATCTATGCCGGCGGGCTGGAACTGGCCTGCGACCCCGAGACGGCGATCGCCTGACCCCGGTTTCGTCGACGAAACCGGACCGGAGCCTTTCAAAGGCTCCGGGACAAATCCTTCGAAGGATTTGCCCGCCTCACAGTTCCAGCGCCCGGAACACCTTCGGCAGTTCTTCGGGCAAGTCCTCGGCAATCAGCCCCGGGCCAAAGCTCAGCGCGCATTCCACATGCAGCCAGGCCGCCGTGCAGGCGGCATCGAAGGGCCCAAACCCCCGCGCCAGCAGCCCGGCGATGAACCCCGCCAGCACATCGCCCGACCCGGCCGTGGCAAGCCAGGGCGCCGCCCGGTCGTAGTGGGCCGAATTGATGGCGCAGCGGCCGGAAGGATCGGCGATCACCGTGTCCGGGCCTTTGTAGAGGACCACGCAACCCGCCCGCGCCGCCGCCTCGCGGGTGGCGTCGACCTTGGAATAGGCGGGGCCCTTCGTCGCCGGCGCGGCCAGCTTCGCCGCGATGTCGGGGAAAAGGCGGGCGAATTCCCCGGCATGGGGGGTGAGGACGCAGCCTTCATGCAGGGCGGCGAAAAGATCGGGGTCTTGCGAGAGGATCGTCAGCGCGTCGGCATCGAGGACGAGATTGCGCACGGGACGCCGGGCTGAAGCCCGGCCTACGCCGGCCGCGCCTTCCCCCGTAGGCCGGGCTTCAGCCCGGCTTTCCGCCAGTGCCACCCTCACCAACCCCGCCTCGCGCGCCCCCGTCCCCATCGCCGGCCCCAGGCAAAGCGCATTGATCCGCCCGTCCTCCAGCACCCCCGCCAGCGCACCGGCGTCCGCCACCCCCCGCAGCATCACCGCATCTAAGCGAGCGGCGTTCTCGGGGATCGCCTCCGCCGGACACCCCACCGTCACCACCCCCGCCCCGATCCGCAACGCGCCCCGGGCGGAGAGGCGGGCAGCCCCGCCATGGCCGGAGGGACCGGAGAGGATGAGGGCGTGGCCGTGGGAGTATTTATGTAAAGCTGCGGGCATCTCTCGCTGACTTGCGGGCGTATGGTCTTTGCCCAACCATGTCCCGAACACGTAGGCGTTCTGGCTGAACAGCACTTGTTCACCGTCGACCAGCTTCACGGACGTGGCCGAAAATGGGTCGCTCAGCCCAATGTCGATGACCTTCAATCGACGTCCAATGGCGCCTCCTTGATGCAACCTGTGACCCAGCTTCTCATGATGGAAGCTCACGGTCAGGTCGGTTGGCATGAATGCACCAAGGATGCGCCCGCTTTCAGAGCAGATGCCGCTCGGCACATCGACGGACACAAAACGCGGCCAGACAGGTCGCCGGATGATCAGATCACCGTCAGCGTGAAACGATTGGACGATGTCCTTCAATTGGCCCGCCACGGGTCGCGACAACCCAAGACCGAACAGGGCATCGACGACGATCACTGTATCATTGCGCAGAATGATCGCATCGACGTCGGGCGGCATGGTGCTGAAATAGGTGACCTCCCCCATCCCCAACCACCGCTCATAGTTCACCCGCGCATCCGGCGGCAGCTTCCCGGCGTCGCCGTAAAGGAACACCTCCACCTCCCAGCCGCGCCCTTTCAGCAGCCGCGCCACAACGAACCCGTCGCCGCCGTTGTTGCCCGGGCCGCACAGCACCACCGCCCGCTGCGGCCCGGTGCCAAGCTCCGGCCATTCCCCGAAAATCGCCTCGACCACGCCCCGCCCGGCGCGTTCCATCAGTTCCAGCCCCGTCACCTCGCCCGATGCGATCGCCGCCGCCTCGATGGCGCGCATCTGGGCGGCGGTCAGAAGTTCGGTCATGCGGCGCCTCGTTTCAATTTCGCCCGACTTATGGGCGCTTTGCACAAAATTTCATCGCGATCGCGAATTCCCCCGGCGCGACCGCCCACGGCCATCCTTGACACATTGTCCCGCCCCCGGGGAAGTGCTGAGACCAGCGCAAGGAACCGGGGGGAGTCGGCCCATGAAGAAAGTCGAAGCGATCATCAAGCCGTTCAAGCTCGATGAGGTCAAGGAAGCGCTTCAGGAGGCCGGCATCCAGGGTCTTTCCGTCACCGAGGTCAAGGGCTTCGGCCGGCAGAAGGGCCATACCGAGCTTTACCGCGGCGCCGAATATGTCGTCGACTTCCTGCCCAAGGTGAAGGTCGAGGTCGTGCTGTCCGACGACATGGTGGAAACCGCGATCGCGGCTATCGTCTCGGCCGCCCGTACCGACAAGATCGGCGACGGCAAGATTTTCGTCTCCCCCGTCGAACAGGCGATCCGCATCCGCACCGGCGAAACCGGCGACGACGCGGTCTGACCGTCCGGCGAACCCCATCTCAACGATAACCCCTAGCGAAAGGCAGTCAGATGAGCGCAGTCGCAAAAGCTCTGAAACTGATGAAGGACGAGGAGGTCGAATACGTCGACGTCCGCTTTACCGACCCCAAGGGCAAGCTCCAGCACGTCACGCTGGTTGCCGATCTGGTCGATGAGGATTTCTTCGAGGAAGGCTTCATGTTCGACGGCTCGTCGATCGCCGGCTGGAAATCGATCGATCAGTCCGACATGAAGCTGATCCCGGACGCGGCCTCGGTCTATATCGACCCGTTCTATGCCGAGAAAACCCTCTGCGTGCATTGCGTGGTGGTCGAGCCCGACACCGGCGAGGCCTATTCCCGCTGCCCGCGCCAGACCGCGCTCAAGGCCGAGGCATTCCTCAAGGCGTCCGGCGTCGGCGATACCGCCTATTTCGGGCCCGAGGCCGAATTCTTCATCTTCGACGACGTGCGCTACATCGTCTCGCCGAACAAGGTGTCGTATCAGCTTGACGCCGAAGACGCCGCCTGGAACACTGACGCGGCCTTTGAAGGCGGCAACCTTGCCCACCGCGCCGGCTACAAGGGCGGCTACTTCCCGGTGAACCCGATCGACGCCGCGCAGGACCTGCGGTCGGAAATGCTGTCCACCATGAAGCGGATGGGCATCAAGGTCGACAAACACCACCACGAGGTTGCGACCGCGCAGCACGAACTGGGGATGATCTTCGGCGGTCTCGTCCAGCAGGCCGACAACATCCAGAAATACAAGTATGTGATCCACAACGTCGCGGCCGCCTACGGCAAGACCGTGACCTTCATGCCGAAGCCCATCAAGGGCGACAACGGTTCGGGCATGCACGTGAACATGTCGATCTGGAAGGACGGCAAGCCGCTTTTCGCCGGCGACAAATATGCCGACCTGAGCCAGGAAGCGCTCTGGTTCATCGGCGGCGTCCTGAAGCACGCCAAGGCGCTGAACGCGATCACCAATCCGTCCACCAACAGCTACAAGCGGCTGATCCCCGGGTTTGAGGCGCCGGTGCTGCGCGCCTATTCCGCCCGCAACCGTTCGGGCTGCGTCCGTATTCCGTGGACGGAGTCGCCGAAGGCGAAGCGCGTCGAGGCCCGCTTCCCCGATCCGTCGGCCAACCCCTATCTGGCCTTCGCGGCGCTGATGATGGCCGGGATCGACGGCATCCTGAACAAGATCGACCCGGGTCCCGCCTCGGACAAGGACCTCTACGACCTGCCGCCGGAAGAACTGGCCGCCATCCCCACCGTCTGCGGCTCGCTCCGCGAGGCGCTGGAGGAACTGGAAAAGGACATGGACTTCCTGCTGGCCGGCGATGTCTTCACCAAGGACCAGCTGGAAGGCTACATCGCGCTGAAGTGGGAAGAGGTCTACGCCTTCGAACATACGCCGCACCCGATCGAGTATCAGATGTATTACTCCTGCTGATCGCGGCCTTGCGATCCGAAGCGAAGGGCGGCCCCGCGGCCGCCCTTTTCATTTCCTCCGGTTTTCCTGCTGCCGGCCGGCGATTGTCCTGCATTCGACACCACTGCCTTGCGATCGCCGCAGTTCCGCCCCAATCCGGCCCGGGTGCAGACGCAGCGTCGCCCTGTTGTCCTCAGAACCGGTCGCCCCGATGCCCAAGGATATCAGACCCAAGGCCCGCACGCAGATCTGGGCCGAAGGCAGCCAGCACCCGCCGTTCGAGCCCCGCGCCTTCGCGCGGGCCACGTTGCACTTCGGCCGCGGTTCGATGGCGGCGCTGCTGCGGCGCTGTGCCGCCTCGGCCGCCGGCTTCGGGGCCGAGATCGACAGCGGCCGCTTCACCATCCCGGAAGACCGGCTTGGCCGCACCGGGCGCTACCTGCCCGGCCACCACCGCGTCGCGGCGGCGGTCGCCGGGATGGCCGAACTTCTGGCCCGCAGCGCCGATGTCGCCGGCGCCGACTCGGCCGACGCCCCGCCCTTGCCGCGATACGGGGAGGCGGCCGCCCGCCCGGACCCCGCCCCGGCGCCGGCAGAGGCAGGCGATCCCGCCGATGCCGCCCCAGCCGCCGAAGCGCCCGCGGCGAGCCTGTCGTTGCTGCTGGCGGACGGGCCCGCGGAACCGCCGGCACCCGCCGCGCCCGACGATGCGCTTTCCGCCATCCGGCAGATGATGTGCGAAGCCCCGGCCGCGCCGCCGCCGCCGGCCGCACACGCCCTGCCAGGCATCGACATCCGCGCCAGCGCGCCGGCCGGCGATCCCCTGCCCGATACGCCCGCCCAGACCTCTCGCCTGCGCGGCTGGGCGATGGGCGCCGCGGCGCTGGTCCTTGGCTACGGGCTGCTGGCCATGGCGTTGCCCTGGGGCGCGATCTGCGCCGCGCTGGCCCATCTGAACGGCGAAGACCTGCGCAAGCTGGAAGCCTGATCCCGAACCTAGCCGAGGCGCCGCGCCAGCGCCGCCAGATCGCGCAGCACCCGCGCCTCGAACCGCGCGAGGCGCGCCGGTTCCACCTTCTCGGCCGAATAGAGCGCGCGCCATGTCACCCGCGCGCCCGGCGCGCAGGCGGCGACGATGCCGCGTTTCAGCACGCGCCGCAGCGGGCGGCCCATGATGATCCAGTCCCAGACCCAGGGCGCGCCCAAAGTCGTCACCGCCAGCACCGCCTTCAGCCCGGTCAGCCGCGGCACCATCTTCTTCAGCTCGGGCGAATGGTCATAGGCCAGCCCCGGCGCCCAGACCCGGTCGAACCAGCCCTTCAGCACCGCGGGAAACCCCGACCACCAGGTCGGGAAGACCAGAATCAGCACCTCGGCCCGCGCCAGTTCCTCCATCTCGGCCACCGCGCCGCCGGCGAACGACCCGTAGTATCCCGCGCGCTCCGCCACCGTCAGCCGCGGATCGAACCCTTCGGCACACAGATCGCGCAGCCGCACCTCCCAGCCCAGCGCCGCCGCCGCATCCTGCAGTCGCGCCGCCAGATGGCCCGACAGGCTGGCGGGCATGGGATGCGCGAGGACGATCAGGCAGCGCGTCAATGCTGCGCCTCCATCAGCGCCAGCCGCTCGGCCTCGGTCAGCGTCTCGGCATGGACCACATAGGTGTGGATGGTGAACACCACCGCCCGGCTGGCCGGCAGCCGCAACAGGCATTGCCTTTCGCAGCGCACGTAGAAATGCCCCTGCGGCCGCGGCCGCCGCTGGCCTTCCAGCCGCGGCTGGTGCAGTTCGGCATCGTCATAGGTCAGGAAGTTCATCCGCCACAGCGGCTGTTCCGGCCGTATCGCATCGAACAGCCGCTGCACCCGCCGCGCCAGCCCGTCGTCATAGGGCGGCACCGGCTCGTGGATCGACACCAGCGCGCGGCCCAGCTTCTGGCCCAGCGTCCAGCTGGCCGGAAAGCACAGGATCGCCCCGGTCAGCCGGTGTTCGTCACCCGTCGCCTCCATCAGGCACAGGTCTTCCTGCACCAGCCGGCCCAGCGTCAGAAGCGGCGCGTCGCGGTCCAGCGCCACCTCCGCCCCATCAGGCCGCAACGCCGACCCTGCGCCGATCCGGTAGCCCGCGGTCCGCGCCAGCACGCCCAGCACCCTGTCGTATAGCTCGGCCGCGGCCGCGCGCCCCTCGGGCAGAAGGCCATGCACCTTGTCCGCCCGTTCGGCGATCAGCCGGTCGCGCGCCGCCATCTGCCCGGCAAAGGCATCGTCCACCCGCAGCCAGTCATCCCCCTCGACCGGCAGGACACCGGGCAGGCGCGCGGTGCGCGGGTCCATCCAGGGCAGGAACGGCAGGCGGGACTGGAAGACGACGTTCTTCATGCCGGGCACCCTAGCCCGCCGCGCGGCAGAGCTGAATGCCCCATCCCGCCGCAGCCGCCGATGCTGCTTCCGCCATGCCGCCCTGCGGCGATGAAGCCGCAAGACTCGGCGGCGGTTCCGGTGCATCATGCCCCCAGGGGCCGCGCGACCGGCGTCCCCGCACCGGCGGCCGGGCACGCGCGGGCCGCCAGAGGCGCCTCTGGCATCCGCCCCGCGCCCCAAGGCCGCCCAAGGCCCATGGGAGGGAAGGAATGAGCCAAAATAACACCGGCATCCGATGCGCCGCGCTGGCCGGCGCGCATGGCAGCGGCAAGACCACGCTTTTCGAGGCGTTGCTCCATGCCTGCGGCACCACGGACCGGCGCGGCAGCGTCAAGGACCGCAGCACCATCGGCGACGGCGCGCCCGAGGCCCGCGCCCGCGGCATCTCGACGGAAATGTCCCTCGCCGCCTGCCGCTACATGGATCAGGACTGGGTGCTGATCGACTGCCCCGGCTCGGTCGAGCTTCTGGGCGACACCCGCGCCGCCATGGCGGTGGCCGACATCGTGATCGTGGTGGCCGACCCGTCGCCCGAACGGGCCGTCGCCGTGTCGCCGCTTCTGCATTTCCTCGATGACCGGCGCATCCCGCATGTCATCTTCATCAACCGGCTCGATGCGCCCGAGGCGCAGGTCCGCGCCACCTTCCACGCGCTGCAGGCGCTGTCCGACCGGCCGCTCGCCCTGCGCGAAATCCCGCTGCGCGACGGATCGGGCCAGGTCACCGGCATGATCGACCTCGTGTCCGAACGCGCCTGGCGCTGGAACCCGTCGAAACCCGCCGACCTGATCCCCCTGCCCGATGCCGCGCGCGAGGATGAGGGCACCGCCCGCGGCGCGATGATCGAGGCGCTGGCCGATTTCGACGATTCGATCCTTGAACAGGTGCTGTCGGACATGACCCCCGCCCCGGCCGAGCTTTACGCCTCGCTCGCCCGCGATCTGGAACAGGATCTGGTGGTCCCCGTCTTCTTCGGCGCGGCCGAGCCGGAAAACGGCGTGCGCCGGCTGTGGAAGGCGCTGCGCCACGAATGCCCCTATCCCGCCGCCACCGCGGCGCGCATCGGCCTTGCCCCCGGCAGCGGCGCCATGGCGCAGGTGATCAAGACCTTCCAGTCCGGCCAGGCCGGCCGCGCCGCCATCGCCCGCGTCTGGCGGGGCGAGGTCAGGGACGGCATGACGCTGGGCCATGACCGTGTCGGCTCGGTCTCCTCGGCCATGGGGCGCAAGGTCACGCCCAAGGGCAGCGCCGGCACCGGCGATGTGGTGATCCTTGGCCGCATGGCCAATGCCCATGCGGGCGAGGTGCTGACCGAGGGCGCCGCTTCCCCCGCCCCGGACTGGCCCGAGGCACCGGCGCCGACCCAGGCGATGGCCATCAGGGCCGAACACCCGGCCGAAGAGGCGAAACTGTCGACCGCGCTGTCGCGCATCCTCGACGAGGATCCGTCGCTTTCGACGCGGTGGGTCGCCGCCACGGGTGAAACGCTGCTGCAGGGCCAGGGCGACATCCACCTGCAGATCGCGCTGTCGCGGCTGAAGGCGGAATACGGGCTGACCGTGCGCAGCGCCCGGCCAACCGTTTCCCATCGCGAAACAATCAGCCGCGGAACGACCCATCATTCGCGGCATAAGAAACAATCCGGCGGCCATGGCGAATTCGCCGACATCCATGTCGAGATCGCCCCCCGCGGCAGGGGCGACGGTTTCGCCTTCTCCGACCGGATCACCGGCGGCGTGGTGCCGAAGCAATACATCCCCGCCGTGCAGAAGGGCGTCGAATCCGCGCTGGACCGCGGCCCGCTGGGCTTCCCGGTGGTCGATGTCGGCGTGGTGCTGACCGACGGCAGTTACCACAGCGTCGACAGTTCCGACTTCGCCTTCCAGAAGGCCGGCGCCAAGGCGATGCAGGAAGCCCTGCCCGGCTGCGGCCCGGTGCTTCTGGAACCCGTGCTCGAGGTGATCCTCTCGGTCCCGTCCGAATTCACCCCGCGCGCCCAGCGCATCGTCACCGCACGTCGCGGCCAGCTTCTCGGCTTCGACGCCAAGCCCGGCTGGAAGGGCTGGGACGAGGTTTCGGCCCTGATCCCCGAGGCGGAATGCGGCGGCCTGATCACCGAACTGCGCTCGCAGACGCTTGGCACCGGCTTCTTCACCGCCGGCTTCCACCACCTTGAACAGGTGACGGGGCGCGAGGCCGACCAGGCGATCGCCGCCCGGGCCGAACTGATGCGCGCCTGACGCAGACCTCGCCGGAAGGCGACATTCGCTGTCGCCTTCCGGCATGCGCCCGCACCCCGCCCCGGCCAGCCTTGCCAGAGCCGGAGGTGCCAGCATGCCAGACCCCTACGCCCAGACCCGCCGCAAGATCGACCCCTCCCGCGCCGACCGGCTGGCCGACGGCACGCCCAACGACAACGACCGGGTGGAAATCGGGCCGACGCAGCTGGCCTTCGCCGAATGGCAGGCGGCAGGCCTGACGCCGCCGAACCTTGCCGCCATGCGCGAATACCGCTGGCGCCGGCTGACGCAGGCGCTGGCCGCCCGCGACTACGGCGGCCTTCTGATGTTCGATCCCCTGAACATCCGCTACGCCACCGACACCACCAACATGCAATTGTGGAACAGCCACAACCCGTTCCGCGCCGTTCTTCTTTGCGCCGATGGCCATATGGTCATCTGGGAATACAAGCAGGCGCCCTTCCTCGTGACCTTCAACCCGCTGGTTGCTGAACTGCGCTCGGGCGCGTCGTTCTTCTACAACGTCTGCGGCGACCGCACCGGAGAGGACGCCACATCCTTCGCCGAACAGGTCGACCAGGTGATGCGGGCGCATGCCGGCGCCAACCGCCGTCTTGCCGTCGACAAGATAATGATTGCGGGCCTCAGGGCACTGGAGCGCAAGGGTTTTCAGGTGATGGAGGGGGAAGAGGTCACCGAACGCACCCGCGCCATCAAGGGCCCCGACGACATCCTTGCCATGCGCTGCGCCCACCATGCCTGCGAAAGCGCGGTGGCCGAGATGGAAGCCTTCACCCGCGCCAGCGTGCCCGGCGGCAACGTCAGCGAGGACGACATCTGGGCCGAGCTTCACCGGGGCAACATCCGCCGCGGCGGCGAATGGATCGAGACGCGGCTTCTGGCATCCGGCCCCCGCACCAACCCGTGGTTTCAGGAATGCGGTCCCCGCATCGTGCAGGACAACGAGATCGTCGCCTTCGACACCGACCTGATCGGCTGCTACGGCACCTGCATCGACATTTCCCGCACCTGGTGGGTCGGCGACACCCGGCCGACGAACGAGATGGTCAGCGCCATGAACCACGCGCTTGACCATATCCGCGACCATCAGGCCCGGCTGAGGCCCGGCGTCACCATCCGCGAACTGACCTTCGGCGGCCACCGGCTCGACGACCGCTACCAGCGGCAGAAATACTCCTGCAAGATGCACGGCGTCGGCCTTTGCGACGAATGGCCCTTCGTCCCCTATCCCGACACCTGGGTCGACGGCGCCTTCGAGGTGGCGCTGGAACCCGGCATGGTCCTCTGCACCGAGGCGCTGGTCTCGCCCGAAGGCGGCAGCTTCTCGATCAAGCTGGAGGATCAGGTGCTGATCACCGAAACGGGCTGCGAGAACCTGACGACCTACCCTTTCGACCCGCGGCTTCTGGGCTGACCCCGGACAGCGCCGCGCTCCGGACCCGCCCGCCGACCGATCCTTCGCAGAAGGATCGTTGCCTTGCGGCAGTTCAGGGCGTCACCTCCGCCAGAAGCCCCAGGTGATCCGACCCCAGCGCCGCGCGTGTCTCCACCCGGCCGCCACCGGGCGCCAGCACATGGTCTATCGGCAAGACCAGCCAGGGCGCGAACCCCAGATAGGTGCCCCGCACCGGCCCCACCCCGGCCGAGCGCGCCGCCGCGGCCATCGCCCGCCAGGCGTGCGACCAGCGCACCATGTTGAAATCGCCCGCCATCACCACCGGGCCCTGCAGCCCTTCCAGCACCGGCAGCAGGTCTGCCACATGCCCCGGCTGCCGGTAGGGCCAGGGCCAGTGCAGATGCACCGAGACCAGCCACACCGGCCCGCCCGGCCCTTCGACCTGCAGCGCCGCCAGCCCGGGCGCGCAGACCTCCTGCCCCGGCACCGGCGGCAGGCGCGTCAGCACCGCCACGTCGCCGACCGTGCCAGGAAACCGGCAGGTCAGCTGATGCGGCAGCAGATCCGCCAGCCCCTGCAGCAGCGCGCGGTTGGCCCGGCTCACCTCCTGCAGCGTCACCGCATCGGGCGCGGCGGCGCGGATGTCGGCCTCAAGCCCGGCAAGCTCGGCATTCCGGAACAGCATGTTCTTCTGGTAAAGGCGCAACGGCCCCGCCGCGCCGCCGGCCAGATAGGCCGCCACCAGCGGCAGCCCCGCAATCGCCGCCAGCCCCAGCCCGGCAGCCCCGGCCCACCGCGCACCGGCCGCCAGCGCCCCCAGCGCCAGCAGCCCCACCAGCACCGCCCCCGGCGCCCGGAACACACCAAGCGAATCCGCCGCCGGATGCAGCGCGCCCGGATAGCCCGCCAGAACCGGCAGCGCCGCAACGGCGACAAGCGCCGCCAGCAGAACCCGCATCGCCCCTCCCTTGCGCCCGTCCGCCCCAGAGCGTAAGGCCACCCTGCCCCCCGCGCCAGTCCGAGGTTCCCGATGATCCCGCGCTATTCCCGCCCCGAGATGGTCTCCATCTGGTCCCCGGAAACCCGCTTCCGCATCTGGTTCGAGATCGAGGCCCATGCCTGCGACGCGCAGGCCGCGCTTGGGGTGATCCCGCAAGAGAACGCCCGCGCCGTCTGGAAGGCGAAGGACGCCACCTTCGATGTGGCGCGGATCGACGAGATCGAGGCGGTGACCAAGCACGATGTCATCGCCTTCCTGACCCATCTGGCCGAAATCGTCGGCGCCGACGAGGCGCGCTTCGTCCATCAGGGCATGACCAGCAGCGATGTCCTCGACACCACGCTGAACATTCAGTTGACGCGCGCCGCCGACCTGCTGCTCGCCGGGCTGGACCGCGTGCTGGCGGCGCTGAAGAAACGCGCCTTCGAGCACAAGGACACGCCCCGCATCGGCCGCAGCCACGGCATCCACGCCGAACCGACGACCATGGGCCTGACCTTCGCCCGCTTCTACGCCGAAATGTCGCGCAACCGCGCCCGGCTGGAAGCGGCCCGCCGGGAAATCGCCACCGGCGCCATCTCGGGCGCCGTCGGCACCTTCGCCAACATCGACCCCCGGGTCGAGGACCATGTCTGCAGGATGCTGGGCCTGACGCCGGAACCGATCTCGACCCAGGTGATCCCGCGCGACCGCCACGCCATGTTCTTCGCCACGCTGGGCGTGATCGCCAGTTCGATCGAGAATGTCGCCATCGAAATCCGCCACATGCAGCGGACCGAAGTGCTTGAGGCCGAGGAATATTTCTCGCCCGGCCAGAAGGGTTCCAGCGCCATGCCGCACAAAAGGAACCCGGTGCTGACCGAAAACCTGACCGGGCTTTCCCGGCTTGTCCGCATGGCCGTGGTGCCGGCGATGGAAAACGTGGCCCTCTGGCACGAACGCGACATCAGCCATTCCAGCGTCGAGCGGATGATCGGCCCCGACGCGACGATCACGCTGGATTTCGCCCTGCACCGGCTGGCCGGCGTCGTGGAAAAACTGGTGGTCTACCCCGATAACATGCTGAAGAACCTCAACAAGTTCAAGGGGCTGGTCATGTCGCAGCGCGTCCTTCTGGCGCTGACGCAGGCCGGCGTCAGCCGCGAGGACAGCTATCGCCTGGTCCAGCGCAACGCGATGAAGGTCTGGGAACAGGGCGCCGACTTCAGGACCGAGCTTCTGGCCGACCCCGAGGTCACCGCCGCCCTGACCCCGGCCGAGATCGAAGAGAAGTTCGACCTCGGCTATCACACCAAGCACGTCGACACGATCTTCGCCCGAGTCTTCGGCGCCACCTGACCGACCGGCCTGACGCCCCTTGCATCGCCCGCCCGCCGGGGGCACACCGGGCGCGGCAGGCGGGCGGCGGGCAGCATGGCAAAGACGAAACCGCGGTATCTGGCGATCGACCTTGCCCGCAGCGCGGCGCTTCTGAGCATGGGCGCCTATCACCTGACCTATGACCTTGACATGTTCGGCTGGCTGCCGCCCGGCACCGCCGTCACCGGCTTCTTCTGGCTGCACGCCCGCGCCGTGGCCGGGTCGTTCATCTTCCTGGCCGGCCTGTCGCTCTGGCTGGCGCATGGGCAGGGCATCCGCTGGGCCGCCTTCGGCCGGCGCCTTGGCATCATCGCCGCCGCCGCGCTGGCGGTGACCGTCGCCACAAGGCTGGCCATTCCGCCGATGACCATCTTCTACGGCATCCTGCATTCCATCGCCGTCTCCTCCGTCGCGGGGCTTCTGTTCCTGCGCCTGCCCGCGGCACTGACCCTTGCCGTGGCGGCCGCGGTGGTGGCGATCAGCTACCTCTACGCCAGCCCCGCCTTCGACGGCTGGCTGATCTGGACCGGCCTTGCCGGCCGCCCCGTCCTGACCGCCGATTTCGAGCCGTTCTTCCCCTGGTTCGCCCCGTTCCTGGCCGGCATCGCCACCGGGCGCATCCTGACCCGGGCGAACCTCTGGCCCCGGCTTGCGCTGACCGAAACGCCTTTCCTCAACCGCCTCGCCTGGCCCGGCCGGCATTCGCTGGCGATCTACCTGATCCACCAGCCGGTGCTGATCGCCCTGGTCTTCGCCGCCACCTGGCTGGCCTACCGCATCTGACCGTCCAGCGTGCCCACGGCGCGGTAAAGATCGACCCGCCGATCGCGGAACAGGCCCCAGCTGGCCCGCAGCGCCGCGATCGCTTCCAGGTCCACCGTGGCGGTGATCACCGCCTCTTCCACCCGGCCGGCCTGCACCAGCACCTGGCCCGTATGGTCGGCGATGAAGCTTGAGCCGTAGAACGTCACCCCGGTGCCGCCCGGCGCCACCTCGGCCCCGATCCGGTTCGACGCGACGACCGGCATGATGTTCGCCGCCGCATGGCCGCGCATGGTCATTTCCCAGTGTGGCTGGCTGTCATAGCCGGGGCTGGGCGGTTCCGAGCCGATGGCGGTGGGATAGAGCAGCACCTCGGCCCCCATCAGCGCCATCGCCCGCGCGCATTCCGGGAACCACTGGTCCCAGCAGATGCCCACGCCGATCCGGCCAAAGGCGGTGTCCCAGACCCGGAACCCGGTGTCGCCGGGTGAGAAGTAGTATTTCTCCTCATACCCCGGGCCCTGCGGGATATGGCTCTTGCGGTAGATGCCAAGCACCGAACCGTCGGCGTCGATCATGGCGAGACTGTTGAAATGCGCCTGACCGGCGCGTTCGAAGAACGAACAGGGCAGCACCACGCCCAGTTCCCGCGCCAGCGCCCGGAAGCGTTCGATCAGTGGATGCCCTTCGGCCGGGGCGGCCAGCGCGAAATATTCGGCCCGTTCCTCGATGCAGAAATAGGGCGCGCCGAACAGTTCCTGGATCAGCACCACCTGCGCCCCCTGCGCGGCGGCGGCGCGGATCGCGCGTTCGGCCGCATCGGCATTGGCGGGCAGGTCCCACGAACAGGCGAACTGCGTGGCGGCAAGGGTGACGGGGCGCATTGATCTCTCCGGTTTCGGGCGATGGCGGCAGCCTAGAGCGAGTCCGAACCGGGTGAAAGCGCCACCGGACGGACGGTTGGTTCCGCCCGTGGCGCGCCACGGGCAGCGCCCGACCCGCCCCCCCAACGGGGCGGGCGCTGCCCTTTTCCTCGGGTCGCAGCAGATTCGTTGTCAGACCTGAGCCCTCGGGCCGCGCGCCGTTCCCGCCGTCGCCCGCCCCTACTCGGCCGGGTCCATGCCCCGCGCGCTGTCCTGCGGGCCGGGCGCGCCCGTTGCGTGGCCGGCCCCGCTGTCCGGCGCGGGGGCGGGTGCCGCCGCCGGCACCGTCTCGTGCAGCCGCTCGGACGGGTCGCGCCCGACCACCCGGGTGCGGCGCAGGACGAACCACTTGCCCCAGCTTCGCCAGGTGCCCACCATCGGCGCCAGCCCGTCCTGCGGAAACCGCCCCTGCCAGTCCGCCGGCAGCGTCAGGCCGCAGACCTCGGCCCGCTCCAGCATCCAGACCAGCGGGATGTTGGCCAGCGGGCGCGCGGCCTCGAAACTGCCCAGCTGCCCGCCGACATCGCCATGCGCGCCGCGGAACCACACCTGCTCGACATGGCCCGCATGGCCGTCCGGCGTTTCCCACATCACCGGCTCGAACACCGACCGCGTCTCGTGCAGCGCCAGCGCGTGAAAGCCGTGCCGGATCGACGCGCCAAGCTGATGGTTGTGATAGGCATGCCGGTTCTGGTCCATCAACAGCCAGATGCCCGGCAGCCGCAGGCCCAGCGCCTTGACCGTATCCCAGACGCCGACCATCTCGATCAGCGCCATGTCGTGACAATGCGCCGCCGCGAAGGCGCGCGCGGCGGCGCTGTCGGGCGCGCCGCGGTAATGGCGGTACGCCTGGCGCACGTTCCGCTCGATCGCCGCATCGTGGCGCAGAAGGCCGACCCGGTCTATCACGCCGGCCAGGCTGCGCACCGCATAGGCCCCGCGCGAATAGCCGAGAAGGAATATCCGGTCCCCGGTCCGGTAGTGGCTGGCCAGATGGCCGTAGGCGCGCATGATCATGCGGTCCAGCCCCCGCCCCTCGACCACGTCCATCGCCCGCCGCCAGCCCGGCCATTGCAGCCCCGGTTCGTAGTAAAGCGTCCGGTGGACCCTTGGCCCGCCCTCGGCCAGAAGGCGCCAGGCCAGCCCCGCGTTGCTTTCCTGCCCGCGGTCCAGCGACGAGAACGTGCCGTCAAGGATGATCACATGGTCGACCTGCCCGCGCTTGCGGCCCGGTTCGGGCGGGGCCGCCGGCTCGGTCTCGGGGCCGGGGCGGCGGCGGAACCAGCGGACGACCCGGTCAAGAAGCGACATGCCGCCCCCCTGCCGCGCACCGGCGCCCCTTGTCCTTCCGCATCGCCATGGCGACCCCGCCGAAATCCGCAGCCGAACCTGCTGAAATGGTTACGCCCCCGGCGGGGTTTGTCCAGCCGGGGGCGCCCGTTCGCGATGATGGTCACGCGAAAGCGATGAAGGAAAGGTTACTCAGACCTTCAGGCTGAGCACCGTCGCCATCTGCAGGTCGCCAAAGCCGTTGAACCGGCTGTTCGTCACCACCGAATAGGAGCCCATCCCCTGCCAGACGACATAATCGCCCTCGGCGATGTCGCCCGGCAGCGGCAGTTCGCCCGGCAGCCGGTCGACCGAGTCGCAGGTCGGGCCAAAGACGATGCGGTTCACCGTCTTGCCCCGGCGCGGCGTGCCGTCGGGCGCCACGACCTGATAGCGGTCGATCACCCCGATCAGCGGCAGTTCGGTCAGCGTGCCGTAGACGCCGTCGTTCAGGAACACATGCATGTCGTCCCTGACCGCCTTGACCTTGGCCGCCAGCGTGAAGGAATCGCCGCACATGGCCCGGCCCGGTTCGCAGACCAGAAGCGGCCGGCTGTCGCCGAAGGCCTCGGTCGCCACCCGGTCGATCAGGCGGAACGTCTCTTCCAGCGCCGGCACCACGGCATGCATCCGGTGGTTCGGGAAGCCCCCGCCCACGTTCAGCCGCGCGATGGTGACGCCCGCCTCGGCGGTGATGCGCGCGGCCTCGCGGATATAGGCCTCCCACGCAGCCGGATCGGTGCATTGCGTGCCGGGGTGGAAGGTCAGCGAGGGGATGAAGCCGGCATCATAGACCACCTTCAGCAGGTCGACCGCCAGTTCCACCGTCGCGCCGAACTTGGCGCCGAAATTGTAGGCAGCGCCCGCGACCGGCAGCTTGAAGCGGACGCTGATCTCGGTCCCGTCGGCGGGGACCAGCGCGATCAGCTTGTCCAGTTCCGACCGGCTGTCGACGCTGTAGCTTTTCACGCCCTTCGCCACCGCATGCTCGATTTCGGCGCGCGACCGGACGGGGTTGTTGTAGTGGATCGCCGCATCGGGGGCGAGGCGCCGGATCAGGTCGATCTCGAACGGGCTCGCGCAGTCATAGCCGCGGATGCCGGCGGCGGCCAGGTTCTCCACCATCTCCTCGCCCGGGTTGGACTTGACCGCATAGGTCACCATCCCCGGGAACCCGTCGATGAAGCGGCGGGCAGCGGCCTGCGCGGCCGAGGGCGCAAAGAACAGGACCGGGTTTTCCGGCGCCTGGGTGCGAAGATATTCGGTCGGATTGGTCCAGATCGTCTTGGACAGTCCCATCGGCATGTTCCTTTCAGCCAACAAGACGCGTAGCCCTTCCCCTGGCAGTGGGCCGGGCACCAGCGTGGTTTGAAGTAAACCAGGCCAGGTGCGTATGAGCCGCCCTTTTCCTGCAGGTAGGATGCGGGATATGTGTGACAAACTCACCGGATAAAACTATATATCTGCCGCGAATCGTCGTCATTATGACGAAAACCCAGGTCAGATTGCCGGAACAGCCGATGGATGAACTCGACCGCAACATCATCGGCCTGCTTGGTGCCGACGCGCGCATGTCGGTGGCCACACTGTCGCGGCGGCTGAAGGTGGCGCGGTCCACCATCCAGGCCCGGCTGGAACGGCTGGAAACCGGCGGCGTGATCGTCGGCTACACGCTGAAACTGGGCGAGGCCGCGCGCGAGGGGCGGCTTCGCGCATCGGTCCTGCTGTCGATCGAACCCCGCGCGCAGGCCGCGATCCTGACCCGGCTGAAGTCGATCGCCGAGATCGAGCGCTGCTTCACCACCTCGGGGCGGTTCGACCTGCTTTTGCAGATCGCCTGCCCGAACACCCAGGTGCTGGACCAGGTGCTCGACCAGATCGGCGCGATGACCGGGGTGAAATCGTCCGAAAGCCTGATCCACCTCTCGACCAAGATCGACCGCGCGGTGTGACGGGTCGTCGGGCCGGGTGAAACCGGCGGCGCAGGTCTGCCCGATAACCGCCGTCACAGACAGCCACCAGAGGCCGGCGCCAGACCGCGGGCGGGCGCCGCTGCCGGAGCGAGGCGAACGCTTTATGGTGAAACCTCTCCCCTCCCGCCGAGCGAAGAACCGGCGCCACAAAGCGCCCGCCCTCGGGGGCGGTCGGGCGCTGGCCGGGGGCCGCTGGCGCGGCTGTTAACCCCGGCCCGGCCGCGCGCGCAGCCCCGACAGGCCGCCCCACCATGGAGCCTGCGGCGATCGAGAAAAGAACACCGCCCCTACCCGCGCAGCGCGAACAGGTCGATGAACCGCTGCCCCTCGTCCAGGTCGCCCTCGAACCGGATCGCCGCCGCCGCCGCTTCCGCCAGCGGCGCCGGGCCATAGATCGCCGCGGCAATCGCGTTGGTCCCGCCGGCAAACCGCAACCCGCCCGCCGGGGCCGCGCCACGCTCGACCCGGTAGTCCCCGGGCCCGGTCCGCACGGTGAACGCCTCATCGCCCAGATTGAACGCGGCCAGATGCACCCCGGCCCGCTCGCGCGCGCACATCGCCCGCATCGACAGCATCAGCGCGGTCGGGCTGATCGAGAGCCGCGGGTCATGCCCCGGCATCGCCGCACCCCACCGGCAGAGCGCATCCAGCACCGGCCACAGCGCCAGCCCCGCCGCCGTCAGGCGGTAGGCCGCCGCCCGCGCCCCTTCCGCCCGGGCCTCGCGCTCCACCACGTCCGCCGCCGCCAGCGCCGCAAGCCGTTCGGTCAGCACATTGGCGCTGATCCCCGGCAGCCCGGCCCGGACCTCGCCAAACCGCCGCGGCCCCAGCATCAGCTCGCGCACCACCAGCAGCGCCCAGCGGTCGCCGATCAGGTCAAGCGCATGGGCGGCGATGCAGCCCTCGTCATAGCTCCGGCGGATTCCGGTCATGTCACCGAACATTTGGTTGCTTTTTCTAACTAGCCTTGCCAGCCTTCCCCGGCAAGCGCGAACAGGAGGAACCGCCATGCCCTACGTCGATGGATTCCTGATCCCCGTCCCCACCGCCAGCCGCGAAGCCTACCGCGCGCATGAGGCGAAATGGTGGCCCTGGTTCCGCGACCTCGGCGCCACCAGCCTTGCCGTCTGCTGGGGCGACGACGTCCCCCCCGGCAAGCAGACCGATTTCTTCCGCGCCGTCGATGCCAGGCCGGACGAAACCGTGGTCTTCGCCTGGATGACCTGGCCCGACAAGGAAACCCGCAACGCCGCCTACAAGAAGATGGAAGCCGACATGACCGAGGAAAGCGCCGCCGCGATGGAAATGCCCTTCGACGGCAAGCGCATGGTCTATGGCGGCTTCACCCCCATCCTGATGGAGGGCTGAGCGATGTCGGACCACGGCGCGCCCTGCTGGTATGAGCTTTCCACCAAGGATGCGGCGGCCGCGGCGGCCTTCTACGGCCCCTTGTTCGGCTGGGGTTTCCAGGATGCCGGAATGCCCGGCATGACCTACACCCTTGCCGAACTTGGCGGCACCATGGTGGCGGGGCTGATGCAGCCCGACGATCCGATGCCGGAATTCTGGCTGATCTATTTCGCCGTCGACGACTGCGACGCCGCCGCGCGCCGGGCGGCGGACCTGGGCGGCACCGTCCATCGCGCGCCCGAGGACATTCCCGGCACCGGCCGCTTCGCCATCGTCACCGATCCGCAGGGCGTGGTCTTCGGCATTCTCCAGCCGCTTCCCGGCCAGATCGGCGGCGCCTTCGATCCGGTCCGGGACGGCCATGGCCAGTGGCACGAACTGCACTCGACCGATCCGGTGGCCGGCCTTGCCTTCTACGCCGCCCTCTTCGGCTGGAAGAAATCGACCACCATGCCGATGGGCGAGATGGGGGACTATCAGCTTTTCGCGCGCAACGGCGCCGATATCGGCGGGATGATGCGGCTGATGGGCCCGCCCGGCGTGCCGCCGCACTGGCTGCCGTATTTCGGCGTCCCCAGCGTCGGCGCGACCAAAACCGCGATCGAGGCCGCCGGCGGCACCGTCGTCCACGGCCCGTCCGAAGTGCCGGGTGAGGCGTTCATCGTCATGGCGCTGGACCCGAGCGGGGCGGCCTTCGCCGTGGTCGGCAAGGCCTGACCGCCCGCCGCCGCCGCCGGCTCAGGGCAGCGCGCGGCGCATCAGGCCGACGATGGCGTGGTCCCGCGCCTCGCCGGTCAACTCGGCCACCAGGCCCAGCCGGCCGGCCATGATCAGGTCGGCCAGCCCGTGCACGATCGCCCAGACCGCCGCGATGTCGGGCTCGCGCCCGCCGGCCGCCTCGATCCTGCCGGCAAGGTGCTGATAGGCCGCGCCGCCCGCATCCAAAAGCACCGGCGCGCTTTCGTCGACCCGCTTCGAGGTGAAGATCAGCCGGAACAGCGCCGGCCGCGCGCAGGCGAAATCGACATAGCCCAGCCCCGCCGCCAGCAGCTGCGACGTGGCATCCGGCGCGGCCTCGGCCTCACGCGCCGATTGCGCGGCGGTGAAAAGCCGGAACCCCTCGGCCGCCAGCGCCGTCAGCAGCCCGGCCGTATCGCCGAAATGGTGCTTCGGCGCGGCATGGCTGACGCCCGCGCGCCGCGCCACGCTGCGCAGCGAGAAGCCTTCGACCCCCTGTTCGACCAGTTCGGCTTCAGCCGCCGTCAGAAGTGCGGCCCGCAGGTTGCCGTGATGATAGGGTTTCTTATCCATGGCGTCGCCTTGCCCCCAACGGCCTTCCCCCGAAAGACACCCTTGCCCGGCCAACTTTGCGCCGTCAACATCTTTTCGCACCTCCGGCGCCCCCGAACCGCCGATCAGCGGCCCTTTCCGCGGTTTTCGCCGCTTCCGGCGCCGGATCGCCGCCACGGCCAATTCGCGCGGCCCCCGGCCGGTCGCCCCTTGGCCTTTGCACCGGCATTCGCTATCCCCCACCCATCGAAAGGATCACGCCCATGCCGATGGAAAAGACCTTCAACGCGGCCGAGGCCGAGGCCCGCATCTCGAAGCTCTGGCTCGACGCCCGCGCCTTCGCGGCCGGCGCCAATGCAAAGCCCGGCCACCCGGCCTTTTCCATCATGATCCCGCCGCCGAACGTCACCGGCAGCCTGCACATGGGCCATGCCTTCAACAACACGCTGCAGGACATCCTGACCCGCTGGCACCGGATGCGGGGCGACGACACGCTCTGGCAGCCGGGCACCGACCATGCCGGCATCGCCACCCAGATGGTCACCGAACGGGAAATGGCGCTTGCCCAGGAACCCGACCGCCGCACCATGGGGCGCGAAAGGTTCCTCGCCCGCGTCTGGCAGCAGAAGCAGAAATCGCGCGGCACGATCATCGGCCAGCTGCAGCGCCTCGGCGCCTCCTGCGACTGGGACCGCGAGGCTTTCACCATGTCCGGCGCCCCCGGGGCGCCCGCGGGCGAGGAAGGCAATTTCCACGACGCGGTGATCAAGGTCTTCGTCGATCTCTACAACAAGGGCCTGATCTACCGCGGCAAGCGGCTGGTGAACTGGGATCCGCATTTCGAAACCGCGATTTCCGACCTCGAGGTCGAGAATACCGAAGTCCCCGGCCACATGTGGCACTTCAAATACCCGCTCGCCGGCGGCGCGACCTACGACTATGTCGAGAAGGACGCCGAGGGCCGCGTCACCTTCCGCGAAACGCGCGACTATATCTCCATCGCCACGACGCGCCCCGAAACCATGCTGGGTGACGGGGCGGTCGCGGTTCACCCATCAGATGAACGTTATGCGCCAATCGTCGGGCATCTTTGCGAAATCCCGGTCGGGCCAAAGGAACACCGCCGCCTGATCCCGATCATCACCGACGAATACCCCGACCCCAATTTCGGCTCGGGCGCGGTCAAGATCACCGGCGCGCATGACTTCAACGACTATGCCGTGGCCAAACGCGCCGGCATCCCCTGCTACCGGCTGATGGACACCGGCGCCCGGATGCGCGCCGACGGCCTGCCCTATGCCGAGGCGGCAGCGATCGCGCAGCAGATGTCGCGCGCCTGGCTGGTGGCCCATGGCTACGCGACGCCGGGCTTCACCGAACAGCCCTTCACGCTCTCGGAAGCCGAGGTCGACGCGCTGAACCTGGTGCCGGACGACCTGCGCGGGTTGGACCGGTATGAGGCGCGCAAGAAGGTGGTGGAGCAGATCACCGCCGAGGGCCTTGCCGTCACCGTCCTGAAGAAATCCGTCGACAAGGAAACCGGCGCCGAACATCTGGAGCGGGTGCCGTTTGTCGAGGCGAAGCCGATCACCCAGCCCTTCGGCGACCGTTCCAAGGTGGTGATCGAGCCGATGCTGACCGACCAGTGGTTCGTCGACACCGCGAAGATCGTCGAACCGGCGCTGGAGGCGGTGCGGACCGGCGCTACCCGGATCATCCCGCCCTCGGGCGAGAAGACCTATTACCACTGGCTGGAGAATATCGAGCCCTGGACCATCTCGCGCCAGCTTTGGTGGGGGCACCAGATTCCGGTTTGGTATGATGACTGGGCGAATAAGAGCTACTGCGCAGCGACAGAGGCTGAAGCGTATGAACTCGCCATATCCGAGCATGAGCGCCGCTTTCGAGAGGGCGAGGACAACCAGTCCGATACTGCAGCCGCTGAACTCGCACTGTATCTGGCGATGCCCGCGGAAGATCGCGCCAGACATGACGCTCTAGGCACATGCTTCCACCTCACCCGCGACCCCGACGTCCTCGACACCTGGTTCTCCTCCGGCCTCTGGCCCATCGGCACCCTAGGCTGGCCCGAGAACACCCCGGAACTGCAACGCTATTTCCCCACCTCGGTCCTCGTCACCGGCCAGGACATCCTCTTCTTCTGGGTCGCCCGGATGATGATGATGCAGCTGGCCGTGGTGAACGACATCCCGTTCCGCACCGTCTATCTCCACGGCCTCGTCCGCGACGCCAAGGGCAAGAAGATGTCGAAATCCCTGGGCAACGTCATCGACCCGCTGGAGATCATCGACGAATACGGCGCCGATGCGCTGCGCTTTGCCAATGCGGCGATGGCGACGCTGGGGGGCGTGCTGAAACTCGACACCAGCCGCATCGCCGGCTACCGCAACTTCGGCACCAAACTCTGGAACGCCTGCCGCTTTGCCGAGATGAACGGCGTCTGGGAAGGCCACGCCACGCAAGGCACCCCCCCCGCGCCCAGGGCCACGGCGAACCGCTGGATCATCGGCGAAACCGCAAAGACGCTCGCCGAGGTCAACGCTGCGCTCGAAGACTTCCGCTTCGACACCGCCGCCGACGCGCTTTACCGCTTCGTCTGGGGCCGCGTCTGCGACTGGTATGTCGAATTCGCCAAGCCGCTGTTCGACGGGCCCGACGCGCAGGAAACCCGCGAAACCATGGCCTGGGTGCTGGATCAGTCGATGATCCTTCTCCACCCCTTCATGCCCTTCATCACCGAAGACCTCTGGGGCTCGACCGGCCGGCGCGAGAAACTCCTCGTCCACACCGACTGGCCCGCCTATGGCGCCGACCTCATAGCGGCCGACGCTGATGCCGAAATGGGCTTCGTCACCCGGCTGATCGACGAAATCCGCTCGGCCCGCGCACAGGTCCATGTGCCGGTCGGCCTGAAGATCGACCTGGTGGCGACCGGCCTGCCCGACGCCGCCCGCGCCGCCTGGCAACGGAACGAGGCGCTGATCCGCCGCATGGCCCGGATCGAGGGTTTCAGCGAAGGCCCCGCCCCCAGGGGCGCGATCGCCGTCACCGCGGAAGGCGCCAGCTTCGCCATCCCGCTGGCCGGACTGATCGACATCGCCGGGGAAAAGGCCCGGCTGCAAAAGACGCTCGACAAGCTGATGAAGGAAATCGGCGGCCTGAAGGGGCGGCTCGACAATCCGAACTTCGCGAAATCCGCCCCCGAAGAGGTGGTGGACGAGGCGAAGGCGAACCTCGAGGCGCGCGAGGATGAAGCCGCGCAGGTCCGCGCGGCGCTGCAACGCCTGTCCGACCTGTCCTGATCTTCTTCTGTCCGGAAATATCCTGCGGGGGGGTCAGGCCCCGCAGGGGCCGAAGGGGGGCGCAAGGCCCCCCTTTACCCGGCCCGCCCGCAGCACCACATTACAGGCGGAAGGAGCCCCGGATGTCCTGGCTTTCCCGCCTTGCCGAACGCCGCATGCAGGCCGCGCGCCTGAAGGGCCAGCTTGAAAACCTGGAAGGCGAAGGCAAGCCCCTGCCCGAACGGCCGGGCGATGCCTTCGTTTCGGCCGGTGATGCGGTCGGCTTCCGCATCATGGCCGAGGCCGGCGTCCTGCCCGAAGAGATCGCGCTGAAGAAGGCCGCCGAAAAGCAGCGCCAGCACCTTGCCAGCCTGACCGACGACGCCGCCCGCAAGGACGCCATGGCCGAGCTTGCGCGGATCGAGATGTTGCAGGCCATCGCCGAGGAAAGCCGCCGCAAGTTCCTGCGGTAGCTCGGGGTGCGCCCCGCCGCCGCCCGCCGGCGTTCAGTTCACCACCCGGTCCACCGCCCGCATCGCGCCCAGCGCCCGGTCATAGACCAGTTCCAGCACCCGTTTCGCCGGCGCGACCGGCAGCCGCGCCAGCCCTGCCGGGGCCGCACGCACCGCACCCGCCGCCGCTGCGGCCACCAGAAACCGCCGCCGCGTCAGCCCGCCGCCCCTGCCCGTCCGTTCCATCGCCATCGTCTCCTGCGCCACCGGGGGCCGCCATTCTGCCCGCGCGCCCCGCCCGGGGTCAGGGGAAAATGCGCCTTCCTTCCCCCCCGGCTGCCCGCTTCCGGGCCAGAACCCTGAACGACGTCACGCAAGCTATTGATTGCAATGGAAACCCATGGCTGCCCCCGGCCCTGGGCACCCCCTTGCGCCTGCACCGCCGCCCGGCCACACTCCGCCCCGCCATGACCCGCTTCCTGACCGCCCATGCCGACGCCCTGCCCGCCACCGTGCCCTTCACCGGGCCCGAAACGCTGGAGCGCCTTGAAGGCCGCCCGTTCCGCGCCCGGCTTGGCGCCAACGAATCCCTCTTCGGCCCCTCGCCCCGCGCGGTGGCGGCGATGCAGGCGGCGGCCGGGGAAACCTGGGCCTATGCCGACCCGGAAAACCACGACCTGAAACAGGCGCTGGCCCGCCACCACGGCTGCGGCCCCGAAAACATCGCCGTCGGCCCGGGGATCGACAACCTCCTGAACCTCACCTGCCGGCTGACGCTTGATCCGGGAACCCCGGTCGTCACCTCGCTGGGCGCCTATCCGACCTTCAACTTCCATGTGACGGGCTTCGGCGGCGCGCTGACCCGCGTGCCCTATGCCGGCGCCCACGAAGACCCGGGCGCGCTGCTGGACGCCGCCCGGGCGACCGGGGCGCGGCTTCTCTACCTCGCCAACCCCGACAATCCGATGGGCAGCCACCACCCCGCCCGGGTGATCGAAGACCTGCTCGCCAACCTGCCCGGGGAAACCCTGCTGCTGCTGGATGAGGCCTATGCCGACCTCGCCCCCGAAGGCTCCGTCCCTGCCCTCCCGGCCGACCATCCGCAGGTGATCCGCTACCGCACCTTCTCGAAAGGCTACGGCATGGCCGGCGCCCGCGTCGGCTATGCGCTGACCAACCCCGACCTGGCGCTTGCCTTCAACAAGGTGCGCGATCATTTCGGCATGTCGCGGACCAGCCAGATCGGCGCGCTGGCGGCGCTGGCCGATCGGGACTGGCTGGCCGGGGTCCGCCGCGATGTGGCCGAAGCCCGCGACAGGCTGGCCGCCATCGCGCAGGCAAGCGGCCTGCAGGCCCTGCCCTCGGCCACCAATTTCGTCACCATCGACTGCGGCCGCGACGGCGCCTTCGCCCGCCGCGTGCTGACGGAATGCCAGTCGCGCGGGCTGTTCATCCGGATGCCCGGCGTCGCGCCCTTGGACCGCTGCATCCGCGTCTCGACCGGCCCGCGGCAGGCGCTGGATGTGGTGGAAGAGGTTCTGCCGCAGGCGCTGGCCGCCGCCGCGGCGGGCTGATCACTCGGCCGCGAGTTCCGGCTTCACCGGCCCGACCGGCGGCGCCAGGCCGACCGGCGCCTCGGGGCCGCCCAGCCGCAGGGGCGCGGTGTCGCGGGCTTCCTGCCGGGCCGCGCGCAGGAACGGAACCGCCGGCTCCTCGGTGGCGATGGCGGGTTGCGGGGCCTCGGGCGCGGCCGCCGCCCCGTCGACCATGCGGCGGAAGACCAGCATGTTCTGGAACGTGGTCTTCGACCCGGTCAGCCCCACCCGTTCGTCGCAGGGCAGGACGTCGGCGCGGACATAGTCCCAGCCGTCCGCGCCCAGCGTATTCATCAGGTTGGTCAGCGCCAGCGCGAACCGGTCCTCGGTGGATTTCACGCCGCGCGCCTTCTCGCCCCTGCGGGGGGCCGGCACGACCCTGTACTCGAAACGCTGCATGCTGCCTCCAGCCCGAACGGACGCAGTCTACCGAGATTCGCCCCGCAAGTGCAAACCGGCCAAGGGTTTTCCGCCGATGCCGCAGTGTCGGGGCAACAGCGCCCTGATCTGGTGGCACCTGGGTCGGCCGCCGCAACCGCTGGTGGCGCACACGGCCCTTTCCAGCGCCAGCGGTTCAGGCCAGCATGGCCGGCAAGAGGAGAACCGCCATGCAGACCGCCTTCTACCACGATGAACGCTGCATGTGGCATTCGGGCGGGGAGTATGTCCTTTACCTGCGCCTGCAGCCCTGGCTGCAGCCGCTTGCCGCCGGCGGCTATGCCGAAAGCCCCGAGACGAAACGCCGCCTGCGCAATCTGGTCGAGGTGTCGGGGCTGATGGACAGCCTCGCCCGCCCCCGCGCCGCGCCGGCGCTGCGGGACGATCTGCTCCGCATCCACCCGCCCGCCTATCTGGACCGGTTCAAGGCGCTTTCCGATGCCGGCGGCGGCGACATGGGCGATGAAACCGGGTTTTCCCGCGGCGGCTATGACATCGCCATGCTGTCGGCAGGGCTGGCCAGGGCCGCGGTCGTCGATGTCTGGCACCGGCGGGCGCAGAACGCCTATGCCCTCTGCCGGCCGCCGGGCCACCATTGCCTGCCCGATCAGGCGATGGGGTTCTGCCTCCTGGCCAACATCCCCGTCGCGCTTGAGGCGTTGCGCGCCGAGGTCGGGCCGCTGCGGGCGGCGGTGGTGGACTGGGACGTGCATCACGGCAACGGGACCGAGGCGATCTATATCGACCGGGCCGACACGCTGACCATCTCGCTGCATCAGGAACGCTGCTACCCGACCGATACCGGCGGGGCCGAGGTGCGGGGGACCGGCGCGGCGGCGGGCATGAACTTGAACGTGCCGCTGCTGCCCGGCGGCGGGCACCGCGCCTATCTGGACGCGATGGAACTGCTGGTCCTGCCGGCCCTGCGCGCCTTTCGCCCCGACATCATCGTCATCGCCTGCGGCCTTGACGCCAACGGCGCCGATCCGCTGGCGCGGATGCAGGCCCATTCCGGCACCTTCCGGGCGATGACCGAACTCATGGTGGCCGAGGCCGGCGCGCTCTGCGGCGGCCGGCTGGTCGCCGTGCACGAGGGCGGCTATTCCGAGGCAGTCGTTCCCTTCTGCGGCCTTGCGGTGATCGAGGCGCTGGCCGGCACCCGGACCGGGGTCGCCGATCCGTTCCTGCCGCTGATCGACGCCGGCCAGCCGGCCGCGGATTTCGTGGCCTTCCAGCGCGCAAGGCTTGAGGCACAGGCGCGCGACATCTTCGGCTAGCCGGCCAGCTTCATCAGGACGATCCCCGCCACGATCAGCCCGGCCGCCACGACCCGCGGCAGGGTGGCCGGATCGCCCAGAAAGACCAGCCCGACGATGAATGCGCCCACCGCGCCGATGCCGGTCCAGATCGCATAGGCGGTCCCAAGGGGCAGGCTGCGCATCGCCGCGGCCAGCAGGCCGAAGCTGGCCACCATGGCGACCAGCGTGATCAACGCCGGGACCGGGCGGGTGAAGCCCTCGGACAGTTTCATGGTCGAGGCCCAGAGCACCTCGAGCAGACCGGCGAGAAGAAGAAGGACATAGGGCATCGCGGCTCTCCTGAGAGCCGGGCCGTCCCGGAAGATTGGGGAAAAATCGGGGTCGTCCCCGATGCCGCGCATATGGGGCGCCGGCAGCCCGGGCGCAAGGGGGTGGGGTTGACCGCGCGGCCCGGCCGGCCGAACCTTTGCCGACAAGACGGAGCATCCCATGTCACTGACCATCCGCCCGCTGCGGCAGGACGACCTTGCCGAATGGCGCCGGCTCTGGACCGGCTATCTGGAATTCTACGGCACCGCTGTGCCCGAAGAGGTCTATGCCACGACCTTCGCCCGCCTCCTGGACCCCGCGCGCCCGGCGCAGAACGCGCTGGTGGCAGACCTTGACGGCCGGCTGATCGGGCTGGTCCACTACATCTATCACCCGCACAACTGGCGGATCGAGGATGTCTGCTATCTGCAGGACCTCTACGTCGACCCGGCGGTGCGCGGCACCGGCGCCGGCCGCGCGCTGATCGAGGCGGTCTATGCCGCGGCCGACAGGAACGGCACCCCGGCGGTCTACTGGCTGACGCAGGATTTCAACACCACCGCCCGGCAGCTTTACGACCGGATCGCCAGGGTGTCGCCCTTCATCCGCTACAACCGCTAAAGCCCCAGCTTCCGCGCCACCAGATCGTTGACCGCCGCCGGGTTGGCCTTGCCGCCGGTGGCCTTCATCACCTGCCCGACGAACCAGCCCGCCAGTTTCGGATTGGCCTTGGCCTTTTCCACCTGTGCGGGGTTTGCCGCGATGATCTCGTCCACCGCCGCCTCGATCGCGCCGGTGTCGGTGACCTGCTTCATGCCGCGGGCTTCGACGATGACCGCCGGATCGCCGCCCCGTTCCCCGGTCCAGAGGATTTCGAACAGGTCCTTGGCGATCTTGCCCGAAATGGTCCCCGCCCCGATCAGGTCGACGATGCCGCCCAGTTGCGCCGCCGAAACCGGGCTTTCGCCGATCTCCAGCCCTTCCTTCTTCAGCCGGCCGAAGAGTTCGTTGATCACCCAGTTCGCGGCCAGCTTGCCGTCGCGGCCCCGGGCCACCGCGTCGAAATAATCGGCCGCGTCCAGTTCGGCCGTCAGGACCGAGGCGTCATAGTCGGCAAGCCCGTGGTCGCCCATGAACCGCGCCTTCTTGGCGTCGGGCAGTTCCGGCATCGTGTCGCGGATATGGTCGACCCAGCCCTGTTCGATTTCCAAGGGCAGCAGGTCGGGGTCGGGGAAATAGCGGTAGTCATGCGCCTCTTCCTTCGACCGCATCGACCGCGTCTCGCCCTTGTCCGGGTCATAGAGGCGGGTTTCCTGCACCACCGAACCGCCGTCCTCGATGATGGCGATCTGGCGGCGGGCCTCATATTCGATGGCCTGTTGGATGAACCGCATCGAGTTCATGTTCTTGATCTCGCAGCGGGTGCCGAGATGGTCGAAATCCTGCGTCTGCTGATACTTCTCGTATTGCCCCGGCCGGCAGACCGAGACGTTCACGTCGGCCCGCAGGTTGCCGTTCTGCATGTTGCCGTCGCAGGTGCCCAGATAGCGCAGGATCTGGCGCAGCTTCGCCACATAGGCCGCCGCCTCTTCCGGGCCCCGGATGTCGGGGCGGCTGACGATTTCCATCAGCGCGACGCCAGTGCGGTTGAAATCGACGAAGGAAAGGTTCGGGTCGATGTCATGGATCGACTTGCCGGCGTCCTGTTCCAGATGGATACGCTCGATCCGCACCCGCCGGGCGACGCCGGGGGACAGTTCCACCAGAACCTCGCCCTCGCCGACGATCGGGTGATAAAGCTGGCTGATCTGATAGCCCTGCGGCAGGTCGGGGTAGAAATAGTTCTTGCGGTCGAAGGCCGAGGTCAGGTTGATCTCTGCCTTCAGCCCAAGGCCGGTGCGCACCGCCTGTTCCACGCAGAATGCGTTGATCACCGGCAGCATCCCCGGCATCGCCGCGTCGACGAAAGAGACATTGGTGTTCGGCTCGGCCCCGAAGGCGGTCGACGCGCCGGAAAAAAGCTTGGCGTTCGACGCGACCTGCGCGTGGATTTCCATGCCGATCACCAGTTCCCAGTCGTGTTTCGCCCCGGCGATCACCTTGGGCTTGGGCGGCGTGAAGGTCAGGTCGAGCATGGCATCCTTCCGGCATTCCGGCACATGCCCGGTCTTTAGGCCGCAAGGGGCGCTGGGGCAAGGGGGCGGGGCGCGACGCCGCCGCAGGTCAGGCCGCCCGGGTTTCCAGCCCCTCGGGGCCAAGGTGAATGTGTTCGCCGCGGGCCAGCCCGTCGCGGAACACCTGGCCCAGCGCCCAGTGGATGCAGGATTCGCCATGTTCCCATGCGGGCAGGTGAAACTCGCGCACCGTATCGACCAGATGGTCCTCAAGGATTTCCATCACCAGCCGCAGACGCACTGAATCCGGCAGCGCCTCGCCCGTCAGGGCCTGCGCCAGATCGGTCAGCGCCGCGGCGACGATATTGGCGCGATACTGGCAGCCCGTGGCGCGGTGGAAGTCGAGAAGCCCCTTCAGGTGCAGCGTCAGGTCCATGCCCGGCGGCGGATCGCCCAGGACCGAGGCCGCCGACATGTAGAAGACGGCATAGGCCGCCCCGCCCGACACATCGCCCGTCCGCGCGGCCGCGGCGCGGGCCTCCTGGTCGAAATCGGCCAGCGTGCCATACCAGTTCGGCAGCAGATGCACCGCATGGGCCATATGCGGCTCGGGGCAGGTCGGATCAAGGTCGGACCAGTCTTCATACCAGTCGCGGAAAAGCCGCTCGCCATCCTCCAGCCCGCGCACCAGCTGATAGCGGGTGCCGGCGAGAAGCGGCGAGTTCTCGGCGATCGGGTCGAAGGGATCGAGGATGCGCTCGGCCTCGGCGATATGGGTCAGGAAACCCTGCCACTGGTCGCGGCCTTCGTCCTGTGCCGCCGCAGCGCCGCGCCGGGCCCAGCCCAGATCAAGATGCCCCTGGGCAAAGACCTGCGCCGCGGCATAGCTGTCGGGCCGCGCGGCGGCGACCGCGCCCAGCCGTTCAAGCTCTGCCTCGGCCGCCGCCAGGTCGCGGCGGGCGATGGCGGCAAGCAGCGCTGCCCGCGCGCCTTCGCTGGCCAGCGCGGCGTGGCGCTTGCCCCCCGGCGCCGGGGCGCGGGCCTGATCGGCGCGCTGCAACTGGGCAAGCAGGTCGTCCCAGCGATCTTCGGCCGCAAGCGCGGCATGGCCCGCGGCGATGTCGCGGCAGGCGGCAAGTTCGGGCGCCTCGGTCAGGACCGGAACATGCAGCCGTTCGGACACCGGCAAGGCGGCGGCCCGCCGCTGCGCCACCAGCGCCTCGGCCCGGCCGGTGCCCAGCGCGATGCCGCTCAGCCGATGGGCGAAATCCCGCGCGGGCAGGGAAAGCCGGGTGGTCAGGGTCTCGGGCAAGAGTGTAAGAGCCATCGCTGCGGTGCCGTGAAAACGGATTCGGGGCCGTTTTGCCAGCGAATCGGGGCGGAAAGATGGACGCGGATCGAAAATCCACCATGCGGAAGCGCGGTCTTTCCGGCGTGATTGCGGCTATTGCCCTTGCAGGCGTCGCCGGCTGCGTGGCGCCGGCGGACACCGGGGACGCGCTTTCCTTCCTGACGCCGCCGCCGATGCGCTGGGACCACCGGCCCGAAGCGTCGCACTGGACCGCTGCCGCGCTTGTCGCCGTGGCCGAACGGGATGCGGTGCTGGCCGACCGGGTGCCGGCCGACATCGCCGAATGGTGCCCGGCCTATGAAACCGCATCGCTGAACGAACGCCGCGCCTTCTGGGTCGGGCTGATGAGCGCGCTTGCCAAGCACGAAAGCACCTGGAACCCGGCAGCAGCCGGGGGTGACGGGCGCTGGATCGGGCTTCTGCAGATCGCGCCCGGCACGGCGCGCAGCCATGCCTGCGACGCGCAATCCGCGTCGGCGCTGAAGGACGGGTCGGCGAACCTGGCCTGCGCCGTCGACATTTTCGTCCGCGACGTGGCCGCCGATGGCCTGGTCGCCGGCGGCGGCAACCGCGGCCTTGGCCGCGACTGGGCGCCTTTCCGCAAGGAATCGAAGCGCGACGAGATGGCGGCCTGGACCTCGGCCCAGCCCTACTGCCAGGGCTGACGGACCGGCCCCGGCTCAGCCCTCGCCCAGCATCCGGCCCGCCATCTCTGACAGGTCGCGCGACAGGCCGGGACTGGCGAGAATGCCCTTCAGCACCCCGCGCACCCGCGCCTGCCGCGCCGCATCATAGCGCGGCCAGGTTTCGAACGCGGTTGAAACGCGGGCGGCGGTCTGCGGGTTCAGCCCGTCCATCTTCACCAGCCATCCGGCAAGGAATTGGTAGCCCGACCCGTCGGCGCGGTGGAAACCCGCGTGGTTCGCCGCCAGCGACGACAGGACGGCGCGGAAACGGTCGGGGTTCTTCCAGTTGAACGCCGGGTGCCGCGTCGGCGCCTCGGCGACCGGAACCGCCCGGTCCGGCGCGGCAAGGCCGATCTGCAGCGCGAACCACTTGTCCATGATGTTGGCGTCGGCCGACCAGCGCGCCTCGAACCGCTGCAACTCGCCCTGCCCCGCGCCGATGTCCAGCAGTGCGGCGAGGGCGCCGATCTCCTCGGTCATGTTGTTGGCCGCGGCAAAGGCGCGGGTCGCGGCGCGGCCGCCATCGGCCCGCGTCAGGATCTGCAAGGCCGCCACCCGCAGCGCCCTCCGTCCCGCCGCCCGCGCGTCGGGCGTGAAGGGCCCGGGATCGGCCAGCGCGTCGATCAGCGCCGGCAGGCCGGGGGCCAGCCGCTGGGCGACCGCCTCGGCCGCGCGGCGGCGTGCGGCGTGGATCGCATCGGGGTCGGGCGTGACGCCCGCCGCATGCAGCGTCTGGGCCATGTCGTCGTCCGATGGCAGCCGCAGCGCCAGCGCCCGGAACGCCGGATCAAGGCTTTCGTCGAAGGCGACACGGTTCAGCGCGTCAAGCCACGCCGGCCCGGGCGCCGCGCCATCCGTGACCATCCGCGACAGCACGTCCTTGGCCAAGGCGCGGCCCGCCTCCCATTTGTTGAAGGGGTCGGTGTCATGGGCCAGAAGGAAGGCGCGTTCCTCGGGGCTGGTGGGGCGGTCAAGGATCACCGGCGCGGAAAACCCCCGCAGGATCGACGGCACCGGCCGGCTCGCCAGCCCGTCGAAGCGGAAATCCTGCCGCGCCGCAGTCAGTTCAAGGACCGTCGTCGGCACCACCTCGTCGCCGTTGGGGTTCAGCAGGCCGACCGCCACGGGGATCACCTTGGCGTCCTTCGCCGGCTGGCCGGGTGTGGCTGGGTTCACCTGTTCCAGCGTCAGCGTGTAGGTGCCGTCGCGCCAGTCGTCCGAAGCCCTGATGACCGGCGTTCCCGGCTGGGCATACCAGCGCTTGAACTGCGCCAGATCGCGGCCGGTCGCATCCTCGAAGACGCGAAGCCAGTCCTCGATCGTTGCCGCCTCGCCGTCATGGCGGTCGAAGTAAAGGTCAAGCGCGGCGCGATAGCCGTCATCGCCGACCAGCCGCTTCAGCATGCCGATCACCTCGGCGCCCTTCTCGTAGACCGTGGCGGTGTAGAAATTGTTGATCTCGACAAAGCTTTCGGGCCGCACCGGATGGGCAAGCGGCCCCTGATCCTCGCGGAACTGGCGGGCGCGCAAGGTCAGCACATCCTCGATCCGCTTCACCGCGTGGCTGCGCATGTCGCCGGAAAACTGCTGGTCGCGGAAGACCGTCAGCCCTTCCTTCAGGCACAGCTGGAACCAGTCGCGGCAGGTGATGCGGTTGCCGGTCCAGTTGTGGAAATACTCATGCGCGATGATCGCCTCGATCCGGCCGAAATCCTCATCCGTCGCGGTTTCCGGGCTGGCGAGGACGTATTTGGAGTTGAAGATGTTCAGCCCCTTGTTCTCCATCGCGCCCATGTTGAAATCGTCGACGGCGACGATGTTGAACACGTCCAGATCGTATTCGCGGCCATAGGTTTCCTCGTCCCAGCGCATCGACCGGATCAGGCTGTCCATCGCATAGGCGCAGCGGTCCTGATCGCCGGGGCGGACCCAGATCGCCAGGTCGACCTTGCGGCCGGACGCCGTGGTGAAAAGGTCGCGATGCGCGACAAGAGGGCCGGCGACAAGGGCGAACAGATAGGCGGGCTTCGGCCAGGGGTCGTGCCATTCGGCCCAGCCATCCCCGGCCGCCACCGGATTGCCGTTCGACAGCAACACGGGCGCCGCGCCCTCGACCCGGGTGGTGAAGACCGACATCACGTCGGGCCGGTCGGGGTAGAAGGTGATCCGGCGGAACCCCTCGGCCTCGCACTGGGTGCAGTAAAGGCCGTTCGACATGTAAAGGCCTTCCAGCTCGGTATTGGTCTCGGGCGAGATTTCCACCTCGGTCTCAAGGACGAAGGGGCCGTCGGGCAGCAGGCTTCCCGGCACGGTCAGCCCGGTTTCGTCGGGCGTCAGGTCAAGCAGCACGCCGTCGAGCCGGGCCGAGATCAGGCGCAGCTTTTCGCCATCCAGGCGCAGCACATGATGGCCGCGCGAGGCGGGATTGGGCCGCAGGTGCAGCCGCGCGAAAACCCGCGTGGCCCGCGGCGCCAGCCGGAAGGTCAGTTCCACCCGGTCGACCAGATGGCTGTAGGGCCGGTAGTCGGACAGGTAGATCGTGCGCGGATCGGAATGCGGGTCGGTTTGGGGATCGGACAAGGGGGCAGCTCCGGGCCATGTTCCCGCAAAGCCTAGGCACCCGCTCCGCAGGCTTCAAGGGCGCCGCGGCCCATGGGCCCCGGGCGGCTAGGACGCGCCGACGAACCGCGCGAGCTTGCCCAGCGTCTGCAGCCCGAGTTCGACCGCACCAAAACCCTTCGCCTCGGTGAATTCCTTGGTCGTGGCGAAGACCATGCCAAGCGTCACCCGCGTGCCGCCGTCGACGGGTTCGAACCCCGCCCAGGCGTCGGCGTGTTTCGGCCCGTTCTCGCCCCAGTGCAGCGTGTAGCTCAGCCGTTCCCCGGGGTGGACCTCGTGGTAACGGTGGTGGTTCGGAAAGACCGTGCCGTCCGGCCCGATCATGTCGAACACCCATTCGCCGCCCGGGCGCAGGTCGATCCGGGCGGTGCGGCAGGAAAACCCGTCCGGCCCCCACCATTGCGGCAGGGTCGCGGGGTTCATCCAGGCGCCCCAGACCACATCCACCGGGGCGCGGATCACCCGTTCCAGCAGCATCGTGCGCCCGGCGACGCCGGCCAGATTGTCCAAGCCGGCACCGAAGCCGTCGCGATAGCCCTGCTCCATATCCTCGGCCAGGGACGACAGCTGCACCGTCACGCTGATGCGGCTCGCGCCGCCCTCGGCCGTGAAACCGGCGGTGACCAGCGCCGCCGACTGGGCGATCCCCTCGGCCGAGATCACCTCGTAGCTGACGCTGCGTTTCTCGGGCTGCATGTCCAGCCAGCCGCCTTCGCAGCGGATGTCGGGCGGGTTCGAGCCGCGGCAGATCGAAACCTCGCGCCCGCCGACATGCGGGTCGGATTCCAGGATATCCACCGTTATCCCCGGCCCGGGCGAGGACCAGACCGCCCGCGCCGCGGGCGAAATCCAGGCCTGCCACAGCGTGCCCACGGGTGCGGCCACCCGGCGATCGAAGGTCAGGGTCGCAAAGCGGCCACCTGCGGCTGCATCCTTCATTTCATCAACCCCTTGGCATAGGCCTCAAGCTGCGTCACCACGGTGCCCCAGCCATCGAAGAAGCCCATGTCCTCATGCGCCTTGCGGGTGTCCGGGTTCCGATGCCGGGCAATGGCGGTATAGGTCGTGCCGCCCCCCGGCGCGTCGGACAAAAGCAGGATCGCCGTCATGAACGGTTCGGGCGCGGGCTTCCAGCCTTCGGTATAGGCATCGGTGAAGACCAGCTTCTCGCCATCGACCACGTCGAGATAGACGCCCTTGTTGTCCATCACGTTGCCCTCGACGTCGAAGGTGGTGTTGAACCGGCCGCCGACGCGCAGGTCGATGTCGACGGCCGTCACCCTGTGCGGCGCGGGAATGAAGAAATGCGGGATATGCTCCGGCGTCGTCCAGCATTCCCAGACCAGCGCGCGCGGCACCGCCAGCGTGCGGGTGAAGCTGAGGTCGGTTTCGGCATCCAGATCGGGCATCATTTCCTGCGTTCCTCCATCAGTTTCATCACATAGTCGTCCAGCCGGTCGAGCCGCGCCTCCCAGAGAACGCGCTGCTCTTCCAGCCAGTTCCGCACCGGCGCCAGCGCCTCGGGCACCAGCGCGCAGGACCGCACCCGGCCGTCCTTGGCCGACTGGATCAGCCCGGCCTCTTCCAGCACCGAAAGGTGCCGCATCACCGTGGGCAGCCGCAGGCCCGTGGGCCGCGCCAGTTCGCTGACCGCGACCGGCCCCCGCGCCAGCCGCGCAAGGATCATGCGTCGCGTCGGATCGGCGAGGGCCTGGAAGACTGCGGACAGGTCAGGATCATGCTTAGCCATATTGCTAACTAACACCGGCCCGGGCCCGGCTGCAAGCGAAAACTTAGCCGAACGGCAAAGCATCCGGGGATTTTCAGCCCGGCGGCGAAACTGCTTGTCCCGCAACCACCAGCGGAACCGCAGACCCGCGCTTGCAGCGCGCCGCCACCCGCCTATGCTTCCCGCCGGAACCGGGTCAGGGCAAGGGGAAGAGCATGGCAAAGCGGGTCGAGAAATCGGGGCTGATGGTGGACACGGCCCTTGCCGACTTCATCGACAATCGCGCGCTTCCCGGCACCGGCCTGTCGCCGGCGGCGTTCTGGGACGGGCTGGCCGGGCTGGCCCGCGACTTCGCCCCTGAAAACCGCGCGCTTCTGGCGCGGCGCGACGGCCTGCAGGCCAGGATCGACGACTGGCACCGCAGCCGCCGCGGCCAGCCGCTTGACCACGCGGCCTACCGGGCCTTCCTTGAGGAGATCGGCTATCTGCTGCCCGAAGGCGCCGATTTCGCCATCGCCACCCAGAACGTCGACCCCGAGATCGCCCGCGTCGCCGGGCCGCAGCTGGTGGTGCCGGTCACCAATGCCCGCTATGCGCTGAACGCGGCAAACGCGCGCTGGGGCAGCCTCTATGACTGCCTCTACGGCACCGACGCCATGGGCAGCCCCGCCCCCGCCGGCGGCTACGACCGCGGGCGCGGCGCGCGGGTCGTCGCCCGGGCGCGGGTCTTCCTCGACGAGGCCTTCCCCATCGCCGGCACCTCGCACGCCGACGTCCGCCGCTACCATGTGAAGGACGGCGCGCTGCTGGTCGACGACCTGCCGCTGGTCGATCCGGCGAAATTCGCCGGCTACCGCGGCAACCCCAGGGCGCCCGACGCGATTCTCTTGCGCAACAACGGGCTGCATGTCGAACTGGTCTTCGACCGGGCGCATTTCATCGGCGCGCATGACCAGGCGCTTCTGGCCGACGTGCAGCTGGAAAGCGCGCTGTCGGCGATCATGGATTGCGAGGATTCCGTCGCCTGCGTCGATGCCGAGGACAAGGTGCAGGCCTATGCCAACTGGCTGGGCCTGATGCGGGGCGATCTGGCCGAGACCTTCACCAAGGGCGGCCGGCAGATGACACGGCGGCTGAACCCCGACCGCGAATTCCTTGATCCGGCCGGCAGCCCTTTCACGGTGAAGGGCCGCGCGCTGCTCTGGGTCCGGAACGTCGGCCATCTGATGACCAACCCGGCGATCCTGCTGCCCGACGGCAGCGAAATCCCCGAGGGGCTGATGGATGCGATGGTCACCGTCACCATCGCGCTGCACGACCTGAAGAAGTCCGAGGGGATGCGCAACTCGGTTCTCGGCTCGGTCTATGTGGTGAAGCCCAAGATGCACGGGCCGGACGAGGTGGCTTTTGCCGACCGCGTCATGGCCCGGGTCGAAGAGGTGCTGGGCCTGCCCGCCAATACCGTGAAGCTGGGCATCATGGACGAGGAACGCCGCACATCGGTGAACCTGAAGGAATGCATCCGCGCGGCGAAATCGCGCGTCGCCTTCATCAACACCGGCTTCCTTGACCGGACGGGGGACGAAATCCACACCAGCATGGAGGCAGGTCCGTTCAGCCGGAAGGATTTCATCAAGCGCAAGGGCTGGATCACCGCCTATGAAAACCTGAACGTCGACATCGGGCTGGAATGCGGCCTGTCGGGCCGGGCGCAGATCGGCAAGGGCATGTGGGCCATGCCCGACCTGATGGCGGCGATGCTGGATGAAAAGGTGGCGCAGCCGCGGCAGGGCGCCAGCACGGCCTGGGTGCCCTCGCCAACCGCCGCGACGCTGCATGCGCTGCACTATCACAAGGTCGATGTCTTCGCGGTGCAGAAGCGGATCGCCAGGGGCGGCCGCCGCGCCCATGTCGACGGCATCCTGGAAATTCCGCTCGCCGCCTTCCGCACCTGGACCCCGGCGCAGATCGCCCGCGAGGTGGAAAACAACGCCCAGGGCATCCTTGGCTATGTGGTGCGCTGGATCGACCAGGGGGTCGGCTGTTCCAAGGTGCCCGACCTGAACGACGTCGGCCTGATGGAGGACCGGGCGACCTGCCGCATCTCGGCCCAGCACATTGCCAACTGGCTGCATCACGACGTGGTCGGCGCCGATCAGGTGATGGAGGCGATGAAGAAGATGGCGGCGGTGGTCGACCGGCAGAATGAAGGCGATCCGCTCTACCGGCCGATGGCGCCCGGCTTTCAGGGCGTGGCCTTCCAGGCCGCCTGCGATCTGGTCTTCAAGGGGCGCGAACAGCCCTCGGGCTATACCGAACCCCTGCTGCATGCCTGGCGGCTGAAGGCCAAGGCGGCGGAATAGCCGGCCGAAAGCGGCGGGCCGGCCCGCGGCTCGGACGGCGCTCAGACGAGGTCGAGCCCCAGCGCCCGCGCGCGGTTCGGGCGCAGATAGGCCCAGTTCGCGATGCCGGCGGGCACGCCGACCACGAGGCCGATCACGGCGGAGAAGATGAACGTCGCCCAGCTGTAGTGGCCAAGCGCCAGCCCGGCGATGACGGCCGCCCCGGCGACGCAGGCCACCCAGAGCGTGATAAGGAAGGTGCGAAGGGGTGCATACATGGTCCTGCCTTTCCTGTTGCGGCAGCGATGATGCCGGAACAACGCCACCTGTCCGCAGCGGTTCCCCCGCGGCGCCGGCCGGGAGGTTTGCGTTTCGCCTGAACGATTGACGCAACCTGAGGGCCGCGCCGGCCCGCGGGGTGGCGCCATCGCGCCGCCGCATGGGGGCGGGTCGGCGCGACCCGGTCGCTTTGGCGACCGGGCGGGGCAACTGCGGCAACCCGGATCGAAGCAGGCGGCCTCAGCCCGCGTCGATCGCCAGCGCGTGAATCCGGCCCATCACATCCCCCAGCGCCCGCGTCACCGCCCGGTGCCGGTCGACCCGGCCCATCGCCGCCAGCGCCGGCGCCCGGATATGCAGGCGGAAGTGGCTTTCGCCCGATCCGTCATCGCCCGCATGCCCCGCATGGCGGTGGCTTTCGTTCTCGACCATCAGCTCGGTCGGCAGGAACGCCGTGCGCAGCCGCGCCTCGATCTCGTCCTTCACGTTCATTTTTTCCTCCTGCCCCTTCTATCTGCGGAAGGAACACCTAAACTTGGGCGCCCGAGTCGGAAAGGCACCGAAAGGCCCGGAGTGCATGGCTGCTAAGACCCCGTTCGAATTCGACCTCAGCGTCAGCGCCGACAAGAAGCGCAAGGCGGCCGGCCGCCGCGGCACCGCCCAGGCCGAGCCGACGGCCCGGCGCTGCGATTACGCCGGCTGCGCGCGCCCCGGCCAGTTCCGCGCGCCCAAGTCGCCCGAGGCGCTGGACCAGTTCTTCTGGTTCTGCAAGGACCACATCCGCGAATACAATCTGAAATGGAACTACTTCCAGGGCACCTCGGACGAGGAGTTCCAGAAGTTCCTGGACAAGGACCGGGTCTGGGGCCGCGAGACCAAGCCCTTCTCGCGCCAGGGCGACGGCAATGCCTGGGCGCGCATGGGCGTGGACGACCCGATGGAAGTCCTGGGCGAGAAGGCCACGCTGAACCGCGGGCCGCAGCCCGCATCCGGCGCCACCCGCAAGCTGCCGCCGACCGAGCGGAAGGCGCTGGAGATACTGGATGCGCGCGACACGATGACCAAGACGGAAATCCGCAAGCAGTACAAAAGCCTGGTCAAGGATCTTCACCCCGACATGAACGGCGGCGACCGGCGCGACGAGGAACGCCTGCAAGAGGTGGTCTGGGCCTGGGACCAGCTGAAGGACAGCCGCCACTTCCGCGACTGACCGCCGCCGGGCGGGCCACGGGCCTGCCGCGGAGGCGCTACAAGGCGCAAACCCGTGCGCGGCGGGGCCTCCGGTCCCGCCAATCGCGCCCCGGCCCCTTGCGGCCCCGGTCGATATGTTCCAAAACCTTCGGGCCGGGACTGGCCGGCCATTTTCCCTGGACGACTGCGATGCTTGATACTGCGATGAAGCCCACCGAAGAAATCTCGGTCCGCGAGGTGTTCGGCATCGACACCGACATGAAGGTCAAGGCCTTCGAAAGCCGCGGCGACCGCGTGCCCGAGGTCGACCAGACCTACAAGTTCGACCCCGACACCACGCTCGCCATCCTGGCGGGCTTTGCCTACAACCGCCGGGTGATGATCCAGGGCTATCACGGCACCGGCAAGTCGACCCATATCGAGCAGGTGGCGGCGCGGCTGAACTGGCCCTGCGTGCGGGTGAACCTCGACAGCCACATTTCCCGCATCGACCTGATCGGCAAGGATGCGATCAAGCTGGAAGACGGCAAGCAGGTGACGCGCTTCCACGAGGGCATCCTGCCCTGGGCGCTGCGGAACCCCGTCGCCATCGTCTTCGACGAATACGACGCCGGCCGGGCCGATGTGATGTTCGTGATCCAGCGCGTGCTGGAACATGACGGCAAGCTGACGCTTCTCGACCAGAACGAGATCATCACTCCGCACCCGTCGTTCCGCCTGTTCGCCACCGCGAACACCGTGGGTCTGGGCGACACGACCGGGCTTTACCATGGCGTCCAGCAGATCAACCAGGCGCAGATGGACCGCTGGTCGCTGGTGGCGACGCTGAACTACCTGTCGCATGACGCCGAGGCGGCGATCGTCCTGGCCAAGAACCCGCATTACAACACCGCCGACGGGCGCAAGACCATCAGCCAGATGGTCACCGTCGCCGACCTGACGCGCACCGCCTTCATGAACGGTGATCTTTCCACTGTCATGTCGCCGCGGACGGTGCTGAACTGGGCCGAGAACGCGCGCATCTTCCGCAATGTGGGCTATGCCTTCCGGCTGACCTTCCTGAACAAATGCGATGAACTGGAGCGCCAGACCGTCGCCGAGTTCTACCAGCGCTGCTTCAACGAGGAACTGCCCGAAAGCGCGGCAAGCATGGCGATGAAGTAGCGGCAGGCGCCCGGCGGCATGACAGGTGGCGGGGTGCCTGATCTCACCCACCTTGTTCTTTCCGGGGGGCTTCCATGCACATCGGCCTGATCGGCGGCATCGGCGCGGCGGCGACCGTGGTCTATTACCAGCGCCTCTGTGCCGAAATGGCGCGGCGCGGCGACCGGCTTGAGCTGACCATCGTCCAGGCCGACATCCACGAACTGATCCGCAACAACCTTGCCGACCGGCGCGGCGAACAGGCCGCGGCCTACGCAAGGCTGATCGACCGGCTCGCCGCCGCCGGCTGCGATTGCGCGGCGATCACCTCGCTGGGCGGACATTTCTGCTTTGACGAGGCACGCGCAATATCCGCCCTGCCCCTCGTCTCGGCCGTGCGGCCGCTGGATGATTTCTTCGCCGCACGGGGCATCGGCTGCGTCGGCCTTTTGGGCACCCGGGTCGTCATGCGGACGCGGCTCTACGGCCAGTTGCGCCGCACCCGCGCCGTCGCGCTGGAGGATGAGATCGAAAGCCTGGGCCAGCAATATCAGGATATTGCCGTGGCCGGGCACTGCAGCGACGCCGCGCGCAAGGCGTTCTTCGATGCAGGCAGGCGCATGGTCCGCGATCTGGGCGCCGAGGCGATCGTGCTGGCAGGAACCGACCTGAACCTTGCCTTCGACGGGCACGATCCCGGCTATCCGGTGATCGACGCGCTGGATGTGCATGTCGCCCTTCTGGCCGATCTGGCATCCGGCCGCGTGGCGCTTGACACGGTCGCCGGCTGACACCGCGCCAGACCGGCGCTGACACCGGCGCGCCACACCATGCGGGCGCGGCGTGACCGGCGCCTGGCCGACTCATTGATCGGCGGGAAATCGGGCGCATCGTCGAAAATATGGGCGGTTTGAAAACTCTGGCCGGTGCCGTGTCCTGCGTTGTACTTGCGGGCGGACCGCTGGCGGCCACCACCGTCGCCCGGCCCGACCTGACGCTACTTGCCGATTGCGCCGGCCGCTTCTCGGCCCTGCGCGAGGTGCAGTGGATGTTCGACGGCCCGGCGTCGGAACGCAGCACCGCCGAGATGGAGCATTTCGCCGCGATGATCGAAGCGATCGCCACCGGCGACGAGGCGCGCGCAGCCCTTCACCGGCGCGTCGCCGCCAAGGCGGCGTTCCGCGGCCTGCTGGCGCAGGTCCGGTTCGGAAGCGATCCCGGCGGCCGCGCGGCGCGACGGGCCGAGGAACTGATCGCCGGCTGCCGGGCGCTGGTTCCCGGCGGCTGAAACGCAAAGGGCGGCCCGCATCGGACCGCCCTTCCCGGAAACCCCGTCACCCTCAGGCGGCGACGGCCACGCCAGCAGCCCGCGCGGCCCGGGTCGCCTTGGCCCACCAGGCCACATCGTCCAGCATCGCCTTGGCCGACGGGCCGATCGCGGCCTCGATATCGGCCAGGTTGCCCGAGCCGCCGAAGCCCGGATGCACCTTCATGAAATCGCCGCCGCCGATATGCACGCCATGGCGCACCGGCACCATCTGCAGTTCGACCGCGATGTTGCGCAGATGCTCGGCCGCTCGCGACCCGCCCACCGAACCATAGGCGATGATGCCGGCGGGCTTGCGCGCCCATTCGACATAGGCCTGGTCGATGGCGTTCTTCAGCGCGCCGGTGATCGACCGGTTGTATTCCGCGACCACGAAGATGTAGCCGTCGAATTCGGCCAGTTTCTTCTGCCATTTCACCGCGACAGGGTTCTGCGTCGGCACCCAGGCGTTCGAGGCGACCTCGTCGAAGAAGGGCATCGGATAGTCGCGCAGGTCGACGATTTCGACGTCAAGCTCGCCATGCGCCTTGGCCTGCGCCTCGATCCACTTGGTCGGGATGTCGGCAAAGCGCGTGGGACGGGTCGAGCTTACGATGATGGCGATTTTCGGTTTGGTCATGATCTGGTTCCTTTGGCTGCGTCGATGCTGCGCGCGCAGCGAATGCGATGCAGCGAAGATCGGCCCGCGCCGCCGATATCGCAATTCCGCACATCCGCAGTAGATTTGTGCGCCTCTGCACGCGAAAATCGCTTGGCCGGGGTCTGCGCGGGCGGCGCGTCCCGCTGCGCCTGCGCCGATCGGCAACCGGATCGCGCTTGCCCCCGGCGCGGCCGGGTGCTTTACCTTGGACCATGACCAAGCCTGTCGACAACCCCGCCGATCCGTTCAAGAAGGCCCTGGCCGAGGCGACGCGCACCATGGCGGATGATCCCGACATGGCCGTGACCTATTCGGTCGATCCGCCCGGCATGAACAAGGAAGGCGTGCGGCTGCCGCAGATATCCCGCCGACTGACGCGGGACGAGGTCTTGCTTGCCCGCGGCACGGCCGACGCCTTCGCGCTGCGGCGCCGGTTCCACGACGATGCGGTCGCCACCCGCTATGCGCCGGTGGGCCAGCTGGCCCGCGACATCTATGACGCGATGGAAACCGCCCGGTGCGAGGCGATGGGCGCGCGCGACATGCCCGGCACCGCCGGCAACATCGACGCGAAGATCGCGCATGAGGCCGACCGCAAGGGATATGGCCAGATCACCCAGGCCGCCGACGCGCCGCTGCCGGTTGCCGCCGGCTATCTGGTGCGGGCGCTGGCCACCGGCCGCAAGCTGCCGCAGGGCGCCGAGAACGTGATGGGCCTCTGGCGCGGCTTCATCGAGGAACAGGCCGGCGGCACGCTGTCCGGTCTCGACACCGCCCTTGCCGACCAGGCCGCCTTCGCGCGCATGGCCCGCAAGGTGATTGCCGATCTGGGCTATGGCGACCAGCTGGGCGACGACCCCGACCGCCCGGATGAGGACGAAACCGGCGAGGCCGCCGAGGAAGACCAGGAAAGCCCCGAGTCGCAGGGCGAAGAGGAACAGCAGAGCGAGGATGCCGACGCCTCGCCCGAACGGTCGCAGGACGACCAGCAGGATCAGTCGCAGGCCGAAGTCTCGATGGAAGACTCGGCCGACATGGAACAGGGCGACGAGACCGAGATGCCCGAGGGCGAGGCGCCGCTGGAACCGCCACCGCCCGCGCCCCATTCGGATGCCGACCCGAACTATGTCGTCTATACGACCGATTTCGATGAGGAAATCCGCGCCGAAGACCTGGCCGAACCGGCCGAGCTGGAACGGCTGCGCGCCTATCTGGACCAGCAGCTTGATCCCCTGAAGGGCGCGGTCGGGCGGCTGGCGAACAAGCTGCAGCGCCGCTTGCAGGCCCAGCAGAACCGCAGCTGGCTGTTCGACCTTGAGGAAGGCATCCTTGACGCCGGCCGGCTGGCGCGGGTCGTCGCCAACCCGACGACGCCCCTGTCGTTCAAATGGGAGAAGGACACCGAATTCCGCGACACGGTGGTGACGCTGCTGCTGGACAATTCCGGTTCCATGCGCGGCCGGCCGATTTCCATCGCGGCGATCTGCGCCGATGTGCTGGCGCGGACGCTGGAACGCTGCAGCGTCAAGGTGGAAATCCTGGGCTTCACCACCCGCGCCTGGAAGGGCGGGCAAAGCCGCGAACGCTGGCTGGCGCAGGGCAGGCCGCAGCAGCCGGGCCGGCTGAACGACCTGCGCCACATCATCTACAAATCGGCCGATGCGCCCTGGCGGCGCGCGCGGCCGAACCTCGGGCTGATGATGAAGGAAGGGCTGCTGAAGGAAAACATCGACGGCGAGGCGCTGGAATGGGCGCATCGCCGGCTGGCCGGCCGGCCCGAGGTGCGGAAAATCCTGATGGTGATCTCGGACGGCGCGCCGGTCGACGATTCGACCCTGAGCGTCAACCCGGCGAGTTTCCTTGAAAAACACCTGCGCGACGTGATCGCCATGGTCGAGAAGCGCAAGGCGGTGGAACTGATCGCCATCGGCATCGGCCATGACGTGACCCGCTACTACCAGCGCGCCGTGACCATCACCGATGTCGAACAGCTGGCCGGCGCGATGACCGAACAGCTGGCCGGGCTCTTCGACAAGGACCCGCGGATGCGCGCACGCGTCCTGGGCATGCGCAAGGTGGGCTAGGCCGGCGCGCCGCCAACAGGTTTCCCCAAGAAGCAAGCAGAGGCATCCCGGTGTTCCAGACCTTCGAAAGCCATGCCTCGCCCGAACAGGGCCCGCCGCGCCTTGCCGCCCTGCGCCGCGCGCTGGCGGCCGAGGGGCTGGCCGGCTTCATCGTGCCGCGGGCCGATGCGCATCAGGGCGAATATGTCGCCGCCCGCGATGAACGGCTGCAGTGGCTGACCGGGTTCACCGGATCGGCCGGGTTCTGCGTGGTGTTGCCCGGCATCGCCGGCGTCTTCATCGACGGCCGCTACCGCACCCAGGTGAAGGCGCAGGTCGACCTTGCCGCCCTGACCCCGGTTCCCTGGCCGGAAACCCAGCCGGGGCCGTGGATCAGGGATAATCTTTCCGCTGGAGAGATTGGTTTCGACCCTTGGCTCCACACCGCGGGCGAGATCGCGAAGCTGGAAGAGGCGCTGGAAGGTTCCGGCGTGACGCTGCGGCCGGTGCGCAACATGGTCGATGCGGTCTGGCCCGACCAGCCCGCCCCGCCGCTGGGCCGCGCCTTCGCCCTTCCCGACGCGCTGGCGGGCGAGTCCGGCGCCGGCAAACGTGCCCGTCTGGCGGCCCTCTTGCGCGACAGGGGCGACCGGGCGGCGGTGCTGACCCTGCCGGATTCGATCTGCTGGCTTCTGAACATCCGCGGCGCGGATGTGCCGCGGAACCCGATCCTGCATGCCTTCGCCATCCTCCACGACGATGCGCGGGTGACGCTGTTCACCGATCCCGCCAAGATCGACGATGCGCTCCGCGCCCATCTTGGCCCCGAGGTCACGCTTCGCCCGCCGGTCGCCTTCGTGCCGGCGCTGCACACGCTGGCCGGCCCGGTGCGGGTGGACAAGGCGACCGCGCCGCTCGCCGTGTCGCGCGAACTGGCCGAGGCCGGGGTCGCCCTGCGCTGGGATGACGATCCCTGCCGGCTGCCGAAAGCTAGGAAGACCGCGGCCGAAATCGCCGGCATGCGCGAGGCGCATCTGCGCGACGGTGCGGCGATGGTGGAATTCCTGTGCTGGCTGGAGGCGCAAGACCCCGAGGGGATGACCGAAATCTCGGTCGTCACCGCGCTGGAAGGTTTCCGCCGGGCGACCAACGCGCTCCACGACATCAGCTTCGACACGATCTGCGGATCGGGGCCGAACGGGGCGATCATGCACTACCGCGTGACGCGCGACAGCGACCGCGCGCTTCGCCGGGATGAACTGCTGCTGGTCGATTCCGGGGCGCAATATCTGGACGGCACCACCGACATCACCCGCACCGTGGCCCTGGGCGATCCGGGCGACGAGGCGCGCACCTGCTATACCCGCGTCCTTCAGGGGCTGATCGCGATTTCCCGCGTCCGCTGGCCCGTGGGTCTGGCCGGGCGCGACCTTGATCCGCTGGCGCGGTTCGCGCTCTGGGTCGCGGGGCAGGATTTCGACCATGGCACCGGCCACGGCGTCGGCGCGTTCCTCTCGGTGCATGAAGGGCCGCAACGCCTGTCGCGCATTTCCGAAGTGCCGCTGGAACTGGGGATGATCCTCTCCAACGAACCGGGCTACTACCGCGAGGGCGCCTTCGGCATCCGCCTTGAAAACCTGATCGTCGTCGAGGAAGCGCCCCCCCTGGGCGACAACCGCCGGCAACTGGCGTTCGAGACGCTGACCTTCGTCCCCTTCGACCGGCGGCTGATCCAGCAGGACGCGCTTTCCGCCGCCGAACGGGCCTGGCTCGATGCCTATCATGCCGAGGTGCTTGGCCGGATCGGCCCCCGCCTTTCCGGCGCGCCGCTGGACTGGCTGGCCGCCGCCTGCCGGCCGGTCTAGCCGGCCGCGGCCACCGCGCGGATGCGCGCCACCATGGCGCGCAGCCCGTTCGACCGTTGCGCCGAAAGGTGATCGTTCAGGCCCAGCCGGCCCAGTTCGGCCGCGGCGTCCACCTGTGCGACCTGACCCACCGGCACCCCGGAATAGAGGGCGTGCAGGATGGCGATCAGCCCCCGCACGATCATCGCGTCGCTGTCGCCCTGGAAATCGAACCGGCCGTCCGCGATCACCGGCCGCAGCCAGACCTGGCTCGCGCAGCCGTCCACCTTGTAGGCAGGCACGTGGAAGCTGTCCTCCAGGGGGGGCATCGCGCGGCCCAGTTCGATCACATGCCGGTAGCGGTCTTCCCAGTCGTCCAGGAAGCCCATCGTGTCGGCGATCTCTTCGAAGGCTTGGGTGGCCATGGCGCGCTCCTTTCGCCTTCAGGTAATCGCGGGTTGGCCGAAGGTCCAGTGCCCGCGGGAAACGGGCGCTTTTCAAAGCCGGCCGGGCAGGCTAACCAAGTGGGCAACATGGAGAACCCGGAATGACCCGTCTCACCGTCCTCGTGCTTGTGCTGGCCCTTGCCGGATGCGGCGGGTTCCGCGACAGCAGGCTGAACCCGTTCAACTGGTTCGGCCGGTCGCAGCCGGCCGAGAAGGTGGCCCTGCCCGATGCCCCCGCCGACCCGCGCGCGCTGGTGGCCGAGGTGCTGACGATGACGGTCGAGCCGATCCCCACCGGGGCGATCGTGCGCGCCACCGGACGGACGCCGACGCAGGGCTGGTGGGACGCCGAGCTTGTGGCCCAGCCGGTGACCGAGGACGGGGTTCTGGTGCTTGATTTCCGCATCTTCCCGCCGGTCGACCCGACCGACGTGAACACCCCCCGCTCGCGCGAGGTGACGGCGGCGATCAGCCTGTCCAACATCAAGCTGGAAGAGGTGCGCCAGATCATCGTGCAGGGCGCCGCGAACGCCCGCGCCGCCGGGCGCTGATCCGGCAAGGCGGCCCCGGTCAGAGGCGGACGATCCGCACTTCGTTGCCCTTGGCCGACAGCGCGACCTCGCCCTTGCACAGGCGCATCGCATCGTCGCCAAAGACCTCGCGCCGCCAGCCCTGCAGCGGCTCGACCTCGCGCCCGCCGGCGGCGATCGCGTCAAGTTCGGCCGAGGATGCGATCAGCCGCGGCGCGACGCCCAACGATTCCGCCTTGGCCTTCAGCAGGACGCGCAGCAGATCGGCCAAGGCGCCGTTGCCCTGCGGCTGATCCTGCGGCTGTTCGACCTTGGGCAGGTCGTCGGGCCGCGCCTCAAGCCCCGCCTTCACCGCGGCAAGGATGCCCTCGGCGATCTCGGGCTTCCGGCCCTCGCGCAACAGAAGCCGCGACCGGCCCAGCTCCTCCATGCTCTGCGGCCGGGTCGAGGCCAGTTCCAGCAGTGCGTCGTCCTTCATCACCCGCGACCGCGGCACGTTCTGCGTCTGGGCATAATCCTCGCGGAACCGCGCCAGTTCGCGCACGATGGCCAGGAACCGGCCCGAGGTGGTGCGCGTCTTGATCCTGAGCCAGGCCTCGTCGGGGTGGACGGTGTAGGTCGCCGGATCGGTCAGGATCGCCAGTTCCTCCTCGACCCAGGAGGCGCGCCCGTTCTTGGCCAGCTGTGCTGCCAGCCATTCGTAGATCACCCGCAGATGGGTGACATCGGCCAGCGCATAGTCCTTCTGCGCCTCGGACAGCGGCCGCCGCGACCAGTCGGTGAAGCGCGAGGTCTTGTCGAGGTTCGCCCGCGCGATCCGGCGGACCAGGGTTTCATATCCCACCTGCTCGCCGAAGCCGCAGACCATGGCGGTGATCTGCGTGTCGAACAAGGGTTTCGGAAACACCCGGCCCTCGACGAAGAAGATCTCCAGATCCTGCCGCGCGGCGTGGAAGACCTTGACCGTCGCCTCATGCCGGAACAGGTCATACAGCGGTTCCAGCGACAGGCCGGTGCCCTCGATCGGGTCGACCAGCACCGCCTCGCCCTCCTTGCCGGGCAGCGCCATCTGGATCAGGCACAGCTTCGACCAGTAGGTGCGTTCCCGCAGGAATTCGGTGTCGATCGTGACATAGGGGGCGGCCTTGGCGGCCTCGCAATAGGCGGCAAGCTCTTCGGTGGTGGTGATCGTGCGCATCGCCGTCCTTTCCGGGTCGCGGGTTCATCCCGCAGGGATCATCCCGCTATAGGGGCGGGCCGGCGGAAAGAAAAGCGTTTCGACGGGCGCCGGCCGCCCCCACTTGCGCCCGGCCGCCGGGCGTGGCTTCATCCGGCAGCCGGCATCTGCCCGATGCCTGGCCCCCGGTTTCGGAAGGCAATCCCGGATGCGCACACTCTGGCTGACCGCCGGCCTTGGCTTTCTGGCGCTGGGTCTGGTGGGCGTGGCCCTGCCGGTCCTGCCGACGACGCCGTTCCTGCTGGTGGCGGCGGCCTGTTTCGCCCGGTCCTCGCCCCGGCTGCACGGCTGGATCGTGAACCATCCGGTCCTTGGGCCGCCGGTGCGCAACTGGCAGGAAAACGGCGCGATCTCGACCGGGGCCAAGCGGCTGGCGACCGGAACGATGCTTGCGGTCTTCCTGATCAGCCTCTGGGCCGGGCTGCCGCCGCTCGCCCTCTGGGCGCAGGCGGTGCTGATGGGGGTGGGGGCGACCTTCGTCCTGACCCGCCCCTCGGGCCCGCCCGGCGCCGGCTAAAGCAGGACGGGCGTCCGGTCGCCGGCGGCAAAGCGTTGCAGCACCGCGGGATAAAGCCGGTGCTCCATCACCAGGACGCGGGCGGCAAGCGTCTCGGCACTGTCGCCCGGCCGCACCGGCACCCGCGCCTGACCAAGGATCGGCCCGGCATCAAGGTCCGCCGTCACCTCATGCACGGTGCATCCGGCCTCGGCGTCGCCGGCATCCAGCGCGCGCTGGTGGGTGTGAAGACCGGGATATTTCGGCAGCAGCGACGGATGGATGTTCAGCATCCGCCCGGCAAAGCGGGCGACGAAGCCCGGCGTCAGCACCCGCATGAAGCCTGCAAGGCAGATGATGTCGGGCGCCGCCGCCAGAAGCGGCTGCAAAAGCGCCGCCTCGAACCCCGCGCGATCCTTGCCAAAGGGCCGGTGGTCGACCGCCACCGTCGCCACGCCCAGCGCCTGCGCCCGGGCGAGCCCCGCGGCGGCGGGATCGTTCGACAGGACCAGCACCGGCCGCGCCGGATGGCCCTGCCCCATGCTTTCAACCAGCCGCAGCATGTTCGATCCGCCGCCCGAAATCAGGATGGCGACGCGCTTCTGCGCCTTGGTCACAGAAGCCGGCCCCGGTAGACCACGCCCGCATGTTCCGCCGTGTCGGGCACGATGCGGCCGATCCGGCTGACGGTTTCGCCCTGCGCCTGCAGAAGCGCGGTCAGTTGATCCGCCCGCCCGGCCTCGACCGCAAGGACCAGCCCGATGCCGCAGTTGAAGGTCTTGAGCAGCTCGGCCTCGGCCATGTTCGCCGTCCCCGCCAGCCAGCGGAAAACCGGCGGCAGCGCCCAGGCCGACAGGTCGATCTCGCAGGCCAGCCCCTCGGGCAGGAAGCGCGGCGGGTTTTCCGTCAGCCCGCCGCCGGTGACATGGGCCAGCGCATGCACACCCCCCGCCCGGATCGCGGCCAGCGCCGGCTTCACGTAAAGCCGCGTCGGGGCCAAGAGCGCCTCGCCCAGCGTTTCCTCCGCGGCCCAGGGACAGGTCGCATCCCAGCCGAGGCCCGACAGTTCCACCACCTTGCGGACGAAGGAATAGCCGTTGGAATGGACCCCGTTCGAGGCAAGGCCCAGAAGCACGTCGCCCGCTTCCACGCCGCGCGGCAGGTCGGCGCCGCGTTCCATCGCCCCGACGGCAAAGCCCGCAAGGTCGAAGTCGCCCTTGTGATACATCCCCGGCATCTCGGCCGTCTCGCCACCGATCAGGGCGCAGCCGCTGTCGGCGCAGCCGCGGGCGATCCCCTCGATGATGCGGGCAGCCTGGTCGACCTCAAGCTTGCCGGTGGCGAAATAATCCAGGAAGAACAAAGGCTCGGCCCCCTGGCAGACCAGATCGTTCACGCACATCGCCACCAGGTCCACCCCGATCGTGTCGACGTTGCCGGTGTCGATCGCGATCCGCAGCTTGGTGCCCACGCCATCCGTCGCCGCAACAAGGACGGGGTCGGCATAGCCCGCGGCCTTCAGGTCGAACAGCGCGCCGAAACCGCCGAGGCCGCCCATGGTTCCGGGCCGGTTGGTCGCCCTTGCCGCGGGCTTGATCCGGTCGACCAGCCGGTTGCCGGCGTCGATGTCCACGCCCGCCTCGGCATAGGTCAGGCCGTTGTGTCCCTTGGTCATGCCGTTCACCCCGCAAAGGCCTGCCGCGTCGCCGCCCCCATACGCGCTTTGCCCGGCCGGCGCAACAAACCGCGGAACCCGCCCCGCGCTCCGGCGTTGCCACTGGGCGGGGTGCGGAGGCGGGATGCAGGAACCGGTGATTTTGCTGGCCAATGCCGGTTCGGGCCGGCAGGAGGCCGAGGCCGAGCGGCTTGCCGCGCCGTTCCGCAAACTGGGGATCGCGCCCGAGGTGCGGCTGGTGGCCCGCGGATCGCAGATCGGTGCCGAGGCCCGCCGCCTGCGCGACCGGGCGGGAACCGTCATCGCCGCAGGGGGCGACGGCACCATCTGCGCCGTGGCCGAGGCGCTGGCCGGCAGCAGCGTGGCGCTGGGGGTGATGCCGATCGGCACCTTCAACTTCTTTGCCCGCAGCATCGGCATCCCCGACGATCCCGACGCCGCCGCCGCGGCGCTTGCCGGCGGCCGCGCGCAGGACATCGACGCGGCCGAGGTGAACGGGCGGCTTTTCCTGAACAACGCCAGCCTTGGCCTTTACCCGGCGCTTCTGGAACGCCGCGAAAGCGCCTATGCGCGCTGGGGCCGGTCGCGGCTGGTGGCCTATTGGTCAGCACTTGGCACCATGGTCGGCTATGACCGCCCCAGCCGCCTGCGCATCACCGTCGACGGCCGGGCCAGCCATGTGCAAAGCCCGATGGTCTTTGTCGCGAACAACGCCTTCCAGCTGGACCAGTATGGCATGGAGGACGGGGCGGACCTGGTGCGCGGCGGCCGTCTTGCCGTCTATATCGCGCCCGAACTGCGGCGCTGGCAGCTTCTGGGCTTCGCGCTGAAGATGGCGCTGCGCACCGCCCGGCCCTACCGCGACTTCACCCTGGTCTCGGGCCAGGAGGTGCTGATCGAGACCCGCGCCCCGCGCCGCACCATCGCCCGCGACGGCGAGCGCGGGAAGATGACGGCCCCGTTCCGCTTCCGCTTCCTGCCCGATGCGGTCAGGGTGATCCTGCCGCTGGAACCGGCCGGGAACGGCGCCGGGGCAGACTGAGGATGGCGCGGCTCCTTCACCTTTCCGACCTGCATTTCGGCCGTGACCGCCCGGGTCTGGCGGCGGCACTGGCGGAACAGGCGGCGGGCTGGGCGCCCGACCTTGCCGTCGTCACCGGCGACCTGACGCAGCGCGCGCTTGCCGGGCAATACCGCGCTGCGGCGGCGCTGATCGCGGCCCTGCCCTGCCCGGTGATCGCGGTGCCGGGAAACCACGACCTGCCGCTCTGGAACCCGGTGGCGCGGTTCCTCTGGCCGCTGCGCGGCTGGCGCGGCGCCATCGCGCGCGATCCCGAACCGATGGCCGGGGTGCCGGGCCTGCGCCTCGTCGGCATGAACACCGCCGACCCCTTCGCCTGGGAACGCGGCCGCATCACCGGCGCCGCCCTGCGCCGCGCCTGCGCCCGGATCGGCGCCGCGCCGCCGGGGCAGCTGCGCGTCGTCGCCATGCACCACCCCCTGCACCAGCCGCCGCAGTCGGGCAAGGCGCCGATGCCCGGGGCCGATGCGGCACTGCAGGCGCTGGCGGCGGCCGGCGCCGACGTGGTCCTTTGCGGCCACCTCCACCGCTGGGCCGCCATGCCCTTCGCCCAGCGCGAGGGCGGGCGCAACCTGCTGTTCGTGCAGGCCGGCACCACGCTGTCCACGCGCCTCCGCGGCGAGGAGAACGACCTGAACCTGATCGCCTGGGACGGCGCCACCGTGACCGTGACCCGCATGGCCGCCGTCGGCGAGTCGCTGGACTTCGCCCCCGCCGGCGTCACCCGCTTTCACCAGCCCGACGCCGCGCGCGGCTGGGCGGCCGAGGCCACGGCCCCAAAGGCCGGCGGCGCTTGACCCCCGGGCGCCATCTGCTAGGCAAGGGTCCAGCGTGGGCCTGTAGCTCAATGGTCAGAGCTGGGCGCTCATAACGCCTTGGTTGGGGGTTCGAGTCCCTCCGGGCCCACCACCCGCCGCCTGTCAGGCCCGCCGGTAGCCGATCCCGCGCGCCAGCCAGCAGCCGAGCGTCAGCCCCGTCACCGCCCCGTCGCTGCGATGAACCCGCAGCGTCCAGTCGCCCGGGGCGGGCGCGTCCATCGAGCGGCGGGTCGCGACGATCCAGGTGTCGCGGCCGACCGGCGCCATCCGCTCCCACCGGCCGGTGCCCAGCAGGCCCGAGAAGCGCGCATGGGTGGCGCCGTCGCGCGCCTCGATCTCCAGCCCGGCGTCGAGTTCGTCCGAAAAATAGCGCCCGGCCAGTTCCGCTCCATCGCCGGTTTCGACCCGCGGCAGCGGCTGAAGGCGCAGGGTGCTGTTGTCGGTGATCCGGCGCAGGACCGGCCCTTCGGCATCGCGCGTCACCGCAATTCCGGGTGCGATCAGACTGTCCTCCGGGCCGGGCTGCAGCACCTCGGCCCCGGTCGCATGGTGCAGCGTGGCGCCGGTCTTACCCGTCTCGATCCGCACCAGCAGACCATCCGGCGCGATCCACTGGCCGTCCCAGCCTTCGGGAACCGGCGCCGGCGGGGGTGCGGCATGGCCCAGCGCGGCCTCCATCAGCGCGTCGGCCGCCGCCCTGGCATTGGCGTCGTGGTTGAACATCACCACGACCGAAAGCCGCGCATCCGCCGCATGCAGGCGATGCGCCCGGAACCCGCGCAGGGCGCTGCCGTGGCCGGTCACCGCCAGCCCCGCCACCTGCCGGCGGGCGAGCCCGTAGCCATAGGATGCGGGCTGGCCGTCGGCAAAGCTGTTATGGACCGAAATCCGGGGGTATAGCCCGCCGGCATCGTCGCGCGTCGCGTCGATCCAGCATTCATAGGCCAGCATGTCGTCAAGCGAGGCCGACATGCCGGCATCGCCGCTCCACCAGATCGCATTCACCGCCGGCAGCCAGCCGGTCGCGTCATTGCCTTCATAGCCGGTGACGCCACCCGCCGGGATGCGCGTGTCGGCGGTCATCGCCGCCGTCGCCATGCCCGCCGGGGCCCAGACATGCCGCCGGACCACGTCTTCCAGCGGGCTCGCCGTCTCGGCCTCGATCAGTTCGGCCAGGATGCGGTAGTTGCCGTTGCTGTAGGAATAGCCCGTCCCCGGCGCGAAATGCCCGGTCCGCATCCGCGCGATCAGCGGCAGCGCGTCCTCGCGGGCAAAGACCTGCTCGGCCCGCCCGCCCTGCAGCACCGTCAGCGCCCAATAGTCGCGCAGGCCGGACTGGTTGTCGCAAAGGTGGCGCACCGCCGGCAGCGGCCCGGTGAAGCGCGGAAGAAAGGCCGCGATGCGCCCGTCCAGCCGCGCCGGATCGGCGACGGTCGCCAGAAGCGCCATGCAGGTGAACTGCTTGGTGATGGAACAGACCGGCAGCGGCGTTCCGGCCGTCATCGGCAGGGCGCTGTCAAGATCGGCATGGCCCCAGGCGCGCCGGGCGATCACCCGGCCGTCGCGCACGATGCCCGCCACCCCGCCGGGGCCGGGGTGGCGCAGGGGAAGCGCATCCAGCGCCGCTTCAAGCGCGGCGCCGGCGCTGGTCGTGGTGGTCATCGCATCCTCGGCTGCCGGGTCGGTCGCGCTGAGGCTGCGTCAGCCGGGCGGCGGCCGCAAGGGCCGATCCGCATGCGCGCGCCGTGCCCCTACTCGGCTGCGGCGCGGCGCGGCAGCACCCAGCCCGGCCGGACGAAATGGCAGGTATAGCCGTGCGGGATGCGCTGGAGATAGTCCTGATGCTCGGGCTCGGCCTCCCAGAAATCGCCCGCCTGCCTGACCTCGGTCACCACCTTGCCCGGCCAGAGGCCCGAGGCATCGACATCGGCGATCGTGTCCAGCGCGGTCAGCCGCTGGTCATCACTCAGCCAGTAGATGCCCGAGCGGTAGCTGGGACCGCGGTCGTTGCCCTGCCGGTCCGGCGTCGTCGGGTCGTGGATCTGGAAGAAGAACTCCAGCAGCCGCCGGTAGGTCAGGACGGAGGGGTCGAAGACCACCTCGATCCCCTCGGCATGGGTGCCGTGGTTTCGGTAGGTGGCATGCGCCACGTCGCCACCGGTATAGCCGACGCGGGTAGAGATCACCCCGGGCATGTGGCGGATCAGTTCCTCCATCCCCCAGAAACAGCCGCCGGCCAGGATCGCGCGTTCGGTCATCTCAATCCCCTTCCACCTGATCCAGATAGTCGCCATAGCCCTCGGCCGCCATCCGCGCCTTCGGCACGAACCGCAGCGCGGCCGAGTTGATGCAGTAGCGCAGGCCCCCCGTCTCGCGCGGGCCATCGGGGAAGACATGGCCCAGATGGCTGTCGCCATGGGCCGACCGCACCTCGACCCGCAGCATCCCGTGCGTGGTATCGCGCAGTTCGGTCACGTTCGCGGCGACGACGGGTTTCGAGAACGCCGGCCAGCCGCAGCCCGAGTTGAACTTGGCGGAAGAGGCAAAAAGCGGCTCGCCCGAAACCACGTCGACATAGAGGCCGGGCGCGAAATGGTGGTCATATTCGCCCGAGAAGGGCCGTTCGGTGCCGTTCTTCTGGGTTACCCGGTATTGCTCGGGCGTCAGCCGGGCGATGGCCTCGGCCGATTTGGCATAAGCGGTCATGGGCGTCTCCTCATGCTGGGCATGCCGGAAAGATGGGTGTCCGGTGCAGCTTTGTCCATGGCCGGAGGGCGCCGGTCACGCAGCCGGCATCCGCGCCTCGGCCATGCCGGCATACCAGCTGGCGCCATAGGGAATGGCGTTGTCGTCGAAATTGTAGGCCGGATGGTGGACCATGGCCGTATCGCCGTTGCCGACGAAGATATAGGCGCCCGGCCGCTTATCCAGCATGTAGCTGAAATCCTCGGCCCCCATCTGCAGGGCGACGTTCTCGTTCACCGCCGCCGCGCCGGCAATCGACCGGGCCACGTCGACGGCATAGCCGGTGTTTTCCTCGGCGTTCACCGTCGCCGGATAGCCGCGGTGATAATGCACCTCGCCCGTCGCGCCGAAACTCGCGGCGATGCCGGCGACGATCCCGGTCAGGCGCTGCTCGGCCAGGTCGCGGATGGCGGGCTCGAAGGTCCGCACCGTGCCCTTCATCGTCACCACCTGCGGAATGACGTTATGGGCCGGGCTGTCGGTCGAAAGCGTGGTCACCGATACCACCACCTGCTTCACCGGATCGACGATGCGGCTGGCGATGGTCTGCAGCCCAAGGATGATCTGGGCCGAGATGACCATCGGGTCGATCGTCTCGTGCGGTTTCGCGGCATGGCCGCCCTTGCCCGTCACCACGATCTCGAACTGGTCGGCCGCGGCCATCAGCGGCCCGGGACGGATGGCGAACTGGCCCACCGGCAGGCCGGGCCAGTTGTGCATGCCGTAGACCTCGGACACGTTCCAGCGGTCCATCATGCCATCCGCCACCATCTCGCGGCCGCCGCCGCCACCTTCTTCCGCGGGCTGGAAGATGCAGACCACGGTGCCGTCGAAATTGCGCGTCTCGGCCAGATACTTCGCCGCGCCCAGCAGCATGGCGGTATGCCCGTCATGGCCGCAGGCATGCATCTTGCCCGGGGTTTTCGAGGCATAGGGCAGCCCGGTCTTCTCGATGATCGGCAGCGCGTCCATGTCGGCACGCAGACCGACGACCCGGCCCTTGGTATCGGTGCGGCCACGGATCACCGCCACCACGCCGGTGCGGCCGATGCCTTCCACCACCTCGTCGCAACCGAAGCCGCGGCACAGTTCGGCCACCTTTGCCGCCGTGCGGTGCACCTCGAACAGGAGTTCGGGGTTTTCATGGAAATCGCGGCGCCAGGCGGTGATCTCGGGCAGAAGCTCGGCAAAGCGGTTCTTGACGGGCATGCGTTGTCCTTTCGTCGGTCAGGCGGTGGCCGGCAGCCGGTTTTCCACCAGCGTCACGAAATAGCTGCATCCGGCCGGGATGGCCTGATCGTTGAAGTCATAGGCGGGGTGGTGGCACTGGGCGGTGTCGCCGTTGCCCATGAAGATATAGGCGCCGGGCCGCGCCTCCAGCATGTAGCTGAAATCCTCGGCCGGCATGATCGGCTTGATGTCGCGCAGGACGCGGCCGGCCACCGCCTCGGCGGCGCGGGCGGCGTGGTCGGTGTTCTCGGCCGCGTTCACGGTGACCGGATAGCCGCGTTCATAGGCGACCTCGGCCGTCGCGCCATAGGCGGCGGCGGTCGCGGTGGCGATGGTCTTGATCCGCGCCTCGGCAAGGTCGCGCATCGCGGCGTCCAGCGCCCGCACCGTGCCCTCCATCACCGCCTGATGCGGGATGACGTTCGAGGCGCGGCTGTCGGTGCGGAAGGTGCCGATCGTCAGCACCAGCGATTCCAGCGGATCGACGCTGCGCGACACCACCGATTGCAGGGCGACGACGATCTGGCAGGCGACGAGCGTGGTGTCGACGGCGCGGTGCGGTTCCGCGGCATGGCCGCCCCTGCCGGTGACGGTGATGCGGAATTCGTCGGCCGAGGCCTGCAGCGGGCCGGGGCGGATGGCGAATTCCCCCGGCGGCAGGCCGGGGGCGTTGTGCAGGCCATAGACCTCATCAATGGCGAAGCGGTCCATCAGCCCGTCGTCGATCATCGCCTTGGCCCCGGCGCCGCCTTCCTCGGCCGGCTGGAAGATGCAGACGACGGTGCCGTCGAAATTCCGCGTCTCGGCCAGGTATTTCGCCGCGCCCAGGAGGATCGCCGTATGCCCGTCATGGCCGCAGGCATGCATCTTGCCGGGGGTCTTCGAGGCGTAGTCCAGCCCCGTCGCCTCATCAATCGGCAGCGCGTCCATGTCGGCGCGCAGGCCCACGGTGCGGCCGCTGCCGGTGGCCCGGCCGCGGATCACCCCGACCAGGCCGGTGCCGCCGATGCCGGTGACCACCTCGTCCACGCCGAAGCTGCGCAGAAGCTCGGCCACCCTGCCGCTGGTCCGCGGCAGGTCGTACATGAGTTCGGGATGCTGGTGGAAATCGCGGCGCCAGGCGGTGATTTCGGGCAGAAGCTCGGCAAAGCGGTTGCGGATCGGCATGGGAGACTCCTTTCCCGCAGGTTGGACCCGCCGGCCGGCGGGGGCAAGGGGGGTGTCCCGGCAGGGGGTGGGTCTAAAGCCCCGGCCCGGGCGCGATCCGCGTCCCGTCGGTGAACCGCGACAGGCGGAAGCGCGACAGGTCGTGTCCCGCGGCCTCGCCGGCGACAAGGCTGGCGACGACGCGCCCCATGCCGGGGCCGATGCCGAAGCCGTGGCCGCTCATCCCGGTGGCGATGGTCAGGCCGGGGGATCGGCGCGTGGTCGATCACCGGCACGACATCGGGCATGGTGTCGATCATCCCGGCCCAGGCGGTGCGGATCGGCGGACGGCCGAGGCCGGGGAAGGCGCGGGCGAAACTCTCCTGCACCCGCGCCAGCGTGGCGCGGCTGGGCGCGGGGTTCAGCACCCGGATGCGTTCGAACGGGCTGATCGCGTCGGCCGCCCAGCGCCGCGGCGTGCCCCAGGCGTCGGGATAGGCGCGGGGGGCCATCGGGCGGAAATGGGTGGAGCGGAAATCCTTTTTCAGGACCGGCAGATACAGGCCGAGGCTGCGGAAGGCATCCGGCCCGATGAAGAAGTCATGCGCGGCCCCGGGGGCAAGCGTGTAGCCGCCATCGGCCCGGCGGCGGAAGGCGAAATGCCCGTCCACCGCGGCGCCGGGAAAGATTTCCGGCATCGGCCCGGTTTCGGCCACGCTGGCCAGAACCGCAAGCTGCGGAATCCTCACCCCATGCGCGCCAAGGAAGAGGCGCGACCATGCCCCGGCCGCGACGACGACCCGCTCGCAGGCGAGGCGCCCCATTTCGGTGACGATCCCGGCCACCCGGCCGGCCGCGATATCCAGCGCGCGGACGGCGCAGTTCTCGACGATGGTGGCGCCCCGGCGCACCGCGCCTTCGGCCAGCATCGGCACGGCAACCCAGGGTTCGGCCCGCGCGTCCGACGCCGTCCAGATCGCGCCCTTCCACGGCTCGGCCGCGCCGGGCAGCAGATCGGCCGCCTGACCGGCACTCAGCATGCGGGTGTCAAGCCCGTGCGCGCGGGCATGCTCCATCCACGCCTCGAACCCGGCCATGTCGGCATCGGTATTGGCCAGATACATGACGCCGGTCTGCCGGAAGCCCAGCCCCTGCCCCATTTCCTGCGCCAGCGATTTCCAGATGCGCAGCGATTCCATCGAGATCGGCAGTTCCGCCGGATCGCGCCCCTGCTGGCGGACCCAGCCCCAGTTGCGGCTGGACTGTTCGCCGGCGATGCGGCCCTTCTCGACCACCACGACGCGCAGGCCCTTTTCCGCCAGATGCCAGGCCGTCATCACCCCGATCACGCCGCCGCCGATGATGGCGACATCGGCCCGGTCGGGCAGCGGGCCGGGGAAGCGGACGGCACTCGCCTCGCTGATCGGGAAGGTCATGCAAGGGTCTCGATCAGCCGGCGCATGAAGCCGTGGCCGGCTTCGAATTCCGACAGTTCGATGAACTCGTCGGCCTGATGCGCCTGCGCGATGTCGCCCGGGCCGCAGACCACGGCGGAATAGCCCGCATCCTGGAAATGCCCGGCCTCGGTGCCGTAGCTGACGACGCCGGTCGCGTTGTCGCCGGTCAGCGCACGGACCAGCCCCTCGGCCCCGCCGCCGTCTTCCGGGCGCAGCGCCGGGACGCCGAAGAATTCGGCGACCGAAACCCCCGCCTCGGGGCGGCGGGCCTTCAGCGCCGCATCCAGCCGCGCAGCCTCGGCCCGGAAGGCGGCGGCATGGGCGGCAAGGTCGTCGTCGGGGACGACGCGCATTTCCACCGCAAAGCGGCAGTCGGCGGCGGTGATGTTATGGGCGGTGCCGCCCTGGATCATGCCGACATGCAGCGTGGTGAACGGCGGGTCGAACATCGCGCCGATGGCACCGCGGGGGCCGGCCTGGATCGCATCGTTGCGGTCGTTGATCCACTGGATCAGCCGGGCCCCCTCCATCACCGCCGAAACCCCCTGCGGCAGCAGCGAGGAATGCACCTCATAGCCTTTCACATGGACATGGAAGCCGGTGCCGCCCTTGTGGCCGGTGATGATCTTCATCCGCGACGGTTCGCCCACGACGACGGTGCTGCCCTTCGGCACCGCGTCCTGCATGGCGGCGATCAGCGGCGGCGCGCCGGTGCAACCCACCTCCTCGTCATAGGAAAGCGCGATCTGCAGGGGCCGCGCGATGCCGGAGTGATGCGCCCGGACCAGGGCCCAGATCGCCAGCGCGTCGAACCCCTTCATGTCGCAGGTGCCGCGGCCGTAAAGCCGGCCGTCGCGTTCCGTCACCACCCAGGGGTCGGATGTCCAGGCCTGCCCGTCGACCGGCACCACATCGGTATGGCCCGACAGGACGACGGCGCCTTCGGTCCATGGTCCGGCATGGGCGAAAAGCCCCGCCTTGCTGCGGTCTTCGTTCCACTGGCGATTGGCCGCGATGCCATGGCCGGCAAGGTAGGATTCGACCCAGCCGACAAGATCAAGATTCGACCGGCGGCTGACCGTCGGAAACCCGACGAGGCGTTCAAGAATCTGACGTGGCGTCAGTTCGTCCATGCGCGTGTCCCCATATGTTGTGCCAAGCCTGTGTCCGGGCCCCAACACTGTCAAGGCCCGGCAGTTTGACCGGAAAAGCCTGCAATCTGCCGGGGTTTCCGGCTGGAACACGACCCCAGAAAACGGGATTGATACACCGGCAAAAATCGGGAACAGTCGGGCGATACGGCGGGGCCAACACCGGCCGGCCCGGAAAAACCGAAGAAAAACAAGAATAAGACGACGTGGGGAGTTCTTCATGCCCGATGGGGCACAGCCTGTCCTTGATGTCAGGGGCCTGAAGACAGTTTTCCGTACCCGCGCGGGCGAGGTCCACGCGGTGAACGATGTCAGCTTCTCGCTGAAGCGGGGGGAGCTTCTGGGCGTCGTCGGCGAAAGCGGATCGGGCAAGTCGGTGACGATGATGTCACTTCTGCGGCTCTTGCCGGCGCCGCCTGCCGACATCCGCGCGGGCGAGGCGCTTCTGGGCGGCAAGGACATACTGAAAGCCCCGCCGGGCGAGTTGCGGCGCATCCGCGGCGGCAAGGTCGGCTTCGTGTTCCAGGACCCGATGACCAGCCTGAACCCGGTCTTCACCGTCGGCATGCAGATCATGGAACCGCTGAAGGTCCATCTGAAGCTGGACAAGGCGCGGGCCGAGAAGCGCGCGCTCGAGCTGCTGGAACTGGTGGGCATTCCCGATGCGCGGCGGCGGCTGGACAACTACCCGCACCAGTTTTCCGGCGGCATGCGGCAGCGGGTGATGATCGCCATCGCGCTGGCCTGCGACCCCGACGTGCTGATCGCCGACGAACCGACGACGGCGCTGGACGTGACGATCCAGGCGCAGATCCTGGAACTGGTGAAGGACCTGCGGCAGAAGCTGGGCATGGCGATCATCTGGATCACCCATGACCTGGGCGTGATCGCCGGCATCGCCGACCGGGTGATGGTGATGTATGGCGGCCAGGTGGTCGAGGAGGCGCCGGTGCGCGAACTCTTCGCGCGGCCGCAGCACCCCTATACCCGGGCGCTGCTGCAGACGATCCCGCGGATCACCGGCCCGCGCGACGCGAGGCTGAAGGTGATCGAGGGGCAGCCGCCGATCCTGACCGCGGCGCCCGCGGCCTGCCCGTTCCGGGCGCGCTGCGAATTCCGCCATGACCGCTGCGACGTCGAGAACCCGCGGCTGCGCCCGGTGGGCCACGACCATGCCGTCGCCTGTCACTGGCAGGCCGGCGATGCGGAGGTGGCCCATGGCTGACGGCGCCCGCGTCCCGCTGGTGCGGGTTCAGGACCTGAAGATGCACTTCCCGATCTACACCGGGCTTCTGCGCCGCCATACCGGCGACGTGAAGGCGGTGGACGGCGTGTCGTTCGACATCATGCCGGGCGAGACGCTGGGCCTTGTCGGGGAATCGGGCTGCGGGAAATCGACCGTGGGCCGGGCGATGCTGCGGCTTTATGAACCGACGGCCGGGCGGGTCGAGATCGACGGCGACGACGTGGCCAATCTTTCCGCTGAAAAGCTGCGGCGCAAGCGGCCGACGATGCAGATGGTGTTCCAGGACCCGCAGGCCAGCCTGAACCCGCGGATGACCGTCGCCTCGATCATCGGCGAGCCGCTGGACGAACATACCGGCTGGCCCGCCGCCAAGAAGACCGAGCGCATCTATGAACTGATGGACGCGGTCGGGCTGAACCGCCGCTTCGCCAACCGCTATCCGCACGAATTTTCCGGCGGCCAGCGCCAGCGGATCGGCATCGCCCGCGCGCTGGCACTGAACCCGCGCTTCATCGTCTGCGACGAACCCATCGCCGCGCTGGACGTGTCGATCCAGGCGCAGGTCGTCAACCTGCTGGAAGATTTGCAGGAAAAGCTGGGGCTGACCTATCTGTTCATCAGCCACGACCTGTCCATGGTGCGTCACCTGGCCAGCCGGGTGGCGGTGATGTATCTGGGCCGGATCGCCGAACTGTCGCCGTCGAAAGACCTGTATGCCCGCCCGCTGCACCCCTATGCCGAGGCGCTGCTGTCGGCGGTGAACGAGCCGGACCCGGTGCTGGCGGCGCGGCGCGAGCGGATCATCCTGAAGGGCGACGTGCCCTCGCCCGCGAACCCGCCGAAGGGCTGCAACTTCTGCACCCGCTGCCCGAAGGTCTTCGACCTCTGCCGCGCGGTGAAGCCCGACCTGGTCGAGGTGGAGCCCGGCCGTCTGGTCGCCTGCCATCTTTACAACGAAAAGAACTATGCCGCCGGGCCAACCGGCGCAACCGAGGCCCAAGAGCACAGACAACAGACCAACCAACAAGGAGTGTCGTGATGAAACTGAGAACCGCCCTTTTGGGCGCGATCGCGATTGCCGGGATGTCCTCGGCCGCATTGGCCGAGCGTGGCGCCGACGGGCATGTGAACGTGCTCTACTGGCAGGCGCCGTCCATCCTGAACCCCTACCTGTCGTCGGGCACCAAGGACGTGGAAACCGCGTCGCTGGTGCTTGAAGGCCTTGCCGGCTTCAACGAGAAGGGCGAAGTAATCGCCCGCCTTGCCGAAGACGTCCCGACCGTCGCCAACGGCGGCATCACCGAAGACCTGATGCAGATCACCTGGAAGCTGAAGGCCGGCCTCGTCTGGTCGGACGGCACGCCGGTCACCTCGGCCGACGCGAAGTTCACCTACGAATACTGCACCCACCCCGAGGGCGGCTGCGCCCAGGCCGCGCGCTACGAGGGCATCGCCTCGATCGAGACGCCCGATGACCTGACCATCGTCATCAAGTATGCCGCGCCGAAGCCCAACCCCTATACCGCCTTCGTCGGCGGCACCTCGCCCCTCCTGCAGGCGGCGCAATTCGCCAACTGCCTGGGCGCTGCGGCCTCGACCTGCACCGACCAGAACTTCAAGCCGATCGGCACCGGCCCCTTCATCGTCACCGACTTCATGGTGAACGACGTGGTGCAGCTGGCCGCCAACCCCAACTACCGCGACCCGGCCAAGCCCGCCTTCGCCACGATGACGGTGAAGGGCGGCGGCGACGCCACCGCGGCGGCGCGGGCGGTGCTGGAGACGGGTGAGTTCGACTATGCCTGGAACACCCAGATCAACCCCGAACAGCAGGCCCAGATGGCTGCGGCCGGCAAGGGCGTCCTGCTGAACGGCTTCGGCACGCTGGTCGAACGGATCGAGATGAACATGACCGATCCGTCGGGCGACCTGCCCGAGGGCGAGCGCTCGACCACCAAGCATCCGCACCCGTTCCTGTCGGACATCAAGGTGCGCAAGGCGCTGTCGATGGCGATCGACCGGCAGATCCTTGTCGACATCGGCTATGGCTCGGCCGGCCGCGCCACCTGCAACATCGTGCCCGCGCCGGAAATGTTCGCCTCGCCGAACACCGACTGCATCGCGCAAGACATGGAAGGCGCCAAGGCCCTGCTGGACGAAGCCGGCTGGACCGACAGCGACGGCGACGGCATCCGCGACAAGGACGGCAAGAAACTGTCGATCCTCTACCAGACCTCGACCAACCCGGTGCGGCAGGACTTCCAGGCCGTGATCAAGGACTGGTGGACGGAACTGGGCGTGGAAGTCGAGCTGAAGAACATCGACGCCTCGGTCTACTTCGGCGGTGACCCGGGTTCGCCCGACACGTTCCAGAAGTTCTATGCCGACGTCGAGATGTACGCCAACAACTTCGACGGCACCGACCCCGAGCCCTATCTGGCGCAATACCTGTGCGACAAGATTCCGGGCCCGGAAAACCAGTGGCAGGGCGAGAACATCAACCGCTTCTGCGACCCGGCCTATGACGCCCTTGTCGCCGAACTGTCGACCACCTCGGACATGGCCAAGCGCGGCGAGATCGCGATCCGCCTGAACGAGATGCTGACCAAGGACAGCTACGTGGTCGTGCCGCTGGTCGACCGCGGCCGTCTGTCGGCGGCGGCGAACACGCTGGGCGGTGTGGTCCTGAACACCTGGGACACCGAACTGTGGAACGCGCAGGACTGGTTCCGCGTGAAGTGATGACCCGAACGGGGCGGGCCCTGACGCCCGCCCCGGACCGGCAGGGGCCGCTGGCCCCTGCCTTTTCCTTCCTGTCCCAGGCATGACCCGAGGCGCGCACGGATGCTGACCTACACGCTGAGACGGCTGTTGCTGGCCATTCCCACGCTGCTGCTGATCAGCCTTGTGATCTTCTTTCTGGTCGACCTTGCCCCCGGATCGCCCGCATCGGAAATCCCGCTGACCGTCCCGCCCGAGGTGCGCCAGAAAATCCTTGAAAGCCTGGGCGTCAACCAGCCGGTCTGGGTGCGCTACCTGCTGTGGCTGAAACAGTTCTTCTGGGTCGAACCGCTGAACGGCATCGACACGCTTTTCGGCACGTCCTTCGCCGAGGGGATGCAGCGCATCATCAGCTATCAAAGCCGCGCGCCGGTCTTCGGCATCATCGCCGACCGGCTGCCCCAGACGCTGACGGTGATCGGCACCGCCTATCTGATCGGCGTCCTGATCGCGCTGCCGATCGGCATCTATTCGGCCTACCGGCAGTATTCGCTGTTCGACCAGCTTGGCACCGTCTTCACCATGATCGGCTTCTCGGTGCCGACCTTCTTTACCGGCACGCTGTTCATCATCATCTTTGCCGTCTGGCTGGGCTGGTTCCCGACCAAATACGACACCACCCTGCGGGTGACGGACTGGGAAAGTTTCGTCAAGCAGCTGCGCCAGATGGCGATGCCGGTCATGGTGCTGGGCCTTGCCAATGCCGCCGCGATCAGCCGCTACATGCGGTCTTCCATGCTGGACAACATGGGCCAGGACTATGCCCGCACCGCCCGCGCCAAGGGGATGAGCGAAAGCACCGTCGTCCTGAAGCACGTGCTGCGCAACTCGCTGATCCCGGTGGTCACGGTGATCGCGCTGGGCATTCCGTCGATCTTCGGCGGCGCCATCATCACCGAGAACCTGTTCGGCGTGAACGGCATCGGCGCGGCGCTGATCCAGGCGATCCACGGCAAC